>Ga0224559_1000786_pt1 | contig 19157 bp, 15 predicted proteins | sample 714S33034metaG_FD_180676 | JGI IMG/M metagenome (GOLD analysis project Ga0224559, IMG submission 180676) | Peat soil microbial communities from Stordalen Mire, Sweden - 717 S3 30-34 | ecosystem: Environmental > Terrestrial > Soil > Wetlands > Peat | place: Sweden: Norrbotten County, Stordalen... | reverse complement strand
CCTGAAGACCCCTGCTCCCTCCGAAAACTGCCATCTGCATCGAATCGAAATCAAGAAGGCGCGAACACCGGCGAAATTAAGATGCGTCCGCGCTCGGGGCCTTGTCTCGATAGGTGGCTCGAGTCCCGCCGGCTGATATACTGCCATACAAGGGAAGGCCGGCGATGATTCAGAATCGGCAGTGGCGGGGATGGATTCCGGTTGCGGCAATTGCAATCGGAGTCGCGCTGGCGCTGTTGCTGGCGCTGAACGTTCACTCCGGTGACGCGGGCGCGCTGGTTGCGATTCTGCCGCTTTTCATTGTTGCAATCATTTCACCTCTGAGCCTGCTGCCGGCGCTGGCCTTCGTTTATGTTGGCCGCGTGCCCGAGGCACCGGCTCTGCCCGCTTCCTTCCAGAGACCTCCTCCCTTCACACTCGCATAACTCTTTCGAAATGGTCCGGTCGTTCAAGGCAGCTTCGGCGGCTTTGTGGCTGCGATCCCTCGATTCGACAAGTGTTGCCTGCGATTGGCGAGGGTGCTTATGCACGTGGATGCTCTTTCTGTTTTGAGCCTGTTTGGTGCCGCTCCATTTGTGGCGATCGTTGCGATTCTGGCATTCCACCGGTTGCGGCAGGTGCGTTGTGTGCGCACAACGCGAATGGGAAGAAGGTTCTTTGGGATACAACCATCCGCCGTGGGGCTGGGGATGGCGTTTCTGTTCTTGCAGACGTTCTGGCAGCCTAGCTTGTGTCATGCGATCGAGGCGCGAGAGGTGGCCGATGTGGAGGAGGACGATGAAGGGGACCCGGAAACGCCGGAAAAACAACTGAACCGGCAATTGAAGCGGATTCGGAGGGGTGAGGCGGTGGATCGATTGGTGTTGCGGCTTTGAGTGTGGCTTGGATGCGCGGCACGAAATACAAATGCAGGTCCTTCGGCTCCGCTGAAAAGCGCTTCGCTCAGCATGACCGCCATTTTTCACGCTCAGGATGAGAACTGCCGGAACGCGCCACCCGGCGTCGTTTCATAACCTTCACCATTTACACTGGTAAACGGAGATTACTGTGTTTTTCGATACGGTTCTAACGAAGATTTTCGGTACGGCGAACGAGCGTCTGCTCAAACGGCTATGGCCGGTGGTGGCCCAGATCAACAGTCTGGAGCCGGCGACGAAGCAGATGTCCGATGAACAACTGCGGGCCAAAACAGTCGAGTTCAAGGCCAGGATTGCGGCGAAGCTCGAGGGGATTACAGACGAAGAGGAACTGAAGGCGGCTGAGAAGGCGGCGCTGGATGAAATCCTGCCGGAAGCCTTTGCGGTGGTGCGCGAGGCTGGATGGCGCGCCGTGCAAATGCGACACTTCGATGTGCAGTTGATCGGCGGCATGGTGTTGCACTCGGGCAAGATTGCCGAAATGAAAACCGGCGAGGGCAAGACGCTGGTGGCAACGCTGGCCTGCTATCTGAACGCGCTGGTGGGGCACGGTGTTCACGTTGTAACAGTGAACGATTACCTGGCCAAGCGCGATGCGGAGTGGATGGGCAAGATCTACGAGTTTCTGGGGCTGACGGTGGGCGTGATCGTTCACGACCTCGACGACTCGGAGCGCCGCGCGGCCTATGCATCGGACATCACTTATGGAACGAATAACGAGTTTGGGTTCGACTACCTGCGCGACAACATGAAGTTTGAATTAAAAGATTGCGTGCAGCGCGGGCATCATTACGCCATCGTCGACGAAGTGGATTCGATCCTGATCGACGAGGCGCGGACACCGCTGATCATCTCCGGGCCGACCGACCAGACGACGGACAAGTATGGGCGGGCGCGGAAGATTATTCCGGAGCTGGTGCTTGGCGAGGAGATTGAATCGATCGATCACAAGCGCCAGGCGGAGCTCGGAATCCAGCTTGCCGAGGGCGAGAAGTATTTTTCCGGCGACTACATCGTGGACGAAAAGCAACGCACGATCGGCGTGACGGATGAAGGCTGGATCACGATCGAGCGGCTGCTCGGCATTGGCAACATTGCCGACGCGGAGAACTGGGAACTGAAGCACTACGTGGAGACGGCGATCAAGGCGCACGCGCTTTACAAGCGCGACGTGGAATACGTGGTCAAAGACGGCGAGGTGATCATCGTGGACACCTTCACCGGCCGCCTGATGCCGGGGCGGCGCTGGAGCGATGGGCTGCACCAATCGATCGAGGCCAAAGAGGGCGTGACCATCCGCAAGGAAGACCAGACGCTGGCCACGATCACGTTCCAGAACTACTTCAGGCTTTACAAGAAGCTGAGCGGCATGACCGGCACAGCGGAAACGGAAGCGGCTGAGTTCGAGAAGATCTATAAGCTGGAAATTGTGGTGATCCCAACCAACAAGCCGTTGCTGCGGCTTGAGAATGCGGATGTGGTTTACCGGACGGAGAAAGAAAAGTACAAGGCTGTCGCCGACGACATCGCAACACTGCACGAGAATAAGCAGCCGGTGCTGGTGGGCACGGTATCCATCGAAAAGTCCGAGCGGCTGTCGGCGATTCTGCAGCGCAAGGGCGTGCGGCATGTGGTGCTGAACGCGAAGTTCCACGAGCGCGAGGCGGAGATTGTTGCGCAGGCGGGACGGCTGGGGATGGTGACCATCTCCACCAACATGGCCGGCCGCGGCACCGATATTCTGCTCGGCGGCAACCCGGACTTCATGACGCGCCAGGAATTGGTGAAGAAGGGCCGGGCGCGGTCGATCAGTGTGGCCGAGGGCGCGATCAGCCCCATGGCTCCAGCGGGATTTCTGCGCTTCTACTACAACGGGCAAGAGTTTGAGATTGCGGAGCCGGAGTGGGCCGAGGCGTTCAAGGCGCACGCGGAAACGGCGCAGCAGGATCACGAGCAGGTGATTGAAGCGGGCGGGTTGTTCATTCTGGGCACTGAACGGCATGAATCGCGGCGCATCGACAATCAGCTCAGAGGGCGCGCGGGAAGACAGGGCGATCCGGGCGAATCCAGATTTTATTTGTCGCTTGAAGACGATTTGATGCGCATCTTCGCCAAGCAGTGGGTGAGCACGCTGCTAGAGCGGTTGGGGATGGAAGAGGGGATGCCGATCGAGTCGAAGATGATTTCGAATCGCATCGAAGGCGCTCAAAAGGCGGTGGAAGCGCAGAACTTCGAGTCGCGCAAACACCTGCTGGAGTACGACGACGTGATGAACAAGCAGCGCGAGGCCGTGTACGGAGTGCGGCGGCGGCTGCTGGAAGGCCTGGATCAGCGGGAGTTGATTCTGGAGGATTATGTCGGCGGAATTCTCAGCGCGTCGCTCGATGAGTTTGCCGGCGAGAAGCTGCATCCCGATCAATGGAACCTGAAAGGGATGGATGAAAAGCTGAGAGACCAGTTCGGTCTGACCTTGCAGGCGGCGGGGATCAATGCGCTGGAGTTGACCCGGCACGAACTGGGCGATGCGATCTTCGAGAAGCTGAAGCAGGATTACGAAACCAAAGAGAAGATTCTCAGCCCGGCGACCATGCGCTACCACGAGCGGATGGTGATGCTGAGCGTGATCGACGGGCTGTGGAAGGACCACCTGCTTTCGATGGATCACCTCAAGGAGGGGATCGGGCTGCGGGGATATGCGCAGCAGGACCCGCTGGTGGCCTACAAGCGCGAATCGTACGACATGTTCGAAGCCATGATGCTGAAGTTCCAGGAGGACACGGTCCGGTTCCTTTTCCGAATGCAGATCCTGGGACCGGATGGGGAGCCGATAGGTGCGGTGCCGGAGGTGCCACGTCCGAGGCGGCCGGTGCCTGCGGCTCCGCCGGTGGCGAGCGCGGCAAGGCCAGCGACATTGGACGCGGAGCCGAGAGAGATTTCAATCCCCACGCGCCAGCCCTCGACTACCATCGACGCGCTGGAAAAGGAGTTTCACCGCAAGAAGCAGCGCGAGCTGGAGGCGGCGACCAGGGCCGGCGCCGGAGAATCGAGCCAGCCCACGCAGCGTCGCACGGGCGAAAAAGTGGGCCGCAACGATCCATGCCCTTGCGGCAGCGGGAAGAAATACAAGAAGTGCCACGGCGCGGAGAAATAATTGGCGAGTGGACTCGAAGGCAAAGCTCTTCATGCTCTTCGAACGCTGCCGGGGAATGGGGGAAATATCGATCATGAGCCAGATCGCGGTTGACACAAGCCTTTGCAAGAGAGATGGCATCTGCGTGGACGTTTGTCCGACTAGAACGCTTGCTCTCGATGCGGATGGATTTCCCGAGGAGGTTTCGGCGGAGCGGTGCATTTTTTGCGGCCACTGCGTTGCGGTGTGTGCCAGCCATGCTCTAACTCACGCCGGCCTGCCCGACGAGCCGTTTCTCCCTTCATGCAAAGAGCTGCCGTCTCCGGTCCTGATGGACGGCTTGCTGATGGGCCGGCGATCCGTGCGCGAGTTCAAGGACCGCCCGGTGGCCCGGGAGACATTGGAGGCGCTGCTCGACGTGGCCCGGCGGGCTCCAACTGCCAGCAACTCCCAAAAGCTGCACTGGATTGTTGTGGAGGACAGGGCAAAGGTACATGCGTTGGCTCAGGAGTCGATGAACTGGTTGCGGATTTCCGGAGCCAGTCCGGCCATGCTAGAGAGATGGGGAAAGCAGTGGGATGGCGGCTATGACTTTATCCTGCGCGATGCTCCGACGGTCGTTGTGTCCTGCGCCCCGGCGGATTACGAATGGGGAAAACAGGATTGCTCCATTGCCCTGACTTTTCTTGAGCTGGCGGCAGAGGCGCGCGGTCTGGGCGTCTGCTGGGCCGGATATCTGACCCGGATTGCCGGCGTCCATGCTCCGCTGCGCCGGGCGCTGTCGGTCCCTGAGGGCTACGTCGTGTGCGGCGGCCTGATGCTCGGCGAGGGCAAGTATCGGTATCGCCAGATACCTCCCAGAAAACCACTCAGCGTGCAGTGGGTCTGACAGTCTCAATCGGACGCACAGCAAAGATTCCCACTGCGGCTTGACGGAACAATTGCTTAGCGCAGTTCTCCTATTGCTGTAGTGTGGCTCTCGCGAATCCCACCCTAGCCGCAAAAACAAGAACGCGGCGAGGGTGGGGCACCCAGCGCTCTACACCATTTGGAGAAGTGCCTTAGCCGAACAGGCCGAACAGCCTCTTCTTTTCCGTGTCTTCGCGCACCCCGCAGGCAGCTTTGGCCATCTGCCGGATCGCTCTGGAGATGGGGGAGTCATCCAGCGCGATGGCCGTTGCCGTGTTCTGAGTCCGGTGCGCCGCGGCATAATCGTCCGGAATCCTCCACTGCGGAGACATGGTGAGCGCCTTGGTAATGTGGTCCTCATCGAATCCCAGAGAACGAGTTGTATAGCGATTGAGCACGATTTGAATCGGGTTGACGCGGGGGCCGAAGACCTGGGAGATCATGCGGTTGGCATTTCTGAGTTCGGTGATGCCGACCTGAGTGATCAGGTAGATGATGGCGGCATCGTCGAAGACTGCCGAACCCTTCAAGTCAACCCTCGATCCGGCGTCGACAACCACGTAATCGAAGATCTGGCGCGAAACCGAGATCAGTTTGTCGATGGCGGCGTGTGTCGGCTGGTTCGGGGGGAACTCATTCGGCGCCGCGAGCACGTTCAAACCCGAGCTATGTTTGGCGAGCAGCGAGGAGAGAAAGCTGGTGTCGATACGGCTGGCATCCTGAAGAGCGTTCGCAGTGGAGAACTTGGGGATCATGCCGAGGTTGATGGCCGTGTCGCCAAGAGGGACCCCGAGGTCGATCAGCAGGGTATTTTGGCCCGACTCCTGGGCCACGCAAACCGCAAAATTTGAGGCAATGGTGGTGACACCGCATCCGCCTTTGCAACCCAAAAAGACAAACAGCTTTCTGGCGCCCGATCTTTTCACTGGGCGGGCGCCCGTTGGCCGTTGGACTGAAACCCGCCCCAGAGCTTCATTCATGGCGCCAGTGGAGACCGGCAGATTGAGGAATTCGCGGGCCCCGGCGCGCATGCTGCGGACTACCAGATCCACATCCGACTTGGCCGAATAGACCATTACGGTGGTCGCGCTCTGAGAGGCGATGCTTCTCACCACTCCGAGAGCCAGTTCCGGATCGCTGTCCAGGTCAAGGATGACGACGTCGTAATCCTGCTCAAGGATTTTGGCTAACGATTCAGGATCGGGAGGGTAGGCAGTGAATTCCCGGACGAACGACCCGCTGCCGGCGGCCGGTTGCGGCGCCCTCTTGTCCGCCGGTTCCGGCTGCGAAGAAAGAGCGTCGGCAACGTCCCTACGCCGATCTGCGTCGGGGCCGATCAGCGCCACGGACAAACTGCCCGCGCCGGGCGCGTCGGAATTATGGGTAGGGGATGGCATAACCAGAAATTCGCTGCTTCCCGCAGCGGCAACACCGCCAATTTTACCCTGTCAGGGTCCGATCGTCCGAGTCCTTTCTGAACGGAAATGAAGTACTTCCGTTTACCGGGAGCCAAATCTGGAAACAGGGGGACCTGTTCGAACCATCGCAGTCCCCCAGCGGCGTTTCCGACCCGCGGAATGAGTGGATTCTCAGATTTCGATTACGAAGGGAACGGGCGGCCCTACGGGTTTGAGCCGAGGCAGCCGACGTCGGCAAAGGTGAGGTCCTCGGCGCTGGAGTTGTGCTGCTCGCGCCATTGCTCGAACAGGCGGCCATAGCTGAGGGTGATGTACCGCGAGGGGTCGATGCCGAGGCGCGCGGCGGCCTGATCGATCCATTCGTCGGGGCCTTCGAGTTCGGCGTAGTTGCCGATGGGCGTTTCATCCACCACGCAGTGGCCTTCGCCGCTTCGCCACTCGGTGCGCCATTTCTCGTAGCGGAAGGCGGGGACCAGACCCAGGGAGAGAAAGACCCCGGCGAGAGCTTCGCCGTCTGAGATCTCGGTTTCGGTTTCTACGCGGTGTTTATGAATATCCTCGCCGGGGCCTTCGTCGGGGAGCCGTTTGTGGGTCAGCGTCCATCGGCCGGCGTAGTTGCGGATGCGAAGGATCTCAGTGCGGGCGCGCATCTGGCGGTCGGGGGTGTCGTACAAGACGTTGCTTTCGAAGTTGCGTGGGGTTACGAGCGTGAATCCGGCGGTCTCGAGACGCGCAGTGAGGGCGGCCAGGCCGGTCGGGTCATCGTGATCGGCAAGGTCGTCCAAGCGGAATTTGATTTCGGTTTCGACGGGCATTGGTTGAAGCGAGTATACGGCAGGTAGGCTGGTTCTTAAGCTGCTGGGTCCGCGGGTCCCAAAATCGGGAGCTGGGACACACGGTTTGAAAGGGCGACAATAGAAGAGTGAAGACGCTGCGATTGGTTGTCGACCCTGCGCACCTTGAGACTGCCCAAGCCAATGTGGCTTTAGACCGGGCGGCGCGGATATTGCGGGCGGGCGGATTGGTGGCGCTGCCCACGGAGACGGTGTATGGGCTGGGGGCGAATGCGCTGGATGCGGCTGCGGTGGGGAGGATTTTCGAGGCCAAGCAGCGGCCGGCGTGGGATCCAGTGATCGTACATATCTCCGATTTGGCCATGCTGGACCGGCTGGTGGAGGAGATTCCAGGGCGAGCGCGAAGGCTGATGGGAGCGTTCTGGCCGGGGCCGCTGACGCTGCTGTTGCCGCGGACCAACGTGGTTCCGGATGCGGTGACGGCGGGACGGGTGCTGGTGGGGGTGCGGATGCCGGCGCATTCGGTGGCTCTCGATGTAATTCGACGCGCCGGGGTTCCGGTGGCGGCGCCGAGCGCGAACATCTTTGGACGAATCAGTCCGACGACGGCAGAGCACGTGCTCGCGGACCTGGACGGGCGGATCGATGCCGTGCTCGACGCGGGCCCGACCGTGCACGGAGTGGAGTCGACGGTCCTGGACGCCAGCCAGACGCCGATGGTGATTTACAGGCCGGGGGCAGTGACGGCTGACCAGATTGCGGCGATTGGCGGGGCCGTGGAGGTTTTCCGGCCCGATGGCGTGTTGGAAGAGACGCCGAGGGAAGCGATGCCGTCGCCTGGAGTCGGACTGCGGCACTATGCGCCCAGGGCGCGCCTGGTGCTGGTGGAGGGACCGCTGGCCGAGTTGCCGGCGCGGCTGGCGGCAGCGGTGCGGAACTGGCCTGGAGAACGAGTGGGGTTGATGCTGCCTGCAGAGATCCAGTGGACGATTCCGGGTGCAACCCTGCGTGTTTGGGGCCGCTGGTCCAATCCGGATGAACTGGCGCGGGAGCTTTACGCGGGTCTGCGCGCCCTCGATGCGGAGGGCTGCGGGGTGATCGTTTGCCCATTGCCGCCCGCGGAGGGAATTGGCGCGGCGATCCGGGATCGGCTTGTGAAGGCAGGGAGCAGGGAATAGGGAATAGCAAACCAGCGAGCTAGAGCTTATCCGTATATACGTAGCGCCGACCTCCAGGTCGGCTGTCTTGTGGGCCTTCTGGCCCACACACGAGCCCTGGCGGCGTGGACGCCGCCAGTACAGCCGCTCTGGGGAGCGGCGCTACTCGAATGCGCAACCTACGGATAAGCTCTTAGCAAGTCGGCGAGACAGCAGCTTAGCGGTAGCGTGGAACGAAATGCTTCCTGGTCCAGGGCTTTTCTACTCCCTACTCCCTGTTTCCTACTCCCTCGTCCCTCGTTTCGCCGAACTTGTACATGTATTTGATTGCGGACTTGTAGATCAGGGTCCTGGCCCGGCCGCGGACTTTTATCGAGTTGCAGTCGTACCACTCGATGCAGCCTTCGATGTGCTCACCGTCCTCGAGCACAATGACCATCGGCGTCTGCGCTTGGATCTGCTTTTGCAGGTAGAAGAGCTCGGCATCGCGGTGCGGGGCGTCCTCGGGGAATCGCGCAATGGATCGGAATGGCAAGGGCGCTGGCTCGTTCCGGTGAATGCGCGATGACGAGCGGCCGAATGCTGGGCCAACGGCACGGGCACTGTCGTTGCCGGCGTTTGGCAGAGTGGCCGGAGTGCTCATAAGAAACGACCCTCCGTGGGGAAAATACGACCTCGCGATGCCGCTTGAGCCTGAAGGTCACGAATCGTGCCTGAGGAACTCGGCAGACTCCTCTTGACAAGCTGTGTGCCGCGGAAACCGATGTGCAGTGCGAATGCTGCCTGCCCCTTCGCATCGAATGCCGGGTAGAAGACACCGATGGCTGGCAAAGCCTGCCGAAAACCGGAATAGGTGCTAAGGGTGGAATTGATTGTACACAAAAAGATGCTCGGGGCAGGGAGGAAGTTGCTCAAGTTTTTCGCCGGAGGTTTTCTTGAAGCGGCAGAGGCGGGGAATGTCGGGATTTGATCCGGGTTAATACTACAGTTGTAGATCGGAAATTCCGGCCTACAACTGTAGTACTAGCTTTTCTTATCTCCCCAGCGCGAAACGCTGAACTGCGCACCGGCGAACAGGATCAGGCCCGATGCATATGCCCAGAACAGGAGCCCGACCGATACATAGAACGGCCCGTACAGCGACCTCAAATCCAAGTGCGGCAGTATCGCCATGTACAGATACTTGGCCACCAGCCAGATGATTCCCGTCCACACCGAGGTGCGCAGCACTGGCCGCCACGGCACCTTGCGATTAGGCAAAAGCCAGTAAATCGAAAAGAAGAACAGGATCGACGCAACGCCGGTTGAAAGCGCAAGCCACATCCAACTGATCCCGTTGAAAACGAAGTTATCGGTGTGATGAAAGAACAGAAACGTCAGCAGCCACTGTTCCGCCGCGTTCAAAAGAATGCTGACCAGCGCCAGCGCCACCATCAGTCCCGCCAGCCCAAACGCCACCAACTGGTTGTGCAGATAGTTGCGGCTCTTGGTGACGCCCCACGCCTGATTCAGCGCCACTTCGAGGGGCAGAAAAATTCCCGTGCAGGAGACCAGAATCATGACCAGCGATAGAACCTGCACCCCATGGCGCGGCGCCTCCGCCAACAGGCTCTGCGCGAAGAAATCCTGGTTCGCGGGCAGAAAGTAGTGCACCATGTCGCCCACAACGGTGACCATCATCGTCGAGTGAAAGACCGACCTCGACAGCGTATACAGCAGCACAATGAAGGGGATGAACGAGATGATCGCGTTGGCCGCCACGCTGAATGCGTAGGTATGCACCTCGCTGTCGAGTAGGTAAGAAATCAGCGCCGTGCCGTCCTTGCGCCAGCGGTACCACTTGGAAATTGTGACCGGTTCGGTCGCATCGACGGCGCTGACAACCTCGATCGCCGGTTCGCCGTTCGTACCGGCGTGTGAAGCTTGTGTCAATTGGGGCTCCTTGGTTCGAATTAGGAAGCTTCGAAATAAGTCGTGGTTTTGAATGGGCGCGGATTCGGGTGGATCGAAGCAAGGCGCCGTTCCTCTCAATCAAGTCCGGTGCTGTATGAGGGCATGACTTCAGTCGTGCCGAAAGTGGCCACCTCAGATTCCGGCTTTAGCCGCTGCGTAATTGCAAATAACTGAAAACAAATAACGCAGGGGCTAAAGCCCGACATTTCTTTGTTGCCTCTGCGGCACGCGACCCAGAGGGTTCCCCGGTCGTGCCCTGACACTTGTCCCCATCCGAATGGCTTTTTCTTGCTGATGCCGCCACCCGAATGGCATTTTCTTGCTGACTACTTCTTCAAGGATAGCCTGTCGAGCGCCCATCGTGCCGCCGTGCGCAACCCTTCGTCGGCGGCTTCGGCGCAGCGATGCAACCACGGCGCATACTTGTCCAACCCGCTGTTGCCAATCGCAATGGCCACATTGCGGCGCAGTCCCAGAAACCCTGCGCGCCGCACCGGCGAGCCGTTGAACCGGCGCTCAAACTCCGCTTCGTCCATGTCGGCCAGCCACTCGATCGCGGGATTGACCAGCTCCGCACGCGCCTCCAGCTCTGGATCGAAACTCACTGGCGCCTTGCGATTCCAAGGGCACACGTCCTGGCAGATATCGCAGCCGAAGATATGCCTTCCCATCCCTTCCATCAACTCTTCGGCAATCGCTCCCCGGTGCTCGATGGTCAGGTATGAGATGCACTTCGCCGCATCCATCTGATAGGGCGCAATCAGCGCATGGGTAGGGCACGCGTCAATACAACGCCGGCAGCTTCCGCAGCGATCCGGAATGGTAAGACGAGGCTCATCCTCCTCCGCCTCAAGTGACGTCAACAGCACCGCAAGAAATCCAAACGACCCTAGCTTTGGATGGATCAGGCAGGTGTTCTTCCCCGTCCAACCGAGCCCCGCCGCAGCAGCCAGCGCACGCTCCACTACCGGCCCGGTATCCGCATAGGCGCGCGCTTCGAATCCGCCGGGCCGCGCCTCTCGAATGCGCGCTGCCCTGATTCGAGCTTCAAGCGCCTTGATGCGCTTCAGCAGCACCTTGTGATAATCGCTGGGCCTTCGGGCTCCATCCGCATCCTTGTTGGTTGCATCTGGGCGGCTGGACCATGCGTAGCGCGCAATCCACCCCGAGCCCTCCGCCGCCGGATCGGTCGAAAGCGGCTGTGCGCTGTGATAGCCGGCAAAACAAACCACCGCCGACCGCGCCCATGGGAACGGAATCCCCGCCTGCGACCGAACCAGCCGCCTGGCTGCTCCATCTGGCCCAGGCTCGCGCCGTTCAAGGTATTTCATCGTCCCGGCGCGCCGCGCCCCGACCCACTCCTCAAACCGCTCCGCGTCCCGAGCCTGATTTTGATACGGAAGCGCCACCAGCCCCGCCTCCGCAAACCCGGCCTCCAGAGCCCAGGCGCGTACCTCTTCCCGCCGCAGACTGCCAGACGCGGAAACGCCAGTTTCGGCGGCACGGCCGGAATCAGCGCTTGGATCGAAACTGGACATGGAACCGGCGGCACTCCTTTTTGCGTAAAGAGAACTATGTCCAATTGCGGACGCCCAAATCGAATCTGAACACCGGGTTCATCGGCATTGGACAAGGGAATGTTCCTATCCCCTTTGATTTCAGCATATTCTCTTCGGGCCGCTTTGGGAGCCTGAGTGCAACGTCAGAGGGCATGGAGCCGGCCCCATTGCAGGCGGGCGCTCGAACCAGGAAGCATTCCCCACGGAGGACTTTATGACGATGACGATTTGCAACAAATCAGCCACGACGGCGATCGCTCAAGACGGCCCGATCGAACTCACCGAGTTGGTGAGGGGCCACGAACAGGCTCTGCTCGAGCAGATGAGGCCACTCCTCTCCCGGCAATCCATCGCGCTCGACCTGAGCCCTGTCGAGCGCATCGACGCCGCCGGCATTGCAGCCCTGGTTACGCTCTACGCCAACGCCTGCCAGGCGGGCCATAGCTTCACTGTCTCCAATGCCCAGCCGCGTGTAGCAAGGATTCTCGCGCTGGTCGGCCTGGACCGGATTCTGATGTCCCAGAATGCGGTCCAGAGTTCACAATCCGGCCCCCGGCTTCAGCGTTCCGCCGCCTGACTCAGCTCTCCGCGTCTCAAATCCCCGCGCTGGCGACGGCTTTCGTCTCAAAATGCGGAAATACCCACTTAGGAATAGAATCTCACTCTCAGTGCAAATCAGTGGTCTGTGACGAGTGGCACAGGCAAGAGTATACTTGCGGCGATATTTGTAGTGCGACTCATAACGCTGCGAAGCGCTGTCGTGTGTTTGGATGACGATCAGGCGCTCAGCCTTTTTTCCGCACTTTTAAGTTGAAATGCTGAGCCTGTTTTCTGTTACCCTCTCCCCGGCCCGTCGTTGCGAAATCTTCTAAATGGAGGCAATACCCCATGACGCAGGGCGTGGTGGACACTTCGCTTGCCGGACAGGCAAGCTCAACCCCAACCAAGTATGTCTATTTCTTCGGCGGCGGCAGCGCGGACGGAAATGGGCGCATGAAGGATGTACTGGGCGGCAAAGGCGCCGGACTGGCCGAGATGACCAACGCCGGATTGCCGGTTCCTCCCGGATTCACGATTCAGACTGAGGCCTGTCGCGAGTACATGCGCGGCGCTGTCAGCCCTGAAGTGGATGTGGAAATGTATGCGGCGCTCGAGCGCCTGGAAAAGTTGCAGGGACAAAAGCTGGGCACGGGCGACAATCCGCTGCTCGTCTCGGTCCGCTCCGGCGCAAAGTTCTCCATGCCCGGCATGATGGACACCATCCTCAACCTGGGCCTCAACGATCAAGCCGTCGAAGCGCTGGCCAAGCTGAGCAACAATCCTCGTTTCGCCTACGACTCCTATCGCCGCCTCATCCAGATGTTCGGCGATGTAGTCCTCGACGTTCCCAAGAAGAAGTTCGAGCACATCTTCGACACCATCAAGCACCGCGAGAAGGTCAAGTTCGACTACGAACTGCAGCCTGAAGCGCTCCAGGAAATCATCGTCGAGTACAAGAAGTTGGTGCGCAAAGAAACCGGCAAGGACTTTCCGCAGGGGCCGCTCGATCAACTGGTGCAGGCCCGCGACGCCGTCTTCAGGAGCTGGCAGAACGATCGCGCCAAGACCTATCGGCGCATCAATCACATTGACGACTGGCTGGGCACAGCGGTCAACGTGCAGGCCATGGTCTTCGGCAACCTGGGCGAAAACTCAGGCACCGGCGTCGGCTTCACGCGCAATCCTGCCACCGGCGAGCATGTCTTCTTCGGCGAGTACCTGATGAACGCCCAGGGCGAGGACGTGGTCTCCGGCGTGCGCACACCGCTGTCGATCAGCGAGCTCGAGCGCGCCATGCCCAAGGTCTACGACCATCTTCGCGCCATCACCTGGAAGATGGAAAAGCACTATCGCGACATGCAGGACTTCGAGTTCACCATCCAGGATGGCAAGCTCTACATGCTGCAGACCCGCAACGGCAAGAGGACCGGCCTGGCCGCCGTTCGCATTGCGATCGATATGGTGCGCGAAGGCCTCATTACCCAGGAAGAAGCCATCTTCCGCGTCGAGCCCAACCAGCTTTACGACTTCCTGGTTCCCCGCCTGGTTGAAAAGGGCGAGAAGATTGAAGTCCTCGCCACCGGCCTGCCGGCATCTCCCGGCGCGGCTGTCGGACAGATCGTTTTCACCGCGGAGGACGCGGTCAAGTACCACACCAGCGGCGCCTACCGCACGATCATTCTGGTGCGCGGCGAAACCACGCCTGAAGATATCGCGGGCATGGAAGTTGCAGCCGGCATTCTCACCTCGCGCGGCGGCATGACCTCGCATGCCGCTGTCGTTACCCGCGGCATGGGCAAGTGCTGCGTGGCCGGCGCGGGCGATTGCACCGTCGACGAGCACGCCAAGGAACTGCGCGTGAAGGGTCACACCTTCAAGCAGGGCGACTGGATTTCGCTGGACGGCACCACCGGCCGCGTCATCGCAGGCCAGCTCAAAACCCTGCCGGCGCAGCCCGACGATCCCGATCTGGTCAAATTCATGAGCTGGGTCGACCCGGTCCGCCGCCTGCGCATTCGCGCCAACGCCGACGTGCCTCGCGACGCCAAGCAGGCGCGGCTGTTCGGGGCTGAAGGCATCGGCCTCTGCCGCACCGAGCACATGTTCTTTGCCGAAGACCGCATCGAGCACATGCGCGCCATGATCCTTGCCGAGAACGAGAAAGAGCGCCGCGAGGCACTCAAGAAGCTGCTGCCTATGCAGCGCGCCGACTTTGCCGGCCTGTTCAAGGCCATGGAGTCGCTGCCGGTGACCATTCGCCTGCTCGATCCTCCGCTGCATGAGTTCCTGCCCCAGCGCGAAGATCTGCTAGTGGAAATTTCTCACCTCGAAGACACCAAGCCCCGCTCGCCCCGGCTGAAGGAACTTCGCCCATTGCTGGCGCGGGTCCAGGAGCTGCACGAGACCAACCCCATGCTCGGACTGCGCGGCTGCCGCCTCGGCATCGCCTTCCCCGAGATCACAGAAATGCAGTCGCGCGCCATCTTCGAGGCCGCCGTCGCCGTTAAGAGCAAGGGCGGCGATCCACACCTGGAAATCATGGTTCCGCTCATCGGCTCCATTGAAGAGATGCGCAACCAGACGGCCATCATCCGCCGTGTCGCTGCGGACGTTTTCAAGGAGAAGGGCGAGACTGTCGACTACATGGTGGGTACCATGATCGAGCTGCCGCGCGCTGCCCTCACCGCCGACCAGATTGCCGAAGAGGCCGAGTTCTTCAGCTTCGGAACCAACGACCTTACGCAGACCACCTTCGGCATTTCGCGCGACGACATCAACAACTTCCTGCCGGCCTATCTCAAGTACGGCATCTTCAAACAGGATCCCTTCGCCACCCTCGATCAGGCTGGCGTGGGCTTGCTGGTGAAGATGGCCACGGCCAAGGGACGCAACACGCGCCCGAATCTGAAGGTGGGCATCTGCGGCGAGCATGGCGGCGATCCCGAGTCCGTCAAGTTCTGCCACAAGATCGGCCTGAACTACGTCTCCTGCTCGCCCTTCCGGTTGTTGACGGCAAGGCTGGCAGCCGCGCAGGCCGCTCTGCAGGAGATTCAGACAGGGCCCGACATCCACAGCGGGACCTGCTGATCTGCTCATCATGCACCGGGCAAGAAATCGAGGGCGTTCGCCGCGGCGGACGCCCTTGATGCATTTTGCAATATTGAATGCACGATGAGTTCAGATGCTACTTGCCCGTCGGGGCATAGTATCCTTCCCGCGTCACCACCTGCAGATCGTCCTTGTTCGCCTTGAGCGCAATCTTGTGGAATCCGCCGTCGTTGTCCACCACATCGGGCGTGTAGGTCAGCACGTACTGGCCGCGCAGCTCCTCGGCAATCTGCGCGTAGATTTCGTCCAGCTTGTCCTTGCCCTTGGCCTCGAAGTAACGGCCCCCAGTGCGGGTGGCAATCTTCTCCATGATCTTTTTGCCGTCTACCTCCTGCTGGCGATCGCCACCGCCGCCGCGACGACCGCCACCGCCGGGATAGCCGCCGCCACCACCCGGATAGCCACCACCGCCGCCGGGATAGCCTCCGCCACCCATGCCGCCGCGCCGCCCGCCGCCCTGGCCCGGAATACCGAAATTCTGACCTCCCTGCTGCACGCCCTTGAAGTAGATGGTGTAGACGGCCGTATTCGCCCGGTCCGCCGCATCCACGGCGTCGTTCAGCGTCTCCTTGCTGCCCCGATCCACGCCGTCAGAAAACGCCACCAGCGCCTTGCGCCCATCCTTGGGCTTCATCAGCTCATCCGAAGCAAGGTAGATCGCGTCGTAAAGCTGCGTGCCCCCGCCGCGGGCAGGGCGCGGACGTTCGCGATCGTCTCCGCTGGTCTCCGGCCCCTGCGTGTCTTTCTGCGCAGCCCGCGTGGGGCCCAGATCGTCCAGTTCGTGGTGCAGCTTTTCGCGCGAGTTGGTGAAGTCCTGCAGCAGCTCAACCTCGCGGTCGAAGTGGATCAGGAACCCCTCATCCTTGGCCGCGCCGGCCTTAGGGTCGGCGGGGATCATCAAATCCACAAACTTGTCCGCCGCCTTCCGTTCGTTCTCCAGAGCCCCTGAAACGCTACGGCTGGTATCCACGAGCAGCCCCACCATGAAGGGCAGATTGCTCTCGCGCGTGAAGCTCTTGATCACCTGGGGCCGGCCATCCTCGGTCAGCGTAAAGTCGCCGATCTTGAGGCTGGTGACCAGCGCGCCCTTCTTGTCACGCACGGTCACCGGCAGCACGACTTCGCGCGCCTGAATCTTCAACGTGGCGACCGGCTGCTGGGTAGCGGGCTGCTGGGCCAGAGCGGCCACAGTCAGCCCCAGCATCAAGAGGGCAAGGGAAAAAACGCATCTATTTCGCATCATGATAGGTCGAGGCACACACTTTCATTCGGTTAGACGCTGCAAAGTCCGGACTGTTGACTGGCCTCGAGCCAGCCGGTTGGCCAGCCGCAGGCGCAGCGCCACTTCCAGCCAATCATATCGCTCACCGGCCGCCTGCCGGAGGCGCGACGACTTAGAGCCTATCCGCAAATAGTAGCGCCGGTCTCCAGACCGGCTGTACTGGCGGCTTCCTAGCCGCCTGATGCGGTTTGTGCGGGCCTAGAGACCCGCACGACAGCCGCTCTGGAGAGCGGCGCTACAAATTCGCTATTCGCGGATAAGCTCTTGGATCTCCAGCGACCGGCCTTGGATGATTTGGATTTTGGAAAGACGGATTGAACCCGGCCGTGGATCTACCGCGCCGAACTGGGTTCGCTGATTGCAGCTACCATGCCGGTTTGCCGGCCGGAACCCGACAAGGCGCGCAGAATCCGCAATCCGTCGCTTGAAGGAAGCGGCAGAAGATTCACGACGCACAGCACCAGGTTGCAGTATGCGAGTTGAGGCCCGATCAACGGCAGCACGAGAGAGCCAATCAGGAGCAGATTCACCATCGGCCCGGCGCTTGCAATCAGCAGCTCCTGGCGGCGGCGGCTAGCTGTGCCCCTGCGGTTGTAGGCTCCACCCAGACAGAGACCGAACTCGCGAACAGGCACTCCCAGCATCGATGCGACCAGCATGTGCCCCATCTCATGCAGCAACAGGCTGGCAACGATCAAAGCTCCCAGAGCCAGGCCATGCCATAGACCACAAAGCCGGATGCCAATAACACTGCAAAAGGCGACTACCAACCAACCCGAAGCGTGCATGCGGAACGGTATCCTGAATCTGGACATGCCTACACCTTGGCTCCACTTTACATGAACAAAATGTATAACTTAGCTCATTTGATACGGTTTATTACCAAAGACTTTTCAACACTAAAATGACCGGGTTTTGGTAACTTCGGGTGATTCGATCGCGTTACCTTGGAAAGAGAACAAAGGTCACGAACACGCTTCATTTGTTGAACGAGAGCTGAAGAAGAGCGTGCTCTTTGGAACCTCCGATTAAGTCCCATTTCTAGCCGTTCGTTCCCTCAGGGGCTAAAGCCCGCGTTAACTTTGTTGCGTTTGCGGCACGGCTGAAGCCGTGCCCTTTCAAAACGTCCACTTATTCGGAGGTCCTCTTTCGCTTTTCGAGCATGAGAAAAGCCCGCCGATTCAGCGGGCTCCAGCGAATGTTTTTGGTAGCGCTACCGGGAATCGAACCCGGGTTTTAAGATTGAGAATCTCACGTCCTAACCCCTAGACGATAGCGCCACATTTGAAGGGACAGCCGTTGCCGGCCGCTCACTAACTTTAACAAATATCCGTGCCCCTGCCAAAGAAGCCGCAGCGCAAAACGCCGCGTCAGATGCCCAGCTTCTTGACTTCGTCGTTATAGTACTTGCGGTAAAGAATCTCCCACTCCTGCGAGCCTTCGAGGATGATCTTGCGCTGGTTGGCGATCTTGAGGCGGGCCGCAGTGTCGATCTTGGCCTCTTCGCCGAGCAGCGCGGTGAGGGCCTTGCGCGCCTCCTGGCGAATGGTATTGCGATCTTCCAGGAACCCCACCTCGTCGATCTCGGCCAGCGTGTCGGCCACGGTGTGGGCCAGCTTGTTGAGCTTGTCCGGGCTGACTCTCATAGAACCGCCTTGTACTTCTTGGTCAGCTCGGTCTTCACCTTCTTGAACATCTCGGCATATTGCGCGCCGGACTTGCGCATCTCCTCGGAGTAGGCATCGAGAATTACGCGCACTTCGTCGTTGATGCGGTCTTCGAGCGAGAGTTCCTCGACCAGGCCCGCTGCAACGCGCGCCTCCACCGTCTTCAAGTCGCTGGTGGTGATCATTTTGGCGTCGATGAGGTGCTTGACCGTTCGGCGGGCCAGATACCCGATGTAATCGCGGGAAAAGATCATGAGCTAAGTTTCAGAATACCTTATCGGGACATCTTCTGTACACCACCCCCAAGGCGTATGCGGAAATACGGTGGATGCGCTTCAAGAACCTCTCGTTTCCGGCGCAAAACTCCGCGCGTTTTAATCCGCCCCTGCGGTTGCAGCGGTTTTGCCACGAAATTGCACAAAAAAGACGGGGTTAAGCGGCTCATAGTGAGGTATAGTGTCGTTGCCGGGAAAGCATTCGGTTTCACCGGCTCAAAACAAGAGGATAAGGAGATCATTGTGCCCAGCGACATTCCGAACGGTGGATATCAAGCGGTCCCAGACCAGCAAACTCACACGTCAACCGGCGCTCCGGCGACACCCGGCGCTACGGCTGTGACGCCCGGGCAAGCAGCGCCGGCACCGGCCCAAGCAGCCCCCGCGCCGGCCAAGACCGGACCCAGCGCGCTCAAGATCATCCTCATCGTCGTCCTGGTATTCGTTG
>Ga0224559_1000785_pt1 | contig 19160 bp, 20 predicted proteins | sample 714S33034metaG_FD_180676 | JGI IMG/M metagenome (GOLD analysis project Ga0224559, IMG submission 180676) | Peat soil microbial communities from Stordalen Mire, Sweden - 717 S3 30-34 | ecosystem: Environmental > Terrestrial > Soil > Wetlands > Peat | place: Sweden: Norrbotten County, Stordalen... | reverse complement strand
CCATCCCGTTGCCCGCTCCAACGTACTTTAAGACATCGAAGCCGTCCGTGCCCCAAGAGAGGGCCGCGTTGATCTGAGCAATCAAGCTGGCGATGAGCGCGATGCGAGCTTGGACGCTGGCCACAATGGCTGCAGACACTTCGGGCATCCCGAACTGGATGCCCGCTTTGAGACTCGCTTCGATCTGAGCCGCGAGGGTCACACTTGCGGCCACCGTGGGGGGCTCCACGGAGATGCGGGCCGACGCGGACAGCATGGCCTTGTACCGGCTGTTGAACTCCCCGAAGAGGCTGGCCAGGAGAGTGAACGTCGAGGCCATGAACGCCGAGAACGTGAGTTCCCCGACGACGTTGAGCCCTGGGCCGAAGGGGACGCCGTTGAAGATCTCCGTCATCGCCGCGAACGCAGCGGAGGATGTGGCTCCGAGGATGATCGCTGTGACAGGCGCGGTGGTGAACGCACCCGAGCCAGAGATGGCGCTCCCCAGCTCGTTACCCGGGCCCCCATAGGTCAAGACGTAGATCCCACCCACGGCCGCAACCGAGAGGGAGAGCTGAAGCGCCGCCACGATGCCCAAGAGGATGGCCAGCTCGGCCTGGAGCGACAGGTAAAGACTCACGCTGGGCAACGTGAGCTGTAGGTCGGCTTGTAGCTCGACAAGGATGTCCAGGAGAACCTGAAGAGACAGAGCCAGTGTGGGGAGCTGGATGTTGAGCTGTGCCGTGATGGTCAGCAGGGCCTGAATCTCAACGCCCAACTGCACGATGAGGCTCGCATAGATCCCGAACGTGGGAGCCGCGAGAGCCAGAATGCTGAGGACGCCGATCGTGGAAAGCATGTCAACCTAGAGCTGAGGGTGCGCCCGTCTGGATGGCACCTGGCAAGGGGAACGGCACCGAAAGGAACAGGGTGCCAGGAGGGATCGGAACGCCGTTCAGGGTGCCGCTGAGGGGACACAACGGCGGAAGCATGACGGTCACGGCATCACCCACTCGACCCAAGGGAGCCCCCAGGTAACCTGCGGACTTCTCCGCGAGCTTCACCGTGGCGTTGGGGCCGACATGGACGACACTTGAGGCGTCCAGGGTCAGCTCCGTCGGGAGGTTCGCGTTGTCGAAGGACTCAACCCAAGGCTGGCTCTTGTCCCCCGCGATGAAGGCCACGGTGCATTCACTGGAGGTTTTGTAGAGGGCGGAGAGCCCACTCATCCCGGGGGCTACCGCCACGGGATTCAGGTCAGGCGCGTCGCTCTTCGAACCGTCGGGATTCTGCACGGCCTGAAGAACGAGCCTACCGTCCCCATTCTGCGTGACGATACGGTAGCGGTACCTCTTGAGCCCCGAGACACCTCCCAAGACCCTGACCATGTGCTGCATGGCTGTCATGAGCTTGGTGTTGGCCGTCTGACCACACCATATCTCGATCTTGGTGCCTGAGTGATCCCACGTCTGCACCACGTCCCGTACCGTGATAGGGCCGTCGAAGCGAGCATCGGTGATGACCGTGCCGGGGAGCACCAGGGCGTCTCCCGAGAGGGTGCCATGCTGGTGCAACGGGTCCCACGAGAGAAGTTCCACGCTAGAGTCTGGAGTCGTCGTGGGACGACTAACCACCTGGGTCATCCCGTCCGTGTCTACGTACCAGTCCCGTTGCTGAAACACGGAGGATGCAGGCTCATCGGCCACTCGAACCCAATCCGTTCCCAGGAGCACGGGGGACGGATCGATGATCTTCTCACCGACCACTGCTGCCGTGGCTTTCTCCACCGTGACGCTGGAGACTCCTGCGTCCGAGTGAAAGTGCTGAGCAGATACCTTCTGGAGCCAGCCATAACCCCCGATGACACGCACCGGGACGGTCGACACGAAGCGTCCCGAGTTGTTGGGGTCGACCGTCCCAATGATGGTGATGGGCTGCTCTCCAGAGTCTCCAGCAGCGATGGTGATCGTGACCACCCCAGAGGGCACGTCCGCAGATGTCACCGGCGTAGAGTCAGAGTCGAGGGAACAGTCCGCGAAGAACGTACCCTTCCAGCACGTCACAAGCCGTAGGCTGACGCAGCGGATTCCGTTGAGGCTGATGCTGTAGTCGCTCATGGGGTCGCCGGATGGGCAGCTCGGTAAGCTGCTGCACGAGCATTGGCGGCTGCCAACGCCTTGTCAGAGGCCGAGGGTACCGGGTTGGCCGCCACAGGGGTGGCCGCCGCGGGCTTCCCGATGGCAGGAAGTGGTTTGCGGTACTCCAGGAAGTGAATCTCGAACTCGTAGATTCCGTCATCGTTCTCCCGAAGGGCGACGACGTCCTCGACCACGACTTCGGTGATCGAATAGGGCGGGTCGTTGACGACCGGATGCACGATGGAGAGGGCCTTTGGAGTCACGGTACCCGACACGAGCACTGCGGCCCTGGTGAGGTACGTGTTCGAGAAATCCTTCCACTCGGAATACTGCGCCCCTGCCCACACAGTCACGATGACGCTGAACTTGCTGAGGTTTGAGCCCGTGGGCACCACAGTTGCGCCTGAGAGGGCGTAGCCCTTGCGCACGTCCCACCCCTGGGGACGATTGAGACCCGAGACCACGCACTTACCAGGGCTGACCGCGACCGAACCCGCCTGTCCCCCGCCAAGGCAGAAGTAGTCCTGGTTCGGGAGCCCAGCAGAGTTCTGGGCGATGACGTAGGGGGCTGTCGTGCTCATGTGGGTTCCTGAACTCCGATGCCGATGTTCCCGAGCGCGACCTCGAACGTGTGGGTCAGCTTCTCCAGGAAGGACTCCTCCACGAGGCCCTGAGCGATCTCCTTGCCCGTGCCCCCCTTGGCTTCGATGTTGACGTTGAGCGTCTGGATGGTGATGCCCCCGCCACCCCCTCCGGGTGAAGCCCCTGCCGGAACGATCTGCTCTCCTGGTGCGACGGACGCCCAGAACTCACCCGGTGCGGGCGCGCCTACGATACCGCCCTCTGCGTGCGGGGGAGACGAGGTTGGAGCCAAAACGGGCGGGCCCGAGTTCGCAGGAGTCGGGACGGCAGGATAGCTCGCGGGTGCCTCGTGGGGTTTGTAGCCTGACTTGACCCCACCTGCTTCTTGTCGCGCCTTGGCCGCTGCTGCGTATGCCTTGGCCTGATCCTGGAGGTCGGAGGCATGGGCCGCACCCGGCAGGGACGCGGCCCCTGCGATGATCGTAGCCACACCCTCACGAGCTTTGTTGAGCGCGCCGAGTATCACCAAGAGGTCCTTGGCGAGTTGGAGCATCTCCTTCAAGTCCGTGAGCATGTCATCCGGCTTCACCTTGAACATGTCCATGAGGGAGTCTTTGCCCTCCAGACAGTCGATGGTGAAGTTCTCTATATCGGCCATGAGCTGCTTGATGAACTCTTCGACCTTGGGACCACTTTTCGAGATGCTGTCGACCATCTGGTTACCCAGGATGTCGATGATGTTTTTGAGTGCCGTGCCTACGTCGTTCTCCCCCTTGAACATGTCGAAGAAGTGCTGAACGGCCTTGAGGAGCGGGTCGAGATTGATGCTGCGGGTGAAGGAGACGAATGTCTCCTTGAGCTTCGTCCACATGACGCCCAGACTCAGCATCTGGCGCATGTTGATGTCCCCGAACCGCTTGTTGACAGCGTCGGCAACGAACTGGGCCCCTGCCTCCATCTTGAGGCCGCCGATGGCCAGCTGAGCACGAGCCTTGTTCATGGCTTCAGCGGTGATGGGGCCCGCCTTGTTCATGGCCTTGGCGAGAGGCTCTACAAGGTCCTTCTCGTAGTCGACACCCGTGCCCTGGACGTCCAGTGGGGTGATGCGAATGACCCCAACCATCTTGGAGCGGGTGATGAGGTTCCCGATCTGCTTGCCTACCTCGTCCCCCATGGCGGCGCTGGACTGAGCGATGGCCTCGTAGGTGGACTGAATGGCCTGTCCACTCATCGTTGTGTGGTTGTTGAGCCTGTAGGTCTCCTGATAGAGCTTCTGAAGCTCGTCACGGGCCGTGGGAACCTTGCGAGCCATTGCATCGATCTGGCTCGTCATCGCAGCAGAGTTCTCCGCACTGCCCGCAGCAGCTTCCTGCAGGAGATCTAGGCTGCGAGCTGCATCGGCGGCGCCCACGGCCCACTTGAAGAAGGCCACTTCTGCTCCGATGATGGCAGCCGTAAATGCCAAGGCGGCAACAACAACCGTTTGGAGTGCACCTGCCATCAGGATCGCCGGGCCGTGGCCCGTCTCCATGGCCTCCTTGTATCGGTTCATGGCGTTCGCAAGACTAGCGAAGGGCCCCCCAGCCATCTGCAGGGACTTGGTGAGCTTGTCCAAGCTCTCCTTTTGCTCCTTCGCTGCTGCGGCCTGTTGGTGACTAGCAGCTCGGAGTTCCGTGAGCTTGTCCTTGAGATGCTGAGCGGAGACCTTGTTGTCTTCGAGGCTCTTCTTGGCCAAATCTAGCTTGGACTTCAGCTCGGCTTGTGCTGCCTTGACCTCATCGGAGTTGCCCTTGAGGGCCTTGAGGGCAGACTTGTACCCCTCGATCTCAGACTGGTTGCCCTTGATCTTGTCGCGAAGCTCACTGAGGGCACTCGAAGCCTCCTTCGACTGCGCCTTGAGGTCTCCCTTAAGGTCAATAGTGAACTGTGCCTGTGCGTCCGCCAAGAGTCCCGAGCCTCCGTCAACTCAAACACTTCCCCGCGATGATTCTGGCTCCTACGTGGGCGCGGTCGGCATCCCCTTCCTCAGAGACCTCGTGGTCGAACAGAGCCTGGATACATGCTGCCGCGATACCTGTGTCTGCGAGGGCTTCCTCGTAGAGCCTCAGTGTTTTCCCTTCTTCTCCGCGTCCACGATGCCGTGCAGCGTGGTCAGGGCGTTGGCGACGATGACCGGGATGAAGTCCGCGACATCGCACCAGTGCTTGTAGGTGTCCTTGTCGGGATGCGCGACTCCGGGCGCCGTATACTCGTAGCTCTTCTGCGGCGTGTTCTCTTTGTCCCCCGAGATGGAGTCACGGAACTTCTTGGCGACGATGGCGGGAACTCGGGTGATGACCACGACGCCCTCCACCGTATCCACGATGGCGAAATCGCGCCCCTCTTTCCCGAGTTCCGAGCTGTACTTGAGCCGCAGCTTGCCGAGGTCGATTCGGTGCTGCTTGGCCTCTGCTTCGCGCTGCTCTTCCAGTTTAGCGAGCTGCGCTTCGACTTCCGCCAGTTCTTCGTCGAGGGTCGGAGTCATGTGGTCCTCACCTGCGAGAACAACGTCTTCCCGTTGTTGCCGATCTTGGCAAGGAACGAGAAGCCGAAGCTCTTCTTGAGGCCATCCGGCGTTGTTGGATAGTCCCCCTTGTCCGAGTCGACGTTGCACCCTACGAAGGAGAAGTTGATGACCTCGATGGCCTTGCTCGGCTCGTAGAGCTGGATCTGGACATCGAAGTCCACATCGCCGAAGCTCGCGCCGTCATCAGCCTCTGCCGCGAGGGCGTCGGTGATGAGGTCCGCAGTGGCCTCCTCGACATCCATCGTTAGCAACCCTGGCTCGTAGCGGCCCGAGCCCTTGCCGATGGGCTGGCCATCGCGACGGCTGCCGTAGATGATGGGTCGGGTGCGCTTCTCTTCGTACCCCTGACCGATGACCCCTTCGAGGTTGGCGAGTTGGTTGCCACCCGCCGTGGTAATCGAAAAGAGGCACGAAACGCCGGTGAATGCGAGTCCCTGGAGTCTACTGCGATCTGCACCTGGCATGACTACTTACTCCCTTGCCCTGTCAGGGCTTTCACAAAGTCGACACGAACTCCGCGGTAACTTCGAAGGTCTTGACGTACACGAGGCTGTCGTTGCTGACCGTGGCGTGGATGGTCTGCGGACCGTTGCCTGTGAGCTTGTCGGTGCGCGAGATGGTGAACGTGATGCCACTCACCTGCCCCGTGAGCGCCTTCGCGATGCGGGAGGTGATGAGGTCTTCCCAGGCCTTGGCCGTGGGCTCCAGGATGCAGCTCGTCTTGAGGTTGCGGGGCACACCCTTCGACAGCAGGCTCGTGAGCAGGCTGTAGGCCAGCGCACAGGCCGTGTTCATCGTGCGGTCGTTCTGGATGTATATGTAGTCGGAGCCTGGGCTCGACATGAGGTAGCAGTTGGTGATATACGCGCCTGGGCGGTCGAAGAACGAACGCAGGGTCGTCAAGCGCAGGCTGTCGAGAGTCGGGGTCACGGCCTCGTCGTGGTAGGCCGGGGTGAGCTGCGGGTTGTCGATGTTGCAGTTGGGGAGTGCCCCTATGTCAACTTCGGCAGGGTCGACTCCGACGTTGTTGGCCTCGCAGCGGGCGAGGGCATACATCGAGGATGGCATGGCCTTGGTTATGCCTGTGAGGGGCGAGACGTAGGCACCGCCATCCGCGCCGACGATGAGGTCGTTGCCCACGATGTCCCCGGCCACGGTGGCCATGGCGGTCTGGTAGGCCACCTCGGTCTCGACCGCACCCGGTGTTTGATTTTTGAATCGTGTGTTGATGAGGGCCGTGGTGTACCGTCCCGTTGCGTTGAGCGTGTTGATCCACGGCTGGATGACGTTGGCGAAGCTGGAATCGGTCTCCCCGTGGACGAGCATGAGATCCCAAGGCTGCTTGGAGACGTAGAGGGCCGCGAGGGCGCTCGTGAGGTCGGCTGTGGTCATGCGAGGGCCCGTCGTGACGAACCAGAAGTAGTCGCCCGCGGTGACGATCGTGGCCGCGGCACCCAGCGCGATTCGAACACCCGTGTCGGCTCCGGTGACGGGCTCCACGAGGGCAATCGTGGTGGCCACCCCCAGGTTCTGCACAGCCGAGCAAGAGTTACCGCCGTCCAGGGAGTAGACGTACTGGATTCCCGGGGTGCCGAGGGCCCCACCCACGGTGAAGGCGACGACGACGCCTGCGCACCCCTGGGGAAGGGGCGAGGCCACCGTAGCGGTCGCGACGGCGTTGTAGTCGTCCGCGATGAGCGCGGGGCTGGCCGTAGCCGGAGCGAACGTCGAGCTACCGTTCAGTACCGAAGTGATGTTGCCGTACGTGGCTACTGTCGAGGTCGTAGGTTTGACCAAAACGACGGGGAGATTCGTCGCGGTCATCTCGTAGGCCGCCATCTCGACGAGAGGGCCCGACAAGAACGTCTGCTGCACGAGCGACGGGCTGTTCCACGAGGACGGGACGTTGGAGATGGCAGAACCACCCGAGCACGGGGCGATGATGCACGAGATACCCCTCGAGGAGGCAGGTACGGTCCCAGCATTCGCGTTGATTTTGGAGATTTGGACGGACGGAAGCATCGCTTACCTCTTCAACTGTTGATGACGGGGGTGACCGGCACACCGGAAACATTGACTGGGAGCCCGCGCATTTCGCACCGAAACACAAACTGGAAGAGCAGCTCCATGCCGAAGGCTTGGTTCCCTGAACCGACCTTGGGGTCACGGAAGATCTCTCCGATGCCAGGGAAGTCCCCCTGGAGGACATCGCGGAGTGCAGTGTGCAGCGTGTTGAGAAGCGAGGAGACCGCCTGGATCTGCTTCTCCTGGTTGGACGCGTCGGAGCTGTCCACAGCCCACACGGACGCGGTCACGATGCGCTCCCAAGTCGCGTTGACGCGCTCGTAGACGCCCTTGCGACGAACAGGAGCCACGAGCACGCCCTGGTTGGAGCCGTCAGGCCAGCTGCCCGGCATGAACACGATGCGGTTGGCTTGCCCCACACCTTGATTGAGCTGCTGCTCCCGAGCGTTGTAGCTGGTCACCCCAATCTGCGGAGGGGTGATGTTCTGCTGCGTCAGCATCGCGAGGACGAAGGGGTCCGCGAACCAGGTGCGAACCTTCTCCGTGACCTCGATGAGTGGATCGAGGAAGGGAGTGAGGATGGGGACGCTGGAGTCCTGCGTTTGGAACATCAGCCGCCCCCCATGATTCGCTTGAAGGTTCGGCCTGCTACGTCCTTGAGCGTCTCGACAAGCGGCTTTGGAATTTCTCCGCCGCGGGCGGGGATGATGGGACGAGTCAAGTTCTGGATGGCCTGTACCTTCTGTGAGCCCGTGGCTGTGCCGACGAGACGAATCTTGATGCGGTCGAAGAGGGCGATGCACTCGACGGCCGCTGCTGCGTTCTGAAGGGGCTTGCCCCCGTCCTTCTTCGGCTTCCAGGTCTGACCGTCGGGGGTCATGCCCGCTGCGGCGCTGGCTTTGGATATCTCTTCGATCCTCGGGGCTGCGGCCTTTGACAGCTCGGAGATACCCTCGGAGCCGAGCTTCTCGACCCTGCGGATCATCTCAAGGAGCTGGGCGTCGCCGGTCATCGGGAGCCTCGCCACCGGCCTGCATCCTGCGCTCGTCCTGCATTCCCCGTCTGTGTCGTCCAGGCGTATGGAGACGCGTTCGAGGTACCCATCGGCCCCCCTGAGGAGATGGCGGACTGCTCGTCATCCGAGATGGGGAGGTCGAACAGCCCGTCTTTGGAGTCAGCCGCTTCCTTGACTTCGTCGAGGACTTGCTTGCGACGCTCCGTGAGGGCCACGATGGCTGGATCCTGCGGGTTGGTTCCCCGCTTCCACATGACATCGTTCGAGACGAGCACGGTGAGCCAATCCAAGAAGCTCTCGGGGACGGGAGTCGCGGCTGCGTACTGGTTGCTCGTGTCGTACGTGCCCACAGGGAACACGGCAGACATCCCAGAAGTGCCAAGGAGCACTGTGGGAGCCGTGGTCACGCTGGTCGTCCACGTTGAGCCCCCGTTGATGGTGTACATGACAACCGCGGTGCCGAGAGGACCGGGGGTCGTCACCTGAATCCTCACGAGGATCGACCCGAGAACAGTTCGCCCGATGAGGGTCACGGCGGGCGGAGAGATCCCCCAGGCGAGAAGCGAGGGTGCCGTCTGCCCAAAGGGGATCGTCTTCGCGTACCGCTTGCGGAGCCGATTGTAGAGCCACCCCGTCTGCGTCGCGATGCGTTGGTTCACGTACCCGGGCTGGTTCCCTTCGACGACAGCAACGTCCCCGGTCGGAATCGTCGTCCGAGTGGAGAATGTCGCAAGGTCGAGGGCGGGAAAACTCATGGCGCGAACACCCCGAAAGCCCCAGCCTCCCCCGCTTTGGCAGGGGAAGTGTGGGGCTGGAGTCGACTGAACTCTTCCCGCGATGGGAAGAGTTCAACCGAAGGATCAGGTCAGGGGCCGACCTTGAAGAGCGCGTACGGGTGGCCGAACCCTGTCGAGATGCGGCCCTGGACGTGGTACTCGAACTCGTTCGCACGGTTGAGGACTGCATCCATCCCGGTGCCGCCCGTGTCGCCCGTGTAGTACCGCACCTGGAACGGCGAACTGGTCAGGTAGAGCAGGGCTCCGAGCTGGCTGGTCGAGGCTTCGACGCAAAAGATGTAGAAGGTCGTGTCCGAGCCCGTGACCGTTTCGGACATGAACGAGGTGTTGCCGGTGGATGCGACCACGACCGGCATCTTGGTCGAGTACGACTGCGAGGCCTGAAGCTCCTGCGCGATGATGGGCTCGCCGAGTCCCCATCCCGTGATGAGTGCTTCGACGTCTGCACCACCACCACCGTGCCCACCGTAAGCCCCTGCCGTCATGGCCAGGACCTTGGCGTGGGTGAGCTGACGGAGCCGGGGGGCCATGGCCGGAGGCGCCAAAATGAACACCGGGGAGAGCATCCTCGGGTCCTTCCCGTTCGGCATCTTGACGGTCGAGATCCAGGCGATGATCTTGCCGAGGTTCTCCAGAGCCTGGTCGACCGTCACGCTGTCGTCGATGGGGAGAGCGCCTGGGTAGCTACTCGTGGGGCTGCCCGTGAGCCAGTTGAAGTACCCTCCGATGCTAGGATTGAACGGGTTGAGTGGGTGACCCGTGGTGAACCCCGTGGCCGCGCCCGTGACGGGGTTGACGAAGAAGGGGCAGCCGTCGTAGGCGTTCGCGGATCCGTCGGTGTTGCCACCGTTGAGGATCATCTGAGCCATGAGACGCTGCGGGACGTACGCGATCTCGTTGCCGACCATCCGGCTCCACTCGGCCAGGGTGTTCAACCCCGAGCCGTCGAGGAACTCAAGCTGATCGCGCTCGACCTTGATGCCCTTGCCGTGGCGGAAGGTCGGGTAGACCGCCTGTTGCGTGACCAGCTCTTCGAAGCTGATAGATCCGGAGCCCGCGGGCCCCACGGGGTCGATGGTCGCCGTCTCCAGGAACCACGCGAGACGTTCCGTTGCACCCTGCATGGGGCGCGTCTTCGAGACCTTGGTCCACCAGGTGAATCGGTCCGCCAGTCTGCGGACGTACTCGGACTCCTGGATGGTTGACATCCGCCGCTCGAAGGAGTGGACGAATGTTGCGTCGATGATGTTGCCTGGCATGACTCAGTTCCTTTCGTGGGCGCTGAGCCCGTCAGTATCCGAGGGTGTCGAAGAAGACGACGAACACGCCCTTGAGGGTGTCGAGATCCCACACGGTTCCCGCGAACGCGTTGCCCGACACGTTGCAGACGGTGTGGTCATCCGAGGCGTAGCAGTTCGTGTAGAGGTTCGCGGTTGTGACGGCCGACCCTCCCCCGGCGTTGTCAAGCCACTGGCCCCACAGCTCCTGGTTGAGGACGACCATGACCCGGCCCGTTCCGGCATCAGTGGTTACGGCGTCCTCGGCGAACATCCCGACCGGCATGAGACTGGCGTTGGCGCTGCCCCCTGCCATTTTCTTGAAGGCGTTGGTGCCGGGGTCGATGCACGCGACGCCGCCCTTGTAGACGGTCTGTGAAGCTGCGAGTACGACCGATCCACTCTTGAAGGAGATCGGCTGGGCCATCCGGCCTTGTGTGAGATCTGCCATGGTCAGACTGCCTTTCCGTTCTTGCTCGCGATGATCGCTCGCGCGCGCTCGGGGGTAATGGGGTTGAAGACCGTCGAGAAGCCGTGGGCCTCTCGCGTCATGGCCTCACCGCCCTGAGCCTTGAGGCCCATGGCCTCGTCCATCATGGCGGCGACCTTGGGCGGGCAGTTGTCCACGTCCTTGCGGTTGCCCTGGGTGCCCGTCACGTTGGCAGCGGCGGCAGGGTTGTAGGGTGCATGCTCCCAGGTCTCGCACGCCGACTTCAGCTCGGCGAGGGACACACTTGCCAACGTCTTGCGGACGCTGGAAGAGAAGTCGGGACGGCTGGCCAGGAGCTTCGCACGCTCCGTGTCCTCACGCTCCTTGGCGATGCTGGCTTTGAGCGAGTGGAGCTCCGAAGCGAGCTGAACCACCTGGGACTTGGCCGCAGGACTGTCCTTCTTGTCCTCGTCCTTCTTGTCGCCCTCGGACTCGGACTTCTCCTCGTCCTTCTTGTCGGGCTCGGACTCGGACTTCTCCTCGTCCTTCTTCGCGGGCTCGTCCTTCTTGTCGTCGTCCTTCTTCTCGTCGTCGTCCTCGGGGAACGCGGACGCGACCGCTGCGGTGATCGCAGCAACCAGTGCCTTGCGGATCTCGGCCTTGGAACCGGCCTTCTTCTCTTCAGCCATCTTGCTCTCCATGACCTTGGCCGAAGCCGTGGCCTGAGTTGCGCCCGAGACCATCCCGAGCACTTCGTGAAACGAACCCACCATGTCAGCGAGACCTGACGCGACAGCTTCCTTGCCGAGGAAGGCCGCCCCTTCGAGGTCTTCGAGCTTCTTGACTGAAGCTACCGGACGCATCTCCTCAACCAACTCGAAGAAGAGATGGGCGAGTTCATCGACCCGCCTCTGCGCCTCGGTCACAGCACCCGCGGACGTGACCGTGTGGGGGTTTCCGTCGAGCTTGCGAGCACCCGATGAAACCATCGTGTACTTGAGCCCCTGAAGGGCGTCCGCCACCGTCGCGTCGACGAGAGGTTGGTAAGTGCCCACGCTGCCCACCAAGCCTGCCGGTGGGGTGACAATGACTTGTGCCGAGCAAGCGAGGGCGTACGCCGCAGAGCACGTCATCCCGTCCACGAAGGCCAGGAGAGGCTTCTGCGAAGCTTGACAGATGGCCCGAAGCTCTCGGGCACACTCACCGACTCCGAGGGCATCCCCGCCAGGACTATCGATGCGAAGGACGACCCCCATGCAGGGGGACGCTGCTGCCGCTTTGACCGAGGCTGTGACCTCCTCGTAGGAGAGCCACAAGCCCCCAGAGTGCTGCACGAGCGGGCCCCGGATGTCTACGACAGCAGCGTCCCCCATCTTGAGGAAGGGGGACTTGGTGTCATCGTGGGTCGTGAAGCTGGCAGCCAGCGCGCTCGCGTGGATGGCGAGTAGCTGACCCTCGGGGACGAAGAGTGCCCTGCGTTTCATCGGAGTTTTGTCCCGAGTTTTGTGGAAGACCTGGGGGGTTGCACCGCCCTGGCACGGGCAGCGGCTATCACTTCGCGTTGCTCGTCGTCCTCTTCGAGCCTTGAGGAAATCTTGGGTTGCGTCGCCCTGGCACGGGCCTCGGCAACCTCGTCGGTTTGTCCGTCGACCTCCTCCCCCAGGATAGGAATGTCGAACCGGATGCAGATCTCCGTCGGGTCGATGCGGATGGGCCGTCCCGTAGGACCGACGTGATTCAGCAGGGCCTCATCGAGTCCCTTGATGGCGTTGCTCGCGGCAACCAGGCTCGCGGCCTGCGAGTTGAGATCCTTTGGCGTGGCGGTGACCCACTCGACATTTGGCCCGTTGCGGATGGCCTCAATGCCGTGGCGCTGAGCCACCCACGGGGGAAGGATCTGCGTATTAACCGTGTACGCGAGGGCATCCCCCGTGTCTTGGATGAGGTCAGACCGGATGGCCTTGTGGATGTCGTTGTTCTGAAAGCCGGCCCCCCCGTCCATCGGAATGGTCGACCCGCCGATGGCAACGGCCATCTCGTGATTCGACGTGTCAACGACTTCCTGGAAGACCTTGATGCCCTCGCCCTTGGATTCGAGAAGGGTTACATCCCAGCCTACGGGCAGAGAGAACACGGTGTCGGTCGCCCAAGCCATCACCCTCTCGAAGAAGTTTTTGCGCAGCTCCTCGTTCGCCCCAATGGGAGCATGGGCAACGCGAGCCGGGTTCGCGAGCTTGAAGACGTAGTTCGATCGATTGAGCAGCGCCTGCTCTTTGTTGATGAACGACCGCCCGAGAGCAGGCCAGAGAGCCGACTGCCAGGGGGCAATCCGTCCGCCAGGGCTGTGAAGCACCCAGCGCCCGTCTCCGGGGGTGACGTCGAGGAGCCCTGCGACAGACGCGTACCGCCAGCGGTTGAGCGACCAGTTGTAGGTCAGGAACTCAGGATCGAGCCGGATGAGGATGGGGAAATCCCTGCCGGGTACCGGCACCAGCTCCCCGATGCCGACCCCCAGTACGATGCCGTCCGATGCCTGGAGGGCCAGCTCCGAAGGCGGACACATGTCGTCAAAGACCGACCGGGAGCCATTGCGGGTCCGCAGCTCCGCGCAGAGAGACGGTTCACCGTAGAACCGCTTGGGCAGCCGCACGAGGCCGCAGGTCCGAGTACCGAGCAGGCCCGCGAGAACGCCATCCCGCCGCATGGCCCTGTAGAGCCTCGCAGCGAGGGCGAGCTCGCCCGCGTCCGCCTCGTACTGGGCGGTCTCCAGGTCGTCGAGGTACCACCGCAGAGTGGTGACAGGAATGCTCTGGAGCTGCCCGCCGAGAGCGCTGCGGACTGCATGCACCGCAGGGTCGTCGATGTCCAGGCCCGTGCGAATCGACTCGGACGGCACCTGATAGGCACTGATGCCGAGTAGAGCACGAGCGATGTCGCGTAGTCCCACGCCTCCCTTGTGTCCCCGCCGGGAACACTTGGCCTAAGAGATTTAGTGTGACATTCTATGTCACACTACTGGCGCCGGTGCCTTCTCGCGTAAATCCGCTGCAGTTTCGCCGCTGCGAGGGTCTCAATCGTGCTCGCGCGCTGCGCACTGAGCCGGACTAGACGACCGACCTCCCGACAGGTGAAACCCCGTATCCGCAGCTGGACGATCGTCCTCTCTCTGACGGTCAGGCCAGCCAGGAGATCCGGCAGCTCTCCCCGCTCCTGCGCCTCCGTCAGCGACTCTAGGGGGTCGTGGGCGGCCGCCACGAAGGCGTCCCCGCAGTCATGCAGGTCTACCGGCCGCATGGCCCTCGCGCCACTATCCCGCGGGACCCGGATTTCGCTCTCCTGGTCCCTCACCGCCCTGCAGATCTGCGTCCGGACCCAGTAGCCCACGTAGGTCGAGAGCTGCGCGCCGTAGCCCGGATCGAACCTCTCGACCCCGGCGCAGAACCCTATCTGCCCCTCCGCGATGAGGTCCTGGAGCTGCAAATGCCGCGTTTTCCGCCGATACGCGTAAGCGACGCCGGCAATGAGCCCATGGTAGGCAACTAGCAGGAGTCCGAGAGCCCTCCGATACTCCTTGGACTCAGGATCGCTCCTGAGCTCCAGGACCCGAGCCAGGAGGTCAGCCCTCTCGAGGGCCTCGCTTGAGGCCGAACGTTTCGACGTGGCCGACAAAGACGTGTTCGCCGACGTGGGCGCACGGAGAGCCTGGACCGAGGTACAGGTGGATGACTCCACCGATGTCTCGCCACCGCACGCAGAACGAGTAGTCCTCGGACAGGAGGTGCTCGTCTCGGATGAAGAGCTGGAAGAGGGACACAGTTCGCCGGGGCTTTGCGCCAGGCCGAGACGAGTCCTGGAAGACGAGGGTTGAGTCCTGGCCATAGTGAGTCACCATTCTCTCCAGGCACTCTCGGGTGCAAAGCGTGAGGCCGAGACCACAGTAGGAAATGTCCTCGACCGTACAAGTCTTCGGGTCGAACTGAGGAGCCCGCCCCTTGGGGAATCCCACGCTGTAGTCGTAGAGATGTGCGTCAGGGGGCTCGTCCTCGTGCCCCTTGAGACACTCGGGGAGACGTTCAAAGTGGATGCGTTTCTGGGGGTAGGGGGTCGCCACGTAGTCAGCCCCAACCTGAAGCATCCCCAGCACGGTCTCGGATCGGAAACCTGTATCCGCGTCCACGAAGAGCAGATGCGTCGCGTCAGTCTCCAGGAAGTCTTGCACGATGCGGGCTCGCACACGCACGATGTCCTGCCAGTAGAACTCGTCCGGCCAGAGGAGGTCTACGTGCTCGGAAAGTTGCTGGACGCTCTTGAGATAGATGGGATGCAGACCACCCCCAGAACGAAGCGGAGTGCCCAAGAATAGTTTGCTCAAGACGCGCGCTCGATGCTTTCGGCGAGACAGTCGATGAGAGCGTTGTTGGCTTCTCGAACCGTCTCAAGTTGTACTTGACGATCCTTGGCATCCTGCGAGATGCCATCCGCACCTACGACGGAGACGGAGTTCTTCTGCCGCTCGTTGTCCCCCACCATGAGAACTTGGAGAGCTTCGCGAAGACGAAGGAGCGCCTGGAAGACAGGTTCGGGATCGTTGGGATCGTTGGGCTTGACCGCTGCAAGTCTGCGAACGTTGCGCTTCGAAATGAGCATCAGAGGATCCTCCCGATGGTAGCCAGCGTGATTTTCTTCGCACACTCGTGGCAGACTCTCGTACCACGAGGAAACTTGACGACCGCCTCACCGTTCGAGCAACAGGAACAAAGGCCCTCGCCCGCGATGGCTTTTCGGACTCGGTCCAAGTATTCGACCGGCCCCGCTGGAACCCACATCGGACTTCTTGGGGGACGGTGCCAGAATCCTGGATCGACCACGTTGTCTTTCTCTACCCATGGAACAGAGGGGACACGGTTCGGGTGGTCGTCGTAGCCCAACGTGCTCGGGACGTTGGGATCGTGGTATGCGAGCGCAGGGAGCACAGTCAAGAACGGTTTCTGCTTCGTCCATGCCCAGATGACCGCGATGTCATCCTCATTGAGGCACCCTAGCTTGTCCATGTTCTTCGACCAGAAATCGAGCAGCTCAGTCGCGATCGGCGGAGGCAGGATGTAGCACGGCGCCGAAAGCCAGTAGATGCGGCACCAGTGGTGCCCCTCCTTTGCAACCTTGATTGCATCGGGACTCTGCATGTGCAGGCAGAGAATCTCGTCCGACACGAAGCGGGTCAGAACCCCGCACGCCTCCAGGATCTGGGGATGCACCGTCACATCGTCTTGCACGCAGAGCACGGGCTCCTTCTGCGCTTCGACAAACTCCCAAAGACGCCTACTCCATACCACTACTGGCTCTGGCCGCTTGCTGGAGAAAACGGAGACATCCGCTTCCTTTCCAAGCTGTGAGAGAAGACGGGCGAGAGACTCTGGGCGTCCAGGACCCCAAGCTGCGTGACTAATCGCGACTCGCATAACTTGCTATCCTTGGGTACGGAGGGAGGCTTCGGAGGTGTGCGTCGATGGCCTTCTCGATCGTCTGCTCGTGCGGAGCGGTAAACTCACGGGAGACGGAGAGGTCGTAAGTGTACAAGACCTCGGGCACAAAGCAGCGACGCTCAACCCCGCACATCTCAAGCATGGGAAACATAAAGGCCAAGTCATCCGCGTGAGTGACCCACTTGCCCTGGTAGTGTAGGTCCTCAGACTTGATACGCTGGAAGAGTCCAGCCCTGAATGTCTTGAGGTGCGTCGCCTTCCACCGAGTAACACGGGGTTTCTCATCCGCTCCGTAGAGCTCGGCAAATCCCGGGCGTCCGTCCGAGTACAGGAACGAACCATAAGTCAGCCAGGATCCGCGCGAGTGATACTCCGATACGATCTCCAGGGCGCCATCATGGGCCAGCCAGTCATCCCCGTCTACAAGGGCCACGATGCGATCCTTGGGGAGAGCATGCACGATGAGCCAGATGTTCGCGATCTTGGTGCGGGGGGGCTCCTGCCTACTGGCCTCGACGTACCTGTGATCGACCACCACGCCACGCTGCGACAGGACGCTCTCGATACAACGGGCTTTGTTCGGGCTGCTCCAGCCGGTTGAGATGACGGTGACGGTCTCCACTAGCGTCGACTTCCTTGATATCCGCCGCCTCGTAGGCCCACACCTCTGTAAGGGTCAGCCGCTCGACCTCTACCTATCTCGGAGTCGTAGTAGTCGCGAGCTTGTTGAGGGGGTTCCTCTACAGCGACCTTGGCTCGAATCTCACCCCAGGTGGAGAGCGCACAGGCATCGGCCCTGTCAGGGGAGCGACCCTGCAGGATCTCCCTCATGTCCGACTTGGGCATCAAGACCTGTTTGCCCTTGCCAGCCGCCTCGGCGTCCTTCCAGCGCAGCATGATGAGCTCCGCCTCTAGCTGGATGTCCTGGGGGATCTGCCCGCCCTCCGCGAGCCACGAGCGAAAGGTTCCGAACAAGAGGTCTCGGTTGCGGTGGAAGCTCTCCCCAAGGTTACCGAGAACTCTGGGAGAGCCACGGAAACCCACAACTTCCCAACAATCTGAGTTGTTCCGCGAGTGCGCCACCAGGGCATCGTAGACCCTGGCGCCCGTCTCGCCGTCGCGATCCACGATTATCTTAGGCCGCCAGTCCTCCCTGTCCCCCGACCGATCCCACCGGGCGATCATGCCTGCCGCGCACTGCACGATGGCATCGGCGGTCTGTCCCTTGCGCGCGACTATCTCCTCGATGCGGTCGCCCCTGCGAACGGCATAGGCCGTCTCGTCTCCCTCATACCCGTCGCCGGCTACGTCAATCCCCAGCGCCAACCGGCCCTCGACAGTCCCCTGCTCCGCGTCGTCCCACCGGATCTCCGCGTCGGTGATCTCGTCGACACTGAACAGGGACCCCTGGCCCTTTGCCAGGAAGCGACCCTCGACGTGCCAGGTCCACGGCGCGGAGCCCCGGCCCCATGCGCGCTCGCGTTCGGCCAGCCACTCAAGACTAGCGAGGTCTTTGTGGACGATCTTGCGCTCCGAGATGTTCGGAGACGTTTCCGAGCTGACCATGAACAGCCCCGCGTCTCCGTCGCAGAGAGGTCTCTGGTGATGGAAGAGGGCCCAGAAGAATCCGCTAGTGCGGGTGGGATTTGAGATGGCCAGCCGCGCACACCCCGAGGCCGCGAGGTTGCCTACGATGGCCTCGTCGATCTCATCTTTCATTCGCGCGGCTTCATCTTCGATGGCGAGGATGCGCCCTGACATGCCAATGACCCCACCCGCGCTCGCAGAGGTCATCCCGATGATCTGCCGCATGTCAGGAGCGCGCAGGCCCGTCTTGGAGGTCAGCCCGAGTTTACCGGGCATGATCGCCGAGTGCGGACAGGGGGCCGGTGCGTCAGGATGCGTCCGTTTGCAGGCGATGCACTTGCCGTGGCCCAGCCACAAGAAGCGGATCTGCCGCCAGAGGATCTCGTCGATCTGTCTCTGGGTTGGACCGAAACAATGAACCCTCGCCTCTTCGAAACTCGCGAACCACCAAAGAGCCGCGACTGCTCCGATCCAGTCCTTTCCGATCTTTCGGCCACCTGAGATGGCCGTATGTCGACCCCCTGCCGCGAGTCGCTCAAGAACCTTGATCTGGAATCCCCAAGGCTGAACCCCCAGGATGTGGGTCGCGAAGCCTACGGGGTCTTTGGCCCACTTGGGGTTGGGCCAGGAGACCTGATCGATCTTCGCGACCGCGGCATCCAGAGCGTGCAGCCACTCCCCCCCGACTGTCGACGCCCGGCGGCCCATCAGCCAACCATCTCGGCGATGCGATCGCGGACCGCCCGGAGGGCCGCAGGGTGCTTCGCGAGGACCTCCAGGACAGCGTCCAGGAATCGCCTGAAAACGACATGCCGAGACAGAGAGGATTCCGAGAGCTCGCCCTCGCCGCGGAGGACGCTGACCTGGTTGAGCGCGGCCCGGTAGGAGCTGGCCAAGGACGCTCGGGTCGCCCACGGAGCAACCTCGACGGGGTCGAGATTCGCCTGCTCGACCTGGGAGCGCAACAAGCACGCGAGGGCCTCCGCCTCGACGAGTGAGCTGCCCAGTGGGCGGGGATGTGCTAGCGGGGGGGAGGGGGGCGCGGGTGGGGGGATGGCTGCTGCGGAGGGTGCTGCCGCTGCCGGTGCTGCCGCTGCGGGCGGGGGTCGCTCACAGGGAGGTAGGAGGTGGGTCTGACCTCGATGTCGACGCTGCCGGATCGCAGCGGGAGTCGGGTTGGGACTCGGAGCCCTCGACATGCCGCCAGGATAGCACCGGTGGCACACGGTGTCACTGTGACATTATGTGTCACACGTGACATGGGCCCGGAAAAGAAGTGAG
>Ga0224559_1000784_pt1 | contig 19167 bp, 21 predicted proteins | sample 714S33034metaG_FD_180676 | JGI IMG/M metagenome (GOLD analysis project Ga0224559, IMG submission 180676) | Peat soil microbial communities from Stordalen Mire, Sweden - 717 S3 30-34 | ecosystem: Environmental > Terrestrial > Soil > Wetlands > Peat | place: Sweden: Norrbotten County, Stordalen... | reverse complement strand
CCGTTCTTCTTGGACTCGAAAAGGATGGTTCGGCCACGGTTTCAAGTTTGGCGCGAGCGGAAGGCATGCGTCCGCAGTCCATGAGCGCTATAGTTACGCCGTTGCAGGAGTCCGGCCTGATCATTGGTGCACCTGACCCGAGCGACGGGCGGCAAACTCTGATGTCTCTCACACCCAAGTGCATGAAGTGGCTTCAGGAGGGCAGGGCCGCGAGACAGGACTGGCTCGCCACGAGGATCTCGCAAAAGCTCTCTGTTCAGGAGCAGGAGAAGCTTCAGGCGGCACTCGCACTTCTTTCGCGCCTGGTTGAGGATTGAACCCACTGCGTCCTGCCTTTACCCATGCCGACTTTGTATCCGAGGAATAGAACCCTATGCCGCTTACTTCTCTTGACCCCAATACCGCGTTGATCGTCATTGACCTTCAGAAAGGCATCGTCAACGGGAGTTTCATTCATTCCATCGGCGACATCATTGACCGGACGTGCGCGCTGATCGATGTTTTTCGTGCGAAGAACCTTCCAGTCGTGCTGGTCAATGTGGCGGGACGGGCGCCGGGCCGGACAGAGCAGGGTCCGCGCAGCAGCCAGACATTTGCCGAGGGATGGACCGACCTTCTGCCGCAGCTGGATCGGCAACCGAGCGATATTGTCGTCACCAAGCGAAGCTGGGGCGCGTTCGCAACAACGGATCTTGAACACCAACTTAAAGCGCGAGGCATTACCCAGGTTGTTGTGACTGGAGTGGCGACATCCGCCGGTGTTGAGGCAACTGCTCGTCAGGCCTACGAGCAGGGGTTCAATGTGACCCTCGCACTCGATGCAGTGACCGATCTCCGCCAGGAGGCGCACGAGTACAGCATCAGAAACGTCTTTCCTCGTCTTGGCGAGACAGGGTCTACACAGGAAATCATTTCGCTGCTGGGAAAAAGGAGATCTGCATTATGAATTGGCTTTGGCTTGTGTCGTATTTTTTCGGCGGCGCTTTTGCGGCAAACGCCATCCCTCACTTTGTCGCCGGCATCATGGGACACCCCTTTCAAACTCCCTTTGCCAAGCCCTCCGGTAAAGGTCTCTCCTCTTCAACGGTCAATGTTGTCTGGGGCTTCTTCAACGCGGTGGTTGGGTATGTGCTCGTCGAACGCGTCGGGGCTTTCGATTCGCGGGCGACAAGCCATATCCTCGCGTTCGGCTTGGGCGCGCTGCTGATCAGCATCTTGTCGGCACGTCACTTCGGCCAGTTCCACGGTGGCAACACGCCGCCGCGCACATGAAGAACCCAGTGTCCGGCACCTTTCGCTCCCTGAGAAGCTTCAACTTCCGCTTGTGGACGGCTGGCGGCCTGGTTTCCAACGTCGGTACGTGGATGCAGCGCGTCGCTCAGGACTGGCTTGTGCTGACCCAACTTACCCATCACGATGCGTCAGCGCTGGGTATTGTGATGGGCCTGCAGTTCGCCCCGCAGCTTCTGCTCCTGCCCTGGTCGGGATTGGCTGCGGACCGCCTCAATCAGCGCAAGCTCCTGATGCTCACCCAGGCAACGATGGGCGTGCTTGCGCTCATCCTTGGAGTTCTAACCATCGCAGGAGTCATCCAGCTCTGGCACGTGTATGTGCTCGCCTTTCTGTCTGGTTCCGCAGCTGCGCTGGATGCCCCGGTGAGGCAGACCTTCGTGGCGGAGATGGTGGGCGATGCGGATCTCACTAATGCCGTGGCATTGAACTCAACCTCATTCAATGCTGCGCAGATGATAGGCCCCGCTGTCGCCGGTTTGCTCATCGCAGGCGTTGGCATTGGATGGGCCTTTCTTCTGAATGGGCTCTCATTTGCGGCGGTTTTGATCTCGATGTCCTTCTTTCGTCTCTCGGAACTGCACGCAAGCGCGAGGGCGCATCGCACCGCATCTGGGTTTTCAGAAGGTCTTCGCTACGTGTGGAGAAGGCCGGACCTCAGGGCAATCCTGATCATGCTGTTTCTGATCGGCACCTTTGGTATGAATTTTCCGATCTTCATCGCTACGATGGCCGTGAATGTCTTCCACTCCGATGCACGCGCATTCGGCCTGCTCTCCTCCATGATGGCCGTGGGCACCGTCTCGGGAGCCTTGTTCGCTGCCAGCCGGCAGAGACAAAGCTTAGCGTCTCTTATGGCGGGGGCTGGTGTCTTCGGGCTCGGCTGTACCCTGGCCGCACTGGCGCCTGGATACTGGTGGTTCGCGGCCACTCTCACGATCATCGGCGCGGCTGGCCTGACCTTCGCCAACGGCACGAACAGCATCATGCAGCTCTCTACAGAACCAGCGATGCGGGGCAGGGTGATGGCCCTGCGGGTTGCCATCGCATTCGGAGGAACACCGATTGGCGCACCTATCGTCGGTTGGGTTGCCAACCACTTCGGCCCGCGCTGGTCGCTCGGCATTGGCGCTGCGGCGGGGTTCACCGCTGCCCTGGTCGCAATCTATGTTCTGGCCCGCCGAAAAAAGCCACTGCTCGCTCGGTATTTAGTCCTGTGAATCCGAACCTTCGATGTGTCGAAGCGGGGGAGTTTGGGCGCACTCCAAGTCTGCCGCCTGGCGGCGGTCTTGCGGTACGCCCGGTCTTACGCGCCTTCAGGCTGCGCTATGAGCGGCTGCGTCCTTGAAGCGGATCACTGCATCCGCCTGGGGGCCTTTCTGACCTTGGACGATATCGAACTCGACGTCATCGCCCTCTTTCAGCGTCTTGTACCCGTCCAACTGAATCGATGAATAGTGAACGAATACATCAGGCCCGTCTTCGCGTCCGATGAATCCATAGCCCTTGGCGTTGTTGAACCACTTGACCTTCCCTTTGTACTGGGCCACAGGCTCCTTCTTTCTTTGGGTCTTGCGGGGAATCCGGCGAGCGAGGGGATCGCGCACCGTTCAGTTATTATGACGGCAAAACCGGCAGAAAGGTTGGCGATAATTTCACAATGAATGCCCACAAAGTGGGACGGACCGGCCTGTGGGGGAAAAACAAGCAAGCGAATCAACAACTTGGCGGGCCGGGGTGAACCTCTGTAAAGAATTACCATTGAACCATTTGCAAAATTACCTTCAAGCTATAGATTGTGTCAGGGCACGACTTCAGTCGTGCCGCAAATAGCCAATTCAGATTCCGGCTTTAGCCGCCGCGGAATTGCAAATAACTGAAAACAAAAACCGCAGGGGCTAAAGCCCAGCGTGATTTATTGCTCTTCTGGCACGACTGAAGTCGTGCCCTGACACATTTTGCACTCTGAATGGAATTTTGCAAGAGGCTCCGGCGGCAGGTAACTTCCCGTGAATGCCGCAGAGCTATTTCTTGCGGTTGCGGCCTGTGCGCCTGGCGTACAAGAGCACGCTGGTGAGCGTCTTGCCGTCCAGAATGGCGCCCTTGTCGATCATTTTGAGCACTTCAGAGAGTTTGACCAGGCGGAGTTCGATCTCCTCGTCGGCCTCGGGATGAGCGTCGCCGGCCACAAGTCCTTCGGCTAGAAAGACCTTCATGGATTCGCCGAGAAAACCTGGGCTGGCGTAGTACTCCACTAGCGGCGTCCATTTTTTTGCGGCGTAGCCTGTCTCTTCAGCCAGCTCGCGCTTCGCGCCGGCAAGAGCGTCTTCGCCGGGATCGAGCTTGCCGGCAGGCAGTTCCCATAAGAACCGATTGGCGGCGTGCCGGTATTGGCGCTCGATCACGATCCAGGGATCCTTCTTGTTTTTGGAGTTGTCGATCGCCAGGATGACCACGCTGCCGTTGTGGCGGATGACGTCGCGTTCGCTCTCCCGGCCGCCGGGCTCGATCAGCTTGTCGTGAAGAATCCGGAAGAGCGGACCGGTATAGACGACCTCGGAGCTGATCAATTGCGCCGTCTCGGCCACTGCGGGCCGAGGGATTTTCGCCAGCCTTTTCTTCTTCGTTGCTGCCTTCGCGGGCTTGTTCTTTACGGCCTTCGCCTTCTTGGCTGGTCCTTTCGGCTCCACGGCTTTCGCGGCCTTCTCTTTGCTCGCCATCTGGATACCTCTCCTCAAAGCACAATCGTGTGCGGTCAAATCAAGAGTATACGAACAGCCCGGTTGGTTTGGCGGAACAGAATTGAGGAGTTGTGCATCGATCCCGCCTGGCGTGGCATCCTTAACAGAGCCAATTTTTCCGGTTTGCCGTAGTGTGGGAGTTTTTGAGGGCACGGCTAGCCGGAATTGAATGAACCCCCGTGAATGAGTTGCTGACCGCAGACTGTCTCCCTATTACCGCGGCGCCCGGCCTGACCCGGCTGTTTCTGGATTACTGCGCCGGGGACGCCGCAGTGTCGCCGTTTTATGCTTCGCTGCCGACGGCGAGTGGCTGGTCAGCCGCGGCGGAGGTCCGGAAGCTTCCCGCGCATTGGCCGGATCTGGTTGGGCTGCTGGCGGAGCAGAATCCGGGCCCGGCTACCGCGGCGGCGATTGAAGCCCTGCGCAAGGGCGCGGGAGCGGTCGTTACAGGGCAGCAGGTCGGCCTGTTCGGCGGTCCGCTGTTTACTCCCTTCAAAGCCGCAACTGCGATCGCGCGCGCCAGGCAGGCGACTGCGGCAGGCCACCCCCACGCGGCCATTTTCTGGCTGGCCAGTGAAGACCACGACTTTGCCGAGATCGGCCACGTCACTTTTCCCGCCAAGCGGGAACTGCGCAAGCTGGTCTATGCCCCGTCTGTGGACTCCGGTCACGCCGAGGCAGCGCGGCCGGTGGGAAGCATTGTTCTGGACGAGCGGATCGCGCCGCTGATCGAACAGGCCTGGGAGCTGCTGGGTCCATCCGATGCAATGGATGCGCTGGCCAAGGCCTACCAGCCGGGCCGCACCTTTGCCCAGGCATTTGCCGAGTTCTATGCCAGAGCTTTTGCCGCACAGGGTCTTTTGATTTTGGACGCGGGCAGTCGCGCTTTTCACCGCATAGGCGCGCCGGTGCTTCTTGCGGCCATGGAGCGCGCTGACGAGTTGCACTCCGCATTGTTGCAGCGCAACGGCGAACTCGAAGCAGCCGGCTATCACGCCCAGGTGGCTGTCGGGGCGCAGTCCAGCCTGCTGTTCCTGATCGACGAGGCCAAGGGAGCCCGACTGGCGCTCAAGCGGATTCCGCCCAGCGCAGCGGAGCCTGACGGCTTGTGGCAAGCGGGCCGGCAGAGTCTTTCCACCGCTGACCTGGTGGGCGTTCTGGAGGCCGAGCCGGAGCGAATCTCGCCTTCGGCTTTGCTGCGGCCTGTCTTCCAGGATTTTTTGCTTTCGACCTCGCTCACCATCGGCGGACCGGCCGAGGTGGCGTACTTCGCCCAGTCCGCCGTGCTGTTTGAGCGCATTCTGGGCCGCATGACGCCGGTTCAGCCGCGCTTTTCCGCCACGCTGATTGAGCCTGCCATCTGCGAGTTGCTGCGCAAGCACGAACTTACGCTGGAACGAGTGTTTACAGAGAGCGAAACGTCGCTGGCACAGCTTCTGGCTGCGCGAGCTATTCCCATCGAGGGTAAACGCAAGCTGGCCGCCGCGGGCGCCACGCTGGACGCCGAACTGAAGACAGTAGAAGAATGGATGGGGCAGTTGGATGCGGGGCTGGGCCGGTCGGCTGAGACAGCGGCGAGCAAGATGCGCTACCAGATGAATCGCCTGCGCAGACTGGCGGCGAACTTCGAGTTACAGCGTGAGGCCTCGCTCGGCCGACACGCCCAAGCCATCTGCCAGGCGCTTTATCCCGGCGGCGTGCTGCAAGAGCGGTTGCACGGCGCAGCCTATTACTTTGCCCGCTACGGGTTTGAGCTGGCGGAAGAACTGAGCGCGCAGGCCGTGAACTCCCGTCCAGGGCATACGGCGGTATGGCTGTAGGTTGAAACCTGGTTCAGAGAGCCATCAGGCCATCGCCTCACGCGGAGATTTCGTTCCTCAGTTCGACAATGCAAACACCAACTCTCTTTGACGTCTCCGAAAAGCCGGAACCGGCGGATAGCAAGCGCTCGACTTCGTCTTGCTTTTTTGTGTTGACCGCGACAGCGATCTTGCCCGCCTCCACATGGAATGCCGCATGTTCAGCTAGACACTTCGCAAAAATGGCGCTCTTTCCGTAAAGCGTCTTCGCTTCGCCATGAAGCCATTTACCGAATTCGCAGTTGTTGTCCTTCGAAATGGCGGCTGCGTCGAATGTCTCCTTCGCAAAGATGGCGTTGCGAAATTTGAACTTCCATTCGGCATGCTTCTGAATCGCATTATTTAAATCCATGGTTGGTTTCCTCCCCGATTTTCGCTGTCAATGAGAGCTCGCGCTTCAGGCGGCAACCCGCGCCGCCGGTTCGCACAAGGTAACAACTACCATGTATTGGCTAGGTAATAGCCCCAATTTTGCATCTGCGGCGTAAGTGCCCGTTCCACTAGGTGATCGTCCCGTTTTGGGACGAACCTCTTTCCTTGGAAAGCGCGATCGCTCCCACTGGCCGTCGTTCCAAGAATCGACGTGGGCTGTGGTCGATTCCAGCCGCGTACGCAAGCCCCAGAGCCGCTGCCGCAACGTGAAGCCCCCCATTGGGCTTTCGAGCGGGCCAAGTCCACCCTGGTTCCGCTATAATCCTCGCGAAAGACGGCGAGGTTTTCAGTGAAGCGGCTCTTTGCACTACTGGCTTTGGGATTGCTGGGCGGTTCTCTGGCTCATGCGCAGACGCTGCCCTGTGCGGCGCCCGGCAACAACAATGATTTTCTGGGCATTCAGACCATACGCCTGTGGCCCGGTGACGCTCCGCAGGCCAAGGGCAAGGCATGTGAGGACACGCCTACACTGAGTATCTTCTTGCCGCGCCGTGGCGCCGCCAATGGCTCCGCGGTGTTGATCTTTCCCGGCGGCGCCTATCGCGCGCTGGCCGGCGACCTGGAAGGCCGCGAAGTGGCCGACTGGTTCACGGCAAGGGGCTTTCGGGCTTTCGTGCTGAGTTACCGGCTCACCTCGAACGGCTACCTGCTGCCAGTGCCGCTGCTCGATGCCCGGCGCGCCATCCAGACGGTGCGCGCGCGTGCGCGGGATTACCAGATCGACCCCAATCGCATCGTGGTTATCGGCTTCTCGGCCGGCGGACACCTGGCGGCACTCTCGGGAACGCAGTTTGTTCCCGGCAATCCAGAAGCCGAGGACCCCATCGAACGCTCTTCCAGCCGCCCCGACTACATGGTGCTCGGCTATCCGTGGATCGGGGCCATTTCCAGCGACACGTCGCACCTGAGCTATTGCAAGCTGTTCAACTTGATGGACCGCTGCGAGGCGCTGCGGCTGGCATACTCTCCCGACCTTTTCGTAACCAAGGACACGCCGCCCACATTCTGGTATCACACCTTCGACGATCAGACGGTTCCGGTCGAGCAGGGGCTGCGCTTCTATGAAGCGCTGGTCAAGGCGGGCGTCCCAGCCGAGGGCCACATCTTTGCCCACGGCTCGCACGGCTCCGGTCTGGGCAAGGGCGATGCGGCCCTGGACCAGTGGCCGAACCTGCTGGAGATCTGGCTGCGCGCCCAGGGGCTGTTGACGGTGGACAAGTCCGTGGTTGGGGTTAAGCCGTAGGCGAGAAAAAGGGGCCAGAAACTAAGAGGCGGGCAGCCGACCGAGGGAGTGGAGGGACTTCCCGGAACCGGCTGCCCGCTGGACCCTGGACCGGGTCTAGGTGGTATTCTTAGTTTAGGCTCGTTCGCGGCGAAAGCAAGCCCTTTCTTGAACAAAATTCCAATTTCGTGACAGCAGTCACACGACCCTGCCAAATAGGCTCCAACTGCGTTGACTTGACAGTCCTCCCCTGATACAAAAAGATGTTCTACCCGCGATTCAGATCAGGGTGAGCGCCGGAGCAAATCGGACCAGCATGGACGAAATCATCCAACAAGTCGGGACTCTTATGCTCGGCGCCGTACCCACGATGGCGCTGTTTATCGTGCTGGTTTTGGCCTACAAGTTTCTGATGCAGGGCCCATTGAACGCGACGCTGAAAGAGCGCCATGCGCGCACCGAGGGCGCCATCGAAGACGCGCACAAGGCCATCGCCCTGGCCGAGGCCAAGACCGCCGACTACGCCGCCAAACTGCGCCAGGCGCGCGGCGAGGTCTACAAGGCTCGCGAGCAGCGCGTCAAGCAATGGAACGCGGAGCGCGAAGCGGCGCTCGATGCTGCCCGCAAGGCGTCCGGAGCCAAAGTGGGCCAGGCCAAGGCCGAGCTCGACGCCGAAGCTGAAGCGGCCCGGCAACACCTGCGGGCCACCGCCGGGGATTTGGCCAGCCAGGTGGTTCGCGCTGTTCTTCCCCAGTCTGCCGGGGGTTCCCTTTGAAGTATCTGAGACATTCGATCGCGCAAGTACGTTTCGCCGCCCCTGTTTTCCAGTCCCGCATCGTACGGTTTGCATTCCTGGGGCTGATTGCGGCCGTGGTTGCGTTGGCTCCGTTTAGACTCGCCGGACAGCAAGGCGCGCCGGCAGCCACGGGTACGACGGCCTCCGCGCCGGCTGCCGCTTCCTCCGATTCAGGTCAGTCGCAGGAAGATCAGGACAAGGCATTCCGGCTCGAAGGCCCGATTGTTGTGGCCACGGCCAAGGCGCTTCATCTCAGCCTGGAGACGACGGCGCGGATGTTTGAGCTGATCAACTTCGCCATTATCGTGCTGGCAATCGTCATACCGCTGGCGCGCTTCATGCCCAAGTTCCTTCGCAATCGCGGCGTGAAGGTGCGCACCGATATCGAGTCGGCGCGCAAGGTCACCGAGGACGCCAACGCAAGGCTCAGCGCGGTCGAGGCCAAGCTCGCTTCACTGGGCGAGGAGATTCAAAAGTTCAAGGCCGAGGTGGACGAAGAGATGAAACGCGACGAGGTGCGGATCAAGGCGGCGCTCGAAGAAGAGAGCGCCCGCATCGTCGCTGCCGCCGAGCAGGAGATTTGCATGGCCGCCGTTCAGGCCAGGCGCGGACTGCGTCACTTTGCCGCCGATCTGGCCGTCGATCAGGCCGCCAGGCAACTGGTTCTCACGCCGGAAACAGATCGCGCCCTGATCGCCGAATTTGTGGGCGACGTGACAAAGGGAGGGCAGAACTAGATGGCCGCTTTTGTTGCCCGCTACGCCGGCGCATTTCTCGATGTGGTGACCGCTGCCAAGTTGGACACGGCCGCGATCGCCGTCGAGTTCGACGATTTTCTGGCCACATGGAATGGCAGCCTCGAGTTGCGCGAATTCTTCGTGAATCCGGCGATTCCCGCCGTGCAGAAGGTGGGATTCCTGGATACGCTGAACGCAAAACTTGGGCTGCGGAAGGAATTGCGCAACCTGCTGGCGGTGCTGATCGACAACAATCGCATCGGCGGCGTGAGCGAAGTGGCCGCGGCTTATCGCAGGCTGTTGCAGCAGCAGTTGGGAATTCAGCAGGCGGAGATTGTGACCGCGCGAGAGCTGGGCGCGGAAGAGCGCGACGCCCTGGTGGCGGAGATCGGCAAACTGGCCCGCTCGCGCGTCGAAGCCAGCTTCAAGTTGGATACGGCCATCCTCGGCGGCACAGTCGTTCGCATCGGTTCAACGGTGTACGACGGCTCGGTGCGGGGGCGGCTGGACCGGTTGAGGGAAGAGTTAGTCGCCGGCTGAAGCCGGCAGGGGGCAGAGATCAGGGATCAGGGGTCAGGGATCGGAAACTGATGTCCTCAAGAACTGTGGTCTCTCAAGAGTGAAGTGTCGGAAGTCAGAGATTGAAACGAGGGGGATGAGGAGATCGGCGGTTTTTGATCGGTGTACCGCGCACAGCGGAGAAAACTGATCCCTGACCCCTGACCCCTGATCCCCGAGGAACGGGAATGGCTCAGATCAAGGCAGACGAAATTACGCAGCTTCTTCGCGAGCAGATCGCGAACTACGACTCCAAGGTCCAGGTGGACGAAGTCGGGACCATCACATCGCTGGGCGACGGCATTGCGCGCCTGCACGGCCTGGACAAGGTGATGGCCGGCGAGTTGCTCGCCTTTCCGCATAACATTGCGGGACTTGCCCTGAGCCTGGAAGAAGATCAGGTGGGCGCGGTGGTGCTGGGCGACTACACCGAGTTGAGTGAAGGCAACGAGGTCAAGCGCACCGGAACGATTCTCAGTGTCCCGGTGGGCGAAGGCATGATCGGCCGCGTAGTGAATGCGCTGGGCCAGCCGATTGACGACAAGGGGCCTATTGCGTCCACGAGTTTCTTGCCCATTGAGCGGCTTGCGCCCGGCATCATCGATCGCCAGGGTGTGCGCGAGCCTATGGCCACAGGACTCAAGGCCATCGACGCCATGATTCCCATTGGCCGCGGCCAGCGCGAACTGATCATCGGCGACCGCCAGACGGGCAAGACCGCCGTGCTGCTCGACACGATTATCAACAACGCCAAAAACGATCTCATCTGCATCTACTGCGCTATCGGCCAGAAACGGTCCTCGATCGCCCAGGTCGTGCAGACCCTGACTGAAGCCGGCGCCATGGGCCACACCGTGATCGTTGCCGCTTCGGCCTCGGAACCCGCTCCAATGCTCTACATCGCTCCCTATGCGGCGACGGCCATTGGCGAGTTCTTCCGCGACTCCGGCCGCCACGCGTTGGTGATGTACGACGATCTCTCCAAGCACGCCATGGCTTATCGCGAGATTTCGCTGCTGCTGCGCCGTCCGCCGGGCCGCGAGGCTTATCCCGGCGACGTCTTCTATCTTCATTCGCGATTGCTCGAACGCTCCTCCAAAATGTCCGATGCAAAAGGCGGCGGCTCGCTGACCGCGCTGCCTGTTATTGAGACCCAGGCAGGCGACGTTTCGGCCTACATTCCCACCAACGTGATTTCGATTACCGACGGTCAGATATTTTTGGAAACGGATTTGTTCAACTCCGGCGTTCGCCCCGCTGTCAACGTGGGCCTTTCGGTTTCCCGCGTGGGTTTCTCGGCGGCTATCAAGGCCACCAAGCAGGTGGGCGCGACGCTCAAGCTTGACCTGGCGCAGTATCGTGAACTGGCGGCATTCGCGCAGTTCGGCTCCGACCTCGATCCGCTGACCCAGAAGCAGCTCAATCGCGGCAGCCGTTTGACGGAACTGCTGAAGCAGCCGCAGTTCCAGCCGCTCACCTGGCAGCAGCAGGTGGTGGTGCTGTTTGCCGGAACGCAAGGCTATCTGGACGATTTCCAGGTCTCCGACATTCACGCATTCGAGGTCGGGCTGTACAAGTATTTCGATTCCGCACAGACAGCGCTGCTCGACGATCTGACCAAGAAGAAGGCGCTCGACGACGACCTGCGCAACCGGCTGCACGCGGCCCTGAAAGAGTACTCGGCCAACTTCAAGGCGGAGCTGGCATCCGCCAGTGGTCAGTGATCAGTGGTCAGCAAGAGCGGAAACGGCGCTGCCACTGAATTCTGAAAACTGAACCCTGACAACCGGCAACTGATCACTGACCACTGATCACTGAGAACTGACGATGGCAAACGTACTCGATCTACGGCGTCGCATTCGCAGCGTGAAGAACACGCGGCAGATCACCAAGGCCATGAAGATGGTCTCGGCGGCCAAACTGCGGCGAGCGCAGGAGCGGGCGATTTCTGCCCGGCCCTACGCCAAAATGATCACCAGCGTGCTGGAATCGCTGACCCGGCGCATCGACATCTTCGATCCGGAAACCGGCAACCTGCGCCATCCGCTGTTTGCCACGCGCCCCGAGAAGCGGGTGCTGTTGATCGTCATCAGCGGCGACAAGGGCTTTGCAGGCGCATTCAACGCCAACATTCTCAAGACGGCCTTCCAGTTTATTGCCGGCAATCCGGACAAGCAGATCGACATCGAGGCGGTTGGCCGCAAGGGGCGCGACCAGATGCGCCGCCACTATCCCGCCGCGGTTTATTCCGAGCAGACCGATGAGAACGGCAACAAGCACCAGGTACGCGAGCGCAAGGCGCCCGTCGAAGTCACCGGCGATCATCCCGGAATGCTTCTGAAGCTCGAAAACAGCCGCGTCTATGAGCTGGCCCAGAGCGTCATTGCGCGCTACGTGCATGAGGAGATCGACGCGGCCTACATCGTCTACAACGAGTTCAAGTCCGTGATCCAGCAACGGCTGGTGGTCGAGAGACTTTTGCCGCTGCTGAAGATCGGCATTCCGCAGATTACCGGCGCGACCGAGCCCACCGAGGAAGAGCGCGAGCGCTCTGCCGAAGCTGCATTGAGCGCGGGCATCTCGCTGGAGCCGGCCGACACGGCGGAGGCCGACGAGGAAGCGAAGAAATTCGGCACCTCGCAGGTGGACTACATTTACGAGGAGCCGGCGGAGGATCTTTTCAACGGGCTTCTCCCGCAATATGTTTCTTCCACGCTGTATCACGCCATGACGGAGTCGGTGGCCGCGGAACATGCGGCGCGCATGACAGCGATGGATTCGGCTACCAACAACGCCTCGGATATGATCGACGCGCTCACGCTGCATATGAATCGCGTGCGCCAGGCGGCCATTACCAAGGAGATCATCGAGATTGTTTCCGGCGCAGCGGCGCTGTAATCGAAAAGGCAGAAAAAATGGCAGAGAACATCGGCAAAGTAATTCAGGTCTCCGGTCCCGCGGTAGACGTGCAGTTTGAAGAAGCGACAATGCCTCCGATCTACCAGGCGTTGCGCGTTACCAGCGAGGGCTTTACCGTGCCCACGCCTATCTCGGTCGTTCTTGAGGTGCAGCAGCATCTGGGCGAGGGGCGCGTCAGGACCGTGGCCATGGAAGCTACCGACGGCATGGTTCGCGGCATGAAGGCCATCGATCTGGGCGGGCCAATTCGAGTTCCGGTGGGCAAGGAGACTCTGGGCCGCATCATCAACGTGATCGGCGAGCCGGTGGACGAGCTTGGCCCCGTCGGCGAGAAGACTCGCATGCCCATTCACCGGCCGGCTCCGCTATTCGATGAGCAGACCACGCACGAGGAGATGTTCGAGACCGGCATCAAGGTCATCGACCTGATCCAGCCGTTTTTGAAGGGTGGCAAGATCGGCCTGTTTGGCGGCGCGGGCGTGGGCAAGACCGTCGTCATCATGGAATTGATCAACAACGTGGCCAAGAACCACGGCGGCTATTCGGTGTTTGGCGGCGTGGGCGAACGCACCCGCGAGGGCAACGACCTTTGGCGGGAGATGACCGAGTCCGGCGTCATCAAGCCGGGCGACTGGGCCAACTCGAAGTGCGCGCTGGTCTACGGGCAGATGACCGAGCCGCCCGGAGCGCGCCTGCGTGTTGCCCTGAGCGCGCTGACCGTGGCCGAGTACTTCCGCGACGTGGAAGGCTCGGATACGCTGCTCTTCATCGACAACATCTTCCGCTTTACGCAGGCTGGCAGTGAGGTTTCGACCTTGCTGGGCCGCATGCCTTCGGCCGTGGGCTACCAGCCTAACCTGGCCACCGAGATGGGCGAGTTGCAGGAGCGCATTACTTCGACCGCCAAGGGGTCTGTCACTTCAGTGCAGGCCGTCTACGTGCCGGCTGACGACTTGACCGATCCGGCCCCGGCCACCACCTTTGCCCACCTCGACGCAACCACCGTGTTGAGCCGGCCGCTGTCCGAGCTTGGCATTTATCCGGCCGTCGACCCGCTGGCCTCCACCTCGCGTATTTTGAGTGCGCGCATCGTGGGCCAGGATCACTACGACGTGGCCCAGGGCGTGAAGCGCATTTTGCAGCGCTACAAGGATCTGCAGGACATCATTGCCATTCTTGGCATCGACGAGCTTTCAGAGGAAGACAAGCTCACCGTGGCGCGTGCCCGCAAGGTGCAGAAGTTCCTCTCGCAACCCTTCCATGTGGCCGAGACGTTTACCGGCATTCCTGGGGCATATGTGAAGGTGGCCGACACGGTGCGCAGCTTCAAGGAGATCATCGCCGGCAAGTACGACGATATTCCCGAGCAGGCCTTCTATATGAAGGGCGCAATCGAAGAAGTGCTGGCCGAGGCCGAGAAGCTGAAGGCGACGGTGTAAAAGGCAGGGGTCAGAGATCAGGGGTCAGTTAGAAACGATTCTGTGACATGCGGGTTTTTCCTGATCCCTGATCTCTGACCCCTGATCCCTAAAATCCTGAAAGGATTTTTATGGCAGACGAAAGCAATCAACTCCGTGTCCGGCTGGTGACTCCCGAGCGCACGCTCTTTGAGCATGCGGCGGCCGCGGTCGAGCTGCCGGCAAAGTCGGGTTACATGGAGGTGCTGTTTGGCCACGCGCCGCTGATGGCCGAGCTGGGCGCCGGCGAGGTGATTGTGCATGGCGGAGCGGATGGAGCAGCCGACAGCCTTTCCCGCTACAACGTGAGTTGGGGATTTGTCGAAGTGCTTCCCGACCGCGTCACGATTCTGGCCTCCGACGCGCTCAAGCCTGAAGAGATCGATGTCCCCCGCGCCCAGGAACAGCTAGCCCGCGGCCACAAGGAGTGGGACCAGGCTGGCGACAGCGAAGAAGCTTACGCCGAAGCTCTCCGCGTCATCGCCGAGGCCGAAGCCAAGCTGGCCACGGCGGCGGAGAAGCAATAACCTAGATACGGCCAATTGTGGATTGATCGGAAAGCCCCGCTCCCGCGAGTGGGGCTTTTTGCTGCAGCTGAAATAGGTCAGGAAAGCGTTTGCACCGTCCTCCGACCAGATGTATCTTCATCTGTGCGCAGACGAGCGGGCGGGATGCGTGTCCAACTGCGCTGGAGGAATTTGCAATGCGGTGTGTTCGAGCAGCTCGCCGGTTCGATGCATTGTTCTTTCTTTTCTTGCTTGCCGTTCTGGCATTTGCATTTCATCCACAAAAGTCGTTTGCAGCCACCAAAGTGGTCACGGATGACGACAAGGGCAGCGATGTCCAGATCAAGCTCGGGGACACGCTGGAAGTTCGCCTCGCTTCGAATCCCTCCACCGGGTACATGTGGTACGTCCATCCGAAGTCTACCGCCTTGCTCAAGCTGACCGGCCAGACGCAAACCGATGCTGCGGAGCCCGGCGTGGGCCGGCCCATCGTGCAGGTGTTCACGTTTCAACCCAAGCGCGCAGGAGACGGGATTCTGCTTCTGCGCTATGTGCGCTCCTGGGAAAAGCCGGCCCTCGGCGAGGAGCAATTCATGCTTCATGTTGTGATCGAGTAGAACCGCGGGTTCTAATACTGCAGTTGTATTTGCGGTCAGTGCCAGGATAGTGAAAAGGGCCCGTGCCTGAAGGCCCTGTTATTTCGCTTTCTTTCAGGGGGTTGAAACCCCCTGCTCCCTCCGGAATTTCCGATCTATAACTGTAGTACTGAGGCACCGCGGCCTGGTGCGGAACACGCGGTGTGCGGTTCGTCGCGCCAGGCGCTACCAGACGGTTCGCGGATAGTGTTTTCGCATCTGTTCGTCGGCGGAGATGAGCCAGGCGAAGCCGTTGGCTTTGGCGTTCGCGACGATGAGCCGGTCGAACGGGTCGCGGGTCCACTTCTCGTCGAGCGCAGCGCCGGCGATCGTCGAAAAGGGAAGGTCGCAGACCCTGATGCCGTTTTCATTCGATAACTTGCGCTCAATGTCTTTGGTAGGCATCTCGATCCGGCTCTTTTCAAAACGAAGTTCTAGCTCTACAAGCACCATGGGAGAAATCAGCGCGTCGGCAGCTTCGAGCAGAAGAGCGGCGGTTGGGCTGATTTGCTCAAGACTTCCAAGAGCAAGCCACATGGCGACATCTGTATCCAGATATGCGATTTCGGCCTTAGCGGTCAGAGGGTCGACCAGTCTTTCTCCCACTCTTTTTCCATCTCGGCCATCCACTCGGCCCTGAAAGCTGGATCGTTCATATCGAAATTCGGGTCGACAAATACATCCATCGGCGTAATCCTGCTCAGGCGGCTCATCGGCTTGCCTTCAGGCACAATCTTCAAGCGGCGCCCCCTGTAGGTAACCCAAACCTCCTGCCCTTCGAGAGCCTGATTGACCAGCGAGAAAATCTGGCGGCGGAATTGGGTGATGGAGACTTCCATGGACAAAGCGTACGCTTAAGGCTGTACGCTATGTACGTGTCTGCAGCAATTCTAGATGTGAGAGCAACGAGGCATCCAGCGTAGTTACTCCCGGAGGGAGGAGTCGAAAATAGCCCAGGGTGAAACCCTGGGGAAGCGTTCGGCCGAGGGATTCCCGCCCCGGAGGGGCGGTGTGAAAGCCACGCACCATCGCAGGATTCCGCAATCCGTGGTGCAAGTGTTCGATCCGCCCTTCCAGGGCGGATGACCCTCTCTTTGCCTCTTACCCAGGGCTGCGTCCGCCGCGGCGGACTTGCCCTGGGCTATTATCGATGGCTCCCTACGGGAGCAGACCGATGCGCTGCTCATCGGATGGCCGATGTCGTGATCCATTTAGAATTGCTGACGCATCTGCATGTCGATTCTTGGCTTCTGCGCAAATGGCTCGACTGGCGCAAAAACACAGTGCATGGACAAGAATGTTGCATCTGCTTATTTCTGTTGCGGGCGCTGGTTTGCTTGCGGCCAGGCAGGCGGCTAGAGAGAGGGCGAATCAATGAGGATGGGCAAGCAGGTTTTCGGTAGGGGGTTGCCTTGGAACTGCAGGATGGACAAAGCAGCGGTGCTGTTTCTCTTGCCGATTGGCTGTCTGGTGTTGGCTGGGGCGGCATTGGCGAGCGGCCAGGCGCTACCGCCGACGCACGTGGACGATTTCAGCGGTCATCCGCGAGTGATCGTGATCAGCGACATCGGCAATGAGCCGGATGACCAGATGTCGTTTGTGCGGCTGCTGCTCTACTCGAACGAACTGGACATCGAAGGGATGATCGCTTCGACCTCCACGTGGCAGAAGACGGCCATTCACCCTGAAACCATGCGGAAGCTGATTGAAGCCTACGGGCAGGTCCGGCCGAACCTGCTGCTGCATGCAAAGGGCTGGCCGGAAGCCGGCGATCTTGAAAAGCGCGTCTACGCAGGGCAGACCGGTTACGGCATGGATGCCACGAGCGGCCAGATGTCCGACGGAGAAAGGGCCATTATGCGCGCCGGGTCTGAAGACGACGCGCGGCCGCTTTGGATCTGCATCTGGGGCGGCGCGAATACCCTGGCTCGGGCGCTCATCGAGGCGAGAAAGGCGCTGCCGCCGGATCAGGTTGCCAAGTTCGTCGCCAAGCTGCGTGTCTATTCAATTTCAGACCAGGACGATGCCGGCCCATGGATGCGGCGAGAGTTCCCGGAGCTGTTCTATGTCGTGATGCCCTCGACGCCGACCAGCGGCGAATACTACTACGCCACATGGACGGGAATCAGCGGAGACGTCTACTACCGCAACTGCGCCGGCGCCGACTCGACAACGGTCACCAATGAGTGGCTGGAAACCAATATCCGCAAAGGGCCACTGGGAAAGCTGTATCCGCGTTTTGCCTTCATCATGGAGGGCGACACACCATCGTTTCTCGGGCTGATCGACAACGGTCTGAACGCGTATCGCCGGCCGGATTGGGGCGGCTGGGGAGGCCGCTATGTCTATCGCCAGCCCTACGGGGAGACGCACCCGATCTGGACGCAAGGCGGCGACATGTTCCGCCGCGTGACCTCGCAGGATACAGTCATTGGCGTCGATGGCGTGGCCCACACCTCCGATCAGGCAACCATCTGGCGTTGGCGCGAGGCTTATCAGAACGATTTTGCAGCGCGAATGTCCTGGACCGTGGACGACTTTGCACACGCCAGTCACAACCCGCTTGTGGAGGTCAACGGCCAGTCCGGAACGGCGCCTGTCGAAATTGACGCAACCGTGGGCCAGCCCATTGTGCTCGATGCCGGCCGTAGTTCCGACCCGGATGGGCGCGGACTGCATTTTCACTGGTTTCATTACCCTGAGGCCGGCAGCGCGGATGGAAACCTGGCCGCGGTAACCGTGACGGACGGCGAGAAGGCGCGTGCGGTGGTGCGTGCGGATGCCGTTTGTCGGCCCGCGTGGCTGCCTCTCATTCCCTGCAACGGCACGGGAACTGCGCACATCGTTCTCGAAGTCACGGGCCAAGGCGCGCGCCCGCTGACTTCGTACCGGCGAATCATCCTCCATGTGCACAAAGCTCTGGCGCAAGATCCGGCTGCTGCCGGGAAGAATCATGATTGAACGGGTTCGCGGAATCCGTTGGGACTGTCAAAAGCCCTGCAAAGCGCTTACAATTCTCGATGACATGGCCAAAGCGAAAGAAAAGATTTTCGAGGTAACGTGCCCGGATTGTGGAGCGATGCTCAGGATCGATGGGGCTACCGGACTATTGGTGAGCCATACTTCGGCTCCGCGCAAACGGATGTTTGAAGACCTGGAGACGGCGGCCAAGGCGATGCGCGAGCAGGATGAGCGCAAGGAGTCGATCTTCCGCCAGTCGGTGGATGCGGAGAGGAACAAGGCCGATCTGCTGGAAAAGAAGTTTGCCGAGGCCATGCGCAAGGCCAAGGATGCGCCTGAAGGCAAGCCATTGCGTGAGTTCGACCTGGACTGAAGGTCCGAAGCCCAAAGAATACGATGAGCTTTTCGGAGCTTCCCACAGCCGCGGATTCGAGCGATACTTGATAAACCGTTGCATCGGCCGCGATCGGCGACGGGAGGAGAGACGATGGTGGTTGTGCCGCTTAGCAAGACTGAATTCGATTCCGAGCCCATGCCTCGCATTTCCGGGAGTGAGTGCACGAATTGGGCGAGAGTTGCAGCGGGTGGAACCCTGCTGGCCAGCGGACTGCTGCTGCTGACGGGACGGCGTCGCGCCGGCCTGGCGGCGGCTGCCGCGGGCACAACGCTGGCGCTGCTTGACCAGAAAGAGGCGGTGAGCGCGTTCTGGCGGTTGCTGCCCGGATACATCGACAACGTGCAGCGTACGCTCGACCAGGTGCAGACCACCGTGGAAGATGTTGCCGTCAAGCGCGAAAAGCTGCGCCAGATTCTCGCGCCCAGGGACTAGCGGGCTGCGGAGAAGGCGGCCGGCATGGAGCCCTTTACTGTTTTGAAAGGGGACGGCTTTTAGCCGTGCCATTAATGCCGCAAATTGAATCGGGCTTTACAGGCTGCGGAAAAACTCGAGATTTCGGGTGAAATCAGCGAAAAGCACCCCTCCGTGGCTAAAGCCAGCATTGATTCTGTTGGCTTTATGCGGGGGTTGAAACCCCCGCCTCCCTCCGCATTGAGT
>Ga0224559_1000781_pt1 | contig 19197 bp, 15 predicted proteins | sample 714S33034metaG_FD_180676 | JGI IMG/M metagenome (GOLD analysis project Ga0224559, IMG submission 180676) | Peat soil microbial communities from Stordalen Mire, Sweden - 717 S3 30-34 | ecosystem: Environmental > Terrestrial > Soil > Wetlands > Peat | place: Sweden: Norrbotten County, Stordalen... | reverse complement strand
TTCCTGATACCAACGTAGGTTATACGGTGGGTGATGTTTATATAAATAAAACCACAGATGCCGGAATGACATGGACACCATTATCCAAAGGAACGACTGATGATTTGTATTCTGTTTATTTCCCAGATGCTTCTCATGGATTTTCAATTGGCATGAATGGCACCGTTCGAAAGACCATTAATGGCGGTACGGATTGGATACAGACAGGTAATATTCCCACGGGAGACGATGATCTTTATTCAATATTTTTTATTGATGCGAATAAAGGGTTTATTACAGGTATGTTTGGAACAATATTAAGAACGATTGATAATGGTTTGACCTGGACTCAAATTTCCAGCGGTACAAACCATTCCTTAAACTCAGTGGTTTTTACCGATGAAAACACAGGATATATTGTGGGTGGAGATTATCAGAGTACCGGGGTGATTCTTAAAACCATTGATGCCGGACTTACATGGTCATTAAAATCTGTACCCTATGAGCTGTATTCTGTTTGCTTTCCTGATGCTAATACCGGGTATGCTGTGGGTGCTGACCGGTACAATAACTACTATGGTATGATTTTAAAGACAACGGATGGCGGAACAACATGGAATAAGTTGACTTTTGAGACTACCCAGAAACTTTATTCAGTCTTTTTTACAGATGACAATACAGGATATGCTGTAGGCTATGTTGGAACTGCTATCAGAACAATTGATGGTGGCACGACATGGACGACATTACCAGTTGGATCGCCAGAAAGTTTACATTCAGTTTATTTTCCAACTGCAAGTAAAGGGTTTATTGTTAGTGATCAGGGTTATATTTATAGAACCATAAATGGCGGCAACACTTGGACTACTGATTCTAGCGGAACATGGAACACGTTAAATTCAGTCTTCTTTACAGATTCAACAACCGGCTATGTTGTTGGGCAGAGCGGCACCATATTAAAAACCGGCAATGGAGGCTCAGACTTTGTGGAAGAGCATAAATTAGCCTCAGATCTTTTTACAATATGTCCAAACCCGGCAAAGAACATCGTTACAATTACTTGTTCCTTACCTGCACCGAGAGAATTGAATATAGCCGTCGTAGATTTCAAGGGAAGACAGGTATTGAATGAAACATTCAACAATAAGAACAAGATTGAAATGAATATCAGCACATTACTTAAAGGAGCATACCTGGTTAAAATTCGGTCTGATGAGGCAATGGAGGTGAAGAAGTTGGTGGTGGAATAATAAGTGACAGAGTAACAGAGTGACAAAGAATAGTGTTAAGTGATTAAGTTTTAAGTGTTAAGAAGAAGTGAATTGATAACTTTATAACTTGACAAACTTGATAACTTGACAAACTTGATAACTTGATAAACTTGATAACTTTATGAACTTGATAACTTGAAAGCGAAATATGAAATCCATATTATTTGTTCTTTTCATCTTTTTATTAACCCTGCATTCAATGGGCCAGAAATATATATCTTCGGATACTGTCATCACGCAAAAAATTAAGGCCGGTAATTCTTTTGAGCTCAAATTCGTGAATCTTCCCGGTGCAGGATATGGATGGAAGACAGATTCAACTTATGATAAATCAATTATTTCCGTGAAAGAGGGTTCATCCGAATTGATGGAAGGCAATGGTCCTAAGGGAGGGAGATATATTGCAACCATTAAGTTTACCGGAATCAAGCCAGGAAACACTATTATTGAATATTTCTATGGCAGGCCGTGGTTAAAGGAGTGGGATTATAAGTGCCAGATTAAGATTCAGGTTGAATAAATGGATCAGAAATCATATAAAAACAGAGGCAAGAACAAACTTTTAAGCTTCCCTCACACCTGCCCCGATACTTGCAAGATTTAACTTCCTCAGCTTAGGGGCTTTTTTAGCTGTAACGCTGACAATCAGAAGGGTCATTACTCCTCCGAAAATAACAGATGGGATGAGTCCCATAAGCTTAGCCGCCAGACCGGATTCAAACGAACCCAATTCATTGGAGGACCCGATAAATATGCTGTTCACAGATGCGACCCTTCCGCGCATTTCGTCGGGTGCCACAAGTTGCATCGTCGCCAGGCGTATCACTACGCTGATATTATCAAACATCCCACTCAGGGCCAATAAAACCATAGAAAGGTAGAAGTTTTTCGAGAGGGCAAAACAGATGATGCTCAATCCGAATCCTGCCACACCGATCATCAGCATTCTGCCGGCGTTGACTCTTGGAGGATTAAAAGCCAGGATTACAGACATCAGCACTGCTCCAACCATCGGGGATGCCCGCAACAGGCCCAGCCCCTGCGGACCCACTTTCAATACCTCGCCGGCAAATACGGGCAACATGGCGACGGCACCTCCAAAAAGCACGGCAAACATATCGAGCGCCATCGCACCCAGTAATAATTGACTGCTGAAGACGAATTTTATCCCATTGGAAAGTCTCTGAATTATGCTCTCTGTCTCGTCGATGGGAGGAACAGGCCGGCTTCGTATATTGGATGTCAGAATAAAGGAAATGACCATTGAAACAATTACAGTCATGTAAGCCACTTTGACGCCGAAAAACCCATAGATCAAACCACCGGCAGCAGGACCTGTAATAGCGGCTATCTGCCAGAGGGTACTATTCCAGGTAGCCGAATTGGTATATAATGACCTGGGAACGATCTGGGCCATCAGTGAAATTGTGGAAGGATAGATAAAAGCCCTTGCGATGCCCGATATGGCGACGCAAAGGTAAATAGGTGTGACTCCGAATCTTCCGATTATTCCGGCCTTGTTATAGGTAATCATCAACAGCAATCCACTGGCTACCAGAAAGAGCAGGTCAAAATACAAGATGATCTTTTTCCGGTTAAACCGGTCAGCGACATGCCCCGAGTAAAGTGCTACAGAGATGAAAGGAATTGCCTCCGCCAGACCGATCAGTCCAAGTGAAAAGGGATCGTGCGTGAGCTCATAAACCTGCCAGCCCACGATGATACTCTGCATCTGTGCTGCTATGGTCATGAAAAACCGGAAAGAGAGGAATAACCGGAAGTCTTTGATCTTCAGCACTGCATATGCATCATTCTTGTTTATGTCCTCTTCTGTTGCCATTAAGTTTTATCTGATCTTTGTTCACCCGGTATAAAAAAACCCGGCAATTTGCCGGGTCTCAAATTATCAACTAGGTAAAGGTTATTCTTCGTCTTTTTCCTGTTCCTCGTAAGCTTTAAGCAGCTTATCCTGAACATCGCCCGGTACCTGGGTATACTCGCCAAATTTCATATTATAAGTCGCACGACCACTTGTGAGTGAGCTCAATGCAGTAGAATACCGGTTAAGTTCAGCCAGAGGTACCTTTGCAAGGATCTTCTGGTAGGTACCTTCACTATCCATTCCCATGATGACGGCACGGCGTCCCTGTAAGTCGGTCATGACATCCCCCATTTTTTCCTCGGGTACGATCACTTCAATATCGTAGATGGGCTCAAGGATTTTGGGACCTGCATTCTTGAAGGCTTCTTTGAAAGCATTCCTTCCGGCAAGCTTAAAGGAAATTTCATTTGAGTCGACCGGGTGCATTTTCCCATCAAAGATACTTACCACGATATCGCGGGCATATGAACCCGTGAGAGGTCCTTCTTCGATCTTTTCCATGAGCCCTTTCAGGATGGCCGGCATAAAGCGGGCATCAATGGCACCCCCAACAATACAGTTCTGCATCACCAGTTTTCCACCCCATTCCAGCTCAATTACATCTTTTCCACGGATCGGGAATTCGTTCTGGTCTTTCATTCCTTCACGGAAAGGCTCGATCATCATGTGAACTTCCCCAAACTGCCCTGCACCTCCCGATTGTTTCTTGTGGCGGTACATTGATTTGGCAGATTTGGTGATGGTTTCACGATACGGGATCTTCGGAGCCAGAAATTCGACGCTGATCTTTTCGAGATTCTCCATCTGCCATTTTGCGATATTAAGATGAAGCTCACCTTGTCCCATCAGGATAACCTGTTTTAATTCTTTTGAGTAAAGCAAAACAAGAGTGGGATCCATTTTAGTAAGTTCGCTAAGCAAACTACCCAGTTTCTCATCATCACTCTGATTTTTTGCTCTTACAGCAGTCCTGAATTTGGGTTCAGGATAAACCATGGTTTCAATCTCAATATCTGCATTCTTCGGAGAATTCAGCGTATTGTTGGTATAAGTATTTTTCAGCTTTATCGTTGCGCCGATATCTCCGGCAACCAGTTTTTCAACTTTTTCACGATTCTTTCCGTTGATGACGAAAAGCTGTGAAAGCCGTTCTTTTGAGCTGTTCCGGCTGGGATTGATCATATCAATGGCTTCGGTCACTTCGCCTGCATAAACCTTGAAGAAGGAGACTTCACCGAGATGCTGTTCAATCGCGGTTTTGAAAACGAAAGCAGTAGCAGGTTCTGATGCCTTGCATTTCAGTTCTTTCCCGTCTTTTGTTTTAATGGCGGGCATTACATCGGGAGAAGGCACGCTATTCGCGATAAATTCAAGAAGTCGTCCGACACCCATATCCTGTTTTGCAGAAACACACATTACCGGGAATATAGAACGATTGATGATACCTGAACGTAATGCGGTTGAAATTTCTTCTTCTGTCAGGGTTCCTTTTTCAAAGAAAACTTCCATCAGGGATTCATCTTTGGAGGCCAGCTCTTCGATGAGGGTATTGTGCATTTCTTCTGCCTTGGCTTTTTCACTGTCAGGAACGTCAAGGATCTCGGGTTTTCCGCCTCCCTGTGGATATTTGTACATCTTCTTCTTCAGCAGGTCGATGATGCTGTTAAAACCGCTCCCTGCATTGACAGGATATTGCATCAAGGTGACATTCTTTCCAAACTGCTGATGGAGTTGGCGAAGGGTTTCATCAAAATTGGCATGTTCCTGATCGAGATGGTTCATGACAAAAATAACCGGAGTCTGGTTTTTGGTGGTATATCTCCAGGTGATCTCCGTTCCCACTTCCACACCATTCTGTGAATTGACTACCATCAGGGCTGTATCAGCCACTTTCAGGGCAGCTACAACTTCCCCGATAAAATCATCAAATCCGGGAGTATCAATGATGTTGATCTTTTTGTTATCGTAAACCGTGTAAAGTACAGAAGATACGACAGAATTCTGACGTTCAAGCTCGATCGGACGGTAGTCGGATATTGTGTTTTTATCTTCCACGGTTCCCCGTCGGTTGATAATTCCACCTTCAAAGATCATCGCTTCTCCTAAGGTTGTTTTTCCGGATTTAGCACCTCCGATGAGGGCGATGTTCCTGATCTCACTCGTTTGAAATACTTTCATTTTCTAGTTGTTTCTTATTGTAATTGGAAGTAGGATTGTTTGAAAAGGGTTGCAAAGTTAAATAATGCCAGTTAATTATCAAAATGTTCAGTCATTATGTATTACAAAGTCACTCTGCCATCATTTTCCTGATCTCCATCCATTTGTCCTGACCCATTTTGGACCCCACGACCTCGATCACATGACCGGCGAGTAGGGCACCGATTTCCCCGCATTTTTTAAGTGGCAGATCATTAGCCTGCCCATAAAGGAACCCCGATGCATAGAGATCTCCTGCACCGGTAGTATCGACAGGTTTTACTTTAATTACACCAATTTCTACCATATTGTCCCCGCTTTTGATCAGGGAACCTTTGGATCCGGTTTTTACAACTGCAATCCTGACCATTTTTGCTATCTTATCCAATGCTTCCCGGGGTTCTTTACCGGTGAAGGCCTTGGCTTCATCTTCATTGGCAAACAGGATATCAACATATTTTCCAACGATCTCGGTGAGAAAATCCAGGTTGGCTTCCACGACATTATAGCTTGCAAGATCAAGAGATACCGTCAGGTTATTCTTCTTTGCAAGGCTTAATGCCGTTCTGATAAGATCGTGATTCTGAACCAGGTATCCTTCAATATGAAGATAATCGTACTTGCTGAAATTGAAAGGTTCCAGATGAGATGCCTCAAGCTCAAGGGCTGCTCCCAGGAAGGTAGCGAAGGTACGTTCTGAATCCGGTGTTATCAGGGCAATGGCACGACCTGTTTCCTGTTTACTGTGGATCATATGCGGCTCGACTCCGGCATTTATCATATCTTTAACAAACGAACCACCCAATTCATCCTCTCCAATGACTCCCATATATCCGGTTGGATTTCCAAGCATTGCCAGACCATGAATTGTATTGGCGGCGGACCCACCGGCTGAAAAGCTCTTGGGATATTTTTCCAGCTTATCCAGAATTGCCTGACTTCTCGAAGCATCAACCAATTGCATGCTGCCTTTGGGCAAGTCCAGTTCTTTGAGAAGTTGTTCATCTTCAAGCCGGATCATGATATCTACGAGGGCATTCCCCATTCCAAGAATCTTTTTCATTTCTTCAGTTTAATATGAGGCCGCAAAGATATCAAATTAATTCAGCAACATTGACTCTCAGCTCCTTCAGGATGTACCCGGATTACGCGCTCCGGATTCCGGAATGTGGATTCAATGTTCTTTTAATTGTTTCAATAATAATTTTACCATTTCTTCGTATTAATTAAGATTAATTCTAATTTAATTGAGACATGAAAAATGTCATCATAAATATTCTTTTTTTATTTTCGCTGTTTTCAACAGGATGTACCCAAAATACCCCGAAAACTATGGAATTCAAGAAACTGACCCCCGAGGAAGAGCGGGTAATTGTTAACAAAGGAACGGAAGCCCCGTTTACGGGGAAATACGACAACTTTTATGGTAAAGGAGTCTATGTTTGTAAAAGATGCGGAAATCCCCTGTACCGTTCAGACGATAAATTTGATGCCCAGTGTGGATGGCCAAGTTTTGATGATGAGATACCAGGAGCCGTCAAGCGGGTTCCAGACCCTGATGGTATGCGGACAGAAATAGAATGTGCAAAATGCGGCGCTCACCTCGGTCATGTATTCCTGGGAGAAGGTATGACTCCTAAAAACACACGTAATTGTGTGAATTCCATATCACTGGATTTCATTCCTGAAGGACAGGTCACCAAAAATCCAGTAGCAAAAACCGATACAGCTATCTTTGCAGGAGGATGTTTCTGGGGAGTTGAATATTATATGCATAAAATAAAGGGAGTGAAATCAGTCATATCAGGATATACGGGAGGACATAAAGATCATCCGACTTATGAGGAGGTTTGTTCCGGGAAAACTGGTCATTATGAAGCTGTTGAAGTAGTCTTTGATCCATCTCAGACAAATTATGAAACCGTAGCCCGTATGTTCTTTGAGATCCATGATCCGACGGAATGGAATCACCAGGGACCTGATTATGGCGAGCAATATCGTTCTGCAGTTTTCTATCGGAATGATGACCAGAAAAAGACAACTGAAAAGCTGATCAATCTGCTCAGGGAAAAGGGATTCAATATTGTTACTGAAGTTAAGAAAGCCTCAACATTCTGGAAAGCAGAAGATTACCATCAGGAGTATTACGAGCACAAGGGAACCCTTCCCTACTGTCATGGTTATGTGAAAAGGTTCTGATGTCGGATATCTCTGTTTTTTCTGAAATCAGGTCTGTTCAAAGAGCTTAATGAACTCTGGTTCCATGGGTTCAATGCGTTCGAAGTTCTTCCATTGGAAATCTTTCCGGTGGCCGTTGGCATCCCAGGAATAAACATTCAGAAAGGTCTTGCCGAAAACCAGGTCAGATGAGTCGTAGAATTTGGCAAAAGCGACCTGCTCGCCGGTATTTATATCATTACCGATCACGGACAGTTTCATGTGCAGCTTGAATTTGCCATGAAGAGCCTTATGTAAGGCTTCTCTGAGTTTTTGATTACGCGGGTCATCCAGGTTAATATCGTGATATAATATCCGCTCCAGGTCGGGAAGATCACTCTGATATTGAAATGCCCTGATCCTGGAATTATTTTCGATGGTCCATGCTTCAAATCGTCCATTCACATCAATAATCGATCGGCCTTTGTTTCCCAGCCTGACGGAGAGCCAGTAATTATTATTCCGTTGACGGATATAAATTTTCTTTGTTGAGAAGATATCGTTCGGACGTTTGATGACAAAATAGACCAGCAGACCTGAAAACATGGCCGTGAAAAAAATTGAGATCGCCGATTGAATCATTACCAGTGTTCTCCCGAGGCTTGTAACAGGATGAATATCCCCATATCCAATGGTATGGAAAGTGACAATGCTGAAATAAACCGATTGGGCGAAATCGAGTTTTTCTGTCTGAGGTTTTGCATAGGGAGTAAGTGCAATGCTGTCTGTAACATAATAGCAATAAGCAAAAAATATGATAAACAGTGCATAAACGCAGAAGGAAAGAAAACAGAATCGCAGGATTTCCCGGGTCCTGATGGGAAAATTCATGTGCATCTGACCGGATTTTTGTCACCTCAAAGGTACGAAACCAGTTTATTTTTTATCCGGAGAAGCGTTTAGTTGCTGAATTTTTATTTTGTCTTTAGCAGTGAGGCCTGAAAGGACCTCAATATTTATACCATCGGATAATCCCGTTTTTATCAGGCGTTTCTCAAATTTCTGGGGTGCTGTTTCTATTTCAACATATGTGGAATCACCTTCGAAAAGAAGGTCGCCCTCACGGACCGCAAGGACCTTATCCTTTTTTTCCAGCACAATATCCGCATTCGCACTATAACCGGCTCTGATAAACTGATCTTCCTTCAGGTTGACATCGGCTTTTATTTCGAATTGTACTGCGCCATTCTCGACAACTCCTTTAGGGGCGATGTATTTCAGGGTGGCCTGGAAGGTATCATTTTCAATGGCCCCGATAGAAAGGAGAAGTCTCATTCCGGGTTTGATCTTGCCAACTTCCGTTTCATCTACCTTTCCATCGAAAATCATGTCTCTTACATCCGCTACAGTAGCAATGGTTGTACCGGCATTGAAAGTATTCGCTTCGATTACACTTGTTCCAACTTTTACGGGAATATCAAGTATCATTCCATCAATCGTGGATGCAATAAGGGTATTGGTCACTTTCCCTGACTTTTTATTCACTCCTTCTCTGATCAATTCAAGGTTTGCTTCTGCAGCATCCATTTCCTGGCGGGCATTTTTATAAGAGACCTGATAAGGCTGAAATTCTGATTGTGGTACAATACTTTGTTTAAACAGCTTCTCCTCACGGTCATAGCTTACTTTTGCATCATCCAGTGCAATTTTTGCCCTGTCAACCCGGCCTTCTGCATTATTGAGGTTTACAAGATCAGGAATAATTCTGACCTTGGCAATGTTTTGTCCTTGCTTGATATTCTTTCCTGGTTCAATATAAATCTCTTCCACGATCCCGGAAACAACCGGTTTAATCTCAATTTCCTTCCTGGGAATAACGGAGCCTGTGGCAACTGTTTTTCTGGTAATTGACGTAACGAATGGAGATTCCGTCTTAAAAACGACTGGCTTTTGCTTCGATTTATTATATAGATAGACAATGGTGAGAAGAAAAATTCCAAGAATAATTACCAGTACAGCGATTTTAAGTATTTTCTTCATAGGTAGATATTAAACAGGTTCGTGTTGTTTTATAGTCATATTTTTATGCTATTCGTATCTCAGTGCATCAATAGGTTTAACAGATACAGCTCTTCTCGCTGGAATAAATCCTGCGAGGGCTCCCGATAATATGAGAATGCTCAATGCAGTTACAGCTACATTAAAATCGACCCCGGGATGAACAAACATTTCAGTATTGGCACCCGAAGAGGATAGAAGGTAATTAATAAGCTCAAGAAGGCCTACGCCGATAACAAGTCCGAAATAGCCTGCAAAGGTTGTCAGCACTATAGATTCGGTAATGATCTGGGTGATGATATTAAAAGGGGATGCCCCCAGGGCTCTTTGTATACCGATTTCCTTTGTTCGCTCTTTGACAACCACAAGCATTATATTACTTACCCCAATGACTCCTGCCAGAAGGGTACCGGTACCAACTATCCACACCAGGAGGTGGATCCCAAAGAACAATCCCACCATCTTATCATATTCCTTCCTCAGGTTAAAATGACCGACTGCATCATCATCCGATGGGGCCACGGAATGTCTTTTCTTCAGAACTTCAATTGCTTTTTTTTCGACCACATCAACCGGAACATTGTCTTTTGATGTAATATTAAAAAATCCAACAGTATTGCCATAATTGAACGTACGCTGCAAGGTTGTAAAAGGCATAAATATTCGCTGGTTATCACCGGAGGCAGCTTCACCTGTGCGTTTTGATTTAAACACACCGATGACCATAAAATAAACTCCATTGATTTGAATATATTGGTTCAGAGGTTTGTCACCCTTCTCAAAAAGTATATCAACCACGCGTTGACCGATCACTACTACTTTTCTTTTCTCTTTAAGGTCAAGGTCATTCAGGAATCGGCCTTCAAGCATGTTGACCGGGTCGATCTTGTTAAATACCGGGTAATCACCGAAAAGCTGGAACTGGCCGGATTTTAGTTTCCTTACCACGTTGCTTGAGCCGTCATATCCCCCGACATTGGTTCTTGGGGCGAGGTATTTGATCTCGGGAATTGCATCCTGCAATGCTTTGATGTCGCTGTTCTCGTAATCGAACCTTCTTCCCCGTGGAAAACCTTTGTAGGAAACAGAGGTCTGTTGTGCCCAGATAAAAACACTATTGGTAGCCATATCACCAAAATTCTGAGTGACACCATTCTGTAAGCCTGTTCCTGAACCGAGCATGATGACCAGCATGAAGATCCCCCAGAACACGCCAAAGGCGGTAAGGAAGGTCCGGAGTTTATTCTTCCGAAGCACATGATAAATTTCCTGCCAGCGATCCAGATCAAACATCTTTCTTAATTGAGAATTAAATCAATATTATTCATCACGTAAAGCATCTACCGGCCTGACTTGTGAAGCTTTCATTGCCGGTACCAAACCGGCGATGGCACCTGCCACAATAAGAAGGATTGTTGCACCCACCGCGATGGAAAAATCTGCTTCAGGGTTTTTAAAAAAGTCGGTTGCCGGCATTTTACTGGAAACAAGCTCAAGCAAACCGATGCCCAGCACTAACCCGATATAACCTGAAAAGCCGGTAATAACAATTGCTTCCTGAAGTATCAGGCCTACGATTGACGATGGTGTGGCACCCAATGCCTTTCTGACTCCTATTTCCTTTGTCCGTTCTTTTACAACGATCATCATGATATTACTGACGCCGACTACACCAGCTATTATTGTTCCAATACCAATGATCCAGATAAAAAGGCGGATTCCTGAAAATAATGCATTGAACCTTTTTACATCCTCATTTTTATTCCAGACATCAATAGCACGTGAATCTTTAACATCGTAAGTATGCGCACGTGAAAGTAGTGATTTTGTATTCTCAACCATTAGATTAGCCTGCTCAGGAGTTGCTGTTCCTGTTGTGAAGGCAATCTGCTGGATCACATTATTCCCATTGAAGATACGTTGGGCCGTTGATATCGGTATATATATCCTCCGCTGTTCATTGTCATTCCTGCTGAAATCCCTGAAAATTCCGACCACTTTAAACAAGACCCCGTTGATGGTGATGTACTTGCCCATGGCAATAGTATCACTTCCCTTGAACAGGGCAGATTTTACTTTCTCACCAATGACAGCGACTTTTCTAAAATCGCGGATATCAATATTATTGACGAAACGCCCCTGCAAAATTTCAATCTCTTTAATATAGCCGTAATCAGGATGACATGGAGAAATGAAAAAAGAACCATACTGGTTTTTGTAAGATGTAAGATTGTTACCAAGGAATAACCTGGAAGAAATACGATCATGCCCCTTGATATTGGTATTTAAAGAGTTATAATCTTCATTGGTAAATTTTATAGCTCGTCCTGTCTTAAGTCCTTTATATTTCAAACTCGTGATTCCGCTGGTGATCCAAATGCCATTGGTAGCGCCACCTTTGAATTGTTCAGCAACACCATTTTCCAATCCTTTTCCCGAGCCCAGCAGAACAACAAGCATAAATATCCCCCAGGCTACACTGAACCCGGTGAGAAAAGTCCGAAGCTTGTTCTTTTGAACCGTACTAAAAATTTCCTGCCATTTATCGAGCTCAAACATACTGTTTTGACAATTGGGAATCTCTAATTGATGACAATTTCGGTGATGAGACCATCTGTGATACGTATCGTTTTTTGTGTACGTAAGGCAATATCGTGCTCATGTGTAACAATCACCATTGTGATTCCGGTACGGTTTATCTCCTGGAGTATATCCATCATCTCAAGGGATGTGACTGAGTCGAGCGCACCGGTGGGTTCGTCTGCCAGTATAACTTTAGGTTTGGCTATCAAAGCCCGGGCAATAGCAATACGTTGTTTTTGCCCACCCGATAATTCGTTGGGAAGATGATGCGCCCATTCTTTGAGTCCCATTCGCTCAAGGTACTCCATGGCAATGAGATTCCGCTTTTTCCGACTTACTTTTTGATAATATAGTGGTAATGCCACGTTTTCCATCGCGTTCTTGAAAGAGATCAGATTGAATGACTGGAAAACGAATCCAAGCAACTTATTCCGCATCGAAGCTGCTTTTCTTTCATTCAACTTTCTGATGGCTGTACCATCAAGGGAATATTCGCCGGTATCGTAATTATCAAGGATCCCAAGTATGTTAAGCAAGGTTGACTTACCTGAACCTGATGCCCCCATCACAGAAACCATCTCGCCTGCCTTAATTTCCAGGTCAATCCCTTTCAGGACATGCAATTTTGACTGGCCAGTTACGTATGATTTATGAATATTCTTTATATTGATCATGTAATAATTAATAACTTAATTAAGTAACGGATATTAGACTGCTGTATTTCTAAAACGTTACAACTTCAGGATCAAAAATGCTATTTATTCCGGAAAATAGGAAATGTACTCGTTCTGATACTCTGAAATGTCGATGAATGTTGTTAATCAGAGGTTATTATCTGATAAACGGGGCCAGAAACGTATAAATCTCCCCGATTATTGAAGAATAGTCAGAATACGAGTTCATGGCAACCTGTTTCAGAAAGTGCCAGGTTCCGGAATAGCCAGTTCCAATAAGTTGCAGTGACAATCCGAGAAGAAAAATTCCGAATCCTGTTATAACCAGGAATGCAAAGATATAGCCTACTTTTCCGATATCTGACTTCGTCTTTTGATGATCTCCAGCGCCTGTAAAGCTATGTTTCGTCCAGGAAAGTCTTGTTTCATCTATTGTTGAGAAAATGTGAAAGGCAAGTGTAGCCCCGATAAAGCCATCATACCACGGGAACCATCCTGTTGGAAGAAAAGGTCTCACAAGAACGGCAATAAGGGTTAAGGTAGGAAGGTAATAAGGGGCCAACCCTATGAGGAGGTTCCCGAATTCACCACCAAAGTTTCCGGAATACTGAACCTGTCCTCCTCGTTTCGAGGTAACAATGAATTTGTGAATTCGTCTCAAAAAAAGCAGAGCTACCAGGGCATGGGTGAGCTCATGTTCAAAGGTCGAAATAACATGGATCTTCCTGATTATTATAAAATAAAAAGGAATCCCTATAGCAAGTCCACAGATCAGCGGGATCCAGATATCAGGATTATCGGTTATGACGATCAATGCGTCCCAAAGGGCCAGAACAGATCCCGGAATGATGAACAAAGCTATTAATCCGAGGAGCAATCGCATGAGAACAATAGTTGATAATTTATACTTTTCTTTGAGTTGTAAGAAGTTGATTTTTGATTATCAGAAGATACTTAATTGATTCTTAGCGTTTGGACGCTTCTTATTTTTATCATGTTCAATACAAAAGACTTCAGTTTCCTCATACCGCGAAGCCACGATTATACGGACCCCATTGGCATGCTTGGTGAAAAGATCGTAAACAATCTCAGGGGAATTGTTCTCGGCGGAAAGATGTGATAGAACCAACAGACTCATAAAGGGCGGTCTATGTGTTTTAAATAGCTCAAGTGCCTGGTGGTTAGACAAGTGCCCATTGTCTCCCCGGATGCGCTTTTTCAGATATGCCGGATATTTTCCTTCCTCCAGCATTTTTTCATCATAATTCGCTTCAAGGAATGCTGCATGGCATTGGCTCAGGTTTTTAATAACATGTTCACAGGCCATCCCGATATCAGTAAAAACACCAATTGTGATCTCGTTCCCATTAACCGTAAAACTGTGAGGCTCAGATGCATCATGTCTCTTGGGAAAGGCATGAATGCTTAATCCTCCTATTTGTATCGGAACAGATGGGAAAAATGGATTTACCAAACCGGGATCAAGCCAGAGCCTGCTGTTATTATGTGTAATAGTAGTGATAAAAACCGGGATCCTGTATTTCCGGGAGATAACCTCCACTCCGCGGGTATGGTCAGTGTGCTCATGAGAAATAAAGATGGCTTTGATCTTACGCATTGATAATCCGAGACGGACCATCCGCTGTTCTGTTTCCCTGCAGGAAATACCCGCATCGACAAGTACAGCTTCGTGCTCATTCCCAATATAATAGCAATTGCCATTGCTTCCCGAAGCAAGTGAGGTTATGAAGAGAGTCATAGTGAGTACAAAGGAAAGGAAAAAGTCTTACAGCAGGCCTTTTTAAATTCAAAGAATTTTTTTAACAAATTTAAAATTCCGGTATGGAACATAACGCATCGGCAAGTCTATCCAGTCAGGTGAATTTACCACTCCACGGGAATTACTGAATGCAAGAAAGCTATTGATCCCATGATATTTACCAAAACCACTATTCCCCACTCCACCAAATGGTAAATGATGATTGGCTATATGCAGTAGCGTATCATTTATACACGCTCCTCCCGAAGTTGTTTTCGATAATATTTCTTTTGCTTTTCCCTTTTTCCCAAAATAATAAAAGGCCAATGGCTTTTCCTTTTGATTGATATAAGAGATTACCTCATCTATTTTATGAAAGGTCAATACAGGTAGAATAGGTCCGAATATTTCTTCCTGCATAATTGGAAATGCGGGGCTGACATCATCTATTATCGTCGGTGATATATATTTGTCATCAGAATCCATTTCACCTCCATAGACTATTCTTCCATGTTCCATCAATTTTTTCAGGCGTACAAACGCACCTTGGCTGACTATCCTTGGATAAAATTTGCTCAGTTGAGAATCAGGACCAAACATCTTATCTAGGTTGACAATGATCTTTTTCAACAATTCATCTTTGACAGATTGATGTACAAACAAATAATCCGGAGCGATGCAAGTCTGTCCCGCATTAATTGTTTTTCCCCACGCTATACGTTTTGCAGCTTTACTAATATCGGCATCAGAATCAACTATGCAAGGACTTTTGCCTCCCAATTCTAATACGACCGGCGTCAGGTTTTCAGCGGCCGCTTTCATTACGGCCTTTCCAACAACCGGGCTCCCTGTGAAAAAGATCATATCAAACCTTTGTTTTAGCAGGATCTCATTGATTTTACGATCTCCCTGAACGATAGTGATATAACCGGGATCAAATGTATCATGAATCAGATCTTCCATAACCCTTGCTACACTAGGTGTGTATGGCGAGGGTTTAAGCATTGCACAACAACCTGATGAAATTGAACCTACAAGAGGATTCATCAGAAGTTGAAAAGGATAATTCCAGGGAGCGATAATTAAAGCAACTCCAAGGGGTTCGTAGATAATCTTAGCTGATGAGGGAAGAAGATGAAACGGTGTGTTGACAGACCTGGGTTTTGCCCACTGTTTAAGGTGCTTTACATGATAATCAATTTCTTGTAAAACAATGCTTATTTCGGTCAGGTAAGATTCTTCAAACGATTTATGTAAATCCTTCCACAGAGCTTCAGCAATTTTCTCCTCATAACAGATGATGTTTACTTTAAATCGTTCGAGCATTTCAACTCTGAAATTAATGCTCTTGGTGCGATCCGTTCCGTAAAATGCCCTTAGTTCCTTCAATAAATTTTCAATGGTTTTTGTAGATGTGTCTTCCATGATTTAGCATAAAGAAGTAAAGATAGCCAAACCTTACTAATTTTGGTGCTTAATTTCTAATTCCATGAAAACAAAAGTAAGAGCAATAATTACCGGTGCAACCGGTATGGTCGGTGAAGGTGTATTACACGAATGCCTTCTGCATCCTGATGTAGAAGCAGTTCTGGTGATAAACCGCAAGCCATGTGGCGTATCACACGATAAGCTTAAAGAGATCATTCACGGTGATTTTTTCGATCTTTCCAGCATTGAGAATCAACTTATTGGATATAATGCCTGTTTCTTCTGTCTTGGAGTTTCATCCATTGGTATGAAGGAACCGGAATATACCAGGATCTCTTATACACTCACCTTAAATGTTGCACAAACATTAAGCAGGCTTAATCCTGAAATGACATTTTGCTACGTATCTGGAGCCGGAACGGACAGCACGGAAAAGGGCAGGCTGATGTGGGCCAGGGTGAAAGGAAAAACTGAAAACGACCTTGCCAGATTACCCTTCAAAGCCGCTTATGGATTCAGACCGGCTTTTATGCTTCCAACGAAAGGACTAAAAAATACGCTGTCATTCTACAAATATATCAGTTGGCTATATCCTTTTGTTCATCCTTTATTCCCCAATTCCTTCGGTACACTGAAAGATCTAGGATTGGCGATGATCAATTGCGTATTATTTGGGCCGGATAAAAAGGTTCTCGAATCAAAGGATATCGCTGAACTGGCGAGGAAACATTAAATTCTGTCTACTGGAGTAGGAAATCTGTATTTCAAATGCAGGCTTAGATACCCCCTTGGTAAAACTGCTCTTGACAGCTTTCAGAAAGCTGAACCTATGTTCGCAGAAGAAGATATCATTGCGATAATAAAAGCGATGGAGAAATAGATCTTAAACAGAAAATAAAGCGATCGATTATTCTGTATTTCAAAACAATGTAAATTGCGCTTACAAACAAGTATTTTAGAAATTTATAATGAAATCATGAAAACCTATCTCCTGATCATTTTCTGTGTTATCGTAAGCTTCTTTGAAGTAATTCCGTCATATTCTCAATCAGAAAGGCAATCTGATTCTTTGGCCATTCAACATAAGAAGCACAAGCACCCGTTTCCGCTGTGGATTGGAAATATTAAAATAGGAAAAACTAAGGATTCCATTATTACCAAAAGATTTGGATCTGGAATTTTCGATTCAGAAGATGGTCACGGAGGCGCAAGGTATTTTCTTGATGCAAAAAAGCAAGTAATCCTTTACACAGTTATTGGCGTTGATAATTCTATTGAAGAGGCTTCCTTATCAATAAAAGACTACCCCTTTGATTTTCTAGATACATTAAAAAAATTCCCAAACAATGCCATCAGCTCAGGTTTTTCCATTCTTTCTAAAACTGATGACATGATCGGCATCGGCACGACAGAGGAAATGGTTCAAAGTTTATTGGGGACACCCAATAGAGAAGAAAAAAATGCAGGTTATAACATTCTATATTACGAGGATTCAAATAATCAGTGGAAGCAAGTCATTTTCTATCAGGCTACATTTACCTTCTCAAAAGATAGGCTCATAAGAATGTCAATCTATAATGGGGAATAAAAACTGATTGCTTTATCGACAAAATTAATCAAGGTCCTACACTTGAATATTCTCATTATTAAGATGAGATTTACAAGCAATTAAGTAAACCATGAATGTAAAATGCGCTCAGTCTGGAATAATTATAATTTTACTGGCGACAGCCATATTTTGTCATGCCGGGGATATTGTCATTAAAAATAATCCGCAGGATAAAATAATAACCTTTGGGAACAGAAAAATTCTGATCACACTCGATTATAATAAAAAATGCGCTGTTTCAAACCTGCGTATCGACGGACGTTCGGTAATTGAAGGACAAGACGGTATTTTCTCATCAATAAGAACTTCAACAAATACAACCTCAACCCTCAACCTGTTATCCGTCCCGGCGATAGCCGTTGGTGATAATACAGTAACCATCAGTAATATAGTGTATGGTCATAGTGAAGCAGTTGCAATGGAAAAATGGACGTTCGTCCTCAGTGACCATGATATCAAATTTGAAATAGAAAGGACTTTCCCAAGATCCTTTGTTGCTGAAGAAGTCGCCTTCCCTTCATTTAACTTTAAAAGTATCGATACCTGGAATGGCGCTTTTACGGGATTTGGCGGACTGGCCTGGTTTTATCTCTTCAACCAGAAACTTTGTACCTACGGTGTCCATTCCAATTCCTCCATCTTCTGGAATAGTAAGGCAGGCGATGCATTAAAGGTTGAAGTTTCAACAAATGGGAACAAAGTGGCCATGAAATACTGCCGCTCTGCCGATGACCATCTGATTTATAACATTGCTGTTTCTGACAGCGAATTAACCTATCGCTATGAAGCTGAAAAAAGGAGCAGATTTATCAGGGGTAAAACAGATGTTTGGGATTCCTTCACGTTTCCGGCTGGAAAGTATGTTCAGACAATAACCTTGTCAGAGCTAAATTATAATGAAGCTTATAATAGGGGGAACTTTGTTGGGATTGACGGGAAACAGATAACCAGTGTATTGAATACCATTGCAAGAATTGGCGTTATTGATGAAAAGCATTTTGGAGGGAATAGCTGGCATACTCCATATGGCCCGATTTGCTTGCATGAACAATATATAGCCGAGTTTGCGATTGGGATCGATGATGATGCATATAATCAGGGTTACAAAGATTGCCTTGATTTTTATCGTGATAATGCTGTACAACCTGATGGCAGGGTCCTGGCGCGCTGGGCTTATCTCGATGAGGATGCAATGTCTGGCACTGTGACTAAGAAAGGATTTTATGAGGCACAATGGGGATATCTGATGGACTCAAATCCTGATTTTGTCGCCAATGTAGCCCAGCTATTTAACATCACCGGTGATCTGACTTGGGTATCAGGCCACAAAACTTCGTGTGAGAATGCGCTTGATTATATGATCAGAAGAGATTCCAACGATAATCATTTGGTTGAAATGATGACCCATTCTGAATCTGAAAAAAGAGGCAGCGACTGGATCGATATCATATGGGCCTCTTATGAAAATGCATTCGTGAATGCTAAGCTATACTATGCGCTGACGCTATGGGAGGAGGTTGAGAAGCAATTAAAAGATTACGGAAAAGCGAACTATTATTCACATTATGCGGCAGGACTCAAAAGAAATTTCAACAAACTGG
>Ga0224559_1000779_pt1 | contig 19206 bp, 15 predicted proteins | sample 714S33034metaG_FD_180676 | JGI IMG/M metagenome (GOLD analysis project Ga0224559, IMG submission 180676) | Peat soil microbial communities from Stordalen Mire, Sweden - 717 S3 30-34 | ecosystem: Environmental > Terrestrial > Soil > Wetlands > Peat | place: Sweden: Norrbotten County, Stordalen... | reverse complement strand
TTTCCGCCCGGTTCCCCGAGCTTCGTGTTGAACATATCGTTGACTGTGCGAGCCGATGCCATGTTTTTGTACTCCTTCTAATCCAGTAAGCTGGTTTGCACAGCTTAGTAAAAAACGCCGCCCTTGATGCGAAGCCACCCACTGTTCTCAGCAGGAAGGCGTGTAACGTAGCCGACGAATTGATCGGTGTCGCTTGCGCCACCCCAACCAACCAATCCACTGAGAACACGGGGGCCGTAGACGCCGTTCGTTTGAATGCTGGCGACTTTGACCTTTTGGAAGCGCGTGGTGATGGCAAGGCCACTACCGACGACGGCGGACGCATCGTAGATGAGCGTTTCACATTCCCACTGATTCAACCAAATGATGGGGGGTTTGCGGTCCGCCATCGCTTGGATATCCGTGCGGCCGTTTTCCGCCCACACCGGCCAGGAAAGGATGGCGCCTGCAGAATTGCCGACGGCAGCAATGTTCGCGGAGCGAACCAACTTGCCGGTCGAATCGAGAGTCATCCACTCTCCATCGAGATAAGACAGTGGATTCCTCGGATCCGCAAGGGTGGGATCCGTGAGCGGGAAGTCACGACGAACGAGAGGGATAACGTCCGTGACCGGCCGGAAGTTTTCGTTTTGCGTACCAAAAGTAGCCATTGTATTGAACTCCTATGAACTGAGGTTGAATCTTACCGTGGGTTATTCGATATCTCCGAGAATGTACCTCTCGAAGTCCGTGGAGGTGCCAGACGCATTGACATTGGTGGCGACCGAGGCGGCCTTCATCATGTCTGGTCCTGTGAGATTGACTGCCTCACGAAGTACCGCAAACCCCTGCGGGTCTACATGCGCTCGCTTTTCGAGATGCTCAACGAGCGCCTCGAAGGGGACGTCGGTGTGCATGCCCTTATCGTGCATGTCCATCGCCACCTTCTCCGCCTCCATACGGAGACGAAGAGTATTGTTGTCGGCAGCCAACTTCGCATTGTCTGCTGCCAGCGCATCGCGTTCCACGGTTGTTCGATGAAGCGCAATGGCCCCATCGCGGAGCACTTGCGCGACCTTCACGTTGTCGAATACATTCTTTGCCTTAGCTGCTGTTGCCATCGTGCTCTCCTACATCCTTCGTGCGTTGAAGCCCGAAGCAGCTTGTGGGTTGTTCGGGGCCATGCCTGGCATCATTGACGTCTTGGTCTTCTTCGGCTTTGCAGCCGGCTTACTTGCAGCCGCTGTCTTCGGTGCAGGTTTCTGACCAAACTGTTGTGCGACCTTCTCCATCACCGCACGGGCCGCTGCTATCTGCACAAGTTGTGCACTCTGTGCACTCGCAATCTTGGCGCCGGCTTCGTTGGTGTGTTCGAAAACGCGTTGAAGAACATCGTCTTTGCTCGCCGACAATGCCGGCTCGTTCACAACGGCACCCAGGTCTTTCTTGGGGTCGGCCTTTGCTTCACGACGTGTGTAGTTGATAGCGGCCTGCGAAGACTCAAGCATGCGCTTTTGCGAATCCACATCGCTCGGCTCCGGTGGCTGCTCTTCGCCGCTTTCCGATGCACCGTCGGGTGGATTGGGACCGATGTCCTTGATAGTGCCCGCACTGATTTGCGCGGGGAAGATCGCGTCTTCTGCCGTCTTCTTCAAACCGAGAGCGGCAAGATTTCGCTCGTAGACAGAAGCGGTCTTACCCGCCTTGGCTGCCTTTGCCATGCGTGCAGCCGCTGTCTTGAATTCTAATTCATCGCCGCCGCCCCCGAGTTCCGCATTGTGAACGGCATTCTGGTGACCCAGGAGCGCAATACGCTTAGCCCGTTCTTGTTCGAGTGCATCAGACTTTGCAAGCGCCGCCGCTCGTTGGTCCTTGTCACCAAATTGCTCGCCGATGGACTTTCCCGTAATGTGCCCCAGGTACCCGCCACCAATTGCGCCAGCAGCAGTACCCAGGCCTGGATGTCCGATGAGTTCACCGAGCGCGTGCCCACCAACACCGCCACCAATTGCACCCAGTGTAGTACCAATAGTGGAGCCGCGATTGACGGGCGTATTGGCGCGATTGAGTTCATTGTAGGCGGTATCGAGTTCCGGTTCAACTTCGTGCAGAGGGCGTGGGTCCGCGGCTTTCTTCGTCTTGGCCGCCGCCTTCGCCATCGCAGCCGCCATCTTGGGAAGAGGAGCTCCCGTAATCATGGCGTGTCGAGCCGCATCGTAACCGGTAGCGGGGGCCACAGCAGCTTTCTGTGGCATGAGGCTTTGTGCATGCTGGCCAATAGTCTTGCCCGTGTATCCATGAATGGCGCCCATCGTACCGCCTGCCGCTGCACCAATACGACCACCTTCTGGGCCAGCAATAGCACGTCCAATTAGCCCGCCTGCCGCCGCACCGCCGAGACCCTTTAGCACTGCCATGCCCGTACCGCCAACCTTCACAAGCTGCGGCCGCCCCTTCGCATCGAAGGCCACTTTGGCGAGGCCGAGAGCAATGAGGTTGTTTGCGTGCGCCGATGACAGCTTTTGTTCCGCGGTCGTGAGCGTCGTCTTCTCATTCGGAATGGGCTCGGTCGGTTGCTCGCCGTGCTCCATATGGTCATTCGTCTCCATCCCTGTACCGGGGTCGGAGGGACGCGTGGGGTCTTTTTGCTGTGCCGGCGACATCGGAGGGGCCTCGTTGGCCTCACCCATGTTGGTGTCCGCGGGGTTCTCACCGGAGGGAGGGGTGTTCAATTCCAGTGAACCCGGGCCCTCGCCCGGACCCACACCCGCTGTCGTCGCAGAATCCAGCTCAATCGCCGCAAGTTTGGGATTCACCTGACGTGCTAGGTAATCCAAGGCGTTCGCCAGCTTGGTCGTCACCGCGGTGGGAATCGAAGAGGGGGCCGGTGCGGGCTTCGCACTTGCCGTCTTCACCTGCGCCGGGGGCGTACCCCCTGCATTGGCAATCTGCCTTGCGGCTTCATAGCTGATATCTACCCGAGATGCCGAGCCCGCCATTGCGGATTTGATCAACTCGTGCAGCGGGGGTCGTCCCGTCATTGTATTCATTGCACTCTCCTGTGAAGCTGTCTTTGGTAAAAACTCAAGGCCCCTGGGGGACTGGGACTTCTGCTCGGTGGCACCCGCATCCGGGGTGATAGGTAGTCCCGTATTCACGCGCGAGTAGGTTGTTCGTCCACCGAGTCCAGAAGGGCCTTTTTGACCTGGAGCCGGCTTGTTTTCAATCGCGGGTTGGGGAACAGGAGCCTGGCGTGCAGTCGCAGTACTCGGATCAGGAGTACCCGACCCAACTGCATCTGCAAACTTCGCACGCCAGCTCGTGTTCATGACTCCCTAGACCTTTGACCAATCAACGGGATACTTGGCGGCTTCGAGCAGTTCCAGCGAGCGGATATTGAGTGCACGTTCGTAGTCGCCGGTGCCCACCACAGAGGCCGTCTTGTTCATATCGGGGACGCCGAGCGTGAGAATCGCATTCAGTCGTTGCGTGACTTCCGGCACCTGAATGCCGGCTTGGCTTGCAAGCTTGACAGCATTGCGCGCGGCTTGAACGTCGAACGCGGAGGCTTCCTTCTTGGCGGCAGGCTTCGCATTCGCGGCGAACTCCGGAGGAACGCCCTTCTTCTTCGGTGCAGCCACTTCCGCGGCAATCTTGGTGCGTTCATCGGTGAAGGAGTGTGCCATCACGCGACCGAGGTAGTCGGCTTCCGCAACCTTCTGTTGCCATTGGTGCATCGCGGCGAATTGAGCCTGAGCCTCTTTCTTTTCCTCAGCCTCCTCTTTCTTTTCCTCGCCCTCGGCCTCCTCTTCCTCGCCCTCGACCTTTTTCTTTTCGCCTTCGGCTTCTTCTTCTTCGCCTTCGGCCTCTTCTTCGGCGGCTCCGCCCTCTTCCGCGAGTTTGGCATTCCATGTGGTCCAAAGTTCTGCGCGCTGTCGTGCAGTCAGGGCCGTCAAGTCGATGCCTTGGTCGCTGGCAACCTTCGCGAACAGTTCAAGGTGAGCGATTTTGGTTTGTTCTTTTTGCACTTGATCGCCAAAACCGTGAGTGTTGTACATCGCAGCAAGCGTGGGATTCATTCCTGACATTTATTTGTTCTCCATGTGAGTGTTCGGTCAGTTCACGTGTTCCTCGAAGGGGTTCGCCCCTCTCCACGCTGGCTCTTCGCCTTTGAGTAGGTTGTAGCAGTCTACACGATACATCCACAAACCTCGTTTTTGAAAGCATCACGCAGATAGCAGTAGGACAGTGAAGTAAATACTTCGGAGGGAGAGGCGGATGCAACCTTCTGAAGATCAAAGTCTTTGGAGGTGGCAACCTTCTGAATCAGTACTTGACTATAGGGGGCCATATCTAAGAGCTGTTCTCGATAGCCGTTGTACGCAGCACCAATCTTACGGAGTAGTTCCGAGGAATGGGAAGAACCCTTCGGGTCTACATCTCCAGAATCAGAACTGATAATTGTCACGCGCCGTTCAATTGCCGGAGCCAATGCAGTCCGTTCTTGAAACAGCGGCATCAACATACGTGCAAGTGCGGGAAGAAAAGAGGTGAAGCCCATGTCACAAGGTGTGGATTCTTCAACCTGCGGGAATGTGATGTTCTTGTCCTCAAGTGCGTCCGCCAAAGGCGCCTGCCCACCCCGAATCAGAATGATTCGTTGGAACTCTCGGGGACGAAGAACCATCCCCAGACCGCTTGTTGTACTGAGGGCATTGGACAAAGGGACGGAGGACAGTGCATGGAGCATGTCGCTTGATAGGTCTGGCTCGTTCTTCGTCATCAGCGGAATGGCCTTGGCAGCATCGGGAATCGAACTGACTTCCTTGTCTATTTCCGCGCTCTTGTCCTTCGCATCTTTTCCGAGGAAGGCCGTCTTCAGAATGTCATCTGAAATGGACGCCGTCTTCTGGATTCCTTCCCACCAAGGAGCTGTCGAAACAGCGACTTGCACAGACGCAGTCTTCTCCGGACCCACTGGTTCATTCTTCGAGATGTGCACCAGTACCTTCGCCGTTCGGTCGGCTCCGATGAAGACGAAGCTGATGTCGAAGAATCGCGGGTAGTCGTTGTACACAAACACCTTTCTTCCGTCGGGAAGAATTCGGTTCATGTACTTCAGACAGTACTCATCGTAGTCATCGCGCGTGATAGACAGTCCCGTAATGGGATCCTTCTTATGGTATTCAAGGATGGCCTGTCCTGGAGACGCGTGCCTCTTTGAGTCATACGTCGCCTTTGCCTTGTTGTACTTGTCCCAGTCGAGCGTAATGGAGCTGGTATCAAAGGGGACGCGGGAACCCATTGAAACATCTGGAAACATTCCAGCCGTCAACTTATCCCAGACGGGCGTACCCCCGAACTCGAGACACTTGTCGTAGTCAACGCGCACGACCAATTCGACCCGCTTCATCTGGTCGTTCCAGATGGCGAGCTCCACTTCGCCGTAGGCCCGACTTGGATCCTTGTTCTTATGGTGGGCGAACGGGTGTGCGCTATAGAAAGACGGAAACCCGTAGGGCCAATTAGCCGAAAGAGGTCGATCTACAATCGGATTGTCCGTCCATCCCGGCGGGCAGTGAATCAACCCCTCTTCGGGAAAATGATCGCCGTTTATATTCGAACCGTAATACTCTCCGGCACCCAAAGCATTTACGAGAACGTATTGCGAGCCCTGACGTCGACGAAGGCTCGAGATATAGTTGGAAACCGCGGGGAGAAGCCCAGCACCCGCCGTCTTCTCAAACTCACGGTCCGTTTTCTTGGAGCCAAAGAGAGGGATCGCGGTGTACCCAAGCTCGTTTCGATTGAGAAAGGTACTGACTTTGAGCATGATGCTTTACGGGCTGTGTTTCTGCCATTGGGGGGCGAGTTCGTCTAACTTCTTCTCCAGCTCAAGGCCATGAACAGTCTGAGCCAGACCTGAATATGGATCGGACGGTTTGAGCGCGTTTGAAGCGAGGTCTTTGCCGACACTCGGTGCCATTGATTGCATTGCACGGGAGAGCACGCCCTGATCGGGCTGCTTCATGCTTTCTCGACGGGCTTCCACGACATGCTTTCCCGCACCTTCGGGGTTGCCCACCATTTGGTGCATGTACGCACTGGCCACAAGTGGGTCGGCCGCGAACTCGGGAGACATTCGGTGAAGAGAGTCGAACATCATCTTCGCCTTCTTTGGGTTCTGCTCGTGAAACTGGCGGACATCGTCTGAGCTGTTTTCGAGCATAGCGTTGTACCGAGAGTTCTTCATCGCGCTGTTGTACAAGTGGCTTGCAATGACGGGAGCGCCTGCGAGGGCCAAACCCGCGCCCACGCTGATGGCTCCGTGTTGAAGGGCGTCCTTCCAGTCCGCGGTCTTGGCCATAAAGTATTCATCGATTGGATTCATCGCACCACCTCACCATAGTGTTGATTGACCGAACGCTCAAAGTGAACGAGCTGCTCGATGCCTTCCAAAATCTCTTGTTGTGCGGCACGAAGATGCGCAATCTTCGTCAGCGTTTCCTGGTAGGCATCGAAGGTCACAACCAGTGGGTGCTTGTCGTTGACGACGACGTTTCGACTTGCAGTCTTTTCAAAGGAGGCGCCGAGTTTGTCCCACGAGGAAAAGACTTCCTGTTGAAGTCGTGGACCCATTTACGCGAAAGCAGCCTTTACCATTTCCGGGTCTGTCGCCTTTGTCAACTGCCAAGCCTGCACGATCTCTCCGAGGGACACACCCGAAAGCGACGCCTGCTTGACGCTGTTGTACATCTCCTCTGAAATTGAAAGAAGATCCACTTCCAGCTCACCGATTTGTGATGTGATGTTGTCCCGGGCTGTTGCCAACTTGTCGCGCATCTCGTGCACGTCGCTCATGGGGTGTGCAAACGGAATAGGTGCCGCTTGTTTGTCCACCGCGAACGCCTCCGCGAGTACGTCGTCCGAACGACTTTGTGCAGAGGCAGTCTTGGCCATACCACCCCGAGAAGCCGTTTTGACGTTCGGCGTGTGCGAGTAGTCAAGGTTTCCGCGGTCAAATACGGTTCCCCCACCGCCATCATTGAGGTCTTGAAGAACCGTGTTGTACTCCGCGGGCCCGCCCTCGAAGACCACATACTTATTTGCCTCGCCCTCTTTTTTGAACTCCGTGAGGAAGGCGTCCGTGTTTGCGAATTCCACAACCCGCTTCACCTGTTCTGGAGAAAGGCCCGCGGTCTTGATGGTCTGAACCACCGCTTCACTAAGTGTGCTGCAAACCCCCGAGGAGTACAGATTCGAGGCATGCTTTCCGAACGTTTCGAGTTCTTCTCCGCTCACGCTTCGCGCGGAGGATTGTTGTAGGAGCGTCTGCGGAGGGAGGTCGTATTGGCTCATGGTTTATACCTAGAAGTAACATGGTCGCAGAAAACATAGGAAGAAACGAAGCGCTCATCTTCGTTGAAGAAGCCGCCGTCGTTCTGGGCGTCTCACGTCGCTTAGTCTATCGCTGGCTACGTGAAGGGACACTACGACGACGTTCTGGAACGGGCATGCGAGCGAAGTTATCCGCCGATGAAGTGCAGGCTTTTCACGAGGCCCGGCTGCACCCCACAACGGTCGCTGGCCTGCAAAGGGAACTTCTCGCCGAACGAATTCGACGAGAGGCCCTTGAACGTCGGATAGAACGAATGGAGCGCCTTCTTCTTTTGCAAACCCCTATCATTGGGGACGACAAGGCGGGATTGATAGACCTTACCCAACGTGCCTGCTACGCGCTGAAGGAACCACCCACAGAGGTTTTGGAGATCACCGAGTGGTGCTCCATCTTTCTCAGCCTGCAAGAAGAGACGTTCCACCTGATTGAAGTCTATACCGACAATCCCGAGCCTTGGGCCCCCTTCCTCGTCTTGGCGGAGAAGATATACGAAGACTGCCGAAGACGCCTCTACGATCCAGAGATCAAAGCCATCTATGCAGAGTTGTCTGCTGCGCGTAGAACGCTTCGACAGGTAGTGTTCTTCATGGTTGCTCGAACGCGTAACGAGGTTCGCGCCCGAGGCGTCGTCCCGGAGATGGAAACGGACGTCATCCGCAGAATCAATAAGCATGTTCGATCCTAACCTTGCCAGGTTGTGCCCCTATAGGGAGAAATCGGTTTGCCTTCGGCACTTTCTTGCGAAGGCGAGATGATGTCGGGACGTCGAATGACAAGCATCGACGCGAGCCAGCAAAACACAAAAGCATGAAACGTATCGTCTGGGCAACCTGCTTTGTGGTCGTACATAATCATGCGCAAGGTTTCGTTGTACTCGCTGTAGATATTCGTGAAGTCTTCGGCGAACGGTTTTCGGAACTCCTCCCACTTAGGAAACTCCACCTTCCCGCGCTTGATGGCATCAAAGATGGCGCTCATCACCTCTGTGCGGTGCGCCTTCCACCGAAGCATCTTGGAATCGAAGACCACCTTCTTGTTGATGCGTGCCATGTATTGGAACATTTGCATTCGCTGTGCGCCGAAGGCGCGCGTGAGGTGGTGATTGAGCCCAAAGCCAAACCCATAGTCGGCCCCGATCATCTTCACGTTGAACCGGTGCCCCATCTCAATAATCTTAGGAATGCACACCCCGGGGTCTGCTTCTTCACCGACAAAGCGGTGCGCGTACACCATTCTGAATCGGCTTTCCACGTACGTGCATATCACCAATACGGTGTACGCGTTATCCCCAGAACCCCAGTCAATGCCGAAAAAGAAGGGTTCAATGAGCGACTTGTTCTGAATAGAGTCGATGTCCCCTATGGAGTGCGTTCCGCACTGAGCGCGCACCTGCGCCTGCGTAATAGGGCGAGTTCCGGACTCGTAAGAAATGCCCAAGCATTCGTTCATAAACCGGGCGCGCGGATAGTTCTCGTAGTCACGCAGGACTTCATCCCAGTTGTGAATCTTCCACGGAACCATCAACTGCGGAATGCGATAGCTCTCCCAAGGAACCTTGATGCAATCCACATCCTGATCGACCATAGCCGCCCATTCGCAATGCTCACTCTGTGGATTGATACCCTTCCCGCATCGACTACAGATTGGTCCCTTCTTGCCGATGTTCTTTTCGCCCAAGTTGTTCCAGTATCCACAGCCTTCGCAAGGAACCATCCACTCTCCTTGCGTACTTCTGTTCGATCGGTACTCCTCAATGATGTTGTCTAAACTCTTGGGTGTTCCCGAATATACAAACCGCTTCAACTGGTCAGGGGCGTGAGACGTACACTGCTCGATAACGGGAATGTTGTCTCGAAGAATGTCCTGCACTTCATCGATGTACAACTGTGAAGCGGGAATCCCGCGCGTATTGTGCACGTAGAAGCCGTCGCTTAGGTAGTTCTCGAGGCCGTCGATCGATAGGTCGAACGTCTCCTCCATGCCTACCGCCGTCACGCTCTCTATACGTGCCCACCCCAGGGGGCTGTCGCTCAGCTTAAGTAGATAAGCATCGCCTAATTTAGCCCCTATACAATGCAGCACCTCACGCCCTACGGAGTCCCGCACGTTGCCCGGACGTAGTTGAATATGGTGACGTGTCCACGCCGTATGCGTACTTAGCCCGTACTTGTTTTTAAGGTATGCGCGCAGTGCCAGGTAGGAGACAGGAATGCGATCATACTCTGCGCGTAGTCGCTGTACCTTCTGCGCAGCCAGTAACACCGAGGCGACAGCCGCCTCCTTTGCGTATATGCCAACCTTCGCGGCGAATAGCTGTACGTCCGATCCGGTTCGAATAGAAAGCGTGTACGCACCAAGGGCAGAAGGCGTCGATGGCTTCTTCTGCTGGCTTATACAGCTGCGAATCGTAAAGCGTAGAAGAAGGTGCTGCACGTCTACAAGTAGCCCGCGTGAGTTAGAGCAGTACCCTATTTCAAACTGCCCCTTGTTGCTTATGGACGCCCAGCCATCCGTTGCATAGAGGGCATTTAGAAAGTTACTAATCTGTAAGGCGTCCCCCTGAAAGAAGGCAGCAGGTACGCGCTTGTTACTGTGAATCTTTCCTAGTACGCCGAGCTCCAACAGACGCTTCTTGTAACCCTCCCTACCGCCCCCGAAGCCCTGCCTCTTTGTCTTTGAGTGGACCCAGTACTTTTTATTTCCGTCCTGCTCCTTGTAAAGCGGTATACCTAGTGCGCGTGCGCAGCGCCTGAAGTCCTCTAGTACCCGCGCGTCTCCGTTATGCAGGGCCGCCGCTCTGTATGTTTTTACGCTGCCATCACCGAGTAAGTACCCAACCAGCCTAAACTCTTCTACAGGGGCTGACGTTCCGGGGCCATGCGCGGCCACCCTGGGTACAGCGACAAAGTCACCCACATGCAGAGATTCTAGAGACTTCCAGCCTTCTTGCGTAAGCAGTGGTTGATTGCCTGTACACGTAAGCTCCGCGCCACCCTGTACACGTACTAAGAATACCGGGCGCAGCCCCTGCGCCACAGCCCCTGTAAGCGTAGCGGGTTCTACCCAGTTCGTAGCAGGATTAGCTGCCCAGACACTTTTGCCCACAAAATCCGCCAGGCGCGCGTACACGTCGCTAACAGACGCTACAGATCCATCTGCGAAGTACACTCGCGTATCCCCCACAACGCAGCGGTCCGCATTCAAGAAGGCGTATCGCATCGTGATCTTCGAGCGATTCACAAACTGTTTCTCGAAGATATTCTGCGACAGCATCGTCGTTGTAAACTGTCGAAGAAGCGGACTAGTTTCGATTGGCTCCTTGATACGGTCGTTGCTGAATACCTTTGTTTGTGTCGCCGAAGGACTCACATACAACGTACGGAGTGCTGTCGTCATCGCCGAATAACAGATAGCGCGGTTGCCGAGCAGGGTCGACTTTTCAACCTGACGCCCACAACACAAAAGGATTCTCCGCGCCTTCGTATCGTAGATCCTCGGAAGGTGTCGACGACCCTCGAAAGAAAAGTTTCCATACCCAGTGCCGTCCTCCAAGGGCATCATGAAGGCACGCACGGTAAAGCGAGAAGGCCGCATCTGCGGAATGTGCAAGTTGGCTTCTTGTGGCTTTGTCACCACCATGAACTGGTCGAGCGGCTGCTCTTCTGGCACCCAAAATTTGTCATCCTGATAGGTATCGTCAGTATCTGGGTCTGCCCAGAACTGGTCGTCACCACAACCAGATACGAGCTGCAAGTCTTTCTGTGGGTCTTTATAGAATTCATCTACATTGAAATCAAAGCTCATGACAGACTCTCAAGAAACCGAAGATCCTACAGAAGCTCTCGCTGGAATCTGGCGCTGGCTTTCCAGTGCAGGCAGCCACTTTTCCGGCGCTTGGACCCTCAATGTGGATGAAAAAAAGAGGGAGCACCGTGCAGCCCTCCTGTGCACAGAAATACTTCCGCAGCTACATAAGCCAATCAAGGGCATCATCCGTGACTCCGCACTCGAACTTGGCTGGCGTGCGAAGTACATTCGCTTCCAGAAGGACCGCGTAGAGTTTGTTCTCAAACCTTACCCACTAGAGGCCCGTTTGCGTGAACAAGCTCGGAGTGAAGAGTTTCGTCAAGCTGCTCGTAAAAAGCGCGCAGGAACGCCCCTACATCGAGCATGTGCGCAAATCCCTGAGCCTTGAACCACCAGCTCGCGACTTCCGGGGTGTACTTCGCCATCAAACGCGGAGGGCCTGCATTGAAGTACTTCTGCGCCTCGTTGCTCATGCTGTTTGCAAAATCGTTCAACCACCACGGTGCAATCTGGCTTTCCGACCAGTTCTTTCGCACCGCACTCGAGACATAAAAATGAATCACGATGTCCTGGTCAGACAGTGTGTGTTCTGCACGGAAGTAACGCATCTCCACAGGATCAAACGTGAGCGGCCTTGGAACATCCATGGGGCCTGCACCTTGAAAGGCCTGTGGCATGTTCTCTGGGGACATGTCTGCGACCTGTACATAGCGTTCACTTTGCATCGACTTTTTCTCCTTCAACTTCAACGTCAATGACACTGTCCATGAACTTTCCTGCCGTCAGCTGGTGTACGGACTTCATAGGGGTGTCGTCTGTTTCTAACGTGAGCAAACTCTTTCGAAGCACCGCATCTCCGTCCCCGCGTTCTCGTAACAATGCGTCCATAGTAGCGGCCACAGTTGCAAAGTCACGCGCATTCGCTCCGTCCTTTGGGCCCGCACGTTGTGAGTACTCCACAGCAGCTGCGATAGCTGACGTTCTAGCGGCTTCTGCGAGCACTGTGTAGTCTACACGGCTGGGTATCAGGCCATAACGGAGTTGTAAGCGTACTAGCGTAGTAGGTGGGTGCACGGAGTTCGCTGCCAAATAACGGGGGTCTAAGTACATGGCCTGCTTCATAGCCTTGTGCCGAACCAACGCCTCTTTATCGTCAGTATCAAGCGCCATGTCATCGACGCGTACCTGCAAAAGCGCCCGAAGTTCTGTCGGATCTACGAGCTTCAAGTTGAGAAAGAAGTGCGCGTAGTACTTGATGGATTGCTCTGTTACATGAAAGCCAAAAAGACGAAGGCGCTGAATGATCTGTCCACGCGTCTCTGACGCGATCAATGCCGACTCTACGATTTCCTTTGCGCGGGGTTGCTGCAATATCAACAGCGCAATGTTCACATGCTTGTCTCGAAAGAACAGGCGATGCACCCTGTGTTCCTGAAGAAACTTGTAAGATTCCAGATCGGATTCCTGCGTAGGATAAAACGGAATGGGCGGTTTCAGCGTCAAACGAAGCCGCTTCAAGTACAAGCGACCCGGGTAGTCCAAATGCAACAAACGGAGTGTACGTGTGACGTCATCGTCAGAGAGTTTCTCTGGCAACAACATCAGGTATTTGATGTAGTATTCCGCGGGGCTTCTACGAATCATGCAGACAGCATACCGCGTTTACAATCACGAGCCCTGGAAACCTAAAATCTTCAAGCCCTCGATGACTTCTTCGGTCGAACGTACGGCGCGCTCTACTGCCGTTTGTGGAACGTTAGAGAGCCCAACACGCACTCCGAATAGAAGCTCGCACAGCTTCTCCTGCACGTCTTCCAGGTCAGGAAGATAGGAAACGAAGGTCATAATGTTCTCAGGATTGATAAACCCAAGACTGAGAACAGTGTCCACCGTTTGTGGGTCCGGAAAGCTAGCAGCTTCCTTTACCAAGAGCGGCTGCTTGAACTTACCAACGGTCTCGATGACACCCGCCGCTTTTTCGAAGGCCTTCTTGAACAAGTCCTTCTTGTGTTCAATCACACGCGCAACCTTCACAGTGGCGGGCCGACGAAGGGCCACCGCCTCCGCAAGTTTCTGCGCGCCATAGCGCATGTTCACGCCCAGACCCGCAAGAAGAAACATCGCATCGTCCACACCGAGGAATCCCTTGTGTTCTGCGGCCATCTTCAACAGAGGAACGCCGTCCATCGAAAAAGAAATGCCATCCGAGATGACATTGACATGCGAAAGCTTTTCTTCTGGATGAAGACTCTCAGCTTCTTCATTGTTCACGAGAACCACCGAAGTCGCACCATCGAGCGGCAGCCACTTCCACGTGGAAGGGATAAGCACCTTGGTGTCGTCTACGGACAACATGTCCACCAGCTTGTCTTGGACAGAAACCTGGATGGGGAAGCCGCCGAAGGCGACGCCGTTATACGTGCGCGGTTGGTTACCGATAGCAACCGACGCCTGTAGCTCCATAGGCATTGTGGCTCGAATGCCAGAACCACCCACAACAAAGAAGAGGCCGTGTTGTGAGATGGGGCTTGAGGGAAGGTCTATGTTGCCCGCAGGCACACCGTAGATTTCGCTCTGCACCGCGTACACACTGCCGTTGGTGAAAAGAGAAAGGTGCACCTCAGAGCCGTGCATGTCCATCAGTGCAGGAATCACGTACCCCACGTGTTGCTGTCCAGAGGTGTCGGTCACTCTGTAGGCACCCGGAGAAGTAATCAATGCAGGCGTTGTCACCGCTTCATCTTCTGCATACTTCTGAAGGCCAGAAGCCATTGTGCAACAACCTGTGAGGTCCGCCTCGAGAGCAGCCTTCGCGCCGTACTTGTGCACAACGACGCCGCGATCCACGATTTCTTCCTTCGGCTCCCAATACCGATGGCTGGCGGTCTTCACCCGATACCCCACGGGTGCCTTCTGAATCTGCACAACGTCTGGCACCAACCAGTTCTCCCACTCGGCATGCTTGGTCATGTCCTGGCTACCCAACACCATCGACACAGCCTCAGAAAAATGTGGGGAGCCCAGCGAGGGTCGGGAAAGAATCGCGCTCGCTTCTTTGTTCACTTCGTCCGCCAGTCGACGACGGTCATCTTCATCCAACGTTGGAAGAATTGCGGATAGGATAGAGGCATTCTTCGCCGAACCCACTTTACCAATGCCCATGCCACCCGCGGCATTCATGGCAATGCCGCCTCCGCCGAACCCGAAGTTTTGACGGTACGGGGGGTAAAGCTGCCCAATCATGGACTGGTCGCCCGGTGTACGGCTGGTGACGTCGAAGGCCTGCGGTCGGAAGAGGGCTTGGCGAAGTCGGTTCTCCGTGAGGGGTACCACCGCGCCGGTATCATTGATAAGTAGGTCGAACGGCGAGAGCTTCTTCTCGCGAACAATGAACGGGATACGAACAGTTCGAATACCGGCGGCATCTAACTGATCCTGCGGAGTTTCTTGTGGCGCTTCAGATTGGTTCTGAATCTCCACATGCCCAAGACCGTAACCGCGCTCCGCGTTCGCTCGCTCCATCTGCACATGCGGTTGGTAGTCCGTGATGTACGGGACTTGTTTGTACAGTTCCTGAAGTATCTGTTGCGGCCACTGATTTGGGTCGTCCGGGAGGTCGACTTCGCCAGCCGTCTTCTCGGTGAAAAACATGTCGGGCGTGTAGAAGAGCGGTTCGTTCATGGTGCCTTGATTATTGCACTGAGTGCAGTTTGAACAGAAGGAACGGAGCTTAGAAGCAGGACTCCGTACACGTGTTGGGTGGGTAGTATGACATTGCTTCCATCAACAAGCCCACCCGCGAATTGGGCGGCGAGCTCACCGCCCACGGTTCCCAGAGGACCATCGAAGTCTATAAAGAAGGCGGGCCCCGCATTGATACTTTCCGTAAGACTTGCCGCCTCTCGGAGTGCCGGTAGCTTCACGTTTGTAGCGTCTGATACCGCTTGTTGAAGGGCACCTAATTGCGCGCCTAGTGTCGCAGCAAGCGCCGTCATCGCACTGAGCTGCGTACTGTATTGTGCGCTGGCTGCCAAGTTCTCCGAGGGGAAAGCAGTGGCCTCCGCGAGCGCCTGCGCAAGTGCCGTTTGAATCCCCGAAAGACTTGCCAGAACAGAGCGGATTCCCGCCGTAGGGTCTCCCACAGAAACGGTCAGATTCGCCGACGCACTGAGCGCCGCATTGAGCTGCGCACTCAAATCCGCCTGAAAGGGCCCAAGGCCAGAAGCGACCAGCGCATCCATCTGTGCGCCCATGGGAACAAGGAATCCGACGCCGGCAGCAAGTCCGACGTTGAAGGCTCCGAGCGTCCCACTTTTTACGGTATCTATCGGCATGTTACCCCGCCGCCGGAACAAGAACAGTTGGAGACCCGTTGACAACGAAGCCTGTCAGCGTGGCGCCTGCCGTGATGAACCCCGTGATGGGGCCGCTGGAATCTGTACCCGTGAATGCGAGCGGGGCAGAAATGACGACGTTCACCGCGGACCCCACTGTAGCCACCGGCGAGTCGCCGCCATTGATGGTCGTTGCTCCGTTCGCCGCCGTAATCTGAACGCCATTCCCACCTTGGACACGGGCAAGGCCGCCTGCCACCATCTGCATATTGTTGTCAGCAGAGAAATCAAGATCGCTTACATGGATACGGAGCTTCTTCTTTACGCGGACATTGATGCTTCCTTCCGCACGAAGAAAGCCGCCGCCGCCAGTATCAAAGAACATGCGAATCGTAGAATTGTTTGTGGCGTCGGAATTCGGCGCCCCGGACTCCGTAACGAATCCTCCAGGAGAAATCACAAACTCCGCGCAGATTTCGTTGGAACCAGTCCCGATATCAAGCCCAGAATTGACGCTGTCCTCCCCGTTTGCTGGCTCCGTCACAGGCTGATGCACCTTGCCAACGGTGACACGTATATCTGACGGGTCGTCGTTCACATACATGCGGAATGTCTGAATGAACGCTGCCTCTGGGTCTTGATCCGTGTAGCTGCTAGATAGGCCCCAATTGATAGAGCCCGCCATGTTGTGGTGTTCGTAGCTTTGGCTGATGTCCATCACAATGTTCCCGAGGGGGATGTAGATTCGCTGCGCGAGTTCTGTAGCACCCACCTGCAGAACACCGCCTCGATGAAGGACCACGAAGTTGCCATCGCGCCCACGCATCACAATGTCGCCCGGTTTTCCACGCGCTCGCCCACCAGAGAACACAGCGCCCTGACTCGCACCCGCGGATGCTGTCGCATTCTGCGTGGCGGTCTGTGTAGCTGCCGTTGCCGCATTCGCACCCGCCGGATCTTCAGGGGTCTCCATTGGCATGACAAAGGCCATGATGAAAGGAGGCGGGCCGTCGCTCGGAATACACACGTAGCACTTCGAGTTCACTTCCGGCATCACGTAGATGCCCTCGCCGCGGTTCGGGTGCATGTAGGGGCTGCCTACTTGGATGTTTGGGAAGTACCGCTGATCGTATTGAGAGCGCGCGTCCACCGTCCACTTCACAAGGTTGTAATCAATAACACGAGCCTCGTGCACATACGCCGCGGTGCCGCCTTGCGGGTGCATGAAGGATGTCCGCATGCTTTTGTGTTCAAGCGGAGAATCCGTGAGCGTTCGGGGTTGCGTGATGTATCGGGCCATCAGTAGTGGTGTGGCGGAACTCCTTTGAGTTCCGGGTGGATGTTGGTGTGCTGTTCGTTCATACCGAACTCGGCCCCGTAGGCTATGCCCGGAATCGGATTTGTACCGTGAAGATCCGAGACAGCACCAAGAGCAGCGCTGTCCTGCAGGCTCTCACGAAGACGAATGTGATTCAATTGTGCCATCCAGTCTTCCTGGACTTCAAGAGGCATGATGTCAATGCCCTTCAGGACAGGCGTGTGCTGAATGGGCTGCATACCTTGCGCGATAAGCGCCTTGTTCGCAGCCATGACGCCAGCGCGTGATGTGAACTGTCCCTTGATCAATGTGTCATGGTCTCCAGAGTCCACAACGCGTGTAAGGTCGCCCATCGCACGAACAACAGTTTCTGTGTTCTGTCGACGAACACCCTCACGGCCATAGATATCGTGAAGTTCTGTGACCATCTGGTTTTGCACTTCATTCATGTTACCCGTCACGCGGTACAAGTCTCGCAGATTGATGTTCGTACGCGAGGGGTCCGTGAGTGATTGTCCTGCCCTGACCTTCATTCCAACCTGAATACCTGACCACTTCTGACCGCCCGGGGCCGACACGGCGTCCGTACCACTAAGCGGCTTGAACAGCGGATTCCCATACGGGTCGTTTGGAATGTGGTGCGCCACACCGCCAATATACGCGACGTGCCCCGTGGGGTCTTCTTCAATCTTATCAATCACCCCATCCTTCTCGGCCAAACGGGCAGCATTCGGAATTTTCTCAGGCAAGTACGTGAGTTGCTGGACACGGATAAAGTCGTTGACCATGTCCGGACCCTTTGTGGCCAGACCCCCGGTGTGAAAGGCTTTAAGCGTGAGCTGCGTAGCGCGTTCTCCAAGAGCCTGCGTCGCAAGAATCCCTACATTTGTACCCAGATCATAATGCTGTCCGCCTGGTCCAATACCCACGCACTTCTGGCAGATACCCCCGGTGTGCTCGCACTTCAAGGGAGACCGTACAAGAAGCGTGGCTCCCTTGTCTGCCGCCTTGATTGCCGATGCGACCTGCGGTGTAATGACCGTGCCTTTTTCGTAGGTCACACCACCCACGGTATGGTCTTGAGCAAGCGTTCTGTCAAAGACATCCTGCGAAGAAACCGGCAGATGAATACCTTGCTCTGTTCCGCAGTCATGCTTTGTCACCACGAGGCCCATCGTTGTGTTCATCAAACGTTTGGTGAACACACCCGGCTCCTGCACCTCCTGCACCTTCAACACAGAACCGCGACGAGCAGCAGACATCTGACTCCAGTACGAACCCAGGTCAAGCCCTTCGGCATAACTCTTGGTGATGGGGCGAGGGATAATCTTGTTCGCGCTATCCACCATTAGCATCGGAGCCAAGCGAAGCTGCCGATACTGCATCGGGCCTGGCTTCACACCGGCTTGCTGCATGATAAACAAGTTGTTCGGCTTGGCCGTCATCTTGTCCTCATGCTCCTTCGTCATCTTGTCTGTTGCTGCAAACCAAGTCGCGTTCGACTGACGCTCCTTCTCCTTATCGTTCAGGTCTGTGCGCGCATGGATTGCGTCCACCGTTTTCTGGGCAGCACGCACAATGGGGTCACGCACAGCCTTGTCCGCGGTGAAATCTGACAGACTCAATGAGTGCGTCCCCATCGGCAAGAATTGCACATGCTCCTTCGGGTTCTCCCCGTCTCTTTGTACGGATGCGGCCGTACCGGCCGTCTGCGGATTCTGCAATTTGATTGCGCCGAAAGACGTGTCATACCCGAGACGCATCAACTTAGAAGCAGTGTCGGCAAAGTCACTCGTGTGGTCCTTCGCCACCGTAGTGTACATCTTGTTGACGCCCTTCTTATCCAAACGAAGGTCGAGGTTATGCAAAACTTCTGTGTGCATTGCTTCTGGTAATGCGGTCGTCAACATCACACGACCCGCAGTTGTTGTTTTGCCGCCTACCTGTGCCTTATCCGTCATCTTCAACTGACCTGACTGTACCGCTTTCAGCAGGTCAGCGTGCGTGTCGAAGGACTTTCCACTGTCACCGGTGACTCGAGACAGTTTGAACAGGCCAAGACTCGACTCCAATGAAGGTTGGTAGATGACCTTTCCACTTGCCTCATTGTAGATATTCGCCGAGGGCACCATCTTCTTGGCTTCTTCAACAGCATCCTTCCCGATGGGAACGTACACAGCCATTGCGTCGCCGTCGAAGTCGGCACCAAAACCACCCGTGACCAACGGATGTATCTGTATCGCCTTTCCTGCTACACGCTGCGCATAGAACGCTTGCACGCTGTGTTTATGCAGGGAAGGATCACGCTTTAGGAGGACTGGTCGCTCCTGCATCACTTTATCCAAAGCCCTGTAGACTTGCGCGCTCGG
>Ga0224559_1000778_pt1 | contig 19233 bp, 16 predicted proteins | sample 714S33034metaG_FD_180676 | JGI IMG/M metagenome (GOLD analysis project Ga0224559, IMG submission 180676) | Peat soil microbial communities from Stordalen Mire, Sweden - 717 S3 30-34 | ecosystem: Environmental > Terrestrial > Soil > Wetlands > Peat | place: Sweden: Norrbotten County, Stordalen... | reverse complement strand
AGGAAGGCTAATATTAATAGATGAGTTGATTTTAATGTTAGACTATTTATCAGGGGTAAGAATCTAATCTCTAAAGAAGGAAATGAATATAGAACATAAATTAATAAAAATGCAATCGGTATTGCTTCAACCAGTCTTTCGAAGAGGATTGTTTTGAAAGCGTTAGTATAGCTTATCCCAAAGAGTTTTTTGGCCCAAAGTATCCTGAGAGGCTCCCCACCTGTCAGATTTGCCGGAGTGATGTTATTCATGAATATCGCTCCAAAATAAATGGGAACAAGACATCTGGCTTTTAGATTGTAACCAATACAAAAGAGAACCTTCTGCCAGCGAACTGCAAATATGTACACGCTCAACAAGTAGACTAAAACAGCCGGAATAACATAACGTATCCGAGTTTCCCGGAATGTTCTTAAGATTTCTTCCAGAATAGGTATGATATCTATCCAGTAAGTATGGACCAGAAGCACCCCTGCTGTTAGCAGTAAAAGAACTGCAATGGTTTTTACCAAGGTTCCCATGTTCAAGAATATACCTCACACGATTCAAAGTGGGATTTTATTGTAAGTAAATATTTCCATTTGGTCCTCCTCATAATTTTCTTTTTGAATCCTGTATCTCGAATAATCCAATCGAGTTTCGCTCATTAAACAATCCTGAAAATTCGTAACTATCTAGAAAAAATAGCTTTGTGAATTAGATCATTCAGAGATTTCTTGCCACTATTCATGATATCAAATTTACATTATTAACGTACTTAGCCGGCGATATGAGAGGGAAATGTAAATTAAAGGAAAATGTCGCTAATAGTTCAAATTTGTTGTAGTTCTGAATAGTTACTCTCATCCATTACAATTTTTCCTCAATAATTCACAAGGAAAAAACTTTATCCATACATCTTGGTTCCATTTTATTATAAGCGTCTCTAGAGAGTTCAATATTATAGAATTATTAAGCGGAAATTATGCATAATCTCCTAAACTATTTTGTGATTTGTTTTGATTGAGAATATTTTATAGTTTCTATATTTATTAATCAACAGATTTGCGCTTGATTTCTATCTCGATTAAATTTTGTTAAGTAATTCAGGAGTAATTTTGATGAAATATTGCATAATTCTTTAGTTCCGTCTGTTACTAATCTAATTATATCCTTACTGATTTGCGGTGTCAATTTCCGGTGTCAAGATATGCCCTAATCCTATAACTGACTTTAACAAGATAATATTATACATAATACATTTATAGTACAAAAAAATAGAGTTCTTATACAAACCATTTGGAATATATTCGTAGCTTAAAACCTGTTTTTAATATTCATCCGATATTCTGAGATGTACATAGTTGTAGATTTGTTTTCCCATTTGCCCACTATTATTCATTGAAAGCCAGATTAATTTTTAAGCTGCTGTCATGTCGAAAAAATCGATGGAATTTTTCTATACAGCTGCAGAAAGTCGGACACTGGCCTCAAAATCGAGTTAATATTTTGAAATGGACTATAAAAAGATTGTTAATAGTTTTAAGTAAATATAATTTCTCAACGTTGTTTGGATCTTTTTTGCTTTGACGTTGGAGCGGGTTTGGTGTAGATGGGAGTTAGTGTAGGAGTTGGTGTTGTAGTTTATTGATTCAGACCACAAAGCTATTGGAATACTTGCTAAAATCAAAAAACATATCATTAAAGATAAAATTTTTCGTATATTTTTAAACACATTTGGTACCTGCAATATCTAGTCACGTTTTTAGTGTATCACAATGTTACTGCTAAATAGTGCATATTCATTTTGATTTAACATAAAAATGATAAATAAGTATACTGATATATAAAGGCGTATATATGTATATATATGTTAGTGTATACAGTTTATTAAATAGTGATTATGATTTTTTCCCCCATTCTTTGCTCGGATCAGGTAGTAATACTGTGCGATGAATTCAAAGACTAACCTGCAGAGGATATCTTATAATCGGAATGATTGATGAAGCAATAGCCAAAAAAAATCTAGCTGGGTAGATCGTGAGCTCAATATTGATGAATCTTAAAATTATTCTACCATTCCAGATATTCGCCGAAAAGAAAGGCGTATCACGAATAGTTTCAGAGGCTCTAGAAGGGTCATTTGGGCTCCTTCCACAACGACTCGATTGTGTCATGGCTTTAGAACCTGGTATTTTAATCTATGAAACAGAAGCCGAAGGTGAGGTTTATGTGGCTGTCGATGAAGGTGTTCTGATCAAGACCGGTCAGCAAGTGCTGGTTTCAGTTCGCAACGCCATTGTTGGAACAAACTTGAGCCAATTGAGGGAAGCGGTGGAGAGAGAGTTTTTGACCCTAGATAAGAGCGAGGAAAAAATACGTTCAGTGATGGCAAAATTAGAAAGCGAGCTTGTAAGTCGCTTAGTGGAGTTTCATAATGGTTGACGAGCTGAAAGTGAAAGAATCGAGGGATAAACAAACCCTAGCCAATCAAGTTGGAACAAAAGCTGAACGCAAACTCAGGGCGCAACGTAACGTGACGCGAACTATTTGGCTTGGTTTGGGCATGATGGGGCTTATCGGTTGGTCTGTGACTATTCCAACCCTTCTTGGTGCAGTAGTCGGTCTATGGTTGGACAAGCACTATCCAGTGAGCTTCTCCTGGACGCTTACGATGCTACTTATCGGTCTGATCATAGGGTGCTTTAATGCATGGCATTGGGTGACCAAGGAATATCATAAAATGCAACCGGAACAGGAGGATAACAATGAATGAAACTTTGAATTTAGTTTCGGCTCTGTTAGAAGGCTTTTTGTTCGGAGCAATTTTCTTCGCCGGCCTTTGGTGGACTGTTCAGGAGGGACCTTCATCCAAAAGACCGGCACTTCAGTTCATAGGCAGCCTAATGCTGCGGATTACAATTGTAGTAACTGGATTTTATTTTGCCTCAGGTGGCCATTGGGATCGGGTGTTGATGTGCTTATTTGGGTTCTTCATTGTGCGCTGTATTGTAATGAAACTCATCAGACTGCCAGAGGAAGAATCGAATCAATTGGCAAAGGAGGCAAATCATGCGACTTAGTCCTGATGAGCTGATTTTTTGGCAGTACGGTTTTATCAAACTCAACGCCACGATTATGTACACATGGGGATTGATGCTCATAATGATAGTCAGTTCAAAAATAATTACAAGCAAACTTTCCAGTGGTCTGAATCGTTCTATTTGGCAGAATTTCCTGGAAATCATTGTCACGACCATTTTGACTCAAATTGAGCAAGTGGGGTTAAGTCGGCCACGAAAATATCTTGGCTTTCTTGGCACACTATTCCTGTCCATCGCTGTGGCCAGCTTATGCACTATTATCCCCGACTATGAACCTCCAACAGGATCGTTATCAACCACTGCGGCGCTCGCGATAAGTGTATTTGTGGCTGTGCCGATCTTTGGTATAGAAGAGCAGGGGGTTGGTGAATACCTTAGGTCATACACGGAGCCGACATTGATCATGTTACCTTTTAATATCATCAGCGAAATCTCCCGCACGCTGGCTCTGGCGATCCGTCTGTTTGGTAATATGATGAGTGGGACGATGATTATTGCCATTTTGTTGACCATTACGCCATTTTTCTTCCCGATTTTTATGACTGCTCTCGGTCTGCTCACTGGAATGGTGCAAGCGTACATCTTCAGCATCTTGGCCACAGTCTACATTGCTGCTGCCACGCGCACCCACAAGGCAAAGCCTGAAATTGGAGAATAAAAATTGAAATTATATCAATAGAAGGAAACACTATGGATACTTATATGACTACAATCGCAGTGGCATCAATTGTCACTTCCGGCATCACTATCAGCATCGGAGTCATTGGACCAGCCATTAGCGAAGGGCGAGCTGTCGCGACGGCGCTGAGTTCATTGGCACAACAACCCGACGCTTCCGCGACCATCACTCGGACTCTATTTGTGGGCCTGGCTATGATCGAGTCCTTGTCTATTTATTGTTTCGTGGTCTCGATGATTCTTATCTTCGCCAACCCTTTCTGGAACAGCGCAATTGTCTAATCCACAGAGGAAAGTTAGATTATGCTTATTGATTGGTTCACCGTAATTGCCCAGATACTCAACTTCTTAATATTGGTTTGGTTGTTAAAGCACTTTTTTTACAAACCCATTCTCAATGCCATCGACGCGCGCGAGAAAAAAGTCGCAGATGAACTTGCGAATGCCGAAGCTAAAAAGACAGACGCGCAAAGAGAGAAAGAGGATTTCAAGCGTAAGAAAGAGGAGTTAGACCAGCAACGTATTGCGCTCTTGAGCAAGGCGAAGGATGAAGCAAAAACCGAAAGCTTGCACCTCATAGAAGAAGCACGTAAAGAAGCCTTTGATTTGATGTCAAGGCAGCAGGAGGCATTAAGGAATGAAAAACAGAACTTAAATCAGGCAATAAGACATCGTGCTCAACAGGAAGTCTTTGCCATAGCGCGAAAAACACTAATTGATCTGGCTGAAACGAGTTTGGAAGAGCGCACAGTTGAAGTGTTTTCTAGAAAGCTACACGAGCTAAAAGATGAGGAGAAGAAACAAATTGCCTTAGAACTTAGCGCATCGCCAAGATCGCTGCTCGTTCTCACCGCCTTCGATCTTCCACAGGAACAGCGTGATTTGATTAAAAAGACGATTACAGAGACTCTTGGGATAGAGATTCAAGCCAAATTCGAGACTGCACCAGAATTAGTAAGTGGTATTGAGTTAATCACAAATGGACTAAAAGTGGCTTGGAGCATAGGAGATTATCTCACATCACTGGAAAAAGGTATAAATGAACTTCTGGAAAAGCAGCCTAAGAGTTAAGCAAAAGCCGAGATGGGGCTAAACCTACTAAACCTGAAAACCAAAACTACACTTTAGAACCTAACGGGTCTAAGCCAAAAAAGATTAGGGGACCAAACAAAAATCTGAGATTCAAGAAAAATCTGAGACAAAATTCGAGTCTATAATTAAGCAAAGGGTCAATACCGAACCAAAGCTCACATGGAGAGTTATGAACACAACCCCTAAAAATCTGAAAGATGTTTTTGAGGATGCTTTCACTGAAATAAAAGAGCTGCATGGACTGATCAGCCCAAAGCTTACTCTTCAGGAGGTTGGCACTATCACTACAGTTTCCACAGGTATTGTTAATGTCTCGGGCCTTCATAGTGTGGGTTTTGAAGAAGTGGTGAAGTTTCCCAATGACGTACTTGGGATAGCTTTTAATGTGGACGAAGAAGAAATCGGCGTAGTTCTACTAGACGAATACTCACTTCTGCATGCAGGAGATAAAGTCGAACGCACTGGCCGAGTTATGGACCTGCCAGTAGACGAAAAATTGCTTGGGAGAGTCATCGATCCACTCGGTCGGCCACTAGATGACAAAGAACCGGTGATCTCCACCAAGAGATTGCCTATTGAGCGCCCCAGCACGCCAATTATGGATCGTTCTTCTGTAAATATGCCTCTCCAGACCGGTATAAAAGTCATAGATACATTAATACCAATTGGACGAGGCCAGAGAGAGTTGATTATGGGCGACCGCCAGACTGGCAAAACTACAATTGCGATCGACACAATCCTTAACCAGCGAGACTACAATGTTCTGTGCATTTATTGCGCCATCGGTCAGCGCGCATCAGCAGTTGCTAAGGTAGTAGCAACCTTGCAGGAAAAGGGAGCAATGAATTACACTGTTGTCGTCGTGACTGAAGGCAACTCCCCACCAGGTTTAACCTATATTGCTCCTTACGCAGCGACTAGCATTGCAGAGTATTTTATGGAAGCGGGAAGAGACGTGCTGATTGTTTACGATGATCTAACCAATCATGCACGTGCCTATCGCGAACTCTCTCTATTACTCCGCCGTCCTCCAGGACGTGAAGCATATCCTGGTGATATTTTTTACATTCACTCGCGTTTACTGGAGCGTGCTACACACCTACTCAAAGAGCTGGGTGGTGGCTCACTGACTGCCCTTCCAATCATCGAAACCGAAGCGCAGAACATTTCTGCCTATATTCCAACCAATTTGATTTCTATTACTGATGGGCAGATATATCTCTCACCATCACTTTTTGAATTGGGCATTCTGCCTGCAGTCGATGTCGGCAAATCAGTTTCGCGTGTAGGTGGTAAAGCACAACATGCTGCCTATCGCGGGGTGGCTGGGGATCTCAAGCTTGCCTATTCACAGTTTGAAGAGCTTGAAGCATTTACCCGGTTTGGCGCTAGGATAGAAGAAAACACCCTCAAGATTATCGAGCATGGGAAGCGAATTCGTGCACTTCTCAAGCAGCCAGAATTCTCTCCTGTATCAATGTCTGAACAAATCTTCATTCTACTTGCGTTGAATGCTAAACTTTTTGATAACGTGCCGCTAGACCAAATGAAAGATGCTGAACATTCTCTGCGAAAGGCGGTACAGGATGTCTCTGCGGATGTGCACAAGTGGTTCGACACCAATGAAGAATTGAGCGACAAAGATCGTGAAATAATCCTCGAAATCGCCCACAAAGCATTAGTAATCTTCCAGCATATTTCTTAATCCAAATTTAAACCGAAATCGAAAACTGAAGTAAAAACAAGTAGGAAGCTACAACCGAGGTCAAGTCAAAACCTCAAAATAAGGAGGATGAATGAGCGACACCATGGAGAGTCTGCGCCGAAATATCAACCGAGCAGGAGATCTTCAATCCGTAGTCCGCACGATGAAAGCCTTGGCAACCTCGAGCATAGGACAATATGAGAAAGCAGTAAGCGCGTTGGATGACTACTATCGCACTGTAGAGCTAGGGTTGAGCGTATGTTTTCGGGATAGTATACCAGATATCTTTTATTCAGGACTAGAGAAGCAGAAAAAAGCTATTTTGATTGGTGCGATTGTGTTTGGTTCAGATCAGGGACTGGTGGGCCAATTTAATGATGTAATAGCTGATTATGCTGTCAAAATATTACCAGGTTTGCCAGGAAAAGCTCAGGTGTTATCTGTCGGTGAGCGCGTTCATGCACGTCTTGTGGATACTGACCTGCAGATTATGGGACTTTATACATTACCGAATTCTATCAAGGCCATTACCCCACTAGTCAAGCAGATTCTCTTGAAGATCGAGACTATCCATAGTCAGAGTAAAGTTTCCGAAATCCATATATTCTACAACCTCCACAAATCAAGAACTTTATATGAACCAACTAGTCAACTATTATTACCACTAGATAAAATCTGGAGGCAAGAACTGGCTGAACTCCCTTGGCCGACTAAAAATTTACCCGAAATAATTGGTGATAACATATTAACTTTGCAAGCCCTCATTCACGAATACCTCTTCGTTTCGCTCTTCAGAGCGTGCGCCGAGTCTCTTGCAAGTGAGAATGCGAGCCGTTTGGCAGCGATGCAACATGCTGAAAAAAACATAAATGAGATGCTAGAAGAACTCAAGGGAAAATACTACCGTTTGCGACAAAATAGCATCGATGAGGAGTTGTTTGAAGTCTTCTCCGGCTTTGAGGCGCTGTCCCATTCTCGCAATTCTGCCCAGTACGAAAGTAACATTTATAAGAATTAGTGAAAAAAATAGATTTTCAAGATAGAATTCCAATTTAAGAGCTTCTAGAGTGACTAAAACCTCTTCATTTAAAATTACCTGGTGAGGGAAAAAATCGAATTAGCCTGTTTTGGAATATAATGAAGATAAATAACACTATGCTATGCGGATACTCTGGAAGAAGCAAAGAGAAAGTTGATATTATCAAGTTCAGTACATTTAGATAGATTTATTTCGTCAACTAAAAAGTTTAGAGATATAAATATCAGATTATATTAAAGAAAATATTTCAATCAAATTTGCAGAAAAATGATTCAACCGCGTAAATCCTATATATATTAAAATTAATAGCTAATGTTAATACACTCAGAACTGAACTGTTTGAAATGGAAACCACTTGTATAAATGAAATCTGGATTTTTCCTGTTCAACCTAAATGTAAGGGTTAGGAAATTAATTATAACAACCCAACCTTAAGCAAAATTTTATTTGAGCTGAAGATGTTTATAAGAGGGTAACAATGAAACAGTACAAAATAAAACGCGGTTTTAAGCCTGACATTGACAGAATCTACTCGGTAATGGAGGAATGCTTTCCCGGGGAAATCTTCAGAAACGGAATATATCTGGAGACAGCCTACGGAGCTTTGTCAAAGATAAAGGTATGGATCGCAAATAAAATGCTCTTTGTTGATACGGTTTCCGATAAAACTATATCAGATGAGAAAATAATCTTGCAGACAAATAAAGACTTCCGGGATTTTTTATACAAAGCTACTGGATACACGACAAAAGAGCGCATGAAAAACGCAGCTAAAGATGTAGACTAAAAATCCGTATGCTGAGTCTCATCTTAATAATACTATCATTTTGAAAATCCTTATTGGAGGTATTTTTTGGCCACAGATTTTTTGGAAAAACTAAAGAACCTAGAAATTCCCACCTATCTTCGTGTCTGCTGTGGGACTGATGGTTCATTGACGACTCTCCTGGAGATAATGACCAGAAAGCCGGTAATTGTAACAACCGAATCACAATACACTGTAAAAGCTGATCTTGGGACGGCTGACCTTCTGGAAATAAAAAAAGGTAGTGAGGTAAATAACAGAGTAGTAAAGCTCTCTACAGGTAATACGGTTTTTGTGCACGCAAGATCACTCTCGCCTCTCGAACGAATGCCTGAAACCATGCGTGAACAGCTCATGCGCGCGGACATCCCTATAGGCCAGATTCTGCGCAGCCACAATCTCGAGATAAGGCGTGATATGAGCGAACTCGAAATTCTAGAAAGAGAATCTACTTTCGACGGCATACCTGTACTTTCCCGTTCCTACAAGATAATCCACAACAACTGTACCTTCATGTGGATCAACGAACATTTCCCAATAGATGAACGATGGAATTTATGAAGGGAAAGGTCAGGAATAATAATTTTAGATACCTAGATATTATATGTGAACATCAGTAGGTCCAAAGACTACTTTTTTATTTTTCAATTCTTACCTCAATGGTTCACAAGAAAAAACTTCATAATATATCTTAATTCTATTTTTTGTAATCGTCTCAGAATAGCCAATATTGTAGAGTTCTAAAGTAGAAATTATGCATACCTTTCACCTAAATTTGAAGGAAAAGTAGAGATTTTATTAAAATAATTGTGATACCAAAAGCTAAAAAGTTGCTATCTTTATCCCTGAAAAGGGTAAATAACCAATAAATCTTGGATGTAAATGAGAGTAGTATTACAGTTCAAGTGAAGAGAATTGATTTCAATATTGACCAACTTTGCCTTTTACTGAAAAGACGATCGTTATGTCCACTATAGTCTACCATTTGGTGCGTGCTCCAATTCATTCAATCGACAATAACCCACCCATAATTCGACTTTGCTGTTTCATTTTAAACATTCTGATGGGAAAATATTTTTGTAATTTCAGAGGCCATAAGAGAAAATCAGCAGATGAAGAGAAGGAATGTACCTCATACAAGGGAATAGGAACAGATATGCAAAGAAATCCCATACCCAATAAATGATGATTCTCGAAATAATTGTGTTATACGGACTCGCAAAGCTAACATATAGCTACTAGATATAAATGCAAACAAAAACTGAACTATGCTCACACTAAAGTCTCAAGTGATAAAGCCGTTTAATGTATTGCCAGCACCAAAAAATAATCGATATAATCCAAACCGTACATAAGATCTTAAATGATGATAATCCCAATGGAACAATATGCTTCGAAACATAAACTCCTCGCTGATTTCTACCATCAAAATATTGATGATTGCGAGCATAAGAACCCTCTGGTTTGGCGGCAGGCTCGTAAATCGAAAAACAGTAGCCAGAAGAGAAAACAATAGGATAGATAGCCATAACTAACGCAAATCCCCGAATTTAAATCCTAAAAAGGTCTTAATTTGCCTAGTATTTGGCCTTTCAAATCAACTTGAGATCACCATTTCAAATAGATAATAGCTCCTAAAAAATAGACATTTGTAACCAACTCCAAAAAGGCAAATGGTTTTAAATGTTATTGATCAAGTGGCCTGTGATAAACTACATAGAGTTTTTATAGCCCTCCAAATTTCGTCATCTGCTTATAAATGGTGTATAAATGACTCGTGTAAATCAGAGATTAATCGGAATTATCTAAGTATTATTATTACAAAAAAAGCATTATACAGACAGGATGTATTTGGCGAAAGAATCCCAAGCCAAAAAGTATAAGATATAACTTTGAATCTTATTAAGAAAACAGAAGTATAAAAGCTTAGTCGTACATAATGAAATTTAGTATTCTGTCTAATTTTGTCTTAAATTCCAATTTGGTATTCTAGAAATTCCACAATGTATATCAAGGTGCTGTAACATAGTTTGCTTTAGATGTTTCAGTGTCCCCTTGTACTTGAGGATCCTGCTGTATTTTTAAACTCCTAATGGAGGAGAACACATTTGCCAGAAGAAGACAATCATATGAGCGAGATAGATACAGGGCCAAAATATGAAGAGGAACTCCTAAGAAAGATTGCAAAACACCCTTGCTATGACAAGAAAGCCCAGCACAAATACGGGAGAATTCACCTGGCTGTAGCTCCGAAATGTAATATCCAGTGTAATTTTTGCATCCGGAAATTTGACTGTGTAAATGAGAGCCGTCCAGGAGTTACAAGTAAAGTCCTAACTCCACAAGAAGCTCTTCAGAAAACAAAACCGATTCTAGCAGACTATCCTTTCATCGAGGTCGTTGGGATTGCAGGGCCAGGTGATCCTCTGGCTAATGATGAGACCTTCGAGACCTTTGAACTGATAAAAAAAGAATTTCCTGAAATCACCCTCTGTATGAGCACAAACGGACTATTGCTTCCCGAAAAGCTACAGGATTTGCTCCGGTTGGGAGTTTCCACATTAACAGTGACATTAAACTCAATTGATCCAGAAATTCATGCAAAAATAGTTGATCATATTATCTATCACGGAGAAGTCTACAGGGGGACCAAAGCCGCAGAAATCCATATTAAGAATCAGCTAGAGGGTATCAAAGAAGCTGTTGATGCAGGTTTAGTTGTCAAAGTTAATACCGTGCTCATTCCAGGTATCAATGATAAGCATGTAGTTGAGATCGCCAGAAAACTCAATGAACTCGGAGTTTACATTATGAATGTAATGCCTCTTATCAATCAGGGAGCTTTTGCAGACATTGAGCCACCTACAGCAGAAGAGAGAAAGGCTGTCCAAGAAGATTGTGAACCTTACGTCATGCAGATGCGACACTGCAGACAGTGTAGAGCTGATGCTTTTGGACTGCTTTCACAAGATATGTCACAGATGAGCGCAGAGCGCAGAAAACTCATAAAAATCCATTCAAAAGAAGACATGGAAAGGACAAGAGTGATCCTTAATAAAAATGAAAACGAAGAAACTTGCAAAGAATAATGACTTCAAGATTGAAAAAAAAAAATGGAAAGACAGATTTGGAGTCTAAAAGAAGTGTTCGGCGATTTTGAGAGAAAAACTAGTGGCCAAAAAATAGAGTGCCCTGTGTATCCACAGTTGAGTTTATCGAAGCATACTAATATAACGTTCGATTTAACTCCATTTAGGCAATATAGACCAATTAAACTCTGTTGTCGTTTTTTTGAGATCCTTAACATAGAGAATTTCGTAAGACCTAGTATTTCAACAATTTGCTTATATAGGTTTTAGAAACAACAGCCTAAAAAAATAGAATTTATAGAAATCCTCTATATTTTATTTAAAGTTTTTATCCTTTGTAGTTTTGTTTTTATTGCAATGCTATTACCATTTGGCACATTTTCATATTCAGATATACGGATAACCTTATGTGGAACAAACCCATGCGCCGTTTACCCATCCACATCCTGAGTGGCCATAAACACTACCGACGCTACTGCCGAATCTAGTACTGTCGGTGCCGTTAATTGAACTACCATGACCACCACCGCCATCATGCCCATGCCCTTCATTCTCAGCTCTTGCACTCGCTAGCGCTGCTGTCAAGGAAACCACAACAAGGACTGCCGCAAAATAGCCAATACCTTCTTTATTTTACTAGATGATTGTTTCAACATTTATTTAACTCCTTTATTGTTAAAATTAATAATTTCAAGGCATTTCATTTTTTAAGGGATTTTGTTTTTTGGCAACTATTAAATTTACTAAAAATAGGTTTATTGAAACTATTTTGATGCAATAGAAACTTGTGATTACTAATTGATAGGAAAATAAATTATATGATCAATAGCCGACAGTTTTAAAAAACTCCACCAAATTTGCATTGAATATTAGTTTAGAGGATTAATATAACTGATTATTCTAGTCATGTGGATATCTATATAGAAACCTAGATATCAACAAATTTCAAGATTGTTTTTCGGTATAACTTACATACTTTGTTTGATAATTTTTTGAACATTTTGAATGTCAGTTATAGCTTTTTTAGCTATGTAGATTTTTCCATAACTACTTGACCTTTTAGGGGATTTCGATGAACCTGAGATTTTCACTAGTTTGGCATGTAACAAATATAAGCATCTGACAAAATATAGGTGGTTATCGAAATCCTCTTTAAGCTACATGTACTTATTCTCTTTATTATTTTAAATTAATCCTAAAAATAATAGTTTTTAAATAAATTTTATTTTCATAGAAAATATTTTAAAATTAAACAACAAATTAATATTAATTATGTTTTTCTTATTCCCGAAGATGGAGATAGCCTGAGAGTATGTATTGGAATAATTTAGCAATGTACTAATTTGTCTGTAAACTTTTCCATAAAAAAAGTTACAACACATTAGTTGTGGTATTTTGAATATATTGAAGGAGGCTATATACCGTTTTCTTTAAAAATTCCACCTAAATGGGAATATGATCATTTTTTAGATTTATTCAATCCCTAAGGATATAACCCTACACTTAAAGATTTTCATTATAATCGTAGGGTGTTGATAATAACTCTTATGGGGCTTTTAAAATCTAAAATTTGATCTAAGATTAATCTGCATCGCTTTTTTAGGAAAAAACTCAATGTAAAATTTGTAAAGATCTTCAGGGAGAATAAAAACATAATTACTATCAAATTATTGTTCTAGACTAAATATTTTAGGAGGAAGTAGATTTTATTCAGAAACTATTTATTGTATAATTAATTTAAAATAAATACAGTGGTAATTATACATTGTAGCTTAAAGTGAAAGATAAAGAAAACTATCTAGTAAATGATTGGTAGATGTGCAAGTACACGAAGTAATTTAGAGAATTTCGATAAACCCCCTATTTCGACAAATTGCTTTATTTACTTTAAAGACAACCAGCCAAAAATGGGAATTTCTCGAAATGCTCTACAATATCTATAATAAAAAGATATTAAAAAAATATATTTTTCTTACTGTAAATAGTACCCGAATAAAAAAATCAAATAATTTATGAGATAGAATGGATCATGGCTATGAGTTGTTGAAAATCGTAAATATAAGGTTCACTCTACATTTTATGCAGTATTACGAATTGCTGTAAATTCCATACTAAATTTTTTCATACTGTATGCGCGCGGGGTCTTTTAATATATGATATTCTCCTTGATAACTTACTAAGATTTGTGATTTTACAGAAACATTGGTACATTACTACATTTTCCCAAAAATAAAAGATATACTAGTCTTTATCTAATTTTGTTAGATTAAAATAAATTTTATTTAATTAGACAGATATTCAGCCAGTTTAACTGGCTTAATTTATATGCTGGGTGAAATCGTGAAAATGAAATTAATAGCTTCTCTTCTGGTAATATATTTAGCTCTGTCTCTTGGACCTGCACTAGCACAGATTATGGGGAACTACCCATCCCAAATGGGAAATGTATACACGCAGGGGAATACATACACGGATAAAGATAATTCAGAAGTAAATCTAGAAAACAATAATATTGTGAAAATAACTCAGCTTGAGCAAATAAACACATTTCTATATAAAGGCCCGGTTTTTGTGGAGATGGGATATGAGTCATGCAGACCATGCCAGGCAATGAAACCTATTCTGGAAAAATTGGCTGTAGAATACCAAGGAAAAGCTACGATTGCGTTTATCGATATACATCAAAGTCCTGGACTTGCAAAATATTTTTCAATAAGCAACCACACGCCTGACTCCTTTGTTATCGTTGGTACAGAAAACGGAAAATACGTTTACATAAGTGACGAGGGAAAAATTAACATGGACAGATCTCAAGCCAGGATTATTGGACTAGGCGATAAAAATGAACAGATATTTAAAAAAATCATTGATCTTGCTATTGTTCAGCAGGATAAAAGTAAATCCACATGAGAAAACCGAAGAGGAGGTATATCTTTTAAGATAAATATACTCAATGCTGGAGCTTTAAAGAAATTAGCTCATACTTTTGCCCAACACCAGTGAATCCAGTGATTATGTACCAGTTAACCACCCCACGCTAAATCTGTGAGGCTTGTAACCCCTTGGAGTTAACAATTTAATTCAGTAGATTCAAAGACTAATCTAAGTCTATTTGGTCTGTTGACAAGAAATTTATCAGTTATTAGGCAGTGTCCCAAATTTACATTAAAAGATTGGTAGACGAAAATGAAGGAGTAAAAATGTCATAAAGCGAGTAAAGGGATATACTCACATAATTTTGTTAAGGATCCCAAAGCTAACGCTGTTGATATTCGGATTTATATAAAGTCTAAATTTTGCCATCGATAGCTTTCTAGATAGAGCTAACTGAAAAAAGCTTCTATGTATTATGGTAGCACCATATCTTCAAAGATAGATCAACCATTAAATCCGTCAGAACTTCTTCATTCTTGAAAGGCACTGGGTAGATCTTATTAAAGAAAATAATACCTTTTACCGTGAGATCTCCCATTTCATAAGGAGTTAAAAAGAATCATTATTGCTATCTTAACGTCATTGAAAAGGGCGAAAAATTCGGATGCAACTTAGTAGTCTTTAAAGTCTATATTTTTGACTTTGTCTATAATTTCACTGTCAACAAATGCGGCTATTTCACTGCCTTTATCAAAGAGCTATTCTCTTTGTTGAGTTGCTGCAAATTTTTGATGATATCTCTATGTAACCTGGAAAATCATTGAAATCAACAATTTCTGGCGCTTTATCATCAACAGTTTCCCCATGTATTAATGACCTATTCCTTTAACGGTATCGATTTGCCGCCTGAAAAATATTTATAGATCAGTCCTATACTTACACTAGCTAACTCTGCAACAATTAATTTGTGTTGGAGATTGAGATGCTCGCACTTCAGCATTTTAACTTTACCTTGCAACTCTATTAAAAGTCCTTATTCTTTTAGATCCAATTCAGTGTGTATTTTTTCAATTCTTGAAATTGTGCCCTTGTTGTTGCCTGCTGCTTTTAATGCAAGCGAATAAGCACTATCAGGACACCTTTTTCCACCCTCAATTCCCTGCTAAATTGTTAATATAAAAACTTGTAATCAAAAATAAAGAAGGCAAGAGCTTGAAACAAGCTATTCACTATTCTCCTTCAGATTTTTCCTTTTTATCCTTAAGCTCATACTTGATTCATACGTATCTTCATGCCTTCTTCAACGATTGTAGCTGGACCTGATGTTGAAGTTATCTACCAGCACTTTGAGAACTTTGGAGAAGCACAGGCTGGAAATGTAGAGCCAAGGGTAATGTCCTTTATTCTAAGGCTCAAGAGAACGAGCAGGAAGAAAGTATTGAAAACTAGTTAAATGGAATACTATACATAACAAGTAGATAATACTAAAAAAGTTTATTAGTTAACTATATCTAAAAAAACTATAATAAACCGAATGATTTAAAGGATCATTATTCTGAAAAGATCTTTTGTGTACCAAATTTGTCTTGATCTTTTCGATGCTTTTAATTCTCAATACTTTCAGGATTTATCACTCCATTTGACGGCTCAGCAGTTAACATTGCCCTTCCCTCGATGGGGAAAGAGTTTCACATGGACGCAATTGCCCTTTCTTGGATTGCAACTGCGTATCTTCTTACTGCAGCAATTTTCTGGTCCCTTTTGGGAAAATAGCCGATATTTACGGGAAAAAAAGGATTTAGCTCTATGGAATAGCGCTTTTCAGCCTTGCATCCCTTGCAATGACAATGGTCCCCTCAACAGAGATGCTAATTGGAATTCGAATCATACAGGGTATAGGAAGTGCCATGATCTTCGGAACCGGAGTTGCTATCGTGGCCTCTGTCTTTCCCCCAGGTGAGCGTGGGAGAGCTCTTGGTATATTACATCACCGCGGTTTATATTGGGCTTTCAATCGGCCCTTTCCTTGGCGGCGTAATGACAGACCTTCTCGGCTGGCGAAGCATTTTCTTCGTAAATGTGCCAATAGGTATCACAACAATTCTTTTAATTCTCTGGAAACTCAAATATGAATGGGCCGAGTGCAAGGGAGATAATTTTGACCTGACAGGATCGATTATCTACGGTCTCGCTGCCCTTGCTGTCATGTGCGGTTTATCAGTCATTCCGGACTTAAAAGGTGCTGCTCTTATAGCTGCTGGAATTATTGGGATGCTGATTTTTGCGAGATATGAAATATCGATTCCATCCCCTGTACTTGATATTATCCTTCTAATAAAAAACCGAACCTAAGCTTTTTCGAATTTATCTACTCTCATTAATTACAGTGCAACTTACGCAGTGACTTTTATCTTAAGCCTTTACCTTTAGTATACGAAAGGCTTAACACCTGAGTATGCAGGTTTTATTTTGGTTGTTCAGCCGGTTGTCCAAGCTATGATTTCGCCGATTGCCGGCCAGCTTTCCGACAGAATTGAGCAAGAATCGTTGCATCTGCAGGAATGGGTCTAACTACAATAGGACTCTTCCTACTCATCTCCCTCACAGAAAAAATATCCCTATTGCACCTTATTTTCATTCTCATAGTGCTCGGTGCAGGTTACAGGCTTTTCTCGTCCCCTAACACGAATGCTATTATGAGTTCAGTCGACAAGAGATGTTATGGCGTTGCATCCGGGATGAACGAGACTATGCAACTCCTTGGCCAGATGCTTTCGATGGGTATTGCAATGATGATCTTTGCAATTTTTATCGGTCCTGTAGAGATCACGCCTGCTTATTATCAGCAATTCTTTTTAAGTTTGCACTATGCATTTATTCTGTTTACGATCTTCTGCTTCATTGGTATATTCGCTTCTCTGGTAAGAGGAAAAGCAAGTTCAATAAGTAATCCAGGTATACATTCAGAAGGTAAAAAAACTGCAAAATAATCTTTATTTTGAAGTATTTCATCAAGGAGGCTAAAGGAAAAGCATTGGAAGCAATGCAAACCCAAAGGGCAATGCAAGTAACAACTTGAAACGGTTAGATTTTGTCCTCAAAGGTGCTGAAACTGAAGGGTCAGAAACTAAGCTATAGATATCTATAAACTGCATATTTAATATTGTACTGAATGAAGATCCTGTTACGTTACAGATCCATGTTCTTATTCGATGACTATGAGAAGAGATTGAGACATATTTTGAATGCAAATGGAGTTGTTCTTGTGGCTCCGGACTACATTTACTCCGTTCTGGATCCAATGAAAGACCTTTTCGATAGACTTTCAGATGCTATTCACTGCCAGATGCTGACTGAAAAAGTTGGGTTCTCGGTATGCACAGCAGAGGGAAGCGGTGATGATGAAGTCTTGAAATGCGTGAAATGAATTGCATTCTCATAAATCTTGGTGTTACAGTTGTCTGAAACATTGGAGTTGTAATCGGGAGAGACGACTCTGCACTTGAGAATTCTATAGTGCCTGCGCAAGATCTTGAGAAGAAGTTGGTAAAGTCAATCCGCGGAGAAATCAAATAACCGACCAGGATGAAATACCTAGTAAGCGAAAAAATATTTTTGCCACTGACTAAATTCAATAAGTAGCGCTTTGTCCATTATTATGATTGGTATAGCCAGAAAGGATTAATAAAATAAAAATCCAGCCTTATGAACTCTGGTTCAAAATCTAGTGATTTTTGGATATATGGGTTGAAAAACTAAATTTGCAGGAGAGAAGTGTTGTTCAATTAAACAGTCCTAAATATTGAAGACACTTACAAGCTAATTTCGTTTATGAATATCAAAAAGAAATGAAAGAACCCTGATTTTCAGGGCATATAAGGAAACTATATTTATTCGATCGTTTCTATTTTCTCTTTCTTGACAAAGGGCTTACTTATTTTCTCCGGCATCCAGCTAGGTCTATTTTTGGGGGCTTCGACAATTTGCTTCCATGCCTTGAAAATATGTACTTTCTTTGTTCCACGTTCCCTGAGGCGGATAATCTCAGGTTTGGATTTGGTCCCAGTGCCCCTGTTTGCAGCTTTTAAAGCGGCTTGTCGAGGCTGTTTTCCAGTGAAAATTCCCTGTTCATTGCCATCTTTGTCTCGTAAAACAAAATTTCTCATGTTGGATATTAAGATCACCTCATAAATTACTTGCTAGACACTGATTAAGTTTTTAAGTATATAAAATCTTTCTGCGAATGTTGCCGATAATTGTTGGTTTATGAAAATATCCATTATATCATAAAGGGCACATAAACTAGATTTGTCATATTGTTGGCAAAATGAGGATCTATGAGTCTTCAGATGCTGAGTTAGATATTACCCTGCCTGAATATTTTTTAATTACTGCAAAAACTCGTTCTATGGAGCTCTTTTTGTGCTGAATCTCTTGTTTCTTAATATATCTCTTATGCACAGAGATGTTCTTTTACTGCTCATTTCATTACTGCATCATACCTTTTGATTTTGCTCTGAAAGCTGACCCAAAAAATATGGTTCCGTTGCAAAAAATCTAAAAAAAATATGTACATCTATAAGTAATTAATAAAAATCAAAATATTCAAGGAAAATGTACTAACATTATAAAACTATACCAAACAGTTGATTAATGTATTTGACTTCATTAAGAACAGAGTAACTTAGATCATTTACTTGTCCTTTTTTGATCATATTCATAGCTTCAATTCCTTTTAAAATCTTATTAGCAGATCTAAAAGACTGAAATCCTAACATTGGATTAACGATTCGCTTTATAGATCTATGATCTTGTTCTATAATGTTATTCAAATACTTGATTTGTCGAATACCTACGTTTTTAGGTAG
>Ga0224559_1000776_pt1 | contig 19250 bp, 13 predicted proteins | sample 714S33034metaG_FD_180676 | JGI IMG/M metagenome (GOLD analysis project Ga0224559, IMG submission 180676) | Peat soil microbial communities from Stordalen Mire, Sweden - 717 S3 30-34 | ecosystem: Environmental > Terrestrial > Soil > Wetlands > Peat | place: Sweden: Norrbotten County, Stordalen... | reverse complement strand
GGCGGCAACACCGGCCAGGGTTTTCTTTGCGCCCGGTTCGCCATGCGCGAACTGGTAGCCGCCTACCACGATGGCGATCAGGCTGGCCACCTTGGCGACGGTTCCGGTAAACAGGGTTTGCATAGAGGTGAGACCGTTATCGAAGGGAGAACTGCCCATTGCATGTGCGAATACGGGCGAGGCAATGAGCAGGGTGAAGAGGCTGAGGAACGGACGAATCCAGTGAGAAGAGCGCCATCGGGCAATCCTGCGCCGAATGGCAGATGTGAGCAAGACAATCATCGGCACCTCCAGCGGCCTGGAAAGGCCGCGATATGCCGTGAACGTAAGTCCAATTCACGTTCCTTGTCCAATAACTTTTTGGAAGTTAGCTATAACCATTTGGAACTGATGGTTGTATAAAACGATCTGATCTATGTGGTACGCACGAGGCAAGAGTTTATTTCGATTTCGCGCACGAACGATACTACGTGGGCTTGATGCGGCACGAATCTTGCTTGATATGTGTGCTGAATGCTGAGAGGAGTGGCCACTTGAGAACAGACTCATTACCGAAGCGGCAGCATATTCTTTAACATTGAAGGAGTATAGTTCGGACTTGAGGCACTGAACCATGACAAGCGAGAACAACGCTGAATTCGTGAAGAGGGAAGCCGACCAGATTACTATGATCGATAAGACACTCTCTGATTTTGCAGCGGCTTGCCGCGCTCAAGACTCCCTTGTTGTCTTGCTGCATCAGGATGCGTTTGCTGCTGACTACCAAGAAGAAGAATACCGACTCCTGGCATGGCGATAAAGTTTGCTGGCACTTGCGGCAAGGAGATCAACACTTACGGAAAAATCGTGAAACTGTTGATCGTGGCAATGCTGTGAATTGAGCAGCGCTACTAGCCCTCATTTCGGGCGTGATTTTGGGACCATCCATCCCCAAGGCAGCGCTATAATATCGGCGTCAAGTGGACGTGCTTGGCCGCCATGCAACACTACCCCTCGCACGAAAGATGCTTTGCGCTTCAAATCATTTCTAAAGGCTCGAATTCCATTCGCGTCGCTTGATGTCACCTGACTGCCAGCCTTGATTTCCAACGTAACCAACTTGCCAGCTTCTTCCAAAATGAAATCCACTTCGTGCCCCGCGCGGTCACGCCAGTAGTGCAACTTGCGCTGTTGCGAATCGAGAGAGCGCCATGTTTCCAACGTCTGAAACAGAGTTTGCTCCAGCCAGAATCCCGCGTCCATGCGGGGCACTACCTCGGCGGAGGACTTGATTCCGGCCAGCCAAGCGGCTAGACCGCAATCGGTCCACAGCAGCTTTGGCGCTTTGACGAGTGCCGTCGAAGGATTGGTCGCCAGCGGGCGGATGCGCGCAATCATGCAACCGGTTTCCAGCAAGTTCAAGTACCGATGTGTGGTCGGGTGACTGAGCGCCGCGTCACGGGCCAGGTCGGCTTGGTTGAGCAGTTTGCCGGTCCGTTGCGCGGCCAGCATCATCACGCGCTGAAAATCCGGCAGGCTGGAGATGGCGCTTAATTGGCGCAAATCCCGCTCCAGATACGTTTGTACATACGCGGCAAACCACAGGCCGCGATCTGCTTCCGACGCAATCTGCAAAGCGGGTGGGAAGCCTCCGCGCAGCAGCCATTGCGGCCAGTCGCCCGCTTCGTCCGGCCATTCGCGCCAATCAAAATCTGGGGCGAACAAACGATCCAGTGGCAACAACGCGTCCTTGCGTTCCTGCCACTCCGTGGGGCAAAACGGCCGGAGGTCCAGGTAGATCGCGCGGCCAGCCAACGTCTCCACCACTTGCTTCATCAGTAGCAGGTTGGCAGAGCCGGTCAGGATGAAGTCCCCGGCACGTCGCTGTGTGTCCACGGCCCGTTTGACTGCGAGCAGGATTTGTGGTGCTCGCTGAACCTCGTCGAGAATAACGGGGCGCGTAGCCAACAGCGAATCAGGATTGCGCTCAGCCTGATCGAGAATGCCTACGTCATCGAGAGTGAAATACGTCCGTGCCGGCTTAATTGCTTGTGTGAGCGTGGTCTTGCCGGTCTGTCGCGCACCTGTCAGCACCGTGACGGGCAAGACCCGAAGGGCGGATTGGAGATTGCTGCCAAACCAACGAGGCTTAATTTCACTCATATGATGCATTAAATCATTTCACGACGTGAACTACAATAGAAAACCACACGCTTGGATATAATTGATCTTCCGGTGTGTGAAGCATCCGAAAAGAAGGCCGATTCTACGCGTAACACGTAAATATAGTCGCAAAATGCGTATGTATATCGAGCAGAATTTGGATGATGCGGGCTGCCTAAGCAGGCTTTTGCACCCGAATTGCATCCGCGTTTGAAATCATCATCCTTACAACCTTGCTCAGTGCGGCGCGCTTGTTTGAGGTCACGGCTTGCGTGTAGACCTCCAGCGTGATTCCCTGAGTGGCTGAACGAATGCGCGTTCGAGTCTGGCGAGCCCCATCCCCCGATTCGAGAGACGCGGTGCTTCACCGTATTAAGGGAGGCCTGTGCGGGCTTCGAGCGGGGTCAATAGCCAGCGTTGAGGCGCTGAGGAATCGAGAGGTGCGAAAATGAAAACGCCAATGAGCCTTGGGCATTCTGTTCTCATATTGTTGTGTAGTCTGGCATTGCTGCTATTGGGATGTGCTATCGGCATTCGCTGGCACAATTCACTGTGGGGGCATCTAAGGTTGCACCCCTGAGGGCCGCGCTCATGTTCCCCACCCTCATTCAACTTTATCCAATCTGAATGCAGGCGGGGAACTTAAGCAGAGGCTCCCTAGAACTCGTACCGCAGCGCAAACTGCCCTGTGCGATTGCCGGCATTCTCCGATGACTCCGCGCTGGAAGTCTTTCCGAAAGTATCCGGATTTGTAAGGTCAATCGCAGCGGGCGCGTAGTTGACGTGATTGGGAATGTTTGTGAAGGTTGCTTCAAAATGCACTTTTTTACCCTCTCCGACTGAAAACTCCTTTGATAGTCCAGCAGCAATTGCCACTGTTCCTGGCCCCTTGAGGCTGCCAACCGCGGCATTGCCATCGCGACCGGCGTCATCTGGGTTTACCGATCCGTCAGGAAGCTTGTATCCATAGACGCGCTTGAAGGCATCCTTATTAAAATACGAGCCTGCCTTGTGATGCGAAATATTGCCGTTTCCGATCCGGTCAGGACGAACTGCCGTTTCATGGCATCCTGCAACCGAAGGCTCGACGCCAATGTTTGCAGGATCGTCAGTAGTTGCTTCGATGGGCGTCTCGAATGGCCCGGTCTGCAAAAGGGTAATGGTGCTCAGCGTCCAATTACTGACAATAGCGTTGGTTAGGTGGTTGGCATTTCCCAACACGCTGTTTCCGCGACCAAATGGCAAATGGTAGAATCCGGAAATCAGTGCGCGCTGCCGTCGCGTGGCAAAGTCGTTGCCACGGTCTCCCCGATGGTCGAAACGGTTTGTATAGGTTGCGCCTGATTCATACGGAAAACCTGGAATCAATTGAGCGGTTCCTTCCGCGTTCGTCAGGTTCTTTGCCAGCGTGTAACTGCCCTGCAATGTCAAGCCACAGTGAATATGATGAGTCACTTCAGCTTGAAAAGCCTGGTAGTTTGCGCCCGCGTTATTGCTAAGCATATGAATCATGTCCCAGTTTGTCCACGGGCGCGTTTTAGTCGCGAACGCGGCTTTGCTTGGTGTAACCTGGTTGATGTCTTCCATGTTTTCGAGTCGATAAGAATTCATGCCGATGTAGCTGGCCCGCGCGGTGGTATTTCCGCGCAACTCTCGCTCGATAGTAAGGCTCCATTGAGCCGCCGCTGGATCGCGAAGATGCGGATTAGTGCCGCACATGAACGTGGCAGATCCAACCGCGCCAACCGAACTGCCTGCAAACGCACTAGGAAACTGATAAAGCGGTGCAGTCCCCTGCGCCGAATAGTTGGCGAAATACTGCACGTTCGCTGTGTGCACGCCGGAAACCAGTTGCGACCGGGTGCCAAGCCCGCCAGCAGTGAATATTCCGACACCCGCTCTTATTACAATGTTGGAATCGCCAAAGGGGCGGTATGCTATTCCGAGACGCGGATCCCAATTTCCATAGTAGTTTGTGCCGAGCCCCTGCCCTAGCCCCGCTTGGCTGGCTGTTTCAAAACTGCTGCAAGGCTTGGTCGCATCGTAGTAGACCGATGTATACTTGCCTCCAGGGCATAGGTTGATCGAGTCTAGAAACCCCTGAGCTGGCGCCAATGTGTGATTTGGCACGATAACATCATCCTTGGCAAAGTCAAAGTCAGTAATATTGCCATTCTTTTCAACAAAAGGTGGATGCAGTTCCCAGCGCACTCCAAAGCTGACCGTTAGATTGTGCGACAGCCTGTATTCATCCTGAGCATAAAATCCAATAAAATTGGATTTGCTGTTCAGGTCCGGTCCAGTAACCGCAGAAGTAGTGCTGGACGGAAGGCCTAGCAAGAAATCGCCAAAGGACGTTCCAGTAAAGCCAGCCTCCTCAAACGAAAAGGTTCCAAAATCATCTCCGCTAGTGAAATGCTCCACGTCTTGATACCCGAACAAATGGAAATCTGCACCGAATTTCAGAGTGTTGTGCCCCTTGACCCAGGATATGGAATCGGAAAATTGATAGTTTGTCGATTGCGTCGCTCCATCCTTGCTCCTTCCAACCTGAGTAAAGCTGTCGCCATTGCTGAAGTCAAAGTATGGGAACCCTCCCGACGTCGGGTGTGCGGATAAATCCAGGCCATCACTTGACGGCGGATTGACCGCTATTCCTAGCGCTTTGACCTCGGAATTTCCGTTGATGGGGAATGCTTCCACACTGCGCCAGTAGGTAAATCCAAAACGGAACTCGTTCAAGAGCAACGGCGAAATTACGTAGTTGTGAGATACAACCAGGCTGCGGTCTTTTTCCGTCCAATTGCTTGTCGGGAGAAATGCATTTACCGTCTTGCTGCTGATATCCTTCCAGCTCCAGCGCGCAAAGATCTGCTGCTTTTCGGTCAAGACCCGGTCAACGCGAACATCATATCCGTTCGTATCAACCGGGGTAGGAACATTAGTAACGTAGTTTCCATTCGTAAGATTCGCATTCGAGCGCGGAATATACGCTAACACTTTCTGCGCCACTAAATTGAAATTTGGAATGGTATTATTCGGATAGTAAGCAAGTTGAGTAGGCGTAGAATTGAACGGATCGACAAGCGAGGCACCTGAAAGAAGATCTGTAAGGTTTCCCGTACGGTCGGCCTCGCTGGGAACCCAATATTGCTCTGCCGTATCCTTGTGCAGCCGGCTTCCTTCGTAGTCCACAAAGAAGAACGTCTTATCGCGCCCATTGTAGATATGAGGCAAGCGCACAGGACCGCCAATACTTCCGCCAAAGGTGTTGGCTACTTTCCTTGGCTTGCTGCCGGCATTGAGCGTAGTCGCATCAAACGCGGAGTTCTGCATATATTCGAATGCGCTTCCGTGGTATTGATTCGTCCCGCTCTTGGTAGTGAATGTTACATCGCCGACCATTGCAAATTCCGCATTATTATCCACACTGGATACATGGAACTCGCTGATCGATTCAGTGGAAGGGTAGGTGTTAGTCAGTGGCCCGGTATGACGAACGTTGTTTGTCGAAATTCCATCCACCGTATATTGCACACCAGTAGGGAGAGCACCGCCGACCGAGATTTTGCCGCAATGGTCTAACTGAACTCCGGGTGCCGACTCGATGGCCGCCAACGGGCTGGTTGTGGTGCCACGAAAGTTCAAGGGCAACTCGCCAACTTGCTGACCAATCATTGTAGTCGAGATCGTTGCATTCTCAGTATTCAGAGACGCCTCATGGGCAGACACCTCGACGTTCTGACTGACATTCTGGACGCCAAGCTGCACATTGATACGCCGTTCCTGACGCGCTCCAAGCTGGATATTCGATACCACTGTCCGGGTAAAACCATCCTTTTCCGCGCTGATCTCGTAGTTGCCCGGCTGCAGGTTCAAGAGGATATACTCTCCGCTTGCGTTTGTCATTGCCATTTTAGTACGGTTTTCGCCGAGGTTGCGAACCATTACCATAGCATTTGCGATGAACGCGCCGGTCTGGTCTTGCACCGTGCCGACAATACTGCCAAACGTCGATTGCGCTACCACGCTGTTCGCGCCCAGCATAAGGACTACCACGATGCAATAGGCTTTCAGCCACTTGAAGTGCATTACTTCTCCTCCTCCAAAAAATGCTGTTGCTCTCTCCCGTGTCAAGGCTCGTTCCTGGCAGGCCAGAATAAATCGCGGTAATTGCAAACACAGCCACCGCAACTCGACTACACGGTATACAAACTAAGACTCTGAATATCGGTTGCGCACAACGCTGCTTCATCACCCGCTGTGGAATTCAGCAGGAGCAATGCTCATGTATCGGAGATGCGACTGATCCCCTCCAGATTATTGGTCTGGGACTGCAGCGGAAAAGAAAAGGCCCGCCCCAGTCATACTGGTTACGGGCCTCACGCAAGTCTCAACTTGAAATCGTCATGCAACAGGTATTGCATAACACGTGTTCCCGATCACCAACGCAGCGGTGTGCCAGGGACAACAACAACGTGTTTGCATAAAGTAAGCCATAACTTCCTCCTGACGAGTATACTTGTCCATCACAACTGGCGCACTAAGTGGTCAACTGCCTCGACCTATAAGCGAGAACTAATACCCCACCGCCCGTTTACAGGTTCTACTGCGTAAGTGTCAGAATTGAAGAGTACAAATCCTCAATCAGTCTCAGCCCACCGTTGTAGCCTAGATAGCTGCAACTCGTTACAAGGCGGTCTGTTATAGGTGATGAAAGACTCAGGTGGCAACCACCAAGTTCCTGTGCAATATCGCGATCCCACACGCTGCCAAGAACAATGGGTGACGACGATGCAGCCGCACGAAGGATGTTGTTGATTTCCTCTCCATCGGAAGTAAACGTAACGTCACTAGAAATCCCAGGGGCAATTTTTGCGTAATCTTCCTGGATTGATCGCCGAAATTCATCCGGTGGGTCGTCGGTGACAAATTGATGAAGCGGAAGAAGCCCGAATTCATTCGTTAGTAGACGGCTTACGCCGATGCCGTAGAAGGAGTCTGTAATGGTCACGAAATCCCCAGGCATATCCCAGCGAAACTCAAGAAAGAAATCCGCGGCACGTTCAAAGAAATAGTGAAATGACCGTTCCTGTTCTTGAATGAAACTGTTCGCAACGGCGGTGTCGACTTGAGTAAACGCCTGCACTTCCCTCAGGAAGCGACTGGTCTCGATGCCGCCAATCGGCAGCGTTGGGCAGTGCAGCCAAGGCGTGCCAAAGCGCTCCTCCAGGTGGCGTACAATCGAAACACCTGCCCATGACGAAAGAACCAGATTGAATTGCGCCGCGGGAATCCTACGCCAGGCCTCCAGGCCGCCGGAATTCGGGCCGAAGAGTATATTCGGCTTTAGTCCTAGTCCTGTTAGCAGTTCACGAATGGACGCCAGATTTCCGGCCCAGAACGCATCCTGATAAGGCACGCTCGACCACACGTTCATCAGGCCAGGAATGACATTTCTGGGCTCCAACAACTGGTCTATGATCGCTTTGGCAACGATTTCGTGGCCGATAATGTTGCTGCCGCGGAAACCGCCGGTTGCTGCATAGACGATTGGTATGCCACGCTGTCTGTACTCCGAGACAACGTGTTCCGTGTCATCTCCTACCAATTCGCTGGTGCAACCGCTCAAAACAACAAACAGATCGCCATCCATGACTTTCAAGGCGCCATCGATAACAGAGCGCAAGCGGGTTTCGCCGCCGAACACCACCTCTTTTTCGCCAGTGTTAGTGCTGACGATCGCCGCTCCGCCGCTGTACCCACCCCCTTGATAGCCGTTATACGATCCCAAACCTGTGTGAAGCTTGAAGCCGCATCCTGGACCAGCGTGAAGAATGGGAATTGCGCGCTCGATGGCGGCAACCGACTGCTGCCCACCCAAGGCGCATAATTGGCGCGGATGTTGAAGAATGCTGGTCATAGTTCACCTTCAAGCATGCTGAATGGTTGCTGCTCTAACCACCAGTCTGTATATGGCAACGAGGAATAGCGGGAAAGATTCCGCTCGATGGCAGGGTTGCGTAACCAGTTGAAGATCTTCTTGCCATACCGGATTAAGCCTCGGTATCCCAGGGCCAGATGCTCATCATCGATAAAAAACGCAGGAATGCCAAGTTTAGCAATGCTGACAGCGAGACTTGGATGACGAACAACCACCATATCTGGCCTGAGCCGGCGCAAAAGATTCACCAATTCAAAGGATTGCTTGTTGCATACGCTATAAGGCATTCTGCCGGACCGTGTCGTCGCAGCCAGCAGAGTATCTCCGGCAGGGTCGCCATGGTCGAGTTTTGCATCGTGATGGAACATGCAACTTCCCACCAATTCGATGCCCAGGTCTTGCAGGACTGCCATAGAACTGTGCCCGTGCGATGGTCCCGCAGCCACAAAGGCTTTAATGCCTGTAAATCTCTTCTTCAGCTCTTCCAATTCCGGCTTGATTGCACTTCGTTCAGCGGAGATAAACTGCTCAACTATGCTGTCTTTCCCTGTAACATAGGCCAATTCACGGAGCCACGTATCTGTGCCGGTCAACCCGTAAGGTGGCGGAGCCTTAATCTCTGGAACGCCGTATTCCTTTTCCAGCCCGGCGGAAAAATAGGTCCCCAGAGTGGAGCACATCTGAGCCGTAGCTCCAGCCTCAGATAACTTCTCCAGCTGCTCAATCTTCGTGAAGGGAACTATAAGGTCAGGAACTAGCCCGAGCGGTTGAAGCAGTTCCGAAAAATAGTCCTCACCGATAAACGTGATAATGTTTATCGATTCTGGGCGCTTTATCTTTGCCGGCCGTACTATCTTTCGTAAGATTGCGTTATACGCGGCGTCCCATCCAGTAGCCCACACCTGCGAACGAAATCCCTCGCAATTCACGGACGCGATTGGGATGCCAAGTTCTTTTTCAGCCTGCTCGATGGTGCTCTCCAGGTCTTCTCCGATAATGCCTGAAGTGCAAGAGGCGGTCACGAAGATTGCCCGCGGATGATAGGTTCGATAAGCCTTGTGAATTGCTTCCAACACCTTGCCGGTGGCGCCGAATATCGTGTCGCGTTCATTCAGATTGGTAGTGAGGAGCCTGGAACTCCTCCGATCCAGCTTCCGCTTTCCCTGTCCATAGCGGTTGTATAGATTGAACATGGGAAAGTCTCCCGCGCACCCGGCAGGAGCATGGTTTATGACCACCGCATCTTGAATGAGCGATAGTTGCAGGGTTGCGCAAAAAGAACTGCACGTGCCAACTTGAGTAAATGACCGCTCACGCTCCTGTAGCCGACCTGTCCGAGAAATCTGGACAAGTTCATCGGGTGTTCCAGAATAGCCAGTAATTGACCCGAGCCGGCGTTCGCGGATAGCTACACCGGGATCCCGCTGCACAAAGGACTTGGAGGTGACTTGTATTTCCGTGGTCATAAATTCCTTTTCCTCGGTCTGAATCAACTCCGCATTCTCACTTCATTGCGCTGGTCACGCACTTATGACCGATACCATTATCGTGCAAATGCAACCGTCCGAAGGGGCTTAGTAAGTCGCGAGCACTGCTCCGTAAATGTCCTCAATCAGGCGCAAACCGCCCGCATAGCCAACGTAGGCTCTGTCCATTACAAGCCGGTCAGTAATGGGAAGCGCAATACTCAGGTGGTAACCACCTATCTGCTTAGCCAAATCCCGGTCCCAACTGGTGCCGATGATGAGAGGCGGCTGATCGTACACTTCACTTCGCAATGCCTTTCCGATTTCTCCACCGTCATGCGTGAAGATGACTTTTGCCGCACTCTTGTCGGCTAGCGTCGCGAATTGACGGATTAATACATCGCGATATTCCTCCGGAGGGTTATCGGTTATAAATTGGAGGCCGGGCTGGAGTCCAAGCTCATTGACCAGAAACCGGCTGATTCCCAGGCTGTAAAACGAATCGGAGATATTGATGAACCGCGCCGGCAAATCCCATCGCATCTCCATGAAGAAATCCGCTGAACGATCGAGATAATGGTAGAAGTATGCCTCCTGTCCCTCGATGTATCGTTCGACTTCCGAGCTTTGCAGCTGTGCGAACTCTCCCACAGACCGCAGGAATTTCGATGTCTCAACGGCACCAATAGGTAGGATGGGATGATGAAGGTAAGGAGTGCCAAATCGCTGCTTGAGCTTTTCGGCAATAGACAATCCTGTCCAAGGAGAAAGAACAATGTTAAAAGCCGCGGCGGGAATCTTCTTCCAGGCTTCGATTCCTCCGGAATCATGACCAAAAAGAATATTAGCCTGCAATCCCAAGCCTTCAAGCAGTTGGCGGATGGCCTGGAGATTGCCTGCCCAGAAAGTATCCTGATAAGGCAGCACCGACCAGACATTGACTAGGTTGGGAATGATCTTGGCCGCCGGCTGAAGATACTGGTCGATGATAGCTTCTACAACCAGTTCGTGCCCGTGATAGTTGTTGCCCTTGAAGCCGCCAGTCGAGGCGTGAACGATAGGGATGCCGCGTTCACGGTATTCGCTTACCACTGTAGCCGTGTCATCGCCGACCAAATCCGCTGTGCATCCTGTGAGCACTACAAACAGATCTCCGTCCATCACCTTCAAGGCACCGTCGATAACTTCACGCAGACGCGCCTCTCCACCGAAAACGATGTCTTTTTCGCAGCTGTTTGTGCCCACAACGGCATTGCCGCCAGCGTATCCTGATCCCTGAAAGCCATTGAAAAAGGCCATGCCACCGAAAAGCTTGTTGGAGCATCCAGGTCCGCCATGAACAATGGGAATGGCGCGCTCAATGGCCACAACGCTTTGCTGGCCGCCCAGGGTGCAGAATTGTCTTGGTTGTTCAATGGTCGTGCTCATTCTTCGGCTCCGAGAAATGTGGTTGATCCTTGACGAAGCCACCAGTCGGTATAAGGCAGGCGGGTATGCTTGGCCAGATGCTGATAGAAGGAAGGATTGTTAACGGCATCGGCAATCTTGTGTCCGAAGCGCAAAAGCCCTCGATAGGCCAGGCCAAAGTGCTCGTCCTCGACCAGGAAAGTTGGAATTCCAAGTTTTCCGCCCCATACGGCCATGCCGGGATGGCGCACAATAAAGACATCGGGCTTGAGACGGCGCAATTGATTCACTACTTCATAGGACTGCTTGTTACAGATGGAGACAGGAAAATCTCCGTAGGACTTGACCAGATGTCCCAGACTGTCGGCTGCCGGATCCTGGTTATCGAATCTGGGGTCGTGATGCCAGAAGCACCCGCCGGCAACATTCATGCCTAGTTCCCTAAGCACAGATGCAAGGCTATGCCCGTGCACCGATCCTGCCGCAACATATCCGGTAAGTCCCTTAAGTTCCTTGCGCAATTCCGCAAGTTCGGCGGCAATGGCCTCGTGCTCTGATGCGATCAATTCTTCAACTTCAACCTCTTTGTTGACGGCTCGGCCGAGCGCCCGCAGCCAGGCATCTGTGCCGGCCAATCCATAAGGTGGAGGTGCTTTTACTTCCGGCACTCCATATAACGATTCCAACCCGGCCGCAAGATACGTCCCTAGCGTCGAGCACATCTGCACGGTTGCACCTGACTCCGATAGCCGGCTGATCTGTTCGATGTTGGAGAATGGAACAATCAGATTCGCCACCAGTCCCAGTTGGCTGAAGAGTTCCGTAAACACATCGTCGCCCCAGAACGTGATGATGTTAATCAGTTCCGGCCGTTTGGTCTGAGGAGGCTTTACAATCTTTCGCAGGATAGCGTGGTAGGCTACATCGAAACCTGTGGTCCACACCTTTGAACGGAAGCCTTCGCAATGCACGGTAACAACCGGTATGCCCAGCTTGATTTCGAGCGAGTCGGAGACGGCATCGATGTCCTCTCCAGTAATGGCCGAGGCACATGAGGCGGTAATGAAGATGGCTTTTGGATTGAAACGCTCAAAAGCATCGCGCACCGCTTGCTCTAACTTTGCAATTCCGCCGAAGATGGTGTCTGTTTCGGTTAGGTTCGAGCTGACGAGATGTGCATTGGCGGGAGTAATTCCGCGTTTGAATTGCCCGTAGCGGTTGACAAGATTGAACATGGAAAAGTCAGCTGCACAGCCCAGCGGCGCATGGTTGACAACCGCCGCATCCTGGATCAACGACAGCAGGCAGATGGCGCACGAAGAGGCGCATGAGCTGACCTGCGTGAAAGAGCGCGTACGATCATGGAGTTGGCTATTCCGTGATTTGTGCGCCAAATCGGCAGCGCTGCCTTCATAGGAAATGATGGACCCAAGGCGCTGCTCACGGCTTTGGATATTCGAGTTCGCAATATTCACGAAAGCCATATCATTCGTCTCCTAAAGCGCCGCATCTGATTGCGTAGCGCGTTCAATAGCAAAGCGGTCATAGTTATTGTCCAGGTGCGTTTCGATTTCGGTGACAATACCAGGACGGCGTATTCGAAGCAGAAAAAACCATCCCATGCCGAACAGAATCAATATTGCAAAGACGTAAATCATGAGATTCTGAGGGTAGGGCGGAACCGGGTACAGGCTGGCGGCAAAGGGCACCAGAACTACCAGCGTGGCCAGTACGGACACGAGCACATTCCAGGTTTTCAAGCGGCCTTTGCGATGCAAGTGGAAAGGTGTGCCGATAGCAATCAGCAGATACGCCAGGAGAAATCCGAATGTGCAGACACTGCCCGCGTATCCCCATATCTCGCGAGCCGGAACACCTGCCGCGATAAGTGGAGCAGCAATCAGCAAGATAACCAGCGATGCCACGTGTATGGCGGCACTCGGCGTTCTGTTCTTCGGATGGATGCGACGAAAAGTGGATGGCAGCACGCCGTGCTGAGCGAGCTGGAAGAGTGTGCGGGCGCCAGCATTGATGCAGGCTAGCACAATAGAAATGCAACTTACCAGGCCTGCAATAGTTAGCAGCATGGCCAGAAAGGCAACTTCGTGCGCCCTGGCCACATCGAGCACCGGAGATTGACTATCCGCAAGGCTAGTGGATAATCCGCGAAAGCCGGCCACCATGGCATACGCATGGAGGATGAAGTAGGATCCTGCGATGATGCTACTCGCTACGATTGCACGTGGAATGGATTGCAGCGGGTTTTGAGCCTCATCGCCAAGCGAGGCCGCGCTCTCAAAGCCAACAGTGGCCATGAATGCAAGCACTGAACCAAGACCAATTGCCGAAACAGATAGGTTGTGAAACTGAAATTGTGAAAAGTCTATATGACGGCCTTGTTTGAACATAATGGCGGCCGCCAAGGCAATCCCCACGGCCATCGCAGAAAACTCGATGCCGAGCATCAGGTGGGCGGAAAGCCGCATATCCTTCCACGCGCAATACCAGACGAGGGCGAGCAATCCAGCAGAAAATGCCAAGGGCGAGAAATGGATATGCAGTGGCGACAAAAGATTGTTGAGATAGGAAGCAAACAGTGGAAGGCATGCGGCGCCGCATCCAATATATGCAATCGCCAACGCCCATCCGCCCAGCACGCCGGCGGTAGGGCCGAGGCCGCGGGCAATGTAATCGTTGAGAGAGGCCGTGCCCGATGAATCACATGCGAAGGCGTTGATGTTGAGCGCAACCAGGATAACTCCTACGGTTGCAATGAGAAATGAAAGCCAGGTTCCTGGGCCTGCAATGGCGGCGACCACCGGGATCGCCACCAATGGAGCGCCCGATGCGCCGATATTCGCGATCGACTGGCCCAGAACCGCCCACGGCCCCAGGCTTTTTTCCCGCAAGCCTGGATTGCGAGGCAAGGACGCTTTCACTGCAGTTTCTGGCGCGGCTTGTGCGCGAGTCTCAATCACGTTGTCAAGATCCATTTTCATCGTGCTCCACCCCATTTCCTGAAGCGACTGTCCGCAATTGCTGGCCCCGAGCTTCGCGGCCCATTTGCCGGCATTTGCGTTTGGTTCACTTCATCCGTGTGAGAAGGTTGCCTCTGCCATTGGTTTTCCATAAAGCTCAGAGGAATAATCGTTCTCACCAGGAATGCCACAGGCATCGGCACGACACCGGCTACAGTGCGTAAATACATTCAAATGACTGCCTGCCGCCTGGCGCGCTTCATTCACTTGAATGAAGTCCGGCGCAGGGACATGGGAAAGCTCGAACTGAGGAATCAGAGAGATGATGTTGATGAGAGAAGCGCCGGCCGCCGCTACGGTCTCGGCCACGGTGGCGATGTGCTGGTCGTTGATGCCGGGCACGAGTACCGTGTTTACCTTTACCACCGCGCCCAGCTGCGTGACACGCCGAATGCCCGCCAGCTGTTTTGCAATCAAAAAATCCATGGCTTCCATGCCGGACAGGCTGTTGCCTCTATAAATGATGCCAGAGCAGACTCTATCGAGTGTGGAAGGCTCCACGGCGTTGACTGTTACCGTCACAGTTTCAACACCGGCAGCGACAATTTGCTCCGCTTTTTCCTCCAGCAACAGTCCATTTGTCGAGAGGCAATTGATTAACTGCGGGAATCTCTCATGCAAGAGCGTGAAGGTGCGAATGGCATGACTAGTGGCGAGTGTGTCCCCAGGGCCTGCAATTCCAATCACACCGATTGCCGGGCACAGCTCCAGGGCGCGCGCCACGATGCCTGGAGCTTCTTCAGGCGCAACCAACTTTCGGGACACGCCAGGCCGTTGTTCGGCGGAGTTGAAGTCGCGTTTGCAGAAACGGCATTGGATATTGCAGGCCGGGCTGACAGGAAGATGCAGTCTGCCCACTCGTTTATGCCCTTCGGCCGTAAAGCTGTAACACGGATGCCGTCCTTCCAATTGCGCAGCGACTGGCGGCAACGCCATGCGCATCTTGTGCGCAGGGCACGCCTGTGCGTCAGTGCCGTACTCGTCGGGTTGAAGAATCTTTAGCATCCTGTCCTTAGTTCACACACAACAAATCGCAGATCACACGCTTTGCATGGTTCTACTAAACGCCAGCTCCTGCCAGCGAAGTGCTTTCCGCCTCCATGCGCAGGATGTCCGTGGCCCAACTTGACGCCCAAGCGCGCAAATCTTTTTCATCCAGAGGCTTTGGCACCTGCGATACCTGGTGATCGAAGATCTTGTATGCCAACTGGCGATAAATTTCCGCCTGCTCGCTTTCTGGAGCAGCCTCAATTGTCGTCTTGCCTTGCAATTCACTGTGCGTTACGGTGAGCGAGCGCGGAATGTATTGCATCACCTGAGTTTCGGTGCGGGCAACGAAGTCATCCACCAGTTCACGCTGATAGGAGGCGTTGATGGAGTTTGCAATCACACCGCCAAGCAGTCCGCCGCCGCTTCTGGAATACTTCTGGATTCCCTTGAACAGGTTATTGGAGGCATAGATGGACATGAAATCCGCGGAAGATACGGTAAACACATGTTTTGCAATTCCTTCGCGGATGGGCATGGCAAAGCCGCCGCAAACCACATCGCCAAGCACATCGAAGATGACAATGTCCACGCCCAGGTACTCGAAGACCTTGAGCTGCTTGAGTAACTCCACGGCGGTAATAATGCCACGCCCAGCACAGCCTACGCCCGGTGCTGGCCCTCCGGCCTCAACACAGTAAACTCCCGCGAACCCCTCGAATACAACCTCTTCCAAAGTGACCCGCGATTTCGCGCGAAGCGTATCGAGCACGGTGGGAATGTATTGCCCCCCGCGTAGCGTGTTGGTTGAATCGCTCTTGGGATCGCAACCAATCTGGATTACCTTGTGCCCAGCCACGGCTAACGCTGCGGCGATGTTGCTAGTAGTGGTCGACTTGCCAATGCCGCCCTTACCGTAGATAGCGATCTGCTTCAATGATTCGCTCATAGCCTGTTGCTCCTCCACCTGACGATGTTATAGGGCGCGGTGACCAAACTGTGGATGCCGCGCAATGGTTTGAATTGCTTCCTCGATGGTCCCTTCAAACTCGTATGCAAGAACGTCTGCGCCGGACAACTCCTGTCGCGCGCAAGGCCCAATTGCAGCACAAATTACAGCCTTGCAATCCGTCAATATATCTGCAACGTCCTCCAGTTTTGTTTGTTTGCCGCCGTGTTGGCAGAAGGCTTTCACGGGGAGCACTTCCCGCGCGACTGGTAAATCCCCGTGAAACTCGTAAATGGCAAATTGTTCCGCGTGACCGAAGTGCTCTAACCGAATACCGCCTGAACCGGTGGCAAAAGCAACTCGAATGTTCATTAATAGACTCCCGATCGCGGTAAGGCTGCACAACGTATTAGTTCAATGCATCTCGCTCTGCCTCGTCCTGGCAACGAATGTTAAGGACATGGGTTGCATGACTGGGAGACAATGCGAAGGGTATAACTCACCATCGTCGCGCCGGGATTATTCGGCGCGCCACGCTTCCTCACATTCTTCCGCACTCTCTGCGCACCGTTTCTGGAGATGCGACCTACAGATATCTCTCACATTTCATGCGGGGAAGCACACGGTAGCAGTTCTCTCAGCTTCTGGCATCCAACCACACCACCCCAAATGAAAAGGCCCGCTCCAGGATGCTGGAGTGGGCCTCACGCAGGACTCAACGATCGAATCTCTTACGCAATCATGTCCCCAGGGACGATCCCTCTCCAGCCAGCACGCAACGGCGCGCACATAAGAATGCGCAACACAGCGTGGTGCCGAAAAGCATGAAAAGGGAACAAATCATAGTTGAAATTTAGCAGGTATCCTTTCGCCCGTCAACCCCTAACTGTCAACCCCTGTATGAAAAACCGGCGCTTGACGAATTCAATGCGGAACATTAATCTAATTTCTACAACGAATCCGATGATCTCTGTGCACATTGAAAAAGCGTGGCCCGTCCAAGTTGGATTCTCCAACTTCGGCCGCTGTTGTCGCATCGTTATCAGGTCTGTTGATTTGCGCTCCATGTACGTGGCTTGAATCACGCGCTGGTGCGCAACCGGCAGGCAGCCATCGCCCCCTTCACAATTCACTCGTTATTCATCAAAGACAACCTCTTCTGCGAGGAACTATGACCCTTGTTGCAAGCGGGGTACAGGAACCCCAGGCAATTGATCCATCGGGACAGCCGTGTAACATAGCTGAGCGAGTAGCTGTCGACCGAAGTCTTCTAATTCACCCCCAGCACCATCCAGCCGAACATGTCAATCCCTTCATCTGGGTGTCGGGCCATGGATCATCGATTACCGACATAGAGGGGAAGACCTATATTGACGGCCTCAGCGGGATGTGGAATGTTCACCTCGGCCATGGACGCAAGGAGTTGGCAGACGCCGCGACTCGGCAACTGTCGCAGTTGGCCTTCTCCACCGCTTATGCCGGCGCAACGCATCTGAAGGCGATTCAGTTGGCCGAAAAATTGCGCGAGATCGTCTATCCGTCGATCCAGGCTTTCTACTTCACCTGTAGTGGAAGCGAGGCGACAGATAGTTCGGTGCGCACGGCCCGCTACTACTGGGGAGCTCTGGGCCGCCCGGAAAAATTTAAAATCGCCGCCTTGGAGCTCTCTTATCATGGCTCGACGATCGGAGCCTCCAGTGCAACGGGCGTGCCGGAGTTCTCCGAGGTTTTCGGTCCGCGTCAGCCAGGATTCCTGCATGTTCCCGCCCCCTATCCGTATCGTTTCAAGACTGACCGCACGGATGTGACTCCCGGAGTGGCGGCCGCGGACTTGCTGGAAGAAGCGATTCTGCGTGAGGGGCCAGAAACCGTCGCAGCATTCATTGTCGAGCCCGTGCAAGGCGGCGGCGGTGGCATCCTGGTGCCGCAGAACGATTACTTCCGCCGTATTCGCGAAATCTGCGACCGCTATGATGTGCTGCTGATTTCTGACGATGTAATCACCGGCTTTGGCCGTACGGGGCGCTGGTTCGGACTGGAACATTGGGGCATACAACCCGACATTGTCCAGTTCGCCAAAGGAATTACCAGCGCCTATGTTCCGCTCGGCGGCATTGGCGTTTCTGCACGCATCAAGTCGGTTCTTGACGGCGCTCCCAGCAATCGCCGCTGGTGGCATGGCTATACCAACTCGGCACACCCTGTGGCCTGCGCTGTGGCGCTCGAAAACATTCGCATTCTACACGACGAGCATTTGATCGAGCGCGCCGCGGAACTAGGAGAGCGCCTGCTTGGTCTGCTGCGTTCGGCGCTGGATGACCATCCACATGTGGGCGAAGTCAGAGGACTGGGTTTGCTGGCAGGAATTGAATTGGTTGCGGATCGTCCGAGCAAGACTCGTATCCCAGGAGACTTAGGGCTTGACCGGCGGTTGCGAGCGGAGTTGCTGAAACGCGGGTTGTATACACGTGTTCTGACCGATGTGATCTGCCTGGCGCCACCGCTGACCACCAGCGAGAGCGACTTGGACCGAATCGCAGATGCCGTAATCGGCTCCATTCGTGCGACTTTTATAAATCCATTCGACCCGGAAAAGAAGTTTTAATCTTCTTCCAGGAGATGAGTATATGTCACGTATTGCCTTTGTGAATCCAGAAACTGCATCGCCGGAGATCAAGGCAGCCTATGAAGAGACTGCGCGTGAGCACTCCATCAGCAACATGAAAGCGGTGCTGCTGCATTCGCCGGTCGCCTTGCACGCAGTATTGGAATGGTACAAGTTGTTCGCACAGGTCAAACCATTTCTTGGCGAACGCCTCGCAATTCTATTCTGCGATGGAATCTCGCGCCAGAACTCCTGCGAACTCTGCGCGACATTCATGCACCGTGAAATCGTGAAGTGGGGTGAGGATCCCTATAACCTGAAACTTGACGAACGCGAGCAGGCCGTCGTCGATTTCGGCCGCCAACTGGCCAAGAATGCCAATGGCGTTTCAGACAGTCTTTTCGCGCGCCTAGCCAAACACTTTACACCCGCGCAGATTGTCGACTTGACCGTTTTTGGCGCGCTGATGATCGTCAACAACATCTTCAATAGCGCTCTTCAGATTGATCTCGATACGTCGCTGGACGACTACCGCATTCAACCAGAGAAGTATTTCTCGTAGCCTTATACCTTGATTTCAGAGTCGCTGGACATTCATCATGAGTGAAAGAAAACTAGGCTTCGATACACAGCAGCTTCATGCCGGACAAGTGCCCGATCCCACTACGGGCGCTTGCGCTGTTCCCATTTACCAGACCACGTCTTTCGTCTT
>Ga0224559_1000775_pt1 | contig 19250 bp, 19 predicted proteins | sample 714S33034metaG_FD_180676 | JGI IMG/M metagenome (GOLD analysis project Ga0224559, IMG submission 180676) | Peat soil microbial communities from Stordalen Mire, Sweden - 717 S3 30-34 | ecosystem: Environmental > Terrestrial > Soil > Wetlands > Peat | place: Sweden: Norrbotten County, Stordalen... | reverse complement strand
ATTTTTAATGGTCAACAAATATGGAATGAAGCAGATCAAGAAAGAAAAGATTTAGAAGCTGAATTAATTAATACTTGGGGTCTTTTGGATTCAGACATTATTGGTCCTGGATGATTTAGATATTTTTATATGGGTTTGTTAGCAAAAAATATTATTCCTGCGGCCTATTTTAGATATTTTTAGACTAAATACTCCTATAGAACATTTTTATAGGAGTAGCAAATTTGGAAAAATATGGATTTGTATATATTTGGCACGATAGAAAACATAAAAGATATTATATAGGATGTCATTGGGGAACAGAAGATGATGGATATATCTGTTCTTCTAAATGGATGAAAGATTCATATAAAAGAAGACCACAAGATTTTTTAAAATTTAATGGTCAGTTAAATAGAAAAATTTTATCAAGGATTTATACTAATAAACAAGATTTGTTAGAAGAAGAATATAAATGGCTTTCTATGATCAAAAAAGAAGAATTAAAAATTAAATATTATAATATTCATAATCATAAATTTAATCATTGGACAAATATTAATGAGATTAATAGATTACCTATAAAAGAAAAAATATCAATAAAGGTAAAGGAACATTATAAAAACAATCCTGACAAATTAAAAGAAATGCGAGAAAGAGAAAAAAATTCTGCTAAAGATCCAGAGAGAAATGAAAAAATTTCTATTAAAACTAAAGAAGCAATGCAAAGACCTGAAGTTCGTAAAAAACATTTAAAAGGAATTGAATCAAGAGATCAATCTTTTATGGAAGGCGAAGCTTTTAAAAATTCTCGTCAAGGTGGAAAAAAGAATAAAGGACGAAAGCATACAGGACAAGCATTAGAAAATATTCAACAAGCTGCTAAAAATAAGATTATTTCAGAAGAAACTAAAGAAGTTTGGAAACAAAATGGAATTGAGTTAGGCAAAAATGTATGTTCTAAAAAAGAAGTTTGTTCAAAATGTGGTTTTGAAGGAACTCCCTTAAATATAGGAAGATATCATAATGAAAAATGTAGAATGATAGATTGGATATCTATTAAGAGTGATTTCATAGAACGGAAAATATCAATACGTAAAATTGCATTAAAATACAATATTGATCATAAAACAATTATTAATAAAGCAACAAAAGAAAATTGGAATTGATAAATGCAATTACACAACAAAGTGAATTTTTTCTTCAATAATTATAAAAATAGTCAAGAACAACTTCTATTAGATAGTCTAATATCAGAATCTATTTCAATAGCAGGTGAGGCAATGTATTATTGCCCTAGAAAACTTAATAATTTTAACCCTTTGTATACAGAAGATACTACATCTTCATATGAACAAGCATTTTTAGTTCCTATATATATTGAAAATGTTATGGGATTTAAGGGAGATGGTGAATTTGTTGGAAAATTTGGCATAGAAATCAGAGATAGAATTGTTCTTTCAATTTCTCAGTCAGTTTTTTCATTAGAAATCGGTTCTGTAATAAATATTCCACGTCCAAATGAAGGAGATTTAATATACTTTCCCCTTAATAATAAATGTTTTCAAATTAAGTATGTTGAAAAGTTTGAAATGTTTTATGCTCTTGGTGCCCTTTATGTATGGAAAATGGAATGTGAGTTATTTGAATATTCTTCAGAAATATTAAAAACAGGAATTCCTGATATAGATACTCTTCAAACACAATTTGATTTAAATGTTGTTGATTGGGCAATAAGAACAGAAGATGGCGTTCCAATTTTAGATGAAACTCATAAATATGTTTGTGTAGAAGGTTCTGCTGTTTGGCAAAAAGATGAACTTGATGCATCCTTAACATTAGAACAAGAAGCTAATAAAATTATAGACTTCAGCATTTTAGATCCTTTTTCAGAAGGATATATAGGAATTAATTATAGTCAATCAGGATTATATGTAATAACAAGAAAACAAGAGACAATTGTTTGTGGAGAAGGTGATATTATCATTTATGCTTCATAAATATAAATATAAGAAATAACATAAAGGAGATATAAATTGACAGTAAAAACATTGACTCTTTCAGATGGTCGCACACTTCGTTTTGGTAGAAAACAGCCTGTTATAAGATATCCAATACTTTCTCTTGGAAATTATCTATTAGCTAACACACTTCCTCCCATTCCTGCATCTATAGATTATTCTACAGGATGTGCTACTGCTCTAACTGAAATGTATAATAATGATACACTTGGAGATTGTGTAATTGCTTGTGTTGAACATTGTGAAGGTGTGTTAACCGGAGATGCTTCAGATAATAATACAACTACAAATTCTTCACCATTATTATTTACCTCTAATCAAACCATTTCTTTCTATTCAGCAGCATGCGGTTATGTTCCTGGTAATTCTGGAACCGATCAGGGATGTGATATTCAGACTGTTCTTCATTATTGGGAAAATAATGGTTCACCAAAAGACTCTAATCATAAAATAGTTGGAATATTGGCAGTTGATCCTGCTAATACAGTAGAATGTCAAACTGCAGTTTGGTTATTTGAAAATCTTATCTTTGGAGTTGACATGCCAGATGCTTGGGTTAATCCAGAGCCTAGAAGTAGTGGGTTTGTTTGGGATGTTGCAGGAAATCCTGATAATCAAAATGGACATTGTTTTTTAGGTCTTGGTTATGATGCTAGTGGTGTAAAAATTTCAACTTGGGGGATGACAGGAACTGTTACATATCCTGCAATTGCCAAATATGCAGCAAGTAATGTTTATGGTGAACTTTATGTTGTAATCTCTCAAGATCAATTAAACTCAGCATCTCAGCTTGCACCCAATGGTCTTAATTGGACACAATTAGTAGCAGATTTTCAAGCATTAGGTGGAACAGTAAGCAATACAACACCGAATACAACACCAAATCCTGTACCGAATACAACACCAAACACAACACCAAATCCTGTACCGAATACAACACCAAATACAACACCAAATACAACACCAAATACAACTCCAACACCAGTAAGCAATTCTATTGGCAGTATATTTTGGTTGAAGGACAACCTTCAACCAAAATATTTTGACGAGCTTGTAGAAGTATATAAAGCAGTCGAAGTTTATAATCCTGAAAATTTTTTAGTTTCTAGTGCTGGCTGGCTTAAAGTTAATCTATCTAATACAGCATGGAATGAACTTTATACTTCAATAACAGCATTATAAAAATATTTTTATATGGAAAGCAATTTAATCTATTTTTATTGCTTTCCATCCTTTTGAACCATATTTTTGTTTAATATTGCTTGAATTTAATTTATTTTCTCTACAAAATTTATTTAAATTTATAATAATAAATCCTTCATTTGAAGCGGAAGTAATTAACCAAGTTTTGGATTTTTTCTTTATGCTTTCCTTTGATTGAGGACCAAGTTTTTTACCTTTAAAAAGGAATAATATTATTTTTAACCAACAGTTTTATTTTGGTTTGATTAGTAAATATGTTTCATTAACTGGATGTCTTTTTGATGATATATATATATCAAGAATAAACAGTGAAACTAATGAAAATGAATCAATTAAGGTTCCGATAACATATGCTCCTAGGGATAAGATGTTATCAAGGATTTTAGAAGATCCTGCCATAACAAGACCAACTGCAATAGTATTACCTATTATTTCATTTGAATTAGTAACAATGAAATATGATGGTGATAGAAAATTGCATAGTGTTGGAAGAAATTCTGTTGTTATTGATCATTATGATTCTAAAAAATTAAAATATCAATATATGCCAGTTCCTTTTAATATTGAATTTAAAGTTTATATATATTCAAAAGCTATTGAAGATTCAAATAAAATTATTGAACAAATTTTGCCATTTTTTACACCAGATTGGACAACCAGTGTAAAATTAATACCAGAAATGGATATTACTCTTGATATTCCAATAATTCTTAATGATATATCATATAGTGATGATTATGAAAAAGCTTATCCAGAAAGAAGAGCCATTATTTGGACTTTAGATTTAATATTGAAAGGATATTTTTACGGTCCAGAAAAGAAAAGTACTATTATTCAATTTGCTAATGTTTCTGTTTATGCACCTAATATTCCGCTTATAGATGCTATTGGAAGTAGTGTAGTTGATGAATCAATTATTATCACTCCTGGACTTACTGCTAATGGAAAACCAACTTCAAATATAAGTCAGAGTATTCCATATAATCAAATATTTGTTAATTCACATTATGGATATTGCACAACATACATAGGATAATTAAATAGATATGATGGATGAAAATGATACAAAAAATCTTCCTATAATCATAGAAGATAAAAATACAATGATTGAGAATTTTATAACAGCCTCTCAAGAAGATTCTGCCATTAAAGATTTTGAAATAGCGCGTGCTAATATACTTGCAATGCTTAAAAGTGGAAGTCTTTCTGTTGAGAGACTTGCTGATTTGGCAGAGCGTAGTCAAAATACAAGAACATATGAAGTTTTATATAATTTTATTTCTTCTATGGTTCAAGCTAATAAAGAATTGTTAGAAATACAGAAGAAAATAAGAGAATTAAAAGATCCTAATATATCATCTAATATGAATGCAAAAACAATAAATCAAACAGCAATTTATTGTGGTTCTACAGCAGAATTACAAAAAGTTATTAAAACAATGAATTTAGAAAAGATAACTAATCAAGATATTATTAAAGATGAAAATAAAGTGAAAGAAGAAAACTTTGATAAGAATTCCGTATGATCAGATAAAATTCTTACCACATTTTAGAAGAAAATGTCCTACATGTGGTCATGTGATAAAAATCAGAGTATGTCCTATCTGTAAAAAAGAATTTAAATTAACAAGAATAGATAAATTATATTGTTGTCGTTTACATAAAAATATAGCTATTAATAGAAGAAATAAAGAAATAGCAATGGATGATAAGTGGGGTTTATAATAATAAATTGACAGTAAAAGAGACACAAGTACAAGAAAAGCCCAAAGATTTTATATTTGATCAAAAATTAAAAGGTTATCTTGGAGATATAAAATTAAAAAGAGCCAATCAAAATATAGACTGGACTCCTGAATTACTTCAAGAATATGTTAAATGTTCAGAAGATCCTATATATTTTGTTGAGAGATATATAAAAATTATTAACGTTAATAATGGATTACAAAAATTTCAGTTATATGAATATCAAAAAAATATGTTACGTTCTTTTCATGTTAACAGAAATACAATTGTTCTTGCTGCAAGACAATCTGGTAAAAGCATTTCGGTTTGTGCATATATTCTCTGGTATATTTTATTTAATGCAGAACAAACAGTAGCACTCTTAGCCAATGATGGAAAAGTTGCTCGTGAAATGTTAGGACGTATTCAATTTTCATACGAATATCTTCCAAAATGGTTACAACAAGGTATTCTTGAATGGAATAAAGGTTCTCTTGAATTAGAAAATAATTCTCGTGTAATTGCTGCTGCAACTACTAAAAAAAGTGTCAGAGGATTTGCTATTAATCTTCTTTATATTGATGAAACAGCATTTATTGAAAACTGGGAAGAATTCTCTGCTTCTGTTATGCCTACTATTTCTTCTGGAAAACATTCCAAAATTATTCTTTCATCATGTGTAACGAAAGATACATATATTTTTACTTCTGATGGGCCAAAACAAATATCTGATTTAATCGATTTAACACAAATCGAACATCCTAATCTTGGATATGAAGTTTCTCCTTATAAAGTTCTTGGAAAAGATAAAATACATGATGGTAGTTTTATGGTTAATTCTGGAACAACAGAAACCTATAAAATAAAAACACAATCCACAGAAGTAGAATGTTCATATAAACATAAATTTTGGGTTTGCGATAAAAATGGTATTTATTCTTTTAAAAAAGCTAAAGATATTGAAGTAGATGAATGGATTGCTCTTCGGTATGGTATGAATTTGTGGGGTAACAACGATAATATTGAAGATCTACAGAAGAAAATTTTTAATAAAAAAATAGAAAATTTTTTTATAGTACCAGATAAGATTGATATTGATTTAGCATATTTTTTTGGTCTTTTTTTATCGGAAGGATATGCAGATAAAAAACGTGGTAGAATTGTTATTTCTTGTGGAGACGATATATCTTCATCTTTAACCAATCTTGGATTACGTTTTTGTAAATATGATAATGTCCATTATAATATATGTAGCCGTAGTTTTTTTAATTTTTTAGAAGGTTTTGGCTTTGATATTTCCAAAAAAGCAAAAGATAAAACAATTCCAAAAAGATTGTTTCAATGTTCTGAAACAGTGATTTGTGCTTTTCTTAGAGGGTTTTTTGATGGTGATGGTTGTATATCTGGTGACAGAGGAAATATTTCTGTAGCTTCTTCTTCTGAAAAACTTATTAATCAAATAAGAATTTTATTATTAAATCTTGGTATTTTTACTCAAAAATATTATCGAAGAACAAAACCGACAAAAAAAGTTAAAGTAGAAAGCGATGTTTGGACTTTAGAAATTTGTGCTTATGAACAGCAAAAACTATATATGGAAAAAATTGGTTTTGGTTTAGAAAGAAAAAGAAATAAATTTAAAAAAAATAAACCTTACAAAGGTATTACTAAAGACTACATTCCTTTTGGTAGAAAACATTTTAAAACACCAAAAAATGGAGTACATAAAACTAATGAACATATTTCAAGAAAAGAGGCTTTATCTTTAGGAATACAACATGAGATTGTCGATAAAAATATTAAATGGGACACTGTAAAAAAAATAGATATTTCTGAAAATAAAGTCTATGATTTTACTTTACCGGATATTGAAGGTGATAAATGGTGTCATAGTATTATTTACAATGGAGCTGTAGGTTTCCAGACACCTTATGGGTTAAATCACTTTCATGCATTGTGGGTAAATGCAAGAATGGGAATTAATAACTATACACCAATTTCTGTTAATTGGAGACAGGTACCAGGAAGAGATGAAAGATGGAAAGAAGATACTCTTTCAACAATTAATCATGATATACAAAAATTTGAAGCTGAATATGAATGTGTTGATGGCTCAACAATAATAACATTAAGAGATAAAGATACTGGAGAAATCTTAAATATTCCTATAAATTCACTATTTTATAAATACTTATGAATGTAATTTTATAGGAATATTTAAATATGAGTAATAAGACAAGAAGAATTTGGATTAAAAAGTTTGGATTAGTTCCATATGATGAAAACAATATTAGTTATGAAATTCATCATATAGATGGAAATAATAAAAATGATAGTATAGAAAACTTAAAATGTGTTTCTATTGAAGAGCATTTTCAAATACATATGAAACAAGAAGATTGGGGAGCAGTTGCTTTAATTGGTTATAAAATAGGACTTGGTAGCAAATTTAAAAGCGATATTCAAAAAGGAATAAAAAGACCTGGAATTGGTGGAAGAAAAAAAGGAACTATGCCTATTAATAAAGGAAATACTCATTTTCATTCAATCGAGCAAAAATTTAAATGGTCGCAGTTGAGAAAAGGTAAAATCCATTCTATTAAAATAGATAAAAACATAATTAAAGAAATTTGGAAATTTTATAAAGATAGAACTATTGATATAGAAGATGTTGATAAGGTTGGAACTATTTTAAGAAATGGAAAAATGTTAACATATGAAAGAGCATTTGCTAAACATTTTTCAAAAATTTATGACATTTCTTCTGTATATATTTATAATTTAATAACAAAAGAAAATATTCGTATAGATGTATAAATTAAATAACAAATATGAAATTTTAACTCCATCTGGGTGGAAAAACTTTACTGGAATCCAAAAAGTAAGAAAAGTTGGACAAACTAGATTGCCTGACTATTGTGGTAATTTAATATGTTCTCCAAAACATCGTATATTGTATAATAATTCATTTATGTATGCAAAAGATTTAGTTGATTCTAAAACAATATATGATGAAGAATTTACATATTATGATTTATTGGATGTTGAAGAATATTTATATTATACTAATAAAATAATATCACATAACTGTGAGTTCATTGGTAGTACAAGCACATTAATTGCTGCATGGAAACTTAAAGAATTAGAAGTTTCATTTAAAACTCCATTAAATATTAAAGAAGGACTTTATCAATATGCATTACCAGAAAAAGATCATTTATATGGTATGGTTTGTGATGTATCCCGTGGAAAAGGAATAGATTATTCTTCATTTCAAATTGTAGATATAACATGTATGCCTTATACTCAAGTATGTGTATTTAGAAATAATACTCTTCCTCCTGCAGATTATGCTTCTGTTATTCTTCATAGCGCAAAGATTTATAACGATGCAATTGTTCTTATAGAAGTTAATGATATTGGTGAACAGGTATCTCATACCTTAATTAATGAATTTGCATATGAAAATATTTTATATACAGAAGCTGGTGGACGAAATGGTAAAAGAATTACAGGTGGTTTTGGTAAAAGTTCTACTCTTGATAAAGGAATTAAAACAACAAAAACAGTAAAAACTGTTGGTTGTCAATTATTAAAACTTCTCATAGAACAAAATCAATTAATACTTGTAGATCATGAAACTATTAATGAGTTGTCTACATTTGTTAGAAAAGCAACTAATTATGAAGCAGAAAATGGAAAACATGATGATTTGGTAAGTTGTTTATTTCTTTTTGCATGGATGTCAGATCAAACTTATTTTAAAGAACATAGTAATATTAATACATTAATGAATCTTCGTGAAAAAACAGAAGATGAAATAGAAAATGATATGTTAATATTCGGTTTTGTTATGGATGGACGCGATGATGATGTATCTCAAGGATGGCAAAAAGTAGAAAATCCTTCTTGGATTCGTCTTCCAGAATTAGAATATGATATACGTTATTAAAATTTTTTATAAAACAGCTATTTTAATAAATAATATAAAATCAATAATAAGAAGCTTATCTTCTATATTTTATATTTAACGGAAATCATTCGATTTCCTCTTAAAGGAATTTTAAATGACTGTTTTTTTATCACCAGGTATTAAATTTTCAGAAATAGATTTAACAACTGTTATTCCTCAAGTATCAATTTCTACTGGCGCATTTGCAGGAGTTTTTCGTTGGGGTCCAGTTGAAGAATTATTTCTTGTAGATTCTCAAAATACACTTGTTCAATATTTTGGTAAACCTACCAATTTTAATGCTGAGACATTCTTTACTGCTGCTAACTTTCTTTCATATGCTAATCAACTTTATGTTGTTCGTGCAGCAAATACTCAAGGTGCAACTCCATTTATTACAGCTACAGCTTCATCAGGAAATAATGCATTTCTTGCTAATACTGCTGCATTAGCACTCCTTAGTAATGGGATGTATATTACACAATCAGGTAATTCTCAAATATTACCAAATGTTGGTAATACTTTTGTTGTGACTGGAATAAATGCAACGGCATTTACTATTTCTAATCTTGCTTCTGCTAGCGGAACAATTGAGCTTTGGTTTGGAAATCCAGAAACAACGTATTCTGCTTTAGCAGTAACGCCTGATGCGTTTGTTGATGATTTAGTAAATCAAATAGTTAGAAATGAAAATGATTATTATGCTCGCAATACAGGATTGTATACAAATGGAACATATGTAAATGCAAAAGGAACATTTGATACAAATGTTCATTATGTTGCAAAATATCCAGGAGCAATAGGAAATTCTCTTAGAATTGCTGTATGTGATAATCCAAATTCTTTTAGTTCAAGTATTAATCTTGGAAGCACTGTTCTTAATTTTTCCATTGGAAGTAATTATGCCAATGCAGAATTTGCAGGAACATCTAATGCAGCAGCTATAAGTATAGCTAGCCAAATAACTATTGGCGATCAGATTCTTGCTGGTAATTCTTCTATTGGATTATTATATAATACCACAAATTCTGTTTCTGTCAACACATCTTATAATTCTAATACTCTTTTATCTATTTATTTTAATGATCCATATATCTTACATACAGCATACAGTACTGGAACGATAAATAGATATTGGGAATTTTTCAATAGTGTTTCTTCATCTCCAGGTCAATCTAACTGGGTTCTTTATAATGGAAATACTGCAGCATATGATGAATTAAGTGTTGTTGTAGTTGATGATAATGGCCTGTTTTCTGGTACTCCTGGAACAGTTCTTGAAGTATTTGAAAATCTTTCAAGAGCAACTGATGCAAAAAATGTTGATGGTTCTGATAATTATTATGCAAATATCATTAACCGTAATTCATCATATGTATGGTGGACAAATGATGTTAGTACTGCACCATCTGCAAATGCATCAAATATAATAACATCAACTTCTATTGCTCCAGCAGATTTCATAATGAAACTTGGTTCAGATGGATTTGATGAAAAAACGGTATCTCTTTCTACACTTGGTACTGCATATAATTATTTTGTTTCACCAGAAGATATTAGTATTGGTTTAATTATGCAAGGATATCCGGCAGGTGGTCTAGGGGAATCTTGGCAACTTGCTAACTGGATTATTCAAAATATTTGTGAAGTAAGACGTGACTGTGTATTAACAATGAGTCCAGATTTATCATTATTCCTTAATCAATATGGTAATGAAGCTAGCAATTTAGTTAATTGGAGAAACTCAGTTGTTTCTTCCAATTATGCAATAATAGATTCTGGCTATAAGTATATGTATGATCAATATAATGATTTATACAGATGGATACCATTGAATGGTGATATTGCAGGACTTTGTGCAAGAACTGATCAAACTAATAATCCATGGTGGTCTCCTGCTGGATTAAATCGTGGTGTTATTAATAATCTTGTAAAACTTGCATATAATCCAAAAGAAGTAGATCGGAATGTATTATATCCTGCAGGAATTAATCCTGTCATTACACTTCCTGGTGTTGGTACTATTTTATATGGTGATAAAACAATGCAGGCTTATGCTTCTGCATTTGATAGAATAAATGTTAGACGTTTATTTATTGTTCTGGAAAAAGCAATTTCTCTTGCAGCAAAGCATTTCTTATTCGAATTTAATGATCAATATACTCAGAATCAATTTTTAAATATGGTTAATCCATATTTAAGAAACATTAAAGGTCTACGAGGTATTACTGACTTTTTAGTTGTATGTGACTCCACTAATAATACGGCAGAAGTTATTGATAATAATGAATTTGTTGCAGATATTTACATAAAACCAGCAAGAAGTATTAATTATATTCAGCTTAATTTTATAGCAGTGCCAACAGGAACGGCCTTTTCAGAGGTTGTAGGAAATTATTGATAATAAAATCAATGAGTTAGTGGTTTGTATGCGTCATATAAAGGTGTAATACAGACGACCCATTTTAAGACGATACATTAAATTAAATTTTGTAAATATATAAAATCACGGACTATTTTCTCCTAAATAATAATATGTAAAATTTATTTAGGAGAATTTTAATGAAAGAAAAATATGGTTTTGTTTATCGTTGGTATGACAAAAAACATGATAGATTTTATATAGGGTGTCATTGGGGCTTTGAAGATGATGGATACATTTGTTCTTCTTCATGGATGAGAAAAGCATATAGAAGAAGGTTTAATGATTTTAATAGAGAAATATTGGTTTCTAATATCAATGATAGACAAGAAACATTTTTAGAAGAATATAAGTTTTTATATTTAATTCCAAATGAAGAATTAGGAAAAAAATATTACAATTTAACTAAATGTTTTAAAGGTTGTGGAATAGTTGATGAAGAAAAATTTAAAACATCTAAAGATAAATTTTGGTGGACTGATGGAATAAATAATATTCGTTCCAATGAATCACCCGGAAAAGAATGGTTTAAAGGAAGAACATTTGATTGGAATTGTAGGACTGGTAGAACTCATTCAGATAAGAGTAAACAAATAATGTCTGAAAGAAAAAAAGGTAAAACTGGTCAAAAACGAACAGAAGAAGTTAAGATAAAATTATCTGAAATTGCTAAGAAATCTCAAAAAGGTATTAGATGGTGGAATAATGGTGAAATTACAGTTCGTTCAAAAGGGTGTCCTGGAGAAAATTGGAAATTAGGTCGTATCATTTCTTGGAAATTAACAAGAGGATATAAAAAAATAAACACTAAATAAATAATAATAAATAAAAAATCTAAATTAAGGAAAAATAAATGAGTTTCGATTTAAATACCTTCCTCCATGCCGGTGTGCCATATGGTGGTGCAAGACCTTCTTTATTTGTGATTGAGTTTAATTATCCTAATGGAATTCTTGCTAATGCTCCAACGACAACATCTGCTACGACAAGTACAGGTAATGCTAAATCTCGTTTAACTTGTAAAGCTGGTTCTCTTCCTGAATCTTCTGTCTCTGTTATTGAAGTAGGATATTTCGGAAGAAGAATTAAAATTGCTGGTGAAAGAACATTCCAAGATTGGTTAGTAACCATAATTAACGATGAAGATTTCGTTATGAGAGCTATGTTAGAATCTTGGTCTAATGCAATTAATAGATTAGAGGCAAATGTTAGAGATCTTGCTTTTGACAATGAAGGTTATAAAGCTGATTTAGTTGTCCGTCAGTTTGCTAAAGATGGAACAGAAATTAGAAATTATACAATTGTGGGAGCATGGCCATCTCTTGTATCTGCTATTGGTTTAGATTGGGATCAAGGAAATGCCATTGAATATTTTACTGTTACATGGGCATATGATTATTGGCTACCTTCATTAGAACTTGCTACTAATGGTGCTCTTGTTTATGGAACAGATGCAACTGATACGAATGGTGCTCCAAATAATTGATTTAGATACTTATATACGTTTATTATTATGAATAATATTTTATAATGTATAGGAAAATAATATAGCATATACATATCTTATTGGCTGGTCCAACTTAAATAAATGGTATTATGGAGTTCGTTTTGCCCAATATTGTAATCCATCTGATTTATGGGTTAAATATTTTACGTCATCTAAATATGTTAAACAATTTAGAGAACAAAATGGAGAACCTGACATTATTGAAATAAGACGAACTTTTGAAGATTCTTATAAAGCTAGATTATGGGAGGAAAAAGTTCTTATAAGAATGAAAGTAATTTATAATGATAAATGGTTAAATATATCAGATAATAAATGTTATATTATAGGAATCAGTGGTCCCGAACATTATCTTTATGGAAAATCTCTTTCAGAAAAACATAAAGAAAAATTAAAATATGAAAGAACCAAAGAAACTAAACAAAAAATGAGAGAATCAAGAAAAAAACTATTTGAATCTGGATATAAAAATCCTAATCCGGCATTACGTGATGATGTTAAAGAAAAATTTAAGATAATAATGACAGAAAAATATTCTCAAAGCGGAAAACAAAATCGTAATTGGAAAGGACGAATAGAAACTCCTTTTGGTATTTTTGACACTCAGAAAGAAGCAGCTAAGCTTGAAGGAGTTTCTGCTGGCACTATAAGTTTAAGAATTAATGATAATGAAAATATAAATTATAGGAGAATTATTTAATGCCTTCTGTGAGTTTATTCGGTTGGGAATTTAAACGAAAAGATCCAAACAAAGAACAGTTACCATCATTTACTCCACAAGAGACTAATGATGGTGCTGTTCTTATTTCTGCTGGTTCTGGCTACGGGACATATGTGGATCTTGATGGAACAGTTCGTACAGAAGCAGAATTAGTTACAAAATATAGAGAAATGTCTCTTCATCCAGAATGTGATGCAGCAATCGATGAAATTGTTAATGAATCAATTGCAATCGAAGATAAAAAAATAGTTTCTATTAATCTTGAAAATGTGAAGATTATTTCAGATAAATTAGAATCTGCAATCAAAGAAGAATTTCAGAATTGTCTTAAATTATTAGATTTTTCCTCTCATGCCTATGATATCTACAGACGTTGGTATATTGATGGCCGTTTATATTTTCATGTTTTAATAGATAAAAACAGTCCACAAGAAGGCATAAAAGAATTACGTTATGTCGATCCCAGAAAAATTAGAAAAATTAGAGAAATATCAAAAAGAAGAACAGATTCTAATCATCCCGGAGATGCTGTTGTTTCCCAAACAGTAAATGAATATTATATTTTTAATGATAAAGGTTTTAATTATGGAAATAAAGTAGTAGGACCATCTACTACTGGACTAAAGATAGCAAAAGATACTATTCTACATGTTGTGTCTGGATTAACAGACAATCAAGGTACAATGGTTCTTTCATATCTACATAAATGTTTACCAAAAAATACTAGAATACGAACTCCTGATGGCTGGAAATATTTAGAGCATATTGAAAAAGGAGATGAAGTTTATTCTTACAATGTTGAAGACAATTCATTTGAAAAATCTAATGTTATTGATAAGTGGGCTAGTGGTATTAAACCAATTATATCTATAAGAACAAGACATACAAAATTTGATTGTAGTTATGAACATAAAGTTTTAGTAAAAAATAATAAAACTAATAAAATTGAATATATCGAAGCACAAAACTTATTTCCAAAAGTTCATCAGGTTAAACTTGCTCATAATTATGATAAGCAATTTGGTAAAGAAATAGAATTTCCAATATCAAAAAGAAATGTTGTTTGTAAAATTAAAAATCCTGAAGTTTGGGTTAAATCTAATATTTTACATAAGAAAAAAATTATTAGAGATATTGCTAATGAATTAGATATTAAATTCAGTAAAGTTTATTCGTTCATTTATGGTTATGGTGTTTTAAGTGAAACATCTGCACAAAATATTATTAATAGACTTCCAATGAAATTAGATTTAAACAAAAAATTAGAAGGGATGTGTTCTAATAAATTAAACATTCCTCAATATATAGATGAAAGATTTGCTCGTTTATTTGGTTTTCTTTTGGGTGACGGATGTGTAAATAAATATACAGTAAGTTTTGCTGAAGGCATAGATAAAAGTCAAAATATTTTTTACTGTAATTTAATGAGAGACTTTTTTGGAAATTGTGAAAGAATTAATTCAACTGGTAGAAAATATTCTAGTTGGTATACCAGCAATACATTAGCGGCAGAGTTATTAAAAAATTTAGATTTTATTACTGGAGCAAAAAATAAACGTATTCCTTCTTGGGTTTTTAGAGCGGAGACCTTTATACAATATGCATTTATGCAGGGTTTTATGGATGCAGATGGTTGTTATGATGATACTGATATGGATGAAGAAAAAACATTGTCCTGTAGAATTAATTTATCCAATGAAGAATTAATTTATGATATTAAAGAACTTTGGACATTATTAGGCTATTCTTCTGGAAAAGTCACTAAACATAAAATAAATTCTTTTGGAAAGTCATTCATTGGATATAATATTTACCTTTCTAAAAGATTATTACCAGAATGGGAAAATATTATTAAAATTTCTGGAAAAGAAGATGAAGAAGTATTTGATATTACTGTAGATCATCCTTCTCATAACTTTATTGCAAATCATATGGTATGTTCTAATAGTATTAAATGTCTTAATCAGCTTCGAACATTAGAAGATGCACTTGTCATTTATAGATTGTCAAGAGCACCAGAAAGACGAATTTGGTATATTGATGTAGGAAATCTTCCAAAAATTAAAGCAGAACAATATCTCAGAGAAATTATGGTTCGTCATAGAAATCGTCTTATTTATGATGCTCAGTCCGGTGAAGTAAAAGACGATAGAAAATTCATGACTATGATGGAAGATTATTGGCTTCCAAGACGTGAAGGAGGAAAAGGTACAGAGGTTATTACTCTTCCTGGTGGTCAAACTCTTGGTCAAATGGATGATGTTCTTTATTTTCAAAAGAAATTCCTTAATGCTCTCAATGTTCCTATTTCAAGACTTAATTCTGATGCGTTAGATATGGGCGGAACTGCGACTGGAATTACACGAGATGAATTAAAATTTCAAAAATTTGTTATAAGACTTCGTATTAAATTTACATGTTTGTTTACAGAACTCCTTAAAAAACAACTTGTTCTTAAAGGTATTATGTCAATTGATGAATGGGAACAGATTTCTGCTGACATTAAATTTGATTACGCTAAAGATAATTATTTTGATGAACTTAAAAAAGCAGAAATTGCACAGAATAGAATTAATCTTGCATCAGCATTTCAACCAATGGCTGATAAATATTATCCTCATAAATGGATACGAAAAGAAGTATTACAACAAACTGATGATGAAATAAAGGAATTTGATAGAGAAATTCAAAAAGAAATTTCATCAAATGATCCGAGATGGATTAATCCAGAAATTCTTCAAAATGAATCAATGGGAGATCAATTATTTAATCAGAAGTTAGGAGATATGCAGGCTCATGCTATGGGTCAGATTCCAGGACAAGTTGATGGACAAAGTAATGAAGTAAATAAAGCAGGTGAAGAAACTCAAGGAAAATCAAGTGGTTCTCAGCCTACGAATGCACAACAACCTCAACAACCACAACAAGGTCAAGGTCAGCCACAACATCCAAATTTAGAAGAACCTCTTAAACAAGCTATTGAATTTATTAAATCAATGAAAGAAAAGGGGAAAGCTAATCGTAGTATGCAAGATGAATCAAAATATAAACAAGCGATTCAGTTAGTATCACAAACTAAGAGAAATTCAGAATAATCTATTTTTCTTACATTTATAATTATTATAAATATAATTGATAATAAACTCTAAGGAACATTTATATGGAACATAATATTGAAGATTTAATGTCATCTGCTGTTGCACAAAGACCAATGGATTTTGAAAATGCATTTAAGACTATCATGATTGATAGAATTACTGATGCTATTGATGAACGAAAAATAGAACTTGCTAAAACAATATTTAATAATTCTAAAGATTCTATAGATACGAAAGAAACAGATTAATGGCTCAAGAAATATCAGATTTTGTGAAAACACATAAAGCAAAACAATTTCTTAAGGATGTTAAAGCACCGACAAAAGAAAAAAAGTCAGGTGATGTTGGTGGTTTAAAGTTAGGAACTCGTGATCCTGAATCTGATAAACTTGCAGCAAAACACACAAGAGAAATTCATGGTTCTCGTGAAGGAAATAAAGATCCAAAAGATGGTGTAAAAGATTCGTTAGATGATCCTAAAAATAAAAGATTAAAAGGTCATGGAAGAAATGAAATGGGCGATCCTATGTATGAACAAGAAAATCAATCAAAAGAAGAGTTGATTGAAAAACATTGGATAGCAAATGCAATAAAACATTCAGGAGCCCTTACAAAAAAAGCAGAAAAAGCAAAGGAGTCTCCAATGGAATTTGCTCATGAACACGAACATGGCTCAAGTAAAACTGGAAAGCAATCACGTTTAGCAGTAACTCTCAAAAAAATGCATGAAGGTAATGCTTGTGGTGAAAGTGGAGCAGATAAAGATGATTCAACAGTTAAAAAAGGAAAAAAACTATTGCTTGGTGATAAATTAAAAGAAGATACATTAGCAAATCAAATAGCGGTATCTTATCTTGATAAGCGTCTTAATGAAAGAAGTATTGTTTCAGGCGAACATGATGTTGGATGTAATCCACCAGATTATACTGTTGGAATGGAAACTGGTAAGAAACCAGATGCAGAATTACAAACAGATTCTAAGCCTATAACTGGTAAAAATGAAAAATCAAAGAAACAAAATTATAAATATGGTGAAGTAAAGAAATGAACATCATTGATATAGCTGTTAATCATTTAAATGAAAAAGGAAAAGATGCTTGTATCTTTAAGAATTTAAAAGAACTTTCAACAGACACTTTACAAAATTATAAAGATAATAGTGTAGAAAGTATGAAAAGTGATTCAAAAAATGCTGGAAAAAGAACTAAAGGATATACATTAGCATTAAGAAAACAATTAGGACCAGATTATTATAAACAGAAAAAAACACTAAGCGGTGGTAAACCAAATTGGAGAACGAAGCCAAAAGTATTTGCTTCAGATTCTCCTGGAAATGTAAAAGAAGAAGTTATAAACGAAACTCTTTCTGCCTCTGCTTCTTCTTCTGATTATATTGATGATTTTGTTCATTCTGATGATCCAAGATTTAACGGTGATTCTAAACAAAAAAGAATTCGTAGAGCATTAGGTGCATATTATGGAAAAAAACATTCAGTCAAAGAACAGAATGCAGTTGAACCTCTTATTGGTGAAGATGGAAAAAAAAAATTAAAGAAACACGAAAACAGAAGAACTGAAGATGGTGGCCGTTCTCAAACGGGTGTTGTTCCAAATAGATTTCAGAATATTGGACGAGATACGGCACAATCTATATAGAATATAAAGAAAGAATAAAATATGACAATTATTTATAAACCAATTGGTGCAGAAATTAATATAGCAACTGCTAATAGCATTACAACCGCAACTAATGTTGGTCAAGGATGTTTAGTAAGAATTATTAATACAAGTGGTGCTGCCAATGTAGTTCATTTTCAATATTCTAATGGAACAGATTATTCAACTATGACTCTTGCCAATATGGAAAATATTATTGTTTGGAAAAATAATATAGATTTGTTAGCAAGTAATGGAACTATGATGGCTATTCAAATATCATATAAAGCGCTGTAATATTAAATGTTTAATTATACTTATAAAATTACTTCTACTTCTGGTAAATATTATGTTGGTAGACATTCTACTAATAATATAAATGATGGTTATATTGGTAGCGGTAAGTGGGTTAGGAACATTAAGGATAAATCAAAATTGTCGAAAAAAATATTAGAATATTTCGACAATTTTGAAGAGTTGAAAAAAGCAGAAGAAAAATTAATATTAGAAAATATTAATAAAGAAGGATGTATGAATTTTTTAAAATCATCTGATGGTTTTGATAGCGAATCTGCTAAATTACTTTCTTATAAGTTGATGGAAAATGGAACTCATAATTTTCAAAAAATAGAAAATAAAGAAAAAATTATTAAAATTAATTCAGATCGTTTATTAAAAAATCATCCATATAGTAATCCAATTATAAAAAAGAAAGCTTCTTATAGATTAAAAGAACAATTAAAAAATGGAACTCATAATTTTCAAAAAATAGAAGTGATAGAAAAATTATCGGAAAATCATATTTGTCCTTATTGTAAGAAAGAAGGTAAAGGTCCGGTTATGTTTAAACATCATTTTAATAATTGTAAGGAAAATAAAATATGCATTTAATTGCAGAACTTTCAGAAGATGTTCAATATATTACAGAATTAAGAGATAATGGTGAGAAAGAACATTATTTATCTG
>Ga0224559_1000774_pt1 | contig 19295 bp, 17 predicted proteins | sample 714S33034metaG_FD_180676 | JGI IMG/M metagenome (GOLD analysis project Ga0224559, IMG submission 180676) | Peat soil microbial communities from Stordalen Mire, Sweden - 717 S3 30-34 | ecosystem: Environmental > Terrestrial > Soil > Wetlands > Peat | place: Sweden: Norrbotten County, Stordalen... | reverse complement strand
GATCAATGGAACAATCCGGGGAACTATCATGGACAGCACTGGCGCTGTCCTGCCCGGCGTTTCTGTCACCATCACCAATCTGGGCACCGGTTTTTCGCGGCAAACAAAATCCGGCGATGACGGCGCATACGTTATACCGAACCTTCCGCTGGGAACCTACTCCGTGTTGGCGGAAGCCACCGGATTTGCGCCACTCATGCAAAAGGGCGTGAATGTCGTAGCAGGCAGCAGCGTCACAGTGGACGTTAGCCTGAAGACCGGATCTGTGGCCACCCAGGTATTGGTGGTTGGCGATGCGCCTATTCTGGAGCCGTCGCGGCTTGACCTCAGCCGCACCATCTCCGCGCAGGAGACGCAGAACCTTCCCCTCTCGTCGCGCAACCCATACAACTTCATCCTCTTCCAGCCGGGCGTCAGCGGACACCCCAACGCGGAAAACGGCATCCCACGCACGGTTGATACCAATGGCTTGGTTGACCGCGTCAACTATCAGTTGGATGGAATGGTCGATACAGAGACAGACCGTTATGGACTGCGTCTCTTCGCCATCTCCGATTCGTATGTGGGCGAAATTCAGACAATTTCAAATAGTTACTCGCCGGAGTTCGGAAATACCGCTGGCATAATTTACAACGTCATCACCGGGTCGGGCACCAACAAATTCCATGGTACGGCGGACTACATCTGGCGGCCAGAGGCGGCCAGCTCCTGCCCAATTCTGCAGAACTGCGATACTACTGTTGCTGGCGGCAAGCCGAAGCCCGGCTTGCACACAGATGATGTAATCGGGAATTTAGGCGGCCCGGTGATAAAGGACAAGCTCTTCTTCTATGCCGCCTATGAGCACCTGAAGCGTTCCTACCCACAGCCGAATACTGTTACTTCCGCCAATGTGACTGCGTTGGAAGCACTTGGTGTTGCCGCCAGCGACTTCAGCACTGCTCCGTCAGTGCAACACGCGCAATGGTTCGATACTCGCATTGACGCGGCAATCAACAAGAAGAACCAGGTATTCATCCGTTACAACTATTTCCGCAACGTCTATCCTTTCAACACCAATGTCGGCGGCCTATATAACGTTAGCGCCGCTTCTGACTTCCAGGATCGCGCCCACATCATCGGTGCGCAATGGGTCACCACCTTTTCTCCGAATCTGTTCAATGAATTCCGCGGTTCATGGCCCTATCGCAACGAGCATCATGTCGCCGACGCACTTACCGGGAAAGGTCCGATGGTTACGATCTCGGGAATAGCGAATTTTGGCGGGTCGAACGGCGTCGGAGACAAGTACCAGGAAAAGATTCCCAGCTTCAACGACAACGTCACCCTTATTAAGGGCAAGCACGCAATGAAGTTCGGGTTTGGGATGCAGCAGAACCTTGACACACAGCTCGCTGACATCTACACGCAGTACACCTTCGCTTCGATTGCGCAATATACCAGCGCCAAGAATGGCACTACGCCGCAGGTGTACTCCAGCGTCAGCGCGAGCATCGGCAACCCAGGCGCCGCGTATCATTCCCTATTCTTCGACTTTTTTGGGCAGGATGCGTGGCAGCTTCGCAAGAATCTGCTGGTGACCTACGGCGTTCGCTATGACCAATATCGCGCGCCAACACCCCCGGCAGGCGAGCCCTTCTTCTATACGAACAGTTTCCGGACGCCGAAGGGCAATTTCTCTCCACGCCTGGGCCTCTCTTACCAGCCATATGCCAAAACAGTGGTGCGCCTGAATGCGGGCATCTTCTATGAGGCCACGCCGACCAATACCTGGTACAACCCGCTCTACAACAATGGCGCGGCGGGTACTGGTTCCTTCATTACATCGATTGCCGGCACATCCACTCCCGGCGTATGCCAGCCGTCTTTTCCGAATAGCCCGACGACTCTGGCCGCAGGGTGCGTGCCAACTCAAAGCATCTATGCTCTGAACCCGCGTTTCAAGAATGAGTATGTGTGGAACGCCAATCTACAGGTCGCCCAACAGATTGCTAAGAACGACTCGCTGACTGTCGGTTATATCCTGACCAGCGGCCGCAACATGCAGTTCCTGCGTAACCTGAACCTGCTCAACACGACGCCTATTGGCCAGCTCGCAGATGGAAGGCCGATTTACGGCAGCGCGCGCCAATATACCACGCTGAGCAACGGCAACCCCGTCAACAACATCACGCTCATAGATATCGGCTCGAACTCGTCCTACAACGCGCTGACAGCGACCTACGAACACAGGCTCTCTGCCGGCCTCACCACCAGCGCTTCCTATACCTGGGCACATGCCATCTCCAACACGCCCGAAGGCAACTCCTACGAGTTCAGCACTCCGGTTGAAGATACTTCCAATCCGAAGCGCGACCGTGGAAACAGCGGAATCAACCGTCCGAACGCGTTCACCATCAGCCTCGTATATGAGCCCAATACCCACCTTGAAAACCACGTCCTGAACAGCATTGTAAAGGGCAACACGTTTGCTCTTCTGGGTAATATGTCCTCCGGCGACGAGCAGTCGATTACCGTCAGCTCCAAGCTCAACGGAGATGGCATTGCAACCAGCCGCCCACTCTATGTCGGACGGAACACGGTTCGCACTCCGGCGATTTATCAGTACGATATGCGCTACACGCGCACGCTGGCCACGCTCTTTCACAAGGTGCAGCCCAAACTGATAATTGACGCCAACAACCTCCTGAATCGTTCCAATGTGACTTCAATCAACACAACGGCAGGGATTGATTCGACTGGCGCCATCACAACGGCGCCGACACTCAAACCGACCAGCACGCTGCTGGAAGCGCGCATCCTTCAATTCGGCATGAAGTTCGACTTCTAACTCAACCCGCTATCCCCCGGTCTTGCCGGGGGATAGCCGAATTCTACAGTCCAGTGAGTCCGTTCAGGAAACTCCAGCGCGTGAGCCGCCTGGCACACAAGATGGAGTTTCCGAATGGATAATTTCGAGAGTTCCAGTCACTTTAAGCAGAATGTAAGCAACGCATCGGCGGCATCCGCGCCGCAAAATCCCCGCCTCTGCCGTGGGATAATTACTCGAAAGGAATCCAATGGAGGAGATCGTTTCACGAAAGCATAAGTCGGTCTTTCCCGCGCCGATCTATCGCGATACGGTGCTTGCCCCGGTCTTTGCTGACGCCAAACGGTTTTACCTCGAATCCCTGCTAGAAATCCAATATGCGCACACGCTGATGCTCTGCCGCCAGGGCATCATGACGCGCGATGAAGTTGCGCAATGCATCGCCGCGCTCAACGCGCTTGACCTTGAAAAGATTCGTAACGCTGAATATGACGGCAGCTTTGAAGACCTTTATTTCTTTATGGAGAGGGAACTGGCGGCTGTTTGCGGCATCGAGAACGCCGGTAAGATGCATACGGCGCGCAGCCGTAACGACATTGATCTGACCATGTATCGCATGGTTCTGCGCGAGCGCCTCGCCGCTATGATGGGGCGGGTGTTGGATGTGCGCGCGCGTCTGGTGGAGATTGCATGGGAGCATCGCGCCAGCCTGATGCCGGCCTACACTCACAATCAACCGGCGCAGCCTACGACGCTGGGCCACTATTTGATGGCGATTATTGAGTGCTTCGAACGCGACTTCGAGCGCCTGAATGAAGCCATGCCACGGGTGAATCGCTGCCCGATGGGCGCTTGCGCAATCACCACGACAGGGTTTGCCATCGATCGAAACTACACGGCAAAGATGCTGGGCTTCGACGGCCTGCAGGTCAACTCATACGGCGCGATTGCCGCCGTCGATTATCTTGCAGAGAGCTGTTCGGTGCTGGCAACCTGCATGTTGAACCTGGGCCGGCTGGCGCAGGATCTGCTGCAGTGGTGCAGTGTAGAATTCGGTTACCTACGCCTCAGTGACGGATATGTGCAAATCAGCAGCATCATGCCGCAGAAGCGCAACCCGGTGCCGCTGGAGCATGTGCGCATTCTGGCGAGCAAGGCTCTGACCCAGTCCCAGGCGGTGCTGGGCTGCCTGCACAACACGCCCTTCACCGACATCAACGACAGCGAGGACGATTTGCAGCCGATGGCCTACTCGGCCTTCGACGATGCGGAGCGAAGCCTGCGGCTGATGGCGGGCGTGCTGGATGAGGTTGAGGTTTGCACGGATAGAATGGCGGCCTGCGCCGATGCAAACTTTCTCACCGTCACGGAATTGGCGGATACGCTGGTACGCGCCACGGGCATGAGTTTTCGCACTGCGCATGAAATTGTCTCAACAGCAGTAAAGGAACTGCACGGCAAATATGATGCTGCCGAAATGGCTGCTCATGTCGCGCGGATTCTCGCCAGCCAATACTCTCACCTTCCCAAGCCTGCTATTGATCTGTTGATGCGGTCATTGCGCGCAGAGAATTTTGTTGCCGTGCGCAAAATCGAAGGCGGACCGGCTCCGGAGGCGCTAGAGCCGGAGATCAAGCGGGCTCGCCTGCTGGTGATTGCCGACCGGCAAAAGCTGCACGCGCATCTCGCCCGCTTCGCAAATGCTCATGAGCATCTGCGCGAGGAGAGCAGGTCCTTGCTGGCTTCGGGCGGTGCCTCTTAAAATCTTGCGGATTGAAGTGTAAACAAATCCCGCATCAGGATCTCTGAACACATTTGTTACCGATTTAAAATCGGGAGAGCGCATCGACCTCATGAACCCTACTTCATCCATCTCCGCCGAGAATGTACCTCTTCAGCGCAGCATCGGACTTCGCTCCGCGGTCCTTTTCAACGTATTGGAGATGATCGGCGTTGGCCCATTCATCGCCCTGCCCCTGGTGATTGCCGCCGCTGGTTACCGGCTCTCGGTGTGGGCGTGGGTTCTGGGCGCAACCATCGCTGTGGCCGACGGCCTTGTCTGGGCTGAGCTTGGCGCGGCATTTCCGCGCGCCGGAGGCTCCTATGCTTTTCTGCGCGAAATCTACGGCCCAAATCGCGCCGGAAATTGGCTCAGCTTTCTCTACGTCTGGCAGGTGAGTTTCACAGCGCCTCTTTCCATCGCCTCGGGCTGTATCGGGCTGTCAAGTTTTCTCGCCTGGTTTTGGCCTGCGCTCGACCGCACTCCCTTCGCCGTATTGCCCGCGCTGCACTACTCCAACTTCGCCGCCGCCGCAACCTGCCTGTTAGTCGTCATTCTTCTCTATCGCAATCTAAGTTCCGTCACGCGTCTTGCCTGGGTACTCTTTGCCGGAGTCATAACGGCCATCGCAGGCGTCGTCGTCTCAGGATTTGCCCAGGCTTCAGCCACCGGTGGTTGGCACATGCCCGTCTCGCCTCCGCTCACCCTTCCTGCGGCGATAGGCGGCCTGGCGCAGGCAACGCTGCTCACTACATATTGTTACTGGGGCTACTACAACATCTGCTTTCTTGGCGGCGAGGTGCGCAAACCGGAGCGGACCATTCCGCGCGCCATTTTGCTTTCGGTACTTATCGTTGCGGGATTTTACATAGCAATGAACCTCGCCGCGTTACCGTCGCTGCGCGATGCCGCCTCGCACGCAACTGCCGGCGAAGCTGTTCGCCTGCAACTGGTGGCCGACATTACCAAATCCGCCTTCGGCAGCATGGCAGGCCGCCTGATGGCCGCATTGATTATCTGGACAGCCTTCGCGTCAGTATTTTCTTTGCTGCGCGGCTACTCCCGAGTGCCTTTCGCCGCCGCCCGCGACGGTAACTACTTCCACTTTCTCGGCGCCGTTCATCCGCGCCACGGAATCCCCCATCGCTCGCTGGTCGCGCTGGGAGTGGTGGCTATGCTCTTTTGCATGTTTACGCTGACGCAGGTGATTACGATCTCGGTAATTACTCGCATCATGATTCAGTTTTTCCCGCAACAGATCGGCGTCATGCTGCTGCGCGTCAAGAGGCCGGAGATGGCGCGGCCCTTCAAAATCCCGCTCTTTCCGCTGCCCCCGCTCATTGCCATGGCAGGATTCTATTTCCTGCTGGTCAATCGCAACCACGCTTTAGTCGGACTCGCCATTGCCGCGGCCATCGGCATCGTGGGCACGCTGATCTATCTGGTCCGCGCACGGCGGCTGGGGCAATGGCCCTTCCTGCGGAGTGAGTGAAACTTCGCCGGTTATCGCGAAACCAGAGTAGATGTATCCCGAAAGTACACATCTCAAGTCGACGCGACAATCAGGGAGCGGCGACCCTGCACAAAACTGAACATGATACAGCAACTCTGGTTTCGCTCTAATGCATCTGACTGTGACTCTGCATTGCCACCAGTGCATGTGCCTTGCCCAAAAACACTTCTGACGGCAAGTACCGGCGCAACTCGCCACAAAGCGGACACGAAACAATGATGGGTTGAAAGGGAAACTCCCACACGCCAGACGGCACATCACGGCGGCACCGCTTGCACTTCACTACGAAACACTTGTTTCCGGGTACACTGGCAAACATTGAATTAGTATAGGCGAAGAACAGGCGAATATATCCACATCTTTATGCAAAAGCGAACACGAATATCCAACTCATTCCCACGCCAGGCGCGAAAACATGAAATCATACCTGAATTGTTGATTTTATGGTGGGCGCTGCAGGATTTGAACCTGCGACTTCCACCGTGTGAAGGTGGCACTCTACCGCTGAGTTAAGCGCCCCTTTGTCTCCTCGTGGCGAGGGCTGGTTGCTGATGAGCCAGCGGGGCATCCCGTTGGTTTAGAGTATCACCAGCGGGGCTTTACGGCCAACCATGGCGGCCTGATTAGGCCTGCCGAAACCCGTAACCAAATATCAATGCGCTGGAAAGCAAGTTCAACTCGCCGTGCAGTCGGCCTCCCTCCCGCAGGGGAAGCTATCTTGTGCCCGGTTTCGGCCTTCGACAGCCCCGGATCGAAAAGCCCCGGCCCGGCCATCTCCAGCCTTTCCACAGCCGTTCCTGCGTTCCTCATGGCCAGAACCGGCGGCAAAATTCCCAGTGAGCGCCCCGGTCCGCCCACAAATGGAGAATTCAGCCCGCAACCTGCTCTTCCAGCGCAACCTTCCGGCCCGAATGGGGTTCCAAAAGATATGGCGACTCTCGTCCTGGACAACCCGGTCCTGGAAACGGGCCCGGCTGTGCCGCCGGAAGGACAGCTAGATTTGGCTGCTGGCTTCGACCCTTTGAGCGACGCGGCCATCATGCTGCGCGCCGCCACAGGCGACGAGGCGAGCTTCAACTACTTGGCGGGAAAATATCACCGGCCCATCTTCCACTTTCTTTATCGGATGGTCCGCAACCAGGCAATCGCCGAGGAACTGGCGCAGGAAGTGTTCCTGCGCGTCTACCGCGCCAGACAGAGCTATCGGGCAGAGGCCAGGTTTACCACCTGGCTCTACCGCATCGCCACTAACCTGGCGGTCAACCACGCGCGCGACACCCGGCAAGAACGGGCTGCGCGGACAATTTATCTGGATGCTCCGGACGAGGAGACAGGCACCACGCCGGACGTGGCCGGCAATGAGCCTTCAGCGGAGCAGATTCTTCTGCGCGAGGAGCGCGTGAAGGCCATTCGGACGCATGTGATGGCTCTGCCGGAAAGGCAAAGGATGGCCGTCCTGATGCACAAGTACCAGGGGATGGACTATCGCGAGATCGGCGAGGTACTCAAACTGAGCGAGTCGGCGACCAAGTCGCTGCTCTTCCGCGCGTATCAGACGCTGAGAGACAAGTTGAAGGATTTTGTTTGAAGCGAATTTCGCCGGGTTTGACCGGCAGAGAAGTGGGGTGGCGCCAATGGAACGGATGCCCAAAGAACGGATGAAGCCCAATTGCACCGGGATGGATAAAAAGCTTACGAACCTGTTGCTTGATCCAGCTACGGCGCCAGACAAGGTGCGTACACATCTGGCCGGGTGTGATGACTGCCGCCGGGAGCTCGATGAGCTGCGTGCCACGATGAACCTTCTGGATAACTGGAATGCGCCGGAGCCGAATCCTTATTTTCTCGCCCGGCTTGATGCGCGTCTCCGTGAAGAGCGCGAGGCCGAGCCGGCCGGGTGGTTTGCCCGGCTTCGCGCCCGCTTCGCCTACGGGACGGTCACAAACATGCGTCCGCTGGCGGCCATGGCGCTTACCGTTGTGCTGCTGGTGGGTGGCGGAGCTTACATGGGCGTTACCGATTGGGACAAGCCGACGGCATCTTCCGTACAGCCCGCCGTGGTGCATGAACTGCAAACCATGGATAACAACGCCCAGCTGCTCGACCAACTGGAGTCGCTCACCGACAACAACTAAAACGGAGACTAACCTTTTAACCACAACCGGAAACCAGGGAAGAAACGATGACTGAAGCACACAAAGCGGGACAGTTCGGCCGAGCGGCCATGGCTGCTGTAGCCGTCGTCCTTTGTGTGCCAGTTGCCTGGGCCATCGGCCAGCACGCAAACTCATCGGCGCCTCATTCCGCTCCCGCGCCCCAGGGCTTCCGGTCCCAGCCCTCCTTCCGGTCGCCCAACCAGGGCCGGTCATCCGTGCAACCCCACAACCGGCCGCAGGCAAACGCCCAGCGCCACAATACCCCCGGCTACTCCACGCCTCGTCCTGGGTATCCTGGCCCGCCCTACATCGGTCAAGGCTTTGCCCGTCCCACATATCCGGGGTATGCCCCGCCTACTCAAGGCCCGTCGGGCCACATTGGAGACTGGTTCAATCAGCACCACAATCTTCCCATCCAGGAGCAGGAGCGAATGCTGCGCGGCGACCCCAGCTTCCGGCGCCTTCCTCCCTCTGAGCAGCAACGGGTCGTGCAGCAGTTGCATCAGGTAGGCCAGTTGACCGAAGAGCAGCGCCAGCGCCGCATTGCCCGTGCGGATATGATCGAGCATCTGCCGCCCCAGGAGCGCATGCGAATCAACCTTTCGGCGCAGCACTGGGCCACCCTGCCTATTGATCGTCAGGCATTGATGAAGCGCGCCTTCCAGGATCTGCGCGCGGTCCCTCTGGAGCAGCGTCCCACAGTGCTCAACTCAGCCCGATACCAGGGTGTCTTCTCCCCCGAGGAGCGCGGCATCCTCTCCGACATGCTGCGCGTTGAGCCTTACCAGCCGGCGCGGCCCTAGATTGACTCTGTTGCGTTTGCGGCTCGCCTATAGTTTTGCGATTACACACTCACAACTAGCTCAGAGCTTACTTCATCACGTCGATCACGATTAGCGTGATGTCGTCTGGCTGGGTTGCGGAGGCGGGTTGCCAATGATGTAACCGGGAAAGCAACCGGTCCAGCAACTCGGCGGTTGAGCTCGCCTGGTTGTCACGAAGCGCTTGTTCAAGTGCTCGGTCGCCAAAAGAATCGCCGGCGGCGTTCTCCGGCTCCACTACTCCATCGGTATAGAGAAGTAGCCGGTCGCCAGGGTCGAGCGTCAGTTCGCGAACAGGATAGCTGGGCTCCGGTACCACGCCAATCAGCAAGCCATTGCTTTCAATTGACTCTAGCTTGCCCTGCCTCCAGCGCAGAAGCGGAGGATGTCCGGCAGCCGAATACAACCCTTTGCGCGCTTCCATATCGAGCCACAGATACGCGGCGGTGATGAACTGACCCCGCAGTTGGCCAGAGAGGATTCGGTTCAATCCGCTCAGCACTTCTGAGGGCTGGTCGGTATACGACGTAACCGACTGCATCGCAACTTTCATCATTGATGCAATCAGCGCGGCCGGAACTCCATGACCGGACACGTCTGCAACCAGAATGCCGATGCGATGCCGGTCAACCTGAAGAAACTGATAAAAATCGCCGCCGACAGCAGTCATCGACAAGTACTGCGCTGCAATCTGGAGGTCCTGGACTTCGGGAGTGCCTGTAGGAAGGCTCGAAGCTTGAATCTGCCGCGCAATCTCCAGTTCGCTCTCAATCGACAGCAGTCGTCGTTCGTTAGCGAATACTTTTTCGCCGGCTACATACGCAAACGAAAGCAGGAATGCAATAAAAGTCAGGTCGTCCACCACCAAGGGCAATCCAAACGACGGCTGAAGTAGCCACCTCGAAGCATTTCTATAGAACGCATCAATCGCAAAAATCACGGTGCTGACGGTGAGAATACGATTCGGCAAGACCACAAACCGAGCAGACAAACTTGGCACAATCACTACCACTGCCAACGAAACTATGGCGCAAACTGCAAGCAGATTATTCAACGGCAGAAAGATGCGGTTGGATCCGGTGGCAACGAACAGGCCAATGCCGCCTGCGCCGATTACCAGTCCCACTGCGGCCATCGCACGCGACAGCAACTGCATCTTTCCTCGCGTCAGCTCAGACCAGGTAAGCAGCGCGACAACAATAATTAAGTAGCTGATAGCATTGAACGCGAACGGAACGAAGGCCTGGAGCCAACCTGGGAGGGACTTTCCTACTTCCTCGATCCGAAACAGCAGGCTGGCGCCATACATCCCGCTCCACAATCCCAGCCAGATGAGAACTCGAACATCGCTTCGCCGCCGAAGGGCCGCGATTGCGCAAGAAGTGAATCCGAAGAATAAAAATATCGTTCCCAGGAAGATATAGGCTAGTTGCTCACGAAAATCGGCGAGATTTTGAATCTCCACAAGCGCCCTTTCCCTGAGAGGCGTCTACAACAGCTCAGTCCGCAACCATGCATTCACCCGGTAAAATCGGCCTCGTCCGCGGCAGCATTCCGCGATACGAGAACCACCCCATCAGCGCCAGCATGCCCACAAACCCTCCCAGCTTCACCCAACTGGTCGTGCCGTTCTGCGGTAGAACCTTCCACAGCACCAGCAGCACCGTCTGCGCAGCCGTCACCGACCACACCGTGCCGTAGAAGTACCGCCGGTGCGTGCCTTCCTTCCTGGTTGAGGGCTCTACTCTGGGCAGCTTGCCTAGGGCGCCCAGCAGCAGAATCACCGCCGCCAGCGGGAAATACGCATAGTAGTAAATCTGTTTCATCTGCCACACGCCGCTCACTGCGGCAATCGTCAGCCCAGCCAGGTTCAGCAGCGCATAACTTAGCGCCGCTGTCCACGCAAAGGTGTAGCAAACCCGCCGGTAAAGCGGATTCGGTTTATCCTCGTCAAAGCGCAAAATATACGGTCCCGGCTCGGCGCCCGGCAGCCGTCCGCGCAGCGCGGCCACGCCTGTGCAAACGAGCACCGTCCCCAGCCACGCCCAGTTCCACCAATTGAACTCGTGTGCAAACAGCTTGAATGTCAGCGGCCCGGGCGCCAGAAAAAAGACAAAAATCCAGATCGGCCAATGTAATGATCGATAAACGCGCGTGTTCCGCGTGCGCAGCTTCCGCTCCTGCGCATACTCCACTTTCCCTTTGTATTCCATGCGGGCAAGTCTCTCAAAGCAGCCGCGCGCGCGTCAATTAATTAAAATAAGAAATATTCGAGCTATTCATTGCAGATGGGAGTACCATTTAATCGTTCGGGCAGGTGTGACGTTTCCTCCTCCCGCATCTTCCAAGCTGAATCGCTCGCGCACCCTCCCGAACTGCTCCCGTGACGACCGGATCCGGGTCGGCCATTCAAATGGCGGAGGTGAGATCCATGACCTTCAATCTTGCTGCCTTTCTGGAAGAAGCCGGGGTTGGACGAAGAGTCGTCCACTTGCAGCCCAGGCAGGTCTTCTTTTCTCAGGGAGATATGGCCAATTCCATCTTTTATCTGCGGACGGGCCGCGCAAAGCTCACAGTCGTTTCACCCGAAGGCAAGGAGGCTACTGTCGCGCTTCTCTCCGCCGGGGAATTCATTGGAGAAGAGTCGCTGGCCAGCGTGGGCGCGCTGCATTTAGTCACGGCTTCAGCCATTGTTGCCTCTACCGCGCTTGAAATCGCGCGGGAGGAGATGATCCGTGTAATGCACGAAGAACATTCCCTCAACGAAATGTACCTGAAATTCCTCCTTGCCCGCAGCATGAGAACCCAGGCCGACCTGGTCGATCAGCTTTTCAACTCCAGTGAAAAGCGTCTGGCCAGGATCCTTCTCTTGCTGGCTGAATTTAGCGAAGGGGGTGAATCGGGAGCCTTCATTCCTCCCATTACCCAGGAAACTCTGGCGGAAATGGTCGGCACTACCCGCTCCCGCGTCAGCTTCTTCATGAATCGATTCCGCAAGCTCGGCCTCATCGAGTACAACGGCCGCATCCGGGTCCACAAGTCGCTGATCAATGTCATTTTGCACGATCAGTACACCGAGAGCAGCCCCGAAGTTCCGGAGGTTTCCGCCGTTCCGAAAGTTCGATCCAAGTCGGCCAAGCAACGTGCAGCCTGAGCCGTGAAGATGCAGTGCTCCCGTGCCCCGCTCTTGTGGCTTTTTCCTGCCGCAAGAGCGGGATACCACAGAACTTCTGCAAGGCAATCACATATTAGTTTGTGAGTGAATTGCCACAAGCGTCCGATGCGGTACTCTGGGCGCTGGAGCGCACCCTAATCCGCCCCTAAGCTACAATAAAGAAAGGCCAAGGCCAATTTTTCTTGCGGAACGCCCGCAAATATAGCAAGGAGCTACAAACATTTATGTCGATTCCCGCCACGCAACTTCGTCCCGGCATGATCATCAAACACAACGAACAACTCCACCTGGTCTTCAAGGTCGAGCATCGCACCCCCGGTAATCTGCGCGCCTTTATCCAGGCCAAACTGCGCAACCTCAAGTCCGGAGCCATGTTCGAGCACCGCTTCCGCTCCGCCGACGCCATTGAAAAAGTCGTCGTCGATTCGATCGCAATGGACTTCCTCTACGCCGACGGTGACGACTACTACTTCATGAACCCCGTCGATTACGAGCAGACCGTCCTCAAAGGCTCCACTCTCGGCGACGCCATCGAATACCTCACGCCCAACCTGCAGATCAAAGTCAGCTACCACGACGGCCAGGCCGTGGGCGTCGATCTCCCCGCTGCCGTTGAGTTGACAGTCGTTAAAACCGAGCCCGGTCTCAAGTCGGCCACCGCCTCCAGTGTCACCAAGCCCGCCAAGACAGAGACCGGCCTCGTCGTCCAGGTTCCTGCCTTCATCAACGAAGGCGAAAAAATCCGCGTCGATACCAGCGAAGGCGCCTACCTCAGCCGCGCGTAAACGCTTTGTATTGAACAATAGTCAAATTGTTTCTGTAGGCCAAAATGGCTTTTCTGTCCCAAGTTGTCCCATAGTGTGGGATATTTGCAGATTATTCGGAAAGAACTGTGCATACTTAGCACTAGCGCACAGGTACATCTGGCCGATACAATTGCCAGTTCAGCAGTTTGTCGACATACGTGAACGTCTTTTTTCAATGATTTTGCTGCAACAGCCTTTAGAGTGATGTGTTTAGGCCGCTTAGCAGAATCGTATCAACCGAGATTGCCCGTGAAGTACGAGATGTGGATGCTTTGTTGTGTGTCCAAGACACTAAATAGGCAATTTCGGAAGGAGAAGTACAGTGATTATTACCAGACGCAGAGTTGTATCGGTGGAGGACGCAACGACGAAGCTAAACGCACTTGCTCGTCGCTGCGGTATCACGAATCCTCACTATGAGGAGTCCGAAGCCGATTCGATGTCTGAATTCGATGCCTTGAAGTGGATTTCTCTCTGCTCACAGCGCATCGCTTTGCAGGAGCGTGAATATGAGAACTCCTCTCGCGATTTTCCCGCGATTATTCGGAGCCTCTACGGGCATAAGCCTGGCGCGGCATCAATGAAGCTTGAGAACACCGAAGAGGATCATCTGAGTCTTGCGGCGTGATAACTGCCAATTGGCGGAGTATGAAGCCTGGTTTGAGGGTGAGTGCAATAAACTCACCCTTGATCCAGGCCTGATTATTGTTGGTCCGTTCATAGATGCTCTTGGCGATCCGGATTCATCTCCGTGGGATTCTGATCTTGCGATCATCTATCTGGATGGAATGTACATTCGCGTAGGTGAATACTACCGTCAACTCCCTAAGCATGACGGTGGAGGTGGATGCCTCAAGTATTTCAAGTACCACTACGGTCCATGTACAGACCACCGAGACTGTGATGGATTCCCACTCTTCTCGGAGAAATATGAATTGCGGATCGACATCGATCGGCGATATGGACGCCATATTCACTACATGAATCAAGATCACATCTCCGAGGCTCGACTCCTAGGTCTGGATTTCGATAGCATTGATCCATTCGAGTTCATCCGGGCAGTCGAAAAACACAGAAAGTCTTCAATACCTTTGCATGAGATTCTGGGATTCAAGGTGGTGCCCGCGAAATGACGAACGCATACAAATACCCGACTGAGTACTTTCTCCAAGAGGGCAAGGAGAATATGAAGCAGTGCCTTCAGGCTACCTTCAAGGCAGCGGCGGCTCACAACATCAAAAAAGTGATTATCTTCACTTCAGCAGGAAAAGGGGTGAAGATGGCAATTGAGGATTATCGATCTCAGGCGCAGTTCGCCGAAATCAAGTTGATTGCTGTGACATTTCCAAGTCAGACCCAGTTCTCTAAAGGTGATTCCTCTGAATACACTATCCCGACCGATATTTGCGAATTCTTAGCTGGTCAGAACGTTCCAATTGTGCGTGCTCATTTGCCATTCGATCCAATTCTCCCACATTATAAGGGGCATGGGGTTCTTGGACAAGATTTCAGTTTAATTGGCAATGCCCTCAGGATTTTCTGCGGGAGTATGAGTCTCTGCGTTCAGGCTGTGTTAATGGCTTCAGATGCAGGTCATGTCGTGCTGGGTGAACACGTGATAGCGATGACCTCAGATACGTCAATTCTTGTCCGTGCCGCAGGAACATCCAATTTTTTGAGGGATCTGATTGTCAGAGAAATTATATGCAAACCTGTATTGCTTACAATTGGAAAGTCTGAAAAGGCGGAATATTCATTGGAAGATTCAACGGAAAAGGCGCAGGCCAAGCCTGAATTGCTTCCTCCTGAATGATTTGGTCAGTTGTGCCTTTTGCATCGCTTCCTTCAGACTCGCTACGGTCAAGCTGAAATCCTGCCACTGCAAGCAGGTCTTCCCCGTTTGACCTCTCCCTATTCCATCGTGTATCTCTGTCTCAACGTATTTTGAACGCCCAATCTCCATCGGAGGTTCCTTCATGCCCGTTCCTGCCGTCATTGCCGGTGCCGCCGGCGAGTTTGCCCGGAACACCGGCTCTCTGCAGAAAGCCGTCGCCGGCCTCACGCCCGAGCAATGGCTCACTCGTCCCAGCGACCATTCCAACCACGTCACCTGGATTGTCGGCCATCTAATCTGGGGACGCCATGCGCTTATCAACCGCATAGGCGGCAGTTGGTCCTGCCCTGGTCTCGAGATCTTCGCCCGATCTGCCAAGCTCGACGAGAGTTGCAGCTACCCATCCTCTGAGACGTTGCAGGCCATGTGGCGCGACTCCGCCGCCGCGCTCGACTCCGCCTTGTGTAATCTCACCCCTGAGGCGCTGGCCGCTCCCGCGCCTCCCGGACCGCCCAGCCCGGACGGAAAGGTCAGCGGCTTTATCGGTGTGCTGGCATGGCATGAAACCTATCACCTCGGCCAGGTCGCCTACCTGCGCAGTTGGCTCGGCCACTCCGGCCTCTTCGGCTAGACTCGTGCTGCTCAAAGTGAAGAGGCCACCGCTGGTTTGGGGTGGCCTCTCTCTTTTATTGCGGCTGTAGCAATCTTGTTACGCCCCCGCCTCCGGCAGCTTCACCAGACGCGCATCCAACAGCGCCTCAATGCTCATCAGCGCTTCCAGCACCGCATCGGAAACCGGCGCATCCACCTGCACTACGGAGAGCGCCTTCACCGGCTTCAGTCCGGAGCGTTCTCTGCCCAGTGCGAAGTTGCCGATGTTCACGCCCTGCTCGCCGAGAATGGTCCCAATCCGCCCGATCACTCCCGGTACATCCAGATTGCGGCAAACCAGCAAATTCCCTTCGAGCGGCGTCTCTATGTCGATGCCGTCAAATTCCAGCAGCCGCGGCTGCACGCCGTGAATCACCGTTGCGCTGGCGCGGCTCAATCCTGCGCCGGTGTGCAGCTCAATCGTCAGCACCGTCGCCGCACCGCCGCGATGGCTCTCCTGTTTCTCCTCGTGTACGCGAATGCCGCGCTCCTCGGCCACCGAAGCCGCGTTGATGAGGTTCACATTCTCTGAGCCCTCCAGTAGTCCCGCAATTGCCGCGTTGCGCACCAGCTCCGTCTTTGCGTCGGCCAGCGTTCCGCCATACACCAGGTCAATCGCCTCAATGCCGCCTTTGCCCGCCTGCGCCAAAAATCCGCCAAGCCGTCCTGCCAAATCAATGTATGGTGCCAGTGCTACATACTCCTCATGGCTCAGCGATGGCAGATTCACTGCATTCTGCGCCACGCCGAGCTTCAGATAATCGCGCACTTGCCGCGCAATCTGAATCCCCACCGCCTCCTGCGCTTCGGCCGTCGAGCCGGCGATGTGCGGCGTCAGAATCACATTCTCCAACTCCGCGTAGGGTGACTCCTTCGGTGGCTCAATCGCAAATACATCCAGCGCCGTTCCTGCCACGTGTCCGCTCTTCAGTGCCGCCACTAGCGCTGCATCGTCTATGAGCTCGCCGCGCGCGCAGTTGATAATCCGCACGCCCTTCTTCATTGCCGCCAGCGATTTTGCATTGATTACTCCTGTCGTCTGCGGCGTCAGTCCCACGTGCAGCGTTAGATAGTCAGCCCCGGCAGTCAGTTCCTCCAGCGTCACGAGCCGGATGCCGTTCTCCCTCGCCACCGCAGCCGAAACAAACGGATCACTGCCGATAATCTCCATCCCAAATCCCTTGGCTCGCCGTGCAACTTCCAGCCCAATCCGCCCCAGCCCCAGGATGCCCAGCGTTTTGCCGCGCAGTTCTGCTCCCTGCAAACTCTTCTTTTCCCACTTGCCCTCATGCATCGACGCATTGGCTGTGGGCACCTTGCGCGCCAGAGCCAGCATCAGGCCAAGGGTCAGTTCGGCCACCGCCACCGCATTTGCTCCCGGCGTATTCATCACTACGATGCCCCGCCGCGTGGCTGCCTCGGCGTCGATATTGTCCACGCCCACTCCCGCTCGCCCAATCACCCGCAGCTTCGGCGCGAATTCCATCAGCGCATCGTCCACCTGCACCGCGCTTCGCACCACCAGCGCATCCGCGTCGGCCAGCGCGGCCGCCAGCCCATCCGGCAACTGATCGTGCGTCAGAACCTCCCACCCCGGCTCCGCGGCAAACACCGCTAGCGTCGCCGCAGAAACCTTCTCCGCCAGTACGATCTTCATCGTGCCTCCCTGGCCCTTGCGCGCGGCCTCATATTCGTCAAAGCGAATCCCGCTCTGTTCGCACAGCATCTCGAAGATCCGCACTACCGCCGCGTGCGGTTTCCCCTCGCCCTTTTCATACTTGGTCAGCGAATTGGCATGAACCCCCAGCCTCTCCGCCATCTCGTATTGATACAGGTCCAACTGCCTCCGTGCGATCAGCAGCTTCTCCCCAAAACTCAGTTCAGACATGAATGCCTTTCACAATACTGTGAAGAAGTGAGAAAGTGAATAAGTGAAGAATCCTTGCATGCGATTCGCTGCCGATTCACGCTGTCACTGTCTTGGTTCACTTGTTCACTTCTTCACTCTTTCACTGCCTTTGCATACACTTCCTGCGCCGCCGCCACCGCCTGCCCATACTTCACCGGCAGTCCCAGCGTATCCTTCGCAACGTGTTCCATCGCCGCCAGCAGCGCCACGGTATCCAGATAATCGAAGAACCCCAGATGCGCCACGCGGATGATCTTGCTCTGCATCTCGCCCTGACCATTGGTAATCGCCAGCGCAAACCGCCCCTTCAGCGCCTTCACCACTTCGCCCGAGTTCATTCCTTCCGGCGTCAGTACAGCCGTTGCCGCCGCCGCCGGAGCCGTGGGTGCAAACAGCGTGAACCCCAGCGCCACCAATCCCGCCCGCGTCGCCGCCGCATTCACCTGCGCGTTGTTCACCAGCGCAATTCGGCCCTTCTCCAAATCGCCGCCGCCCTGCCCGGCAATGTAATCCAGCGCCGCGCCCAGCCCCGCGATCAGCGCCACCGACGGCGTGTATGCGCTCTCGCCCTTCGCCGCGCTCTTGCGTTCCTTGCGCAGGTCAAAGTAATAGCGCGGATTCCTCGCCCCCTCCATTGCATTCCACGCCTTCTCGCTCACGCTCAAATATGCCAGCCCCGGCGGAATCATCACCGCCTTCTGCGAGCCGCCAATCAGCACATCGATTCCCCAACCGTCCACGTCGAAGTGTGTTGTTCCCAGACCCGTAATTCCATCCACTACCAGCAGAGTTTCCTTTCCCTTGACCAGCCGCGCCACCGCCTCCACGTCGTGACGCACCCCGGTCGAAGTCTCTGTCGCCTGCATATAAACGGCCCGATGCTCTGCCTTCAGCGCGGCTTTCACCTCGGCCATATCAAATGTCTGCCCATAGGGCGCGCCCACCACATCCACCACGCACCCAAACGCCTTGGCCAACTCCACCCAGCGCTCGCCAAACTTGCCTGCCGTCAGCACCAGAACCCGGTCGCCCGGAGATGTCAGATTCGAGACCGAGGCCTCCATCGCCCCCGTCCCCGAACTCGCCAGCACCAGCACATCATTCTGCGTGCCCACAAAAACCTTCAGTTGCGCCAGAACCTTCTGATAAAGCGCGCGAAACTCCGGCGTGCGGTGATGCATCTCTGCCGCCGCCATGGCAAACTGGGCCGCCGGCAACAGCGGCGTCGGACCCGGTGTAAACAAGCGCGTCTTGCGAATCATTTTCTCCTCGTTTCTCGCCCCGGCTCAAGCAGGAAGCCGGAACAGGACCAAATAGCAAAATTGCTGCCATCGATAATCACATAATACACATATTTGTGATTATTGTGATTTTTATTTGCCATACCATCAAATCCACCTAAATCCTCCACTCCCACCCCAAAATCGGTACAATTCTTCTTTGGTGAGGTTTAGCTTTCGTGCTCCATCCTGTTGGTCTTTTCTAGGAAATGAAGCGAAAAGAGTTGGCTACCACAAATCAAATCAGTAGTTTAGGAAGGAAATTATGAGCGAAGCAGGCGCACTGGAAGCCCAGGTCAACCAGCAGATCATCACCGCCATGAAGGCCCACGACGCGGTCCGCACCACCACTCTGCGCCTCATCAAGAACGCCCTCAAAAATCAATTCATTGCCAAGCGCGAGGCGCTCACTGGGGCCGAAGAGCAGCAAGCCCTGGCCACCATGATCAAGCAGCGACGCGATTCCATCGACCAGTACACCAAGGGCAACCGCCCTGATCTTGCCGCCGCCGAAGCCGCCGAAATCGCCGTCATCGAGGAATTCCTGCCCAAGGCCCTCGA
>Ga0224559_1000773_pt1 | contig 19314 bp, 18 predicted proteins | sample 714S33034metaG_FD_180676 | JGI IMG/M metagenome (GOLD analysis project Ga0224559, IMG submission 180676) | Peat soil microbial communities from Stordalen Mire, Sweden - 717 S3 30-34 | ecosystem: Environmental > Terrestrial > Soil > Wetlands > Peat | place: Sweden: Norrbotten County, Stordalen... | reverse complement strand
AGGAGATGGAGCGGATATTTCCCGATGCGCCGGGAGTTATGCAGCGGACGATGGAGATAGCCGAGCGGTGTAACTTCAAGCTGCATCCGGTGGAGAGTCCGTGGCCTAAGTTCGCGGTGCCCGAAGGTCAGACGATTGACAGCTACTTTGAGGAGGTTTGCCGCAAAGGCTTCCAGATGCGCATGGATACAGCTGTGCGCAGGCTGGAGGAGCGCGGGCAGCGGCGTTCCAGCGTGGCCGAGTATGAAGCGCGACTGAATTACGAGATCGGCATCATCCGGCAGATGCAATACTCAGGCTATTTTCTGATTGTCTGGGACTTTATTAAGTATGCCAAGGATCATGGTATCCCGGTGGGACCGGGGCGTGGCTCGGGCGCGGGATCGCTGGTGGCGTATGCGATGGAGATTACTAACATCGACCCGCTGCAGAATGTGCTGCTGTTTGAGCGGTTTTTGAATCCTGAGCGCGTGTCGATGCCTGATATTGACGTGGATTTTTGCCAGATCCGGCGCAGCGAAGTGTATGAGTATGTGGTGGAGAAATATGGCCGTGAGCAGGTAAGCCAGATTATCACCTTCAACACGATGGCGGCCAAGGCGGCGATCAAGGATTGCGGCCGTGCGATGGACATGCCTTATGGCGACGTGGACCGGATTGCCAAGCTGATTCCGGCGACGGTGGGCATGACGATTGACGCGGCGCTGGAGGGCGTGCCGGATCTGAAGAAGGCTTATGACACCGACGGGCAGATACGGGAGCTGATTGACACGGCGAAGAAGCTGGAGGGGCTGGTGCGCGGGTCGGGGGTTCATGCGTCGGCGGTGGTGATTGCGCCGCGGGAGCTGACCGAACTGGTTCCGGTGGCCAAGACCAAGAACGACGAAATTGTAACTGCATACGATATGAAGTCCGTGGAAAAGATGGGGCTTCTGAAGTTTGACTTTCTTGGACTGACGACGCTGACGGTGATTGACGATTGCCTGAGGCTGATAAAGAAGACGCGCGGCGAGGATGTGAACATTGAAGCTATACCCCTGGACGATGAGGAGACTTATAAGAAAGTCTTTCAGGCGGCGCTGACTTCGGGGGTTTTTCAGTTTGAGTCGAATGGAATGCGGGATATGCTGCGGCGTTACAAGCCGGATAAGATTGAGGATCTGACGGCGCTGACGGCGCTTTTCCGGCCGGGGCCGATCCAGGGCGGGATGACGGATGACTTTATCGAGCGGAAGTGGGGACGGCGCAAGGTGGAGTATATGTTGCCGGAGATGGAGCCGGTGCTGAAGGAGACGCTGGGAGTTATCGTCTATCAGGAGCAGGTGATGCAGATTGCCAACGTGCTGGCGAGTTACTCGCTTGGCGAGGCCGACCTGCTGCGCCGCGCGATGGGCAAGAAGAATCCTGAAGAGATGGCCAAGCAACGCGGCCGCTTTATGGACGGAGCCGACAAGCTGGGGCATCCCAAGGGGACGGCGGGCGAGATCTTCGACCAGATGGAGAAGTTTGCCGGCTATGGATTTAATAAGTCGCACTCGGCGGCGTACGGGCTGGTGAGTTATCAGACGGCTTACTTGAAGACGCATTATCCGACGGAATTCATGGCCGCGCTGCTAACTTCGGAGACCTCGAAGCCGGAAAATGTTGTCAAATATATCGGCGAATGCAAGGAGATGGGCATCAAGGTCGAGCCGCCGGATGTGCAGATCTCCGGGAGCCAGTTTACGCCGCATAACTCGGCGGATGAGCAGGCGATCCGCTTTGGGCTGGCGGCGGTGAAGAATGTCGGCGGGAATGCGATTGAGTCAATTATGAAAGCTCGTGCCGAGGTTGGGGGCAGATTCAAGAGCTTCTGGGAGTTCTGCGAGAAGGTCGATCTGCGGGTGATGAACAAGCGGGTGATTGAGTCGCTGATCAAGGCTGGAGCGCTGGACGCGCTGGGCAAGCGAGCCGCGCTGATGGGGGCCGTGGACAAGGCGATGGAGCGGGCGCAGAAGGCGCAGCGGGATGCGGCGCAGGGACAGAGCGGGCTTTTTGGAATTTTTGACGACGGGCCGAAGAAGGCGCAGGGCGACGATTTGCCCAAGGTGGCCGAGTGGGAAGAGGGCGAGCGGCTGGCCAATGAGAAAGAGGTGCTGGGCTTCTTTGTGTCGGGGCATCCGCTGGATAAGTACGCGGAGAAGCTGCGGAATTTGACGGGGGTGATTCCGGTGGCCGAGGCGCTGGAGCGCAAGCCGCCGGAGAAGCGCTGGGGGCAGGCGGACCCGGCGGACGAGATACAGGTGGCGGGCATGATTCTGGGGCTGAAGGTGCAGAAGACCAAGCGCGAGGGCAAACTCTACGCGCAGGCGGCGCTGGAGGACGCTTCGGGCAAGATTGAACTGGTCTGCTTTCCGCGGGATTATGAGCGGCTGGCGGGGCAGTTGAAGATGGAGGCGCCGGTGCTGCTGCGAGGAACGCTGACCGGCGAAGAGGATTCCGCGCCGAAGATTGCCGTCAGCGGGATTCAGTCGCTGGAGGAGGTGCAGGTAAAGCTGCCCACGGGGATCAGGATTCGCATTAATCTGGAGCGGGCATCGGAGGAGATGTTTTTGGGATTGAAGAGTACGGCGGATGCGGCGCCGGGACCGGGCAAGGTGATGCTGAACCTGGAGAAAAAGGGCGAGTACACGGTGATTCTGGAACCGGAGGGGATGAGCGTGACGGCCGATCGCGGCTGGGTGGAGCGGGTGGAGGAACTGATTGGCCGGGGAACGGTGCAGGCGGTGGGGTAAAGGCAGGGAACAGGGTTGCAGTCTTGACGGTGACACGGCTTGGGGTTCTTTGCCAACACCAGCTCGGACCCACACGAGTTGTGGGTTATTGAAGGCGCTGAAGCGCGGAGCTAATAAACACTGCGCCTACGGCGCGGGCAACAGGCTGCTGTCGGCAAACCTAATCGATCAGATTGTGGGTCATGGCGTAGCGGGTCAGTTCGGCGTTGCTTTTCATCTGCATTTTTTCCATGATGCGGGCGCGATAGGTGCTGATGGTTTTCACGCTGACATGAAGCCGGTCGCCGATCTCCGTCAAGGGGACGCCGGCGGCAATCATTTTCATCACTTCGAATTCCCGGTCGGAGAGCAGTTCATGCAAGGGCTTGGCGGCGTCCTCATCCAGGTTGGCGATCAGCTTTTCGGCGAGGCTCGAGCTGACGTAGCGGCCGCCGGACAGTATTTTTTTGGTGGCCATGGCCAGCTCTTCGGGAGCGCTCTCTTTATTGATATAAGCGGCCGCGCCGGCGCGCAGGCAGCGCACGGCATACTGCTCTTCCGGCTGGCAGCTCAGGATGATAACCGGCATACGCGGGTAGGCGTGCTTGACATCGCGCAGCACGTCCATCCCGCTGCGCCCCGGCATACTGATGTCCAGCACCAGCAGGCTGATGGGTGTCTTTCCCAAATGGCTCAGCACCTCATCGCCGTTGCCGGCTTCGGAGAATTCAACGCCGGGAAGCGCATCCGCCAGGATCTCTTTCAGGCCGCGGCGGACGACCGCATGGTCATCGGCGATCAGGATACGCATACTTCGGTCCTCTCGGCGCGGGGAATGTCCACGGGAACGCGGACCGTGATGGTGGTTCCGTTGCCGGGAGAAGTGGAGATCTGCACGTCGCCTCCGCAGAACTGCGCTCGCTCTTTCATGCCCAGCAGTCCCAGGGAGCCGAGAGTATTGGAAAAACCCGATTCATGAAAGCCGATTCCGTCGTCTTCTACTATTAAAAGGATACTCTCCTCTTGCTGGTAGAGGGCAATGCGCACCGATTTGGCCTGCGCATGGCGGATGATGTTGGTCAGGCACTCCTGAAAGATGCGGAAGGTCGCGGTGGCCCGGTCCCCATCCAAATGCAGATCGACCGGCGGAACGGAGACCAGGCAGGGGATTCCATTGCGCGCGGCAAAGTCGTTGGCCTGCCATTCAATGGCGGCCGCCAGGCCCAGATCGTCCAATACGCCGGGGCGCAGTCCGCTGCAGATGGCGCGCACCGCCTTGACGCCATCATTGATTAACTGAATCGATTCCTTGAGCCGGGCGAGAACTTCGCCCGCTGACTCCGGCAGATGACGCGTCATCCACGTCATATCCAATTTGATGGCGGTGAGAATCTGCCCGATTTGATCGTGCAGATCGCGGGCAACCTGCTTGCGGTCGTCTTCGCGCACCCATTGCAGGCGCTCGGCTAGCGCGCGCAGTTGCTCACGTTGCAGGACCAGCAACTCTTCCCCGCGTTTGCGTTCCGTGATGTCGCTGTTGATCTCCAGAATACGGGGCGCCTGATCGCGCTTGCCCCATTGCAACGCCCAGCGACCGGAGACAACAATGCGCCTGCCATCCTGCGCGGTTTTGACGAGGTCTCCCTCCCAATGCCCGGAGCGCAGCAGTTCCGCTCTGATTTCCGCCAGTGGCTGGGGAAACTCGGTACGCAGCAGTTTGTGGGAGATTTGGCCAATGGCCTGGGCTTTGGAGTATCCCAGCATCGCCTCTGCTCCGCGGCTCCAAAGGAGGATCTTCCCTTCCATGTCGATTACCAGTGCGGAGTCCTGCGTGAGTTCGATGAGGGATGCCTGCTCGGCAGTGGCAATCTGCTCCTGGCGTCTAGCCGCAACGTCGCGGAAGACCAGCACTACGCCAATGACGTTTCCTTTGCCGGCAAGGATAGGCGCGGCACTGTGTTCGACTGCAATTTCGCGGCCATCCCTGGTGACCAGATCCACGTGGTTCGCTACGGATAAAACCTGTTTCTCCTTGAGTACGCGAAGCACTTCATTGTCCGCGCTCATGCCGGACTTTTCATTGATGAGCCGAAGCACATTTCCAATCGGCTGGCCTAGAGCCTCTTCCGCTGGCCATCCGGTGAGAGCGGCGGCGACCGGGTTGAGAAAGGTGACGCAGCCCCCGCTGTCGGTTGCAATCACCGCCTCGCCAATGCTGCCTAGAGTCGCCGTCCAGCGTTCCTCGCTCTGCAGCAGTTTGGTGCCCAGTTTTTCGACGTGGTAGCGCGTGAAGAGGGCCAGGAAGACGCCCACAGCCAAGCCCAGGCCCAGGAAGCTGGTCACCAACAAGGTCCATCGCAGATGGGCGGCTTGAACCCGCTCGATGCGCAATCCCTCTTCCACACCTTGAAACTCCAGAATCTGCCCGCGAAGGGCATCCATCCGGAGTATTCCCTGCCGGTTCTCATAGAGAGTGGGGTCGGCTTTTCCGGCGCGGCGAAGGGAGATCATCGTGCTGGCGTACCCTTCCCACTCCACATAGCCGGCATGAAAGTCCTTCAGCCGCTGCTTCTGCTGCGGGAGGTCAATAGCCACCAGTGCATACAAGGCCTGGAATTCGGGGTCGAACCTCCTGGCGCCCTCCAAATAAGGTTGAAGGAAGCTCTCGTCTCCCGTGGCGATGTATCCGCGCGTGCCGGATTCCATGTCAACGAGCAACACGAGTAAATGCCCGGATTGGTCCAGAACCTGATCGGTATGGTCAACCGACTGCAAGGATCGGTTCAAGTCGAAGGTCTCCCATAACAGCAGGATCGCCAGAGCGGCGGTGATCGCCATGGGAACCAGAATCATTTGGCGGAGCAGCGATTTTAATTTCGAGTATTCCATAATAACTTGTCACTCCCTTCCGGAGGACGGCATCTAGCACATTTTGCTTGTTGGAATAGGTTGGATATTCCGCTTGGTTCAAGATTGCCGGATGCTGCAAGAACGTATTCTGCACAAATAGGAAAAATCCTCTATCCTCGGGTAATTGATAATGCCGAATCACATTGTGAAGAGCCTTGTGCGATTGAAGACACACACAGGAAAATTTCATCATCGCAGAAACGAGCGCGAAAGACAGGTCTGTATTGCTCACTTGCGGGGAATATCTTCAAGATTCATGCCGGCGGCGGGAAGAGGTTCCGCAACAGAGCCAGCGCCTCGGCGGGGGTGGCGATGGCGCCTTCCAGTTGGGCGTCTTCGACGGCGCGGAGCATGGGGCGGAAGGCTGCGCCGGGAGTGTAGCCGGCGGCGATCAGCTCGCGGCCGGTGAGGAGCGGCGCGGGGCGGACGGCTTCTTCGGGCATCGCTTCATAGCGCTCGCGCACAAAATTCCAATGGTCGAGATTGCCGCTGCCAGCCATGCAGTCCATGCGATGCAAGGCCAGGTGTTGCGGGAAGTCCTCCAGACGGAAGAAGCGCTTGAGCGTGGAGGCCTTCATGCGCGGGGCGTCGGCAAAGCGCATATGATTCTCGATCAACGCGAGGGTCTGGCGGCTTTCGTCGTTGGAGAAGCGAAAGCGGCGGCAGATTTCAGCGGCGATGGCGACGCCGACCTCGACGTGGCCGTCGAAGCGGATGCGCTCCGCGCGGCGAAAGGTGGCGGGCTTGCCAACGTCGTGCAGGAGTGCGGCCCAGGCGAGCGGGAGCGGGCAGCCGGCTTCCAACTGCGCCAGCAGACGCAACGTGTGCTCAAAAACGTCGCCTTCGGGATGGAACTGCGGCGGCTGCGCGACGCCCTTCATGCGGGCGACCTCCGGCAGCACTTCGGCGAGCAGGGCGGTCTCGTCGAGCAGCTCAAAGGCGCGGCGGGCGTGGCCTTCGGTGAGCATTTTGGTCAGCTCGTCGCGCACGCGCTCGCGGCTGACGGCGCGGGTTTTGGGGGCGAGATGGCGGATGGCGGCGGCGGTTCCGGCTTCAATCTGAAAGTCGAAGCGGGCGGCGAAGCGGACGGCGCGGAGCATGCGCAAGTGGTCTTCTTCAAAGCGCTCGGCGGGCTGGCCGATGGCGCGAAGGATGCCGGCGTCCAGGTCGGCGAGGCCGTTGACATGGTCGATCACAGCGGCATGAAGGGTACGGGCTTCAGCCCGTACATCCTGGGTAGAGAGAGAACTGGGCTTTAGCCCCTGCGGGAAAAACCGCTCCGGATCAAGCAGCAGCCCGTTGATGGTGAAGTCGCGGCGGCGGACATCCTCCTCGGCTCTGAGGGTGTAACGAACCGCATCGGGATGGCGGCCATCGGAGTACGCGCCGTCCGAGCGGAAGGTGGCGACTTCGGTCACCGCATAGCCGTCCTCATCGCCATCAGCCACCAGCACCACGCCGAAGTGCGCGCCCACGGCAAAGGTGCGCGGGAAGAGATTGAGGACCACGTCAGGCGTGGCGCTGGTGGCTACATCGTAATCGTGAGGCTCCCGGCCCAGCAGCAGGTCGCGCACGCACCCGCCGGCCAGATAGGCTTCGTGGCCCGCCGTGCGCAGAGCAGCGATGATCCGCAAAGCGGCATCGAATTGGAGATTAGTGGGAAACATAGCTGCGGAATTCAAGGGATTGAAATATCTGGAAGGCTATCATCTTCCATTACAGGTGCCATTGATTCGCGTTGAATCTTAGCTTTGCGAATCAACGAAAACTCCTGATCTGCCAGTTCAAGCACAGCCGCAAGCCGATGAAATCTTCTTTCCTCATCGGGAGGTGAGAAGGATTTCCTGTCATACCATCCATGATGGATTTCGGCCCACGCATGGCCGAGAATAGTAGTGATTTGAATTTCAAATCTATATCCATCGAATCGCCGATATTCAGTTCGAGCAAGCTGGCTCTCAGTATATTTACAGTCCATATGTAATGCGCTATATCCAAATTCATTGATTTTCACGATGCGCTTATTATCCGGGCTTCCTATGCGCTTGTCATCAGGGCTTCCAATCAATTCGAACTCTTGCCGAATGACATTTGCGACTTGATCAATTTCCTCTGGATAGTAAGTTATAATTCTAAGGCCAACAACATCAGGGATGTCATCCAAAGACTTATAGTCCTTCTCCGAGTCGCGATATTTATCTTCAAGTTTGGACTTTTCCTTGACTCTGGATTGCGTAGAATGTATCTTAATCGTTTTTTCTTGCAAATATGTCTCGACGAGCTTGTTGGTTGTGGCGCAAAGATCAGCAAATACTTTTTCTCTGCTGTCGAAAGCAGCCAGTACCGCTTCAACAGAAATTGCGCCGATCCTATCGTTGAGTTGGGGCATTCGGATTGCCTATCAGGCGGCCTCGGGACGGCGAATCAGGCGGATTCTCACATTCATACCGGGAATTCCCTCTGGTTTCCCTATCGCAATGGCATTATTCTCATCCTTGAGAGTACCGTCAAGATCGAGTGTAAAATCTTCACCGTAGGTTTTGAAAACGCTAATTGCTCCTGGCAGAAACGGTTTCGCGGCAATCTTGGCTTTCAATTTTTTAGGATATGGAACCGATGGATTCGGTTCTTCATAAGAACCATCATAATAATAGCTTGCATCCCCCCCCTGAATCTTTCCATCGCGCATCACCATGACTCCGGAGCCGTATACGCCGACATTACTGCCAAACTCAATTGTCCAAAGACCCTGCATAGGCCACCTCCGATGGGGATAATGCTCCAAACTTCAGGTTATTCCCCGGTGCCTATCCCGTCAACATCACCGCAAGCGCGCTTCCCTTTGCCGCAATTTCGCGCTACCATTGCGGCAGTCGGCTTGGGAGGGTTTTTGTGATGCTGCGCCGGTTTGGTTTTTTGCTGCTCTTGATCGTCCTTGCGCCCGCCGTGGCCTCTGCCGGCAAGCTGAAGCCTTGCGTGACCGCCGAGGAGGCTACCAAGCTCATCGACAAGGACGTCTGCGTCTCGGCGCACGTTTATGATGTGGTCGAATTGCCGGATGGAACGCGCTTCCTGGATGTCTGCACGCCGCAAACGCCCGATGAGCAGTGCCGCTTCACAATCATGAGCCTGTGGGAGGACCGCGAGGATGTGGGCGAACTGCGCAAATACCGCGATATGAATGTGCAGGTGCGCGGGATCGTGCGGCCGATGCATGGGCGGGCGGGGATGGTGGTCAGCCATGCGCGGCAGTTCTACGACGGTCCGCCCAAGTTCAGGCCCAACCCAAGGCTGGCGCGCGGCTTCACCGCCGAGGAGAGCCGTCCGCCGATCCGCGACCCCAATCTGCGCGCGCAAGGCGGCGGGCGGTCTTTCATGAACTCGCGGGATAAGGTGACGCTGCCGGGAAAGTGACAGGAGCTTTCAGCCATCAGCTTTCAGCTATCAGCTTGTGGCTGTTAACTGATAGCTAATAGCTAAAAGCTGATCCTCGCCTCGGCCATCTCCTTCAAAATGGCTTCAGCGGCATCTGCCGGGTCGGGGGCCTGGGTGATGGGGCGGCCCACTACCAGGTAGCTTGCGCCCAGACGCAGGGCTTCAGCGGGAGTGGCGATGCGCTTCTGGTCGCCGAGTTCGGCTCCGGCGGGGCGGATGCCGGGGATGACCAGGACGCCTTTAGATCCGGTGAGCGCGCGCAAGCTGGCAACCTCTTTTGGTGAGCAGACAAAGCCGCGCAGGCCGGCCTCCAGGCCCATGCGCGCCAGCAACTCCACCTGCGCGGCGGGTGAGCGCTTCAGGCCTATCGCGTTGACCTGAGCCTGATCCATGCTGGTGAGCACGGTAACGGCCAGCAACTCGGGCGGCTCGGCGACGCCATCCAGCGCGGCGCGCGCGGCGGAGAGCATGGCCGGGCCTCCGGCGGCGTGCAGGGTCATCATCTTCACGCCCAGGCGCGTGGCGGAGCGCACCGCCGCGGCTACAGTGTTGGGAATGTCGTGCAGCTTGAGGTCGAGGAAAACGGAGTGGCCGCGCGCCGTCAACAGATCGACGATGGACGGCCCGGCGGCGACGAACAGTTCCAGCCCCACCTTGAACCATTGGCAGGTGCTCTCCAACTGGCCAACCAGCTCTGCGGCGGCGGCGGCATCGGGAACATCCAAGGCGACAATCAGGCGCTTGCGGGCCTCTTCAACGTAGTCCACGTCAGGCGTTCGGGTGGGGGCAAAGGTGGGATTCAGCCGGTCGGGGATGGGCATGCTCTAATCCTAGAGCATTTCACCTGTTTCCGTGGAGGGGAACTTGCATCCCACCCTAGCCGCAAAAACAAGAACGCGGCGAGGGTGGGGCACCCAGGCTGATTCAAGGCTGTTTTCAATGCGCCAGGAAATAGACTCCAATGCAGACCAGCACGGCGGAGGCCCAGCGGCGGCGGTCCACATTTTCCTTGAGGAAGAGCTTGGCGGCGATGGCGTTGGTGATCAGCGTCAGCGAGGCCGAGGCGGGCGCGACAAAACTCACCGGCAGATGGTTCACCGCAAGGAGCAAAGAGAAGAAGGACAGCGCCAGAAAGAAGACTCCAAGAAAGAAGAGCGGGCAGGTGAGAACGGCTCGAATGGCGCCGGACAGGCCGGAGCGCGCGCGAATTTCGTCCAGGTCGCCGATGGACTTCATGGCCGCGGCGGTGAGCACTTCGCCGGCGGTGGAAGTGAGCACGATGGCCGCAATCATTGCCGTGGCGGCCCAGAAGCCGGGGTGTGGGGCAGGGAAGGGAAGCGTCATTGTGGCGGCTCCTCTTCTTGGATGGGTAATTCGATGGGCGCGGGCCTTTCGGTCAGCGAAGGGCCTTGGGCGACAAAGCCTACGCCGATGGTGATCAGCACAATCCCGGCCCAGCGCAGCAGGGAGATCGGCTCATGGAGCCAGAAACGCGCCAGCAGCGCAAGCACAACATTGCCGAAGCCGGCGGCGGGCATGACGAAGGAGAGATCGGCCCAGGAGAGGGCGGTCAGATAGCTGGCGAAGTAACCGATCAGCAGCGCGATGCCGAGAATGATCCAGGGCGAGAAGACGGCCGCGACGAGGGCGAAGGGATGAGCCGGCGAGATGGGGGGCAGATGAGCCATGCCGCGCGAGAGGCAGGAATCGCCCAGTGGCGTGCAGACGGAGACCAATCCCAGGATCAGGTATTGGCGCGGCTTGAGTCTTGCATGAGCCATAGACAGATTACAGATGACAGATGACAGATGACAGATGACAGATGACAGATTACAGATGACAGATGACAGATGACAGATTACAGATGACAGATGACAGATTACAGATGACAGATGACAGATGACAGATGACAGTCTGCCGGTTGAGGTTCGTTGTTTCCCAGGTCCGAAAATCCGGACCTGGGGCACCCAGCATTTGTGGATGATCAAGGACGAACCGCAGATACTTCAACTCGCTACGCTCGCTCAGAATGGCAGTGCGACTAGAGCTAAACGCTTACGGTCGCGGCCTGTTTGCTGCGCGCATCTTTCACCATTTTGTTGCGCTGCGCGCGCAGCTTGAGGAAGGCCTTGGCCTCGACGTAGAGACGCGCCAGATCGCGATTGACAAAGGCCTTCCAGACGACGCGGAAGGCGGCCTTGGGGCGGAAGTAATACTCGTCGTAGAAGCGGTGGACCATCTCCAGCACGTAATCGACGGGCAGGCCGGGATACTCGATGTGCGCCATCTGGTGGCCGCCCTCGTCCATGATGGCCGTCGAGTTGAGGATGAAGCCGCCCTGCTTGGCGTAGTCAAAGAACTCGGTGCCGGGAAAGGCGTGGGCGATGGAGACCTGGATGGTTTCGCAGTCGAGCTTTTTGGCGAAGTTGATGGTGTTGCGGATCGATTCCTTGGTCTCGCCGGGCAGGCCGAGGATGAAGTCGGCGTGGATGCAGAGGCCAATGTCGTGGCAGTCCTTGGCGAACTGGCGGGCGCGTTCGACGGTGGCGCCCTTCTTCACGTTTTTGAGGATTTGCGGGTCGCCGGACTCGAAGCCCACGATGAGCAGGCGGCAGCCCGCATCCTTCATTGCTTGCAGGGTCTTGCGGTCGGTGGTCACGCGCGAGGTGCAGCTCCAGGTGATGCCCAGCGGCTTGATCTTTTCGCAGAGTTCAATGGTGCGCGGCCCCTGAATGTTGAAGGTGTCGTCGTCGAAGAAGAACTCCTTCACGTCGGGGAAGTTCTGCTTGGCCCAGGCCAACTCGGCGGCGACGTCATCAGTAGAGCGCGTGCGCCAGCGGTGACCGCTCAGCGTCTGCGGCCACAGGCAGAAGGTACACTGCGCCGGGCAGCCGCGCGAGGAGTAAAGCGCGATGAAGGGGTGCATCAGGAAAGGCACGTTGTAGCGCGTCACATCCAGATCGCGCTTGTAGATTTTGGTGGCCCAGGGCATCGCGTCCAGGTCTTCGATCTGCGGACGGTCGGGGTTATGCACGATCTCGCCGGTCGGCTTTTTGTAGCTGATGCCGAGAATCTCGTTGAGCGGCTTGCCCTGCGCGTACTCGACGACCGAGTAGTCGAACTCGCGGCGGCAGATGAAGTCCAGCGCGGAGCACTCGTTGAGCGCCTTCTCCGAGTCAGTGGTCACCGGTGGGCCGACGAAGGCGATGCGGATGGAGGGATTGGCCGCCTTGATGGCCTCGGCCAGGCGCTGATCGCCATCCCAGCCCATGGTCGAGGTGAAGAGGACCAGAAACTCGTAGCCTTTGCAGATTTCGATGGTCTCGGCGGGGGAGACGTGATGCGGGGAAGCATCCAGCACGCGCGAGCCTTCCAGCAATCCGGCGGGGTAGGTGAGCCAGACTGGGTACCAGTAGGATTCAATCTCGCGCGTCGCCGGCCAGCGCGAACTCGCTCCGCCGTCGAAGTTCTCGAAGGAGGGCGGATTCAGAAAAAGCGTCTTCAGGGGCATAGTCATCCCTTTCATTCTAACATTTTGGAGTTTTGAGCCTTTTTACGGTTTCCGTAAGGTGATTCCATGGCCTCCCACCCATTTCACAAAGAACGTGAAATGGATGGGGCACGGATCATCCTCACACTAACAGAGAAAAACTCAAGTACTGGTTTCGATCTACTTTCCGTGCAGTTCGTTCAGCCAGTCCTGCATGTGACCGAGGGCGCGCAAGAGGCCTAGCCGCGCCTTGCTGAGTTCGAGTCCAGCGTCCAGCGACTCCTGGAATTTCTGCCGTTCGTCAATGCGGGCCAGTTGCTCCGCTTTCGGGGAAAGCTGAGGCGGAGCGCCGGGGCCGCTGGCTGTGCCGCCGCCGAGTTCCAGTTGCGCCAGCACGGAGTGCAACTGCTGGCTGGCGATCTGCTGTTTTAGACTGGCGATCTCAGCCAAAGTATCCAACTCGCGGAGGCTTCCGGTCAACTCGGAGATTTGCACTTCGTTCTGGCGCTGGGCCTGCTCGGTCTCGACCTTGGCGCGCAGGGCGTCGGCGGCGGACTGCCTGGCCTTGGCGCGCAAGGCAAAGTCGAAGAAAGGGACCGTGATCTGAAAGCCGAAGCTGACGTTGTTGGGGGTGAAGTTGCTATAGTAGGCGCTGTAGTTGTTCAGAATATTCAAGTCGTAGTTGTATACGACTCCGAAGCCGATCTGCGGTCGCCGCCACAAGAGGTCGTCGCCCTTGGCCTGGATTTGCTTGGAGAGCGCGAGAGCACCGGCAGAGGCGATTCCTGGCAGGCTGCGCGGCGCTTCCGCCGCGGTGATCGAAGGTATTTCCGGGATACTGGCGTGATCGGGCGAGATCGAGCCAGTTGGCAGCCCGGTAAGTGCCGTAAGTTGTTGCGCGAGAACCTTGGCGCGGGTCTCCAAATGCAGGCGCTTGAGCTTCAACTGTGCCGCTGTCAGTTGCATTTGCAACAGATCGCTGAGCGGGTCCACGCCGGCCTCGGTGCGCTCCTTCTCAATGGTTACCAGACGAGCCGCGAAGGCCTCCTGCTGATGCGTCACGTCCAACTCGCTATTTATGGTGTCCAACTCAATGTAGGTGGTGGAGGCATCCAGAGCCACCTGCTCGCGGGCATCTTTGAGGCTCAGGCTTGCGGCTTCGATTCCGGCGTGAGCAGCTTTGACATATTGACGCTGGGAAGAACTGAGCACCAGCGACTGCATGGTCGCATTGCCCACCGACGGCTGGCCGGATGGAAAGCCGTGCGAGTAGCCGATCGTCGAGCCAATCGCAAAGTTGGGAATATAGGCATCCTGAGTCTGCGCCAGGGTGGCATTTGCCTTCAGCAGATCGGCCTCGGCCATTCTGACGGAGGTCGAATTTCTCTGCGCCAGGTCCACGACCGTCGACAGCGAGACCTGCGCCGGCAACAGCGCGGGCGCTATCGCCATCGCCGCTCCCATGAGGATGGCGGCCCAGCCGTGCAACGAATTGCTCCAATTTTTCGTGCCTATCCGCAGATTGTAGCGCCGGTCTCCAGACCGGCTGTACTGGCGGCTTCCAAGCCGCGAGAGGCAGCGAGCGCAGGTCTGGAGACCTGCACGACAGCCGCTCTGGAGAGCGGCGCTACAAAATTCGCGATTTATGAATAAGTTTTTCACGCTGCCGCTAACCTTCAGTTTTCTCAAATCAGTTTCAAATCCAAAGCCGGTTTGTAATCATGAGCCAGGGCCAGCGCCGCTGCCCGTTCCTGAAGGGCCGCTGCCTTGTCGCCGGAAAGCCTCTTCAACCGAGCCAGCCAAGTGTGCGCCACAAAGGCGGGAGCCGCCTCGCTCTTCATGCTGCCGGCGAGATACTTTTCCAGCATTTTGGCGGCCCGCGCCGAGTCGCGTTTAGTCAGAATCAGCAACTCCGCCCCGTCGTAGAGTGCAACATTGGCGTGCTTATCGTGCTCCGCAGCGCTCTGCCCGCTGCGCACCGCGGCTTCCATCTCATCCCAGCGCTCGCGCCCCTGATAGAAGCGAGCCAGGGTGATCCATTGGAAGGCTGGATGCGCCGCGGTTGAGATGGTCAGCTTGTACTCTTGCTCGGCCGTCGCGTAATCCTTCTTGTGCTCGGCGATGCGTCCACGCAACTCGTGGGCGCGAACGGGGTCGATCTTCTCCAGTTGCGCGGCCACTCCCCCGGCCTTGTCGATGCCTCCGCCCACCACTGCGGGCGCGGTGTAGTCAAACTCGCCCAGATCGGCCAGCGCCTCGGTGTTGCGTGGATTCAAGCGGACGGCCTCCTCGAACTCGGCGTGTACCTGCTTGGCCAGCTTGAACGCGCTCAAAAATGAGGCGCGGCTGGCCTTCGCGCCTAGCGCGCGGGCCAGCCAGAGGTGATTGTCTGAGATCTGCCCGTCCAGCTTAACCGCCTGCTCACAGTCCTCCGCGGCTTGATCCCAATGCTCGATCGAGTACTCTACACGGCATTTGAGGTTGAATGCCGTGGCTGTGCCGTTCGGCTGGGTCAACGGAAGCAGCAGCGCCAGAGCCTTGTCTGCCTCGCCGGCTTGCAAGGCCCCATTGGCCTGGGCAAGCTGAGCGCCGGCACCACTCTGCGCGGAGGCCGAAGCGGCCAAGGCAGCCAGCAGAATGAGTTGCGTCAGCCTCTTCATCGCACAACCTTGATCGGAAAACTCTCGCGCAAGGGCATCCCGTTGACCGTTCCAGTGGCTACCATATCTCCTTCCGCAAGTCCGGACAGAATAGCCACCTGGGTCAGATTCAGAGTTCCGGTGGTCACCGGAACCTTTTGCAACTCACCGCCCATTACCTTGAAAACATAGGTTTTGCCGTTTTCCGAACGCAGCGCCTCGCGCGGGACCGTCAAGGCGTTGGCCTCGCTGGAGGTCGTCGCGGTCACATTCACGTTGGTATCCGGCAGCAGTTCATCGTCCAGGTCGTCGATCTTGACCAGCACCTGGCCCACGCTGCGGGTACCCAGATTGATGACCGTCACTGGCGTCTGCTCGATATGCCCATTCCAGATGCGGCCCGGCTTGGCGTCCCATTTGATCTGAATCTTCTGATTGAGCGCGAGCTTGCCGATTTCCGGCTCGTCAAAATAGGCCCTGATGCGCTCATGGTGCAGGTCGGCCACTTGCACCAGCAGCTTGCCCTCTTCCACGAACTCCGTTGGCTTGGCGTCGAGACTGTAGACGGTTCCAGCCGCCGGAGCATGAACCTGGGTCCGCTCGACAACCTGCCGCGCCTCCACCAAGCTGGCCTGCGCGTCGGCCACGGCAGCGCGCGCCCGCTCCACTTCCGCCGGCGAATAGCGATTGCTGGCGCCTTGGTCGGAGGCGTGGAGGCTGGCTTCCGCAGCGTCCAGCCGTTCCTGGGCAGCCGCCACCTCGCTGGCCGAGGCCGCGCCGGTCGCCTTGAGTTTGGTCAGCGTCTCCAGGCTGCGCCGCGCTTCATCGCGTTCCAGCCGCGCGCGCGTCTGGTCGGCCGCCGCCATCTGACGCTCTTGCTGGCTGCCGTTATGGGTTGCCGCCTCCAGCGCCGCCTGCGCCGCCTTCACGCCGCTCTCGGCCGAAGCCAGCCGGGCGCGCGCTTGAGTATCGTCCAGCACCATCAGCAGCTTGCCCGCCGCAACCACATCGCCCGGCTGCACATAGACAGCTTTGACGCTGGTCGAGATTGGGCTGTGAAGTTCGTAATTCTCCTCCGGCTCCACGCGGCCGTTGGTGGCAATTGTGCTCGAAAGCGGCTGATGCGCGGCCGGAAAGGCATGAATCTCCAGCCGGTCCCGCGTAAAGGATCGGACCACGAAAAACACGATCACCAGGAGGACAGCCGAACCCCTCCAAAACCAAATCCGGGCTGATTGCTTTCTTTCTTGTGTCATTCAGGCAACCATTGCCAGTATATAGGACGCGCGGACCGGCTCAATGGAGTAAAAGATTCCGGGCAGGAAGAACTTTGGTCAGCCCCATTCCGGCTCGTAGAATGAAAACATGGCTCAAGAACCGCGCTACACCGACACGCACGCCAAGGCAGGCCTCGATTTCGCCTTCCCGGCCATCGAAACCTGGCAAAATCAGTTTCCCGGCTACGAGATCCTCATCGACGACCCGGAGTTGACCAGCGTCTGCCCCAAAACCGGCCTGCCCGACTTCGGCCTGCTAACCATCCGCTATATGCCCCGTGAGCGCTGCCTGGAGCTGAAGTCGCTCAAAGAGTACCTCTTCTGCTACCGCAATCTTGGAATCTTCCAGGAGAATATCGTCAACCAAGTGCTGGAAGACGTGGTCAAGGCCACAGATCCGGTCTGGGCCGTGGTGCGCGGCGTCTTCCGCCCCCGCGGCGGCATCGGCACCACCGTGGAAGCCCGCTGGCCTCGGCCTAAGGAGTAGACCGAAGTCAGTTCACTTGCCGAATCCGGGCCGCGAGAGCATGATGGTAGCAGTAAGAGAATCCCAATTCGCTGGAGGTTTTCGATGAAGCGTGTTCTTACCCTGTTGCTGGCTGCCCTGAGCCTTTCCGCGCTGAGTGCCAGCGCCGCCGGCTCTTCCAAGATCAATGGCTGGATCTCCGACTCCATGTGCGGCGCCAAGCACGCCGGCTCGGGCGCGGCCTGCGTGAAGAAGTGCGTCAAAGAGATGGGCTCCGCGCCGGTCTTTGTGGACGAAGCCAAGAAGGCCGTCTGGACAATCGACAATCCCGACGCGGTAAAGGACTTTTTGGGCGACCATGTGGCAGTGACCGCGACCGCCGATGATGCGAAAAAAAGCGTGCATATCGACTCGATTGACAAACTGAAATAGCGGTTTCCGGTCCGCTCAGAGGCCTGCGGATTCGCTACGCGGAAGAATCTCTGCGAATGTTCTATCCGTTGTTCTTATCGGAACCGGATTTGGGCCGATAGAGAAAGAGTCGGAATGAACCGGAAGAGCTATGGCGCGAGCAGTCTGGAACGGCAAAGTGCTTGCCGAAAGCGAGAAGACGGAGACGGTGGGCGGGAGTGTCTACTTTCCCGAATCCAGCCTCAAGCGCGAGTATTTTCGCCCCAGTTCCACCACCTCCCATTGTCCCGTCAAAGGACAGGCGCGTTATAAGAGCGTGCTGGTCGATGGAGAAGAGAACCTGGACGCGGCCTGGTACTATCCCGATCCCAGGTCGGCTGCGCGGAAGATCAAGGGCCATTTTGCCTTCGGGCGAGGCGTGGAAGTGCGGAACTAGCGTGTAGCCTCTTACCGGCTATCGCCGACGCACGGTATCCCAAGCTGTAGCGCTGGCCTCCTGGTTGGCAGTCGCGTGGAGTTCCCGGTCCACGCTTGTTTCTTATTAAGCCACGGAATTGGTAATTTGCCATGGAAAAGTGCGGGCGAGGACGCCCGCACGACAGCCGATCTGGAGATCGGCGCTACAATCCGGACTAGAACGCGGGCCGGACGGGCTTTTTCTGCTCCGGATCGACGCTGGCGGCGTGCTGATCGCTCTGCTGATCCATCCACTCGTCCAGGCGCGAGCGCTTGAATCGCCAGCGGTTGCCCAGCTTGAAAGCCGGCACAAAGCCGTCGGAGGCGTACTTGTAGAGCGTGTCACTGGAGATGCCCAGATAATCCGAGGCCTGGCGAATGTCCAGAACCTCGCGCACTTCGGGGACCAGCAGGTTGGAACGGACGGCGTTGCTGCGCATAATTGCCTCCTGAAGCGGAAGCCGCCTCAGACAAGATTCCGGCATTCCAGCCGGTACTCTTGTATATAACTCGGTTTCACCCGTCATTTCAAGGGTTTTCCGAGAGTTACAGGATTTTAACCCTGTCTGATTCCCGATTTTGACGGAGATTCCCTCTGTCGATGCAGCGGGATGCACCATCTGTAGCGTCAGTGGCAGGTGTGTCCCCCAAGGATTGTATTGTTGCGGCAGATGGTGCGGATTCAGGCTCTCTCATCCAGCGGCGGGGCAAAGCGCGCGCCTGCGCGGAGGATGATGCCGGAGACGACCAGCGCGACGAGGGTTGCTCCGAGGGCTAGGGGAAGGCTATGCAACCGGTCGGAGAAGAAGCCGATGATCTGCGGCGAGAAGGTGTCTCCGAAGCAATGAATAATAAATAGGTTGATGGCGATGGCGGTGGCGCGGATAGGTCCGTTGACCGCGTTGACAATGGCGGCGTTGAGCGGGCCTGTGTTGAGGAAAAGGAAGAACTCGGCGGCCAAGAGCGACGGCACAGCCCAGGCGGCAGGGCCGAAGAAGAGCAGCAGTCCGCAAGGCAGTGTGAGCGCGACGCTCCAGAAGGAGAGCAGATAGAGGGCGCGGTGGTCGGTGCGCAGCCATCGCTGGGCGATCCAGCCGCCGGCGAGGGTTCCGGCGATGCCGTCGATGACCGTAGTGGCGCCGACGATCAGGCTGGCGTTGCCGACAGAGAAGCCCGCATTCCGATGCAGAAACTCCGGAACCCAGTTGGAGATTCCGCCCATGGCGAAGGTCAGCGCAGCCAAGCCGAAACTGGCCGTCAGATAGGCCGGATTGGTGAAAAGTCCCAAAAAGGTCGAGCGATTCAGGGTGGAGCGGACTTGGTCGCAACTGCCGCGCTCCGGCTCGCTGGCCCACAATCCATAAAACAACGCGATGAGCAGGCCGGGCAGGGCGCAGACAAAGAAGGGCGCGCGCCAGCCCCAAACAGAGCCGATCTGGCCGCCGGCGAGGTAACCGAGAGCCGCGCCGACCGGGAT
>Ga0224559_1000771_pt1 | contig 19386 bp, 10 predicted proteins | sample 714S33034metaG_FD_180676 | JGI IMG/M metagenome (GOLD analysis project Ga0224559, IMG submission 180676) | Peat soil microbial communities from Stordalen Mire, Sweden - 717 S3 30-34 | ecosystem: Environmental > Terrestrial > Soil > Wetlands > Peat | place: Sweden: Norrbotten County, Stordalen... | reverse complement strand
CTTTGGCTTCCGCGCGCCCGAAACCATGCGCCAGGCGATGATCGAAAACCTGCGCGAATCGGACGCCTACTGCCATCAGAAGGGCATCTTCCCCGCGCGCGAGGCCGTGGTGATGCAGCAACAGAATCGCGGAGTGATGGACACCACCGCCGACAACGTTTTCATGGGCAACGGGGTCAGCGAGCTGATTCTCTTCGCCCTGCGCGCCCTGCTCGACGAGGGTGACGAGGTGCTGGTGCCCAGCCCCGACTATCCCTTGTGGACCGCGGCGACCTACCTCAACGACGGCAAGGCCGTGCACTACCCCTGCCCGGCCGCGCTCAACTGGCTACCCGACCTCGATGCCCTTGCCAAACTGGTCACCCCGCGCACGCGCGCCCTGGTCATCATTTCGCCCAACAACCCCACCGGCGCAGTCTATCCGCGCGAGGTGCTGCAAAAGATGGTGTCCATCGCCGAGAAGCACGGCCTGGTCGTTTTCACCGATGAGATCTACGACCAAATCACCTACGAAGGCGCCGAGTACACGCCGGTGGCGACCTTGGTCAAGCACACCCTGTGCGGCACCTTCTCGGGCCTGTCGAAGGTCTACCGTTCGTGCGGCTTCCGCGTGGGCTGGCTCAGTTTCTCGGGCGAAAAGGAGCACGCGCAGGAGTACCTGCTCGGCCTCGACACCATTGCTTCCCTGCGCCTTTGTTCAAACGTGGTCGGCCAGTGGGCCGTGCAAACCGCGCTCGGCGGCTACCAATCCATCCACGACCTTACCAAGCCGGGCGGGCGCCTTTACCAAACCCGCGCTGCGGTTCTCGAGGGCGTCAAGCGCAGCAAGTACCTCACCGTGATTCCGCCGCGCGGCGCACTTTACGCTTTCCCGGGCGTGGACCTGGCCAAGCTGCCCACCTTCGACGACGAGCGCTTCGCCTACGACCTGCTCGAGCGGCGGCACGTGCTCATCGCACCAGGCTCCAGCTTCAACGTCCCCTACCGCAACCACTTCCGCATCACCCTCTTGCCCGACGAGGAGACTATGGCCGAAGTCTTCAGCCGGATGGAAGACCAGCTGGACGAATTCGCGACGTCCTCCTGATTCCAGCTAGGCCTTCGTCAGCCAGAAAGACTTTCACGTCTCTGGCTTCCCGGAAGAGAAGAGACCCGCCTCATCCAGGCCGTTGGCATAATTCAGCCAAAGCCCGCCCGGCAGATAGACCTGCGACCGGACCTTGTAGTCGGCGGTGTCGCTCAGTCGGCGAACCTGAGTGCCTCGCTCGGTATCCCGAGTCACCACCGTGACTTCCTCGCCGTCGAGTTCGTTCACCACCAAGGGGCGGTGGGTGGCGACGAGTACCTGGGTCGTCTTCGAGATCTCCTTGAGAATGTTCATGACGTCGCGGATGCGCGCGGGGTGCAAGCCGTTCTCCGGTTCTTCGACCAGCAGGATGGAGGTTGGCGCTAGATAGGGAAGTGCTGCGTAGGCCAGGAAGTGGAGCAACCCCTCGCTCATTTGCGCGGCGGGCACACGGGTGCCATCCGTTAGCTCGACTTCGAGGCATTTCATGGAATTCGTGACAGTACGAAGACGAACATTGCGCACGGTTGGGAACAGGTCTCTCGTCCGTTGCGCGATCTTCGAGAAGGAGTCGTCCCCACGATTCATGATGGCATCGTACACGCCCGGTAGCCGCAGTCCGGTCATCCCCCGCGCACCTTCGTTGCGGAAGTTCACCAGCTCCTTCTCGGGGATGAGATCGCTCTCATGACGAAGGTCATCGGGATCGAGCCGCAGGAGGTTCGCTGGCCATGTCACGCGCTCCCGAAGGTCGGGATTCCCTTTGATAGCCTCGTACACCTTCTTCTGGGTGAGAATCCCCAAGAAGGCGGAATCGCTCGCCAACGCTGGAAACGCCTCGCGCGGAGAACCTGGGTACGCTGCCGACGCGCTGTAGGCAGTTCCGGGATTCGCTGCAACCTCAAACTCCAGATAGCCGAACAGCCCATTCAATCGTGGGCTATCGTCTGGGTCGAGACCCTGGCCGTTCATGTTCCCTTGGCCCGTCCCCGACTGCGTCGCCATCGCCAGGTATTGCGTGAGCGTCCTGACCGCACGCAGGATGGTGCGCTTGCCGCCATCGTTGGGGCCGATGAGAGCGTGCAGGGGGTAAGCTCCATCTTCACGTCCCGCAAGCAGGAGAAGTTGGTGATCTCGATCTTCCGCAAATACATGTTGGCCCCAGTAGCGCGTCCGCCTGATTGCAATATACATCCTACCGAAAGACGGCGCCCTTTTCAGGTTCCTGAAGGTGATCCAAGCTGGCTAGGCTCGGCTTTGTGAGGAGGGCGATCCGTGCGAGAGTCCGTCCTTGTCGTCATGCCAAACGCATCCCCGCCGCCCATGTCCTTCGACGTTCCCGCGAATTCCATCCTCGACCTCATCGGCCAAACGCCGATGGTGCGCATCCAGCGCCTGTGCCCGAATCCGCACGTGACCATCCTGGCCAAGCTCGAAGGGTTCAACCCCACAGGGAGCATCAAGGATCGTATCGCGCTCAAGATGATCGAGCAGGCCGAGCACGAGGGCTCGCTCACGCGCGCGAAGACCATTCTCGAACCCACGAGCGGCAACACCGGCATCGCCCTGGCCATGATCGGCGCCGTGAAGGGCTATGCGGTCGAGATCGTGATGAGCGAGGCCGTTTCGGTCGAGCGACGCAAGATGATCGCGGCCTTCGGCGCGCAAGTCACGCTAACCGAGGCTAAGCTCGGCACGGATGGGGCCATCATGAAGGCGCGCGAACTGGTGCGCGAATTCCCCGAGCGCTACTTCATGCCCGATCAGTTCTCGAACCACTTCAACCAGCTCGCGCACTACCAGGGCACGGCCCAGGAGATCCTGCGTCAGACGGGCGGCCACATCGACTACTTCGTGTCCTCGCTCGGCACCAGCGGCACGCTCATGGGCGTCGGCCTGGCGCTGCGGGAGAAGATCCCCTCGGTGAAGATCGTCAGCGCCCACCCGGTGCGCGGTCACTACATCCAGGGCCTCAAGAACCTCGACGAGGCCATCGTGCCGGCCATCTACGACCCAGCCAAGATCGATCGCCACATCATGATCGAGAGCGAGGACGCCTTCGATCTGGCGCGCCAGATCGCCCACCACGAAGGCATCTTCGCTGGCATGTCGAGCGGCGCGGCCCTCTTCGCCGCCCGCCAGGTCGCCTCGGAGATCGACACGGGCACCATCGTCACCATCTTCCCCGACCGCGGCGAAAAGTACCTCAGCACCGAGCTGTTCAAGGTTTAGGAATATCTCGCGAGCCAGCGGCGGCTGTGGCTGTCGAGGTTCTCTGGCGCGGGCACTAGGAAGCGCATGCCGAAGGAATCGGTGATGACGTGGCGGCCGTCTTCCAAACGGCGGATATGATCTTCCTGCTCGACGATGAAGGTTCGTGAGCCGCGATCCGTGACCACGCTCCACTCGGACCTGGTTGCTTCGTGCAGGACGCGCTCGATGCGCGTGACCCGCGGCAGGAATTCGCTCCGCGCCAGCGCGGTGGACAGGATCTGCCGCGCGTCCTCGGGCAACGCATTCGGGTCCGCCACGCACGCGCGATCCTGGCCGCGCTCGTCGACCAGGCACACGAATCCCTCGGGATGGGTCAGCGGAAAGCAGCGCCGGGGCGTGACCCGAGCGCGCGTACCAAGCGCGCGCGCGCGATCGATGGCCCACAGATCGCCGTCATCGTCGCGTGCAAGGGACAACCGGGCGGTTTCGATGCGCGAAACCGCTGGCGATGCCGACGGCTCGTTGTCCTCATCGCCCTGCTCCGCGCTCTTGACCCCGGGCCGCGTGGACGCCGAAGCCTGCGCGCGGTGCAAACGTGCATACTCGCCGTCGCGTGCAAGCAGCTCGGCATGCGTACCGCGCTCGACCAGCTGGCCATCCTTGATCACGAGCAGCAGGTCCGCCTTGCGCAGAGTGCTCAGGCGATGGGCGATGGCGATGGTGGTGCGGCCCGCGACCACGTTGTCGAGCGCGCGTTGGATCTCGCGCTCGGTGTGCGTATCCACTGCCGAAGTCGCCTCGTCGAGCACCAGGATGCGCGGATCGACCAGGATGGCGCGCGCGATGGAGATGCGCTGGCGCTCGCCGCCGGACAGCGACTGGCCGCGTTCGCCCACCAATGAGTCGTAGCACTCGGGCAGCTTGAGAATGAAATCGTGCGCGTGCGCCGCTCGCGCCGCCTCGATGATCTGCGCGAAGCTGGCGCCCTGCTGCCCGTAGCCGACATTGTCGGCGATGGTGCCAAAGAAGAGAAACGGCTCTTGCAGCACGATGCCGATGTGCTTGCGGTACTCCTCGATCGACAGGCGCCGGATGTCCTTGCCGTCGACACGCACGGCACCCGCCGACACGTCGTAGAAGCGGCACAGAAGATTGGCTACCGTGCTTTTGCCCGAACCGGTGTGGCCCACGATGCCGATCATCTGTCCGGGCGCCACGGAGAAACTGACGTCGTCGAGCACCAGCCGACTGCCGTAACGGAAGGACACGCGCTCGAACTCAATCTGTCCGCGCACTTCACCGAGGGGAATGGGATCCTTCGCATCGAGCACGGTGGGCACGCGGTCGAGGATCTCGAACAGGCGCTGCGCTCCCGCGGAGGCGCGCTGGGTGGCGGTGAGCATGCGGCTCATGCTCTCCACCCGGCTGTAGAAGCGGCTGATGTACGCGATGAACGCGGTCAGCACGCCGACGGTGACGGCGTGGTGCAAGACCTGGCGCGCGCCCACGGCCCATACCACCAGCAGCCCGATTTGATTGAGCAGCGCGACCAGCGGCCAGAAGAACGTCCACAGCTTGTTGTTGCGGTTGTTGACCTCGACGATGCGCTGGTTGGCTTGCGCGAAGCGCGCGATCTCGCGCCGCTCTTGCGAGAAAGCCTTGACCACGCGAATGCCCGGGATGGTGTCGGCCAGAATGTTGGTCATGGCCGACCACACGCGCCCGCCGCGCAAATAGCCGTGGGCTAGCTTGCCGCGGATACGGATGATGAGCCAGGCAATGGGTGGAAACGAGATGATGGCCGCCGCCGCGAGCAGCGGATCGAGCACCACCAGCACCACGCAAGTGCCGACGATCATCAGCATGTCCGTGATGAAATCGACCAGCGTGTCCGAGAGAAACGAGCACAGGTGATCGGTATCCGAACTGATGCGCGCGATGAGATCGCCGGTGCGCTTGCCGCCGAAGTACTCCAGGCTCAGCTTCTGCAAATGCGCGAAGGTTCGGTTGCGCAGATCGGCGGCCACCTTCTCGGTCACGAAGGCGAGCAGCGCGCCTTGCGCCCAGGTCAACAGCCAAGCCACCACCGCCGCGCCGGCCAGCCCGCCAAGATAGAGCAGAACCTTGGGCAGCGCGGCCTGGAAGGTCAGCTGCCCAGCCTGCCCCGGCACCAGCACCTGGTCGACGAGCGGCATGGTCAAGTAGGGCGGAACCAAACCCGCGGCGGTGCTCGCCAGCGTCAGCAGCAAACCAAACAGCACCGCGCCGAGGTGCGGACGCGTGAAACGCAGCAGACGCAGAAGCGGGAATTTCCCGGTGACGGGCAAATCCGAACTGTCGCGCTCATCGGCCGGAGCCACGGGCCGTGCCTGCGCCCTGCCCCGCCCGGCTTGAAAAGCGTCACAAAACTGCGTGGCCTCCTTGGCCGCGGACAGGGTGTAAAAAAAGCGCGCCACCACCCGCGCGCCGTCGCGCACGCGCAGCTCGCCCAAGCCAGCGTGTTCCCGCGGCTCGATCTCGCTTGCCGGCCCCAGCGCGACCGACGTCCACGCTCCTCCACCCTCGGGCCGCCAACACAGACGGTGGGTGGTCAGCGCAACAAGCGAAGCGGCATAGCGCAGGTTCTCGTCCAGATCGGCGTGGAATTCGGCGCACGGAAGTTCACCCTCGGCGAGGGTGAGTCCGGGCAGAGGAGCGAGGGTCTGCTTGAGGATATCCATCTTGGCCGCGACGGCAGCGGCACGCACTTTACCAGGAATGTCCCGCCTGCGACGCGACGAGGATTTCCATGCGATTCCGCTCTAGCGCTCGCGTTCCTAGAAGAGCAGGATGTTGCCGCCGCCAATCGTGCGGTGCAATTCGATCATGCAGATTCGCAAAGTCCTGTCTCTCGTTGGCCCGAACATCTGGGCCAACTATCCGGTTCTCGAAGCATGGGTCGATCTCGGCGCTTTCGACACCCAGCCTTCCAACACTCTGCCTGGGTTTGGCGACCGGCTCATGGCATGGCTGCCATCGATGATCGAACACCGCTGCAGCGAGGGCCAGCGCGGCGGGTTCTTCTCGCGCCTGCGCGACGGAACCTGGCTCGGCCACGTGCTTGAACATGTCACCCTTGAACTCGAAACCCTGGCCCATCTGCCGGTCGGCTACGGGCGCACCCGCGAGACCAGCGAAAAGGGCGTGTACCGCGTGGTGGTCGAATGCCTGGACCCGGTTTTCGGCGAGGCCTGCCTGCGCGCCGGCCGCGAACTCATCCTGGCCGCCGTCGACAACCGCCCCTTCGACGTGGCCGGCCAACTGCGCCGCCTGCGCGAGTTCGCCGACAAGCAATGTCTTGGCCCCAGCACCCAGGCCATCGTCAGCGCGGCCAAGGCCCGCGCGATTCCCTTCGTGCGCCTGAGCCAAGGCAACCTGGTCCAGCTCGGCTACGGCAAGGCCCAGCGCCGCATCTGGGCCGCCGAGACCGCCATGACCTGCGCCCTGGCTGAATCCATCGCGCAGGACAAGGAACTCACGCGCCAGTTGCTCTTCTCGGTCGGCGTGCCCATGCCCGCCGGCCGCGCCGCCGAGAGCCGCGAGGACGCGTGGGCGGCAGCTCAGGAACTTGGACTGCCGGTGGTGGTCAAGCCCCGGGACGCCAACCACGGCCGCGGCGTCTCGATCCGCCTGGAGGACCAAGCCGCCATCGAGACCGCCTTCGACATCGCCGCGCGCGAAGGCAGCGGTGTGATCGTCGAGCACTTCGTCCTCGGCACCCAGCATCGCGTGCTGGTGGTGGGCGCGGAAGCCGTCGCGGCCAGCCGCGGCGAGGCCGAGCAAGTCGTGGCCGACGGCAGCCACACCATCGCCGATCTGGTCGATCTGGCCAATCAAGATCCCGAGCGCGGAGAGGATTCCGCCCAACCCCTGACCACCCTGGTGCTCGACGAGATTTCGCTCGAACTCTTGCGCCGCCAGGGCCTCGACAAGACCTCGGTTCCGTCGGCGGGCCGCACGGTTCTGCTCCACCACAACGGCGATCTGACCATCGACGAAACCGAGCGCATGCACCCGGAGATCGCCGCCAGCTGCGTGCTCGCGGCGCAGACCGTGGGCCTCGACGTGGCTGGCATCGATCTCATCGCCGAGGACATTGGCCGGCCCCTCGAAGATCAGAACGGCGCTGTCATCGAGGTCAACGCCAGTCCGGGACTGGTCATGCACCTCAAACCGCTTTCTGGCAAACCGCGGCCGGTTGGCGACGCCATTGTGAACCACCTGTTCGCCCCCACCGAAAACGGCCGCGTGCCCTTGGTCGCGGTTTCCGGGACAAGTGGCAAGCCTTTCGTGGTGTCCACAATCGCCTGCATGCTGGCCGCCGCCGGACGCACTGTTGGACAAGCAGGTTCGCACGGCTTGTGTATCGGCAAGCGCGTGCTGTCGACAAAAAACAGCGCCGACGCGACCAGCGCCCGCCGCGTGCTCATCAATCCCTTCGTTGACGCCATGGTCTTCGAAACCTCCGAAATTAAGGTCATCCGCGAGGGACTGGCCTTCGATCGCTGCCAGGTCGCGGTGGTCACCGACCTCGTGTCGGGCTCGCCTATCGACGAGCCATACGTCGATGCCACGCTGGTGGCCAAGGCCGTGCGCGCGCCGGTCGACATCGTGCTGGCGCACGGTTTCGCGGTGCTCAATGCTGGCATCCCCGAGGTGGCGGCCATGGCGGGAAAATGCCGAGGCGGCGTTATCTTCTTCGCAATCGACGGGCGCTCGACCGTGGTTCAAGCGCACCTGGAAGCAGGCGGCCAGGCAATCATCGTCGACAAGGGGCACATCGTCGTCGCGCGCCAGGGCCAGTCAGTGCCGATGGCAAGCCTCGACCTGCTGGCCACCGAACCGTTCGCGCGCTCGCCCACGAGCTTGGAGAACCTCCTTGCGGCAATTGGCGCGGGCGTCGCGCTCGGGCTTTCCCCTGACGTCATCCGGCAAGGGATCGCCGAGGCCGCGACACAGTAGTCTTGTGACGTTGAACGCGACCGCGCCTGATCCCATGGTCTAACCACCTAGAATCCATGGCGAATCATCGATCGCACGACATGGTTTCAAGAAAGGCCAGAATCTTTGGCCATCCGTAGAATAAGCGGCGATGCGGCTGCGTCTGACTTCATATCCGTCACGCTCACCATGCGCTCTGGATGCGGCTTGGCGGATTCTCACCGCAGCAAAAGGAACATGGTTCGCCTCGACCCAGCCGGCCTGGCCGCCATGGAACAAAGCCAATGAAGACAGACACCATTCGCCCCCTCCGCGGACCCAACCTCTGGTCGGATGACACCCTCATCGAGGTGGTTCTCCTTGTCGACACCGACACCGACCTTCCGACCCCTGCAGCCCTTGGCCGCCTGCGCAGCGGGCTGCCGAAGGATCTGGCGAGCGCGACCCAGGCCCTGTGGGATCGGAGCGAGGCCAGCGAATCGCGCCACGGCGAAGCCACGCTCATCGCCGAGCTGACCGCGGCGTTGCAGCGTTTGGCGGGTTCCGAAATCGCTCCGCCCACAGTTCACGAGCTTGTCCCGGGCAACAAGTATCGCATTCTGGTTCAATACCAGGAAGAAGAAGTCGGCCGGCGCGCCCTGGATCTGGCGTTCGACCTGCTCGCGGCAGCGCGCGAGGACCGCCGCGTGGATGTGGCCGCCGCCCTTGGGGAGCTGAGTAGCCTCAACCAATCGATTCGCCTTGGCCCGAGCACAGGCGCCATGGTGCGCGCCGCCGAAGCGCGCGGCATTCCAACCCGTCGGCTCACCGAGGGCAGCTTGGTGATGTTGGGACAGGGATCGCGTCAGCGTCGCATTTGGGCCGCGGAAACCGATCGCACCAGCGCCATCGCCGAATCCATCGCTCAGGACAAGGAACTGACCAAGACCATGCTCGCCGCGGTCGGCGTGCCCGTGCCGGAAGGTCGACCGGTCAATACGGCCGAGGAAGCCTGGGCGGCGGCCGAGGAGATCGGCTTGCCCGTCGTCGTAAAACCGCGCAAGGGCAATCAGGGCCGTGGCGTTTCCGTGGGCCTGCGCACGCGAGAGGCGGTCGTGGCCGCCTTTGAAATCGCCTATGCCTTGGACGGCGACGCCATGGTAGAACGGCATGTGGAAGGCTGCGACTTCCGTTTGCTGGTGATCGGCGGCCGGCTCATCGCGGTCGCGCGGCGCGAATGTCCCACCGTGATCGGCGATGGCCAACACACCATCAGCCAGCTGGTCGACATCGTCAATCAAGATCCCCGGCGCGGCGAGGACCATGCCACGGCCTTGAGCAAGATGCGTCTGGATGCCATCGGCCGCGAAATGCTGGCCACGCAAGACCTGACCGTCGACAGCGTGCCCGCCGCTGGCCAAGAGGTTGTCCTGCGCCGCAACGCCAATCTGAGCACGGGCGGCAGCGCTGTCGACGTCACCGACGAGGTTCATCCGCTGGTCGCGGAGCGCGCCATCGACGCCGCCGCCATGGTCGGCCTGGATGTGGCCGGCATCGACGTGGTGGCCACGCGCATCGACCAACCGCTCGACATCACCCGCGGGGCCATCGTCGAGGTCAACGCCGCGCCTGGCTTGCGCATGCACCTCGAACCATCGCAGGGAACCCCGCGCCCGGTGGGCGAGGCAATGATCAATTCCATGTTCCAGCTGGGCGAAAACGGCCGCATTCCGGTCGTGTCCGTCACGGGCACCAATGGCAAGACCACCACCACCCGCTGCGTGGCTCATCTTCTGCAAAGTACCGGCAAGCGCGTGGGCATGACCTGCACCGACGGGATCTACGTCGAGAACCGCCGCATCGACACCGGCGATTGCAGCGGCCCCAAGAGCGCCCGCTCGGTACTCGGCAATCCGCGCGTGGACGCGGCCGTGCTGGAAACCGCGCGCGGCGGAATCCTGCGCGAAGGTTTGGGCTTCGACTGGTGCGACGTCGCCATCGTCACCAACGTCGGCGAGGGCGATCACCTGGGCCTGGGTGGCATTGCCACGGTGGAGGAGTTGGCGCGCGTGAAGGCCGTTCCGGTTCGCCGGGTATCGGCCCAGGGCGCGGCGGTTCTCAATGCCGACGATCCCCTGGTGGCCGACATGGCCAAGCTCTGCCGCGGCAGCGTGATCTTCTTTGGCCGAAACCCCGAATCCCCGGTCTTGGTCGCTCATCGCTCCAAGGGTGGCAAGGCTGTCACCGTGCGCGACGGCGCCATCGTCCTCGCCACGGGCAAGGACGAGCGACGCGTGGCCCGCCTCGCCGACCTGCCCCTGACCCACGGTGGCCGCATCGGCTTCCAGGTCGAAAACCTCCTCGCCTCGGTCGCCGCTGGCCATGCGCTCGGCATCTCGCTGGAAAGCATCCGCATTGGCATCGAGACCTTCCGCAGCGATGTCAAGACCGTGCCTGCTCGCTTCAACGTGGTCAGCCACCGCGGCGCCACCGTGATCCTCGACTACGGACACAACGCCTCGGCCCTCCTCGCCTTGGGCGAAGCCATCGAGAAGATGCCGCACCGACGGCGCAAGGTGGTGTACACCGCCGCGGGCGACCGGCGGGACATGGACATCATTCGCCAGGCCAACATCATTGGCGACTTCTTCCACGACATCTACATCTACGAGGATCAGTGCACGCGCGGCCGGCCCGACGGCGAGGTCATGCGCCTCATGCGCGAGGGGTTCGGTCCCGAGCGCAAGGAACGAACCATCCTGCAAGCGTCGGGCGAAATGGCGGCCATCGGCGCCGCCATGGCCGCGCTCAAGCCCGGCGACATTCTGCTCTGTCAGATCGATCAGGTTGAACGGGGACTCGACTACGTGGCTGCGCTCTTGCGCCAGACCGAGCCGCACGTCGCCGGCACCCACCCGCTCAAACACAAGGCCCAAATCGCCGCCCTGCCCGCCACCGTCAGCTGAACCGTCGCGGGGAACGAAATCATTTCTCCCCCTCGACATTGTTCGCTTCCAGGTTGAAGAAGGGTCAGCGCCGGATCTCGCACCAGGTAGCGAATCGCGCCTTTCCGGAAGCGCTGGAAGGCGCGGTCGTCGTCGTAGCCGGCCCCGGCTGCGCCGCCCCCCGCCTCCACGCGGAACCGGTCACGAGCGCGAGCGTGCGAGCAGGTACGATACCGACCGCACCTCTGCCTCGGAGCCTGCTTGACACTGACTTGACGGTTGGACGCACTCTTAGGCGATCGTCGGCACAAGTCCTGCGCGGATGATCCTTTCGTCCCGGGTCAGAAGCGTGGCGCCGTGGATCCGAGCCGTCGCCACGAGGATCCGATCGGCCGGGTCACGATGAAACGAATCTGGAAGCGCCGCCACCTCGGCGGCGACCGCGGGCGAGATTGCACAACGTTGTACCAGTGGTTCTGCCGATGCGCCCTCTAGCCAATCGCGCAGAGGAACGTCGAGCGCGATGCGACCGAGAGAGAACAGCGTGGCAACCTCCCAGAGACTGATGTCCGATACCAGCGCGGGATTCTTCGGCTCGACCTTTGCGAGACGGCGTGTCTGAGCCGAGGACAGTTTGCCCTCGCCGGTAATCCACCACCACCAGACGTGCGTGTCGAGCAGGACGGTCATGACTGCCCCGCCAGGGCGTCCCACACCTCGGCCGGAAGCGCGGGTGACACGATATCTCCGCACGTGCGACCGCTTCCGCGCAGCGTCTGCTGTGGATACCGCCTCCGGCCGGCAGGTTGCGGACGCACGACATTCACCACCGTACGCCCCCGCTTCGAAATGGCCACCGGTTCGCCGGTTCGCGCCACTTCATCCATGACCGAAAGGCAGTGTGCCTTGAAGGCGGATGCCGACATCGACTTCATAGGACCACTTTACATGACCACTTCGAAGTCGGCAATCCCACGTGCACCCAGACTGGCCTGGGGCGGCCATCGGCGCCGCCATGGCCGCGCTTAAGCCCGGCGGACATTCTGCTCTGTCAGATCGATTAGGTTGAACGGGGACTCGACTACGTGTCCTGAACTTCTGCGCCAGGCCGAGCCGCACGTCGCTGGCGCGCACCCGCGCCAGCACAAGGCCCAAGTCGCCGCTCTGCCCGCTACCGTCAGCTGAACCATGGAGAGCCAGAAGTTCATCACCCGCTCGCTCGTGGTGAAGAAACGGTGGCCGCCGATGTCGATGCGGTTGCCGTTGTGCACGTAGGTCTGCGCAAGGCCGCCAATGGCGACGTCGGTTCGATCACCACCGGGTGAACATCCGTACGCGCAAGCAGTTCCCAGCCGCGGTCAGGCCGGCCCGGCTCCGGCAATGATTGCGACGCGCCTCACGACGGGCTCACGCACGCTCCCCGCGCCCGTTGGCAAGACACGGTTTCATCTTGGCGGGGCGCAGACTACGCTTCGCCGCCCGGCCGCACACGGGAAAGTAGATTCTGCGTCGGCACCAGCTTGTCGCGGCCCGGAAAGGGCGGCTGCATCTGCGGAACGGTGTTCTCGGACATCGCGGCCACACCGCGGCGGCCACGGACCGCGTTGTTCAAGAACACTTCCAGCCTGCGGTTCTGACCGCCGCTGCCGTCGTAGAAGAGGCTGACGATGGGCATGTCCACGTCGGCGGAAAGGCGGCCGTAGATCGCCGTCGCCACGGTCTCCGGCATGCAGCCGAAGGGCGCGCAGTTGACCACCATGGCCGCGCCTTGCTGGGCGAACTTGATGGCGCGTCCGACGGACAGCTTGCCCTCGCCGCCCAAGTAGAATGGAATGTACGGCGTCGCGATCTCCAGGCATTCCTGAAAGCGCGGCTCGTGGCGGTCGTCGAGGAAGGGGCTGGCCGCCTCCATCAGCCTCTTTTCCCAGTGCTTCATCCAGGTATAGGTGATGAAGGTGTCGGCCTTGTCCCACGAGAAAATAGTACCTGGGAACTCCTCTTTGAAGTTCTCCAGCGACGAGGTGTAGATGACCCAGTCGGTGATGGGCAGCATCCACGCCTCGCCACCAAAGGTCTCGACCGCGCCGATGACATCTTCATTGGCGTACATATTGTTGCGCACGTAGATCTCGCCCACGATGCCGACCAGGGGCTTGCGCGGGCCCGCGGTTTCGATGGCCGCGATCTTCTGGATGGCGGTCTTCAAGGCCGCGCAGATGTCGCCTTGTTGTTCGAGGGTCTTGGCCACCAGATCGGCGCCTTCGTTCACCACGCGGTCGGTTTCACCAATCCTGACTTCGTACGGCCGCACCTTGCACTGGGCCTTGAGCAGGATGTCGGCGCACGCGATGGCCTTGAAGAGCGATCGCCGCATGGGACTGTCGAGCCCCTGGTAGGCGTTGTTCGACGCGGGCGCCAGGATGGCGACCTCGTGGCCGAGGCCCTCGCGTTCGAGAATCTGGCGGTGCAGGATGGTGTACTGGCCGAAGCGGCACGGCCCCTTGGAACTCGGCATGAAGAAGGCGTGCTTGCCCCCGCGCGGTTGCTCGCGCAGGGTCTTCAAGAAGGTGCCCAAGGTCAACGCGCAGGGCAGGCACTCGGAACCGCGCGTGAGCGAGCGGCCGAGTTCGAAGGCTTCCTTGTTCTCCTCGGGCAGCTCGCGCGCGTCGAAGCCGTGTGAGCGGAAGGCCGCGGCGAACAGCCGCGTGCCAAAGGGGTGCATAGGCGGCAGCCAGATGGTGCGGCCGTGCATGTCGGACGGCTCCTCGCGCACGGGGATGCGCTCGCCGCGCGACGAACGCGGGCGACGAAGCACGTCGAAGAACGCCTCCAAGCGGGTCATGTAGCCGGCGTCGGCGCCATGCTCGTCGAGTTCGAGCATAAGCAAGGGCCGCTTGCCCATGATTTCCTCGGCATAGGAAAGTAGGAAGCTGTCCGGCCCGCACGAGAAGTTGGTCAGGTAGACCACGTCCATGACATCGCTCTCGGCGGCTTTCTCCAGAACCGCGAGAATCTTCTGACCGTAGCTCCAGAAGGCGTTGCGATAGCGTTCGCCCAGGCGATGCAACTCGGGCTTGATGAAGTCCATCGGGACGACGGTGCGGCCCATGTCCGCAATCTTCTGCGGCAGGCCGAGGTTGGCGCCGGCGTCGTAGTTGTTGTAGGGGCGGCCGACGAGCAGAATGAGATTTTCCTTCTTGGCCTCGGCCTCGGCGAGCATCTTCGCGCCTTCGCTGTAGCAGCGAGTCTCGAAATCCGCCTGCGCCTCCAGGCCCGCCCGCCAGGCTTTTCTGATCTGCCGCGAGGAAATGCCGAGCGGCCGCGACAATCCGTCGGACAGTGTCTTGACGATCTCGCTCTCGCGCATGCGCATGTCGACCAGAGGCACGAGCAATCGCGAAACGTTGAGGTGATTCATCATCAGCGCCGTGCGCGACGCCGCGCCCGTGCCCTGTACGAACGGACACACCGTGGTGCCCGTGGTTTCCTCGTTGGCCGGCGTGTTCTTGACGTGGGGAACGAAGACGAAATCGACGCCGTCCTCGATGGCCAGCTTGGCCACATGGCCGAGGGCCAGCTTGGCCGGGAAGCAGAAATCGGCGCCCGCCATGCGCGGACCGAGCGCGCGGATCTCGTCGGTGGTTTGCCCCGACAACTGAACCTTGAACCCGAGCGTGTTGAAGAACCGCTGCCACATCGGGTAGTAGGTGTACATGATGAGCGACTGCGGGATGCCGATGGTGCGCGCGTCGTCGCGAACCTTGACGCCCGCGCCGGCCTCGCGCCAGATGCGCTGGCGGAGCCGCAGCATGCGGTCGTGCGGGTTCTTGCGCACCCTTTGCTCGGCCGGATCGCGACCGCACATGTAACCCCACGACGGCGTGCCTTCGACGCCTTCGATCTCGGCGTAGGTGATGCTGCAATCGTTCTCGCACAGATCGCAGGTTTCCTTGCGCAAGCTCACCTTGCGGCTTTCTAAATCCAGGCCGTGGAAACGGGATTTGGTGGCGTGCTTTTCGATCATCGCTTGCCGGGCCAGGAGAGCCACGCCAAAGGCGCCCATGACATGGCAATAGGGCGACACCACCACTTCGACGTCGAGCAATCGCTCGAAGGCCGCCACCAGGGCCTTGTTCCGCGCTGTCGCGCCCTGGAACATGATGCGCTTGCGGCTGTAGTGGCGATTGCCCACGACCTTGTTCAAGTAGTTCTTCGCCACCGCAACCATGACCGCGGCCAGCGCTTCCTCGCGGCTGGCACCGCCCTCGATGAAGCGGATCACGTCCTGCTCCATGAAGACCGTGCAACGATCGGTGGCGCGCGGAGGTTTCTTGCCGAGCACGGCAGCGCCCACGTCGGCCACCTTGTAGCCGAGCTTGTTGGCCTGTTCCTCGATGAATGAACCGGTGCCGGCGGCGCACACGTAGTTCATGTTGGCGTCGCGGATGTGACCATCGACGATGTGCATGTACTTGGCGTCCTGACCGCCGATCTCGAAAATGGTATCGACCTCGGGATCGGTGTAGGTCGCGCCCGCGACATGAGCGCTGATCTCGTTGACGATGCTATCGGCGCCGATGACCTCGCCCACGATCTTGCGACCGCTGCCCGTCGTGGCCGCGCCCAGGATCTCGACGCGGCCGCCCTTCTTCTTTTCCAGTTCGCGCAGGGCACGGAATAGTTTCTGCGTGGCGCCGACCGGATCGCCCGCGGTCTTGCGGTAGATGTCGACCTTGAGATCGTCGTTCTCGTCGATGAGCGCCAGCTTGGTGCTCGTCGAACCGATGTCGATGCCGAGATACGCGTGCAAGGTCTGCCCGGCCGGCCACGACACCACGCGAACTTCGTTGTTGTCCTTGTCGACATAGGACTCGGCGGTGGTGAAATCGGGATAGGTCGACTTTTCCAACGTGAGCGGCCAGTCGTGGTACTCGACGTCGACGCTGGCGGCGATACGATGGATGGCTTCGCGTGAAGGCAGATGCTTGGGCACGCTGCCTTTGCTGGCGGCGCCGATGGCGCCAACCAGGTGCGGCTGCGCCGGAACGCGCAGCAGGTTCGGGTAGGCGGCGGAAAGCCAGCGCAAGACTTCCTTGTTCAGCGCCACGCCGCCCACGATTGCGGTGGGCTTGTCGAGGGGCTTGGCGCGCAGAAGCGTGCCGATGAGCGTTCGGGTCATGCCGCGGCACAGGCCCGACCACATGGCGGCCTTGCTGTAGCCCTCCTGCTGGCGGTGGATGAGGTCGCTCTTGGCGAAAACCGAGCAGCGGGTGGCGATGGAAGGCGGCTCGGCGACCTGGCCGACCAGGGTCGGGTCGTCGTAGGAGATGCCGAGACGCGCGGCCTGCTCGTCGAGGAACGAGCCAGTGCCCGCGGCGCACATGGAATTGGTGGCGTAGTTCTGGAAATGCCCCTGAGCATCCAATTCGACCAGGGTCAGCGAGCCTCCGCCGACGTCGATGATGTTGGCGACCTCGGGAAACTCCGCGCGCACGACCGAGATCTGGCAAGCCGCCAGATCCAGGCGCGGCAACTCGAACGACTCGCAGAAGCGCGCGCTGTTGTTGCCGCAGAATCCGATCGAATCGCCCGCAACGACCGACAATTCGGTCATGGCGGACTCCAGCGCCTTGGCCGGCTCGCCACGATGCTGGGCGTAGAAGGACTTGGCCACTTGGCCGTCGCTTCCCAGCCGCACCGCTTTGAGCGACACCGCGCCAATATCGATCCCGATTCTGCCTGGTTTGTCCTTCATCGGAGCCTCTAGATGTAGGTGCGCCACGGTGGCGGCGAAGATTGCCATGAAAACCGAGGACGCGCTAACCCAAAGGGGTCTACAACGCAGTGATCATTTCAATGCTGGCGCATGAAGACTTTTGAACTCCTCGGCTGCCCGAGGCAGTAGCACGCGAAACCCCGAAAGAACGAAACCCAATCGCCTCTTCCGTTGTCCGTAGAAGCAGAAGGGCGAAGGTGATTGTGGCCGGCGGGTGCCGGCCCCCTCGTCCCTGGATTGTCCGGTTCGAGCGGCCAGGCCGCGTGCTGTTCGACAGCAGCCACCAGCCGCGCAAGTCGAGTCCGGACCTATGCGAGGAGCGAGCCATGTTCAACACTGCATTGAGAACTGAGAAGCGTATCGATATCCCCTTTTCCCCCGAGCTTGAAGGTCCGCCCGCCCTCGAGGTGCGCGCCGTTTACAATGGCATAATCATCGGCACGCGCTTCCTCTCCGATGTCGAACCCAAGCGCCGCCTGCGCGCCGCCAGCGGGCCGGCTCCGGAGAGCAACTACACCATCGGCCAGTCGCCCGAGGCCGATGCGCCCGCGCCGAGCGACATCCTGGGTGCGACCGACATGCCTCTTGTGTCGCACTGGAGCGCTGGTTTCTTGATCAACGTGACGCCGCGGATGACCGGCGACGTGGCCGTGGGTGGCAAAGTGTACCGACTGGCCGACTATTTGGCCGGCCGCGGCGCCAACTTCACCCTGCCCGACGACGGACGCGCCCGCATCGACTGCGGGGCCATGAGTTTCCAACTCCAACATACGACCAGCGCACGGCCGCTGCCTCGGCGCTGGCTCGCGTGGCGCTGGAACGAACAGAAGTTCACGCTGGGGTCTTTTCTGGCGCTGGGAAGCCTGCTGCTCCTCTGCTTCGCGATTCCGCCCAACGGGACGTCGGTTTCGAGCGACCTCATCGGCATGAGCAGAGCCTTCATTGCAACGACCTTCAAACCCGCGGAAGTTGAACCCACCCCCGATTTTCTGAAGAAGGGCCCGGGCAACGAGTCCGGCGCGGCCAGCCAGGCGCTGGCGGGAGAATCCGGCAAGGCTGGCGATGCAAAATCGAAGAAACCGACTGGCCGCCTTGCAATCGAGGGAAACAGCCCCGACACACGTGTCGGCAAGGCAGAGGCCGAGGCGCGGATCCGAGACAGGGGCATCCTGGGCGTGTTGAACTCAGCCACCAATCCGGTGTTCGCGAGCATCTTCAGTCGTGAGTCGGCTGTGGGCAGTGCGAAAGAGAGCGTTATGGGCAACCTGATCGCAGCCAATATCGACAACGGTTGGGGCGCCGGGGGTTGGGGTGTCGTGGGAACCGGACTCGGCGGTGGCGGAACCGGAGAAGATACGATTGGCATCGGCAGATACGGCACGCTGGGAGGGCGCGGCTACGGACCCGGCAGCGGTGATGGCCCCGGTAGCGGCTACGGCCCGGGCGGCGGTGGCCTGCGTCCGCACCACACAATTTCCCCGAGCGTGATTCCCGGCACTGTCACCACGCGCGGTACGCTCGACAAGGAGATCGTCCGGCGCGTGGTGCACCTGCACATGAATGAGGTGAAGTACTGCTACGACAAGGAACTGGTGCGCAAGACCGGACTCGAAGGCCGCGTTTCGGTGCAGTTCATCATCGCCGCCAACGGCCAGGTCATCAATTCCTTCATGAACTCCACCACCATGAACAACGTCAACGTCGAAAAATGTGTCATCGACGCGGTCAAGCGCTGGCAGTTCCCGTCGCCCGCGGGTGGCGGCATCGTCATCGTCTCGTACCCGTTCAACTTCACCGCCGGTTCCGGGAATTAGAGTACCGTGTTACCTAGATTCCACGTCGGCGCTGCCGACAATCGTGATGTCGTCGTCGACGGGAACGAAGAGCAGACTTGGACGCTCAATCTTGTGCTCGGTCAGCTTTTCCTTGAATTCGAAACCGACGTGAAAATGGTTTGCGTCCTTGGTGGTCAAAGTGAGGTCGATGGGATGGTTGACCGAAACCCCGTGTAGCTCGACGGCGGCATCGACGTGAATCTTGCTTGTGCCAGGCGTGGTCGGCAGTTTGAACCCCGCCAGAACGGCTCGCACGGAAGCCCAGGGATACTTGTCGCCTTCCAGGGTTTCCATCATGTGCTCGTCTCGGTTCGTGTTCGCGCTGTCGAAGGTTTGAACCTGGGCTCTCGCCATGACTTTCAGCCCGGTGCCGTCGACGGTTCCGCGCACCACCATCGCCGTGCTCTTGCCGACCACTTCGTGCAACTTGTGCACCATGCGGTACTCGACGGTTCCGTGACCCGAAAGCTGGGTTGTCTGCGCGCGCGCCCGCGCCGGCGTCACGAGGCACGCTACAACCAATAGTGTCCGTACTGTTCCGAAATTGCGAATCATGGCGAAGACTCCTTTTCCGATGGTACGGACACTATT
>Ga0224559_1000770_pt1 | contig 19419 bp, 17 predicted proteins | sample 714S33034metaG_FD_180676 | JGI IMG/M metagenome (GOLD analysis project Ga0224559, IMG submission 180676) | Peat soil microbial communities from Stordalen Mire, Sweden - 717 S3 30-34 | ecosystem: Environmental > Terrestrial > Soil > Wetlands > Peat | place: Sweden: Norrbotten County, Stordalen... | reverse complement strand
AGTAATTCATCTGCTTGATGATCCCGATCTCGAACTCCAGCCGGGCCTCATACTCATGGAGCTTTGCGCGCAGCACGCCCCGCAGCTCCAGTTGCCGCACAGACGTATCCAGACGCTTGCGCAATCCCTCGCGGCAGACCTCTTCGAAGTAGCTGTCGATGGTGTGGCCTTCCGGCACGGCGAACTCTGGAAACGGATTGTCCACTTTGGCCAGCTTCAGGTTGCAGCGCTCGGCTATCTCCATGGTTCGCGTCACAACCGCGGGCGAGTCGGGAAACAGCCGCTCCATCTCGTCGGCGCCCTTCACAAAGAACTGATCGCTATCGAAGCGGAAACGCTCCTTGTCGTGAACCTTGGAGCCGGTCTGCACGCATAACATCACGTCATGCGCGTGCGAGTCTTCTCCGCAGAGATAGTGAGAGTCATTGGTCGCCACCAGCGGAATATTCATCTCGCGCTCAAGACGGAACAGCGCTTCGTGGATCTTCTTCTCCTGATCGAGCCCCTGGTCCTGGATTTCTAGAAAGAAGTTATGCTTGCCGAAGATATCCTGATACTGCTGGGCCACCTTGCGCGCCGATTCGTAGTTACCGGCAACTAACTCCTCGCATAACTCGCCGCTCAGGCAGCCTGAAAAGCCGATCAGACCCTCGGCATGTTCCGCGAGATACCGCTTGCTGACACGAGGTTTGCGATAGAACCCGTGCAGCGAAGCCTCCGACGTAATGCGGATCAGGTTTCTGTAGCCTTCTTCGTTCTCGGCGAGCACCAGCAGGTGGTTGTTGTCGTCTCCCTCGCCAGGCGCCCGATGGTCTTCATTCTTGGAAATGTAGAGCTCGCACCCGAGAATCGGCTTGATCCCCTTGGCCTTGGCCGCCTCGAAGAAGTGAACGGCCCCATAAATGTTGCCGTGGTCCGTCATCGCGACAGACGTCTGCCCCAGCGCGGCAACGCGGTCCACGAGCTTTTGAATGTCGCAAGCGCCGTCGAGGAGGGAGTACTCCGTATGTAAATGCAAATGCGTAAATTCAGCCATGGTTGACTATGATTCTAGCCGTCAGCCGCGCACTGAATCCCACGCCAAAGCCGGTTGAAATCCCGCCCACTTGAGGAAAATCGGAACGAGCGTGAATTACTGCCTCGGCAGGCGGCCCAAGTCCCCATTCAGACAAGCACGAACATGGGTGCCCCAGGTCTCGCGTTTGAGACCTGGGAACCAAAGACTGCCTATAAATCGAGCATCTTCAGGAGATCGTCGACGGTCAGTCCGTGGTGAGCGGCGATGCGCTTGAGGATGCTGGAGAGCGTGCCGGTTTTGATTGGATTGTGATAGGGAATGACTTCGTGGTTCTCGCCGTCGCGCTGGGTGGTCAAGCGGATGTGCGATCCCTTTTGCCGGGTCGCTTCGTAACCCAAGACGCTAAGCGCCCTGACCAAGCGAGGCCCATCAACGTCGCGAGGCAGCCTCATCAGGCCAGAACTTCATCGCGCACAAAATGGAGGCGAATGACCTTCGGAGCATCCATCGTTTCATCGAAGTAACATTGGACGGCGTCCTTGACCATCGCGCGCAGCTCTTCGAGCGTATCCCCTTGGGTGTGAATGCCGTAACCGAGCGCGTTGGCCGTATAGCCGCCGTCCACCTCGTCTTCGCGCACCTCAAAGATGATCTCGCTCATCGAAGGAACACCCCCGCCTGGATAGACCTGACTAAATGCTAACACCGCCCTTCCTTCGTAACAAACGGGGTCCCAGGTCTCGACCGCGGCGGATGACCTGGGTAGTCACAAACCCCCACCGTGAAGCGACCCCAGTTGCACGCCAGCCTCACCCTGATGCATCCTTGACCTTCATCTTGAAAACTCCGGAGGACGGTGCTACGCTTAGGTGTGATTTAAATATCACACGTGAGACTTGGCCCATGAACGCATTTGGAAGTTACCCCACGCGAAGTCCTCGTTTGCCAGGATCAAGCCGGGCGGGAACCGTTCACCGAATGGCTGAACGGTCTCGATGTTCAAACACGTGCCCGAGTCCGCGTCCGCATCGACCGCTTGGAAGAAGGACTCTTTGGCGATGTTGAACCGGCCGGAGAAGGCGTCTCGGAGTTGAGGCTGGATTTCGGTCCCGGCTACCGGGTCTATTTCGGGCAGAGAGGGCTTCAAATCCATTTGCTTCTCGGGGGTTCTAAGCAAGGCCAGAACGCGGACATCCGCCTGGCAAAGAAGTTTTGGAGGACGCATGACAATGAAAACCAGCTCCTACCGCCAGTCTCTTTTGACGGCCCTGCTTGACCCGGTTGAAGCCTCGTCATACCTGAATGCCGCCCTCGAAGACTCCCCGGAAGCCTTTCTCAAAGCCCTCAAGAATGTCGCTCAAGCCCGCCCGGTGACCCAGGTAGCCAGGCAAGCCGGCATCCAGAGAGAAACCCTCTATCGCGCCTTCTCAGAACAAGGCAACCCCACCTTCGAGACCTTGTCCTCGGTCCTCAGTGCTTTGGGAATGAAGCTTTCCATCGCCCCTAGCGAATCTGAAGCTGCAATGAGCCTCACCGGCGCGGCAAAGTGAATGAGCCGAGGTTCAGCTTTGTTCCCAATCAATGGAAAGAACTACGATGATAACGAGGGCTGAAACATGGCGAACGTGGAAACGGACCTACAGATCGACTGGACCGCCTGCGAGCTGATCGAGAGAGACCCCGGCAAGGTCTCCGGAAGCCCCGTCGTGCACGGAACGCGCATCATGCCCGACGCCATTGCGAACAGCTACGAGCTTGGCGACAGCATCGACGATATTCACGAAGGCTTTCCCACTCTTTCTGTCGCCCAGATCAAGCGCTTGATTGAGTTCGCCAACGACCAGCGCCGGCAGCAGCAACCGTGAAGATACTGCTCGACGAAAACCTCGACCACAGGCTTGTCCCGAACTCCGGTTTGTGCCTTCACGGTCTCACCGCCAACCTCTTGGCTTCCCATCCTTTACAAACGCGTGAAGGATGAGGCGCCAAGCGGATGGGCTCGGAAGCGTGGGCCGATCATGAGTCCTGCTGAGGGGCGGGACCGTTGTGTGCTCACTCGATTACCGATTGAGTTGGAGGTAGTGATGATGATGATGGTGGTGATGGCGGTGTACGACCACCACAACCTGCGCCTGCGCCGCGTAAGGTAGTGCGAAGCAGAAGACGAGAGCCAGTGTGAGGAGAATCTTTTTCATGCCTTAGTATGACGCTCGGCATTCCTAAATACAGAGCTACTCTGACCGGTCCGAATGCGCCTGAAAGCTTGCCAGTGCCATTGCTTGAAGATCCGAAACGCGAGGAAGATGCGCCTTGAAAGGGCACGACTTCAGTCGTGCCGCAAATGCGACAGGAGAATCCTGGGCTTTAGCCTCCGAGCGAAGGTCCTAGGTTCGTCCAAGAACATCCCTCCGCGGCTAAAGCCAAAAGAGTTTGAGCTCTGAAATCGGCACGCGACCCAGAGGGTACCCCGGTCGTGCCCTTTCAAATCATCGACTTATTCAGAGGTTTCCCAATTCGCCGGTTCAGATTCAAGCGGTTTTCCATAAATCAGTGCCGCATGTCCCGGTGCGTAGTAGTCTTCTTCCCTGCCCTCGAGGAGATAGCCGCTCGACTCATAGAGGCGAATGGCCGGCGCATTTTCCGCATAAACATGAAGCCAGATTGCCTGAGCGGACGCGGCGCGGGCTGAGTTCTCGATGCGGCGCAGAAGTTCACGGCCAGTACCCTGTTTGCGCCGGTCCGGAGCGACCTCAATGGTTTGGATGTAGCCAATGGCTCCGCTTGCCCCCCGCGCCCACTCCACGATGGCGAAGCCGCCCATCTGCGCATCTTCCTCCGCGATCCAGGTTACAGAATTCGGATCACTGACGATTTGCCGCATATACTTGCGGCTAAATCGAAACTGCGGTTTGAAGCACAGCTCTTCGATCGCATACAACGAGTCGAAGTCACGCGGAGTGTAGAGGCGATAGTGCACAACCCAACTTTAATTCACTTGCGGACGTTTCATAGTCCGTGCGAATCTGCGTGAAAACTCTGCGCGGAATGTGAGAGAGTAAACTTTAACTTTCATGGCCAGCATCGACCCCATGCACGCATCCGCAGACGGCTCATCGAGACGCCGCTACAACCTCTATCTGCTGGTGGTCGCTGGGCTGGGCGGATTGCTGTACGGAGTCGACGTCGGGATCATCGGCGGCGCGCTGCCCTATCTGGAAGCGACCTCGCTCCTGACGGCCGCGCAACTCTCGGTGATTGTGGCGGCGGTGCTGCTGGGAAGCGTGTTTTCAACGTTGTTTGCGGGATTGCTTGCAGACTGGCTGGGACGCAAGCCGCTAATGATTCTCAGCGGACTCGCTTTCATTGTGAGCATCCCGGTGATCGCACTTTCGCATGGGTACGAGCCGCTTTTCTTCGGGCGGCTGCTGCAGGGAGTCAGTGGCGGGCTGATCGGCGTGGTGGTTCCACTTTATCTGGCTGAGTGTCTGGGGGCGCATGAGCGAGGCAAAGGAACAGGCGCATTCCAGTGGCTGCTGACACTGGGAATTGTTACAGCAGCTTTGGTGGGTATGTATTTCAGCTACCGTGTGCAGGCCGTGGCAAGCACGGCCGACGCAGCCACGCTGTTTGGATTCAAGGATCAGGCCTGGCGGCGAATCTTCTGGGTTTCGCTGCCTCCCGGCGTGCTGTTTGTGCTGGGCAGCCTGTTCGTGACCGAGTCGCCGCGCTGGCTTTTCAGGCGTGGAAAAAAGATGCAGGCGCATCAGGCTCTGCTGCGCTCGCGCACTCCGGAGCAGGCCGGCTTCGAGCTGGCGGAGATGGAAGCGACGGCGCAAGCGGGTGGCGCGCAACGTTCTCGGGAAAGACGCGACTCGCTGCTGCGGCGGAAGTACGCGATTCCGTTCCTGCTGGCGTGCATCATTCTCTTTTGCAACACGGCTACGGGCGTCAATTCGATTATTGGATACAACGCCGGCATTCTGCTGCAGAGCGGTCTCTCCGATCTCCAGGCGCACTGGGGCTATGTGATTTTTACCGTGGTGAACTTCCTGATGACCATGGTGGGAATGATGCTGGTCGATCGCAAGGGGCGCAAGTTCCTGCTGATTCTGGGCACGAGCGGCATCGTCGTCTCGCTGGTGGGGGTGGCCATTCTGTTTCTGCGCACGGAGAAAGTGAGCGTGGACGCAAGCGGCCGTGTGCAGGAAATGGTGAGCCCGAATCAGGAGCTGACTCTGCGCTTCGACCAGGCCGAGGCCGACGCTCTTCTGGCAGGACGAGATAAGCGGATCGATGGCGATCGCGCCTCGTTGGCAATTATCTATTCGTACGGAGACTTTACCGCCGCGACCAGCTATGTACGCTCCGACGATCCGGCCGGGGCGCCCATTCAGATTACGCGCGCGAGTTGCGTGCCTGCCAACAGGGTCGAGGCGTTCTTCAAGAATCCATTTGCGGATTTGGAGGCGGCAAGATCCGCGCCGTTGAAAATCGAGAAAGCGCCGATTGGCCGCGTTCCCGATGCGCGTCACGGCTGGCTGGTTGCATTCGGACTGTACTGTTTCATGGCCTTCTTTGCCGTCGGCCCCGGCGTATGCGTGTGGCTCGCGCTGTCGGAGTTGATGCCCACGCGCATTCGCTCCAACGGCATGAGCATTGCCCTGGTGATCAATCAGTTGGTTTCAACGACGCTTGCCGGCATCTTTCTGCCCTTCGTCAGCAAGTACGGCTATTCTTCGATGTTCTTCCTGTTCTCCGGCTTCACGGTTGTCTACTTTGTTGTCGCGGCCTTCTTTCTTCCGGAAACAAAGGGCAAGACGCTGGAGGAAATTGAAGCGCACTTTGAGGGCAAGGCGACCGCTTAGCTCGAGAACGCCGTGGCGGCTCAGTGTCCTTAATGATACAATGTAGATACAGGAGGAACGATGCAGGCACAGGTGTTGAAGTGGGGTAATAGCCTGGCGGTGAGGATTCCGAAGCCCGTGGCAGAGGACGCCCATTTTCAAGTGGGGGATCCTTTGGAAATCGCCGTAGGTGCGGACGGGGTTGTGGAGTTGCATCGGGTTGGCGATGTGCCCACTTTGGCGGAATTGGTGGCTCAAATCACCCCGGAGAATAGGTACGCCGAAGTTTCCCTGGGAGCGGAGATCGGAAGGGAAACTGTCGAATGGTAGCGCCTTACGTTCCTGACACAGGCGACATTGTCTTCCTCGACTTCGATCCTCAGGTTGGCCGGGAGCAGGCCAAGAGGCGGCCCGCTCTGGTGCTGACGGATTTCCGGTACAACCAGGCAAGCGGCCTGGCTGTCGTCTGTCCCTTGACCTCGAAGGTCAAGCCCTACCCTTTCACCTTGCCGATCAATGTTGGAGGGGTCGATGGGGCTGTGCTGGTTGACCAGATAAAGAGCATGGACTGGGCGGGGCGTAGAGCGGAGTTCCATTCCAAGGCTCCTGCGTTGCTGGTGTCCAAGGCACGCAAGTACATCGCGGTGTTGCTGCAAATACCAACCAGGTAGAGTGAGCGGCGCTTGTATCTGGCGGCTTGACGACGTGCTACTTCTCGACGACCGCCTTGGCGAGATTCCTTGGCCGGTCCACATCCACGCCATGCTCGAGGGCCATGAAGTAGGCAAACAACTGCAACGGAATGACCTCGGGAATGGGAAGCAAGTACTCTGACACAGGCTCCACATCGACGCAATCGTCGACCAGTTCCCTCACCTGCCGATCGCCGGAGTTAGCGATGGCGATCACCTTTGCTCCTTGCGCTTTCATGTCGGAAAGCAACTGCACGGTCTTCTCATAGCGCAGGACTGAACCATCGAGCGCCCCGTCAACGGTAGCAAGCACCATCAACGGAACGCTGTCGCTGACCAGTGCGTTAGGCCCATGCTTCAGCTCACCTGCCGGGTAGCCTTCCGCATGCACATAGGATGCCTCCTTCAACTTGAGCGCGCCTTCGCGTGCGATGGCATAGTGAATGCCGCGGCCCAGGTAAAGAAAGGTGGCAGCAGCCGAGTATTTGGCGGCAAGGGCGGCCATTTGCTTTCGCCAGCCGTCGAGTTGGACTTCAATTTGTTGAGGCAGAGCCCGGAGTTGCTCGACATAGTTGGCCAACTCCGCGGAATCGATTCGCGCCAGGCGGACGCCCTCGTAGAGCGCCAGCAGGTAGAGCACGGTCAACTGGCAGGTAAAGCTCTTGGTCGCCGGAATCGCCCGCTCCACGCCGGCGGCCAGCGGCATGGAGACATCGGCGTCGATGGCCATAGTTGAGGAAGTGACGTTGGTGATGGCCAGGGTCTTTTGCCCGCGACGCCGGGCCTCGTAAAGGGCCGCCAGCGTGTCCGACGTCTCCCCCGACTGAGAGAGCACCAGGACGCTGGGATGCCGCTCGTCTTTCGGATCTTTGCCGCCGCGGCAACTATACTCGCTGGCGTACTCGACATCCACGGCAAGGCCGCACAAATCTTCAAGCAGGATTTCGCCGGCCACGCCGCTATGACGGCTGGAACCGGAGGCTGCAATCAGGACTTCTCCAGCTTGGTTTGGCCAACCCGCAAGAAGATGGGCAACTTCCGGCTTCAGTCCATTGCCTGTCAGATAGAGTGCAAGCGTGCGGCGAATCGCGTCCGGCTGTTCATAGATCTCGCGTAACATTTCGTGGGGGAAGCTCTGCATTCTGCTCATCCAGGGGTGCAATTTTCTGTGGATCGGATTACAGCTCAACTTCGATCATAGCTTTCCCGGTTGCAGGAGTTGCTCGTCTCCGTTCCCGGCCAAGGGCGATTGCATGAACGCGGCTCAGCGCTGACGAGGGCCTTCGGTGCGGCCCTACGGGGCGCAAAACATAACCACGGCGCCTTCCCAGGATTAAGTCCGCCGCGGCGGACTCCATCCTGGGCTATTATCGGCGGCTCCCTCCGGGAGGAGATGCGGCGGTTGGCCGGTTGGAAGTTGAAAAAGGAACCGAATTCGTCAACAAATACGTTCATGCGATTGCCCTGGTTCCCGGCCAAGTTCTTTCGTTAAAAAGTCTTCCCTCAGGGGCTGAAGCCCAAGTATCCTTTCGCCAATGCATCGGCACGACTGAAGTCGTGCCCTTTCAAAACATCAACTGCGCTCAGGGCAGGCTATTAAAGTCGTGCCCTTTCAAAACGATCGTTCATGCAGCTTTCTTGTTCATCATGCAACTTCCATCCTGATGCGGTTTCCTGGTTCCCGAGCTATGACCGGGCCAAAAGGCCACTATGCTTTCAGGACCTCGTCGATGGTCTGGATGTCGGCGAGTCCATTGCATCCGTAAAGGGCGGGAAGCACGCGGTCCGGAGGGTAAGTCCGCCTCAACGCAGCAACCTTTTCCGTGCCGGAGCGGTACGCCGGAAGATACATCCGGCCCAGCAGCGGATGGCGTCCCCAGGCTCCGGACAACTTGCCGGCGCGTTCTTCGGTGACCAGAAAATCCTGCCGCAGCGTGGCGGCCACTTCCGGCTGCGGTCTTTCTTCGCCCCAGGTCAACCAGGACGACTGGTTTTTGGCATCATCCTGCAACAGGGCCAGCAACACACCGATCTGCAAGTCTTCGTCCGGCAACTGGTCAACCTCAGTGACGCCGTGCGCAATTAGGATTGCGTTGTTAGCGATTCCCTCAAAGAGAGTAGCGGCGCGCGTGTTCATGGTGAGAACGGTCGCTTCAAAGCCGGACTTCCCCCGAACGTACAAGTTCTGCAAATAGGCAAAGGTGGTGACGTGCCCTGGCACAACCTCGTGGCTCACCAACTGTTCAAACTCAGGGAAAGAAATCTGCAACGAGGCATTGATCTCGTAGGAAGCTTCGTATTGCGGAGAGCCGTCGGCGTTTCGCGCGCGCCCGATGTAGTTCATGGAACCGGAGAACCAGGCATCCTTGATAGGCAGGAAGTCGATGTTGGCTCGAGGTACGCCCGCCAATTCCCGAGGCAGGTACGGCAACAGGTTCTTCGCGCTCAGATTGTCAAAATGGGCGATCACGGATGCGCCCAGACCGCGCACCGATGCCATCGGAATCACGCGATCCTTGCGCCAGGCATCGACTGCCGACAGCAGCTCGGCGGAGCCCGACGATTTATACCCGGCACGGCCCAGCAATTCAGCAGCGCGTTCCCGCTTGGATTCTGGGTCGGAAGGCTCAGGCGGCTTTCCTGTCGACGCCTCGACCGCGCGAGTGTACGGCACCGGATCGCCTTTGCCCAGAACTTCCATGGCCAGGTCGCACATCGTTTCAAGACTGACCGCCAGCCCGATCAGATAAGACTGACGCGGCCCCTGGATCGCGCTTGCCTCTTTGCGAATTCCGGCAATCGCGCCGGGAATGTCCACCTCGCGCAGATACTGTTCGACCGCTTCCCGATCGACGCTCTTGCCGGTGACGCCGCCCGATTCCCGCAGGCGCGCCGCCGCCGGATGCGTGTAGGCAGCGGGCAATGGCTCGTCGGAAAACCATGAATCGGCGATGAACCGTCCGGTGCCCGAGGGACACATAACGTCGCCACCCCAAAGTGTGTCGACACCCAAAACAGCGTCAGCAATATACTTTCCTGCTTGATCCATGACTTACACCTTATCCTTCTTCACGGAGTTGAACCAGACGTAAAAGCAGAGGCCCGCAAACAGGAGTATGGAAACCAATTGCGAGACCGGATTGTTCAAGTAGAACGGGGTTCGAATCAGATCCTCGCTATACCAGGGGAAGAGCCGCAAAGATGCGCCCAGGACGCCTCCCAGCGCACCCCCCGCCATGAGTCCCGAAGCAATGATGACCCCACGCTCGCGAATCTTGCCGCCCTGCTCGCCGCCTGCCGCATCCGAACGCTTGTTGATCAGGTGCGACAAGACTCCACCGGCCAGCACGGGCGAGGTGAGCCCCAGCGGCAGGTATATGCCCAGGGCGAAGACCATGGAGGACTTGCCCAGCATCTCCACCACGATTGTTATCATCGCGCCGATGCCAAACAGAATATAGGCGACCGGCTGGTTGTTCATGAACCCCATCACCAGGGCCTTCATGATGGAAGCCTGCGGCGCGGCGAGAATCTGTCGCGTGTCTCCCGGCGCAGCCTCTCCGAACTGATAAACGTGGGCCAGCAGGATGATGGTCAAGCCGGCGGTGATGGCAGCGGCGATGACGCCGATAAACTTGACCTTCTCCTGCGCCGCCGGCGTCGAGCCAAGCCAATATCCGGCCTTCAGGTCGGTGATGAACTGGCCCGATACGCACAGGGCCGTGCATACCATGCCCGCAATGGCCATTACGAAGAACATTCCCGTGTCTCCCGACAGGCCAAAACTCAACAGCACCACCGCGGAAATGATGATGGTCAGCATGGTCATGCCGGAGGCCGGATTGTTGGCCGTGGTGGCAATGGCGTTGGCGGCCACCGAGGTGAAGAAGAACGAGAACAGCAGCGTCAACACCAGGCCCAATGCCAACACGGTCCAGGAGACCTGAAGGCGTCCAAAGAAGATTGCGACGCAGATGGCGCCAAGGACGACGCCCAGCAGGAGGGAAACGACCGGAACATCGCGGTCAGTCCGCTCCGAATGCGAAGCCTCGCCGTGACGGAAGGCGTGCAGCGCGATGCCAAACGATCCGGCCACCACGCGCAGCGATTTGAGGATGCCGATGATGCCGGCCGTGGCGATGGCTCCCACGCCGATGAAGCGCACATAGTTGCGATAGATCTCCGCTGCGGTCATCTTGGAGATGGGTATCGTGGCCGGATACAGAGAAACGTCGATGTGGCTGCCGATGTACCAGATTGTCGGGACCAGTACAAAGCTGGTCAGAACGCTGCCCGCACAGAAGACCAGGGCGCTGCGCAAGCCCATTACGTAGCCGAGTCCGAGGATAAAGCCGATAGCGTCGAAGCTGAAGACCATCCGGCCCTTATCGGCGAGGCTGCGGATCACCGGCACGAACTGAAAGTCGAGATACTCTTTCCACACATGAAATGTAGTGACCAAGAAGTCGTAAACGCCGGCGATGGCGGTCGCCTGCAGAAGCAACTTGGCCTGCGAGCCGCCCTGTTCGCCGGTGACCAGCACCTCGGTGATGGCCGTCGCCTCCGGAAAGGGCATTTGGCCGTGCATCTCGCGCACGAAGTAGCGGCGCAGCGGAATCAGGAAGAGCACGCCCAGGCAGCCGCCCGCCAGGCAGATAAAGATGGTCTGCACCGGGTGTGGGTCGAGATGGAGGATATAAAGAGCGGGAATTGTGAAGACTGCGCCGGCCACCACGCTGCCGGAGGCCGCGCCGATGCCAGTGATAATGACGTTTTCCAGCAGACTGGTGCGCCGCTTGTAGACGCGCGCAAGACCGATGGCGAGAATGGAGATGGGAATGGCAGCCTCCATCCCCTGGCCCACTTTCAGCGCCGAGTAGGCCGACGCGACTGAGAAGATAACGCAAAACACCACGCCCCAAACGATCGATCGCAGCGTCAATTCCAACTGCTTCGCACCCGCGGGCACGATGGGTTTGTAGGATTCGCCGGGTTGCAGCGGCTTGTAGGCATTTTCTGGAAGCGATTTGGTCTCGATCTCGTTCATCGAAGGATGATACCCCCTGGCGGCGATGCTTCGAATCCGGTACTGAAACAAGGCTGGATCAAGCCGGTTTCCGGATTCATTCACTCCCCTGGAATGAACCATGCAGTACACCACTGCCAAGGGGTCAAATCAAGTGTGAAAGTCACATAGGCCAGTGACAGTCTAAATCCTGGCGCGGGCCGCGGATAGAAGAAGGTTACGCTGGCCTCAGTTGGGTTCGATTGCTTTCGATTTGAGAAACTCGTCCATTACTTTTCTGAATGCGCGGATGTGTTCCGGCGTGCTGCCGCAGCAGGTCCCAACGAGATTTACGCCCGCTTCCAGCAGCGGCACAAGGCCATGCGCCAATTGCTCCGGGGTTTCATCGTAAATGACCTTCATGTTCTCAAGCCGGGGCTTTCCCGCATTCGGCTGAGCCATTACCGGCAAGCTGGTGACGCTCTTGTAGCGCAGCACAGCCTCGCGCGCGCGCCGCATCTCCATTCCGGTGCCGCAGTTCAGGGCGACGATGTGCGCGCCGTGCTCCTCCATGAATTTAGCGGCCCGTTCCGGCGCAATGCCCATCATGGTGCGGAAGGTTGAGCCGTCGAGGGTGACGTCGTAGGCCATGGAACCGACGATGCACTTTGCGCCCGCGGCCTGGGCTGCTTCGATGCCGATCAAAAGTTCCTCAAGCGACGTTTGCGTTTCGATAATAATGCCGTCGGCCCCTGCTTCGACCAATGCCGCTGCCTGCTCCTCGAAGGCACTGCGAACCTGGGCTTCGGTGAAGTCGCCGAACGGCTCGAGCAGGCCGCCGAAAGGACCGATGTCCCCGAGCACGTAGCCTTCCCTGTCACCGAAGGCCTGGCGGGCGATCTGAACGCCGGCCTTGTTGACTTCAGCGACGTGGTCCGCCTCGGAATGGCGGGTAAGCATGATCCGCGATCCGCCAAATGTGTTGCTGATGATGCACTCCGAGCCGGCCTCGACGTAGCGGCGCTGGATGGCAAGCACCCGCTCCGGATGCGTGAGATTCCATGCCTCGCCGCAGTTGCCTTGTTCCAATCCGGCAAGCATGAGTTGCGTGCCCATTGCTCCGTCGCCGAGCATGGGCCGCTCGCGGATTGCGTCTTGCAAGAGTTTCTTCATGTGTTCTCCGTATTCTCAGGTCGATTCTTTTTGTGCCAGGGCGTAGTGGATCGTTTCCAGAACCAGGCCCCATTTGCAATCGCGGCTGGAAGGTTCGCAATAGCAACCCGCGGCGCTGGGCTTGCGCTGCCAAGATAACACAGCATTCAACGGTTCTCCGCTGAGCGGCCATTCGCCGTCAATGGCCTTCATCAGGCCCGCGCCTGAAGTGACAAGGGCCATAAGAACAGTTTTCGCAGGGAGCAAGTTCGGTGAGCCTGCGCAATCCTTCGCTGTGGCGCGTCAATCCGAAGACTGCGAACAAAGTTTTCTTGGGGCGCAACATTCCGGAGTCGAACACTTCCACGCGCGAAGGGAATGGTTCTTTGCGCGTCCGCATCGTCAGTTCGAGCAACCGCGATTGTTCCGCGATGTCCCATTCGGAAAACCCAGGGCTGTAATGAGGCAACACAGCCATGTCATGCTGTTCCGCCCAGTCGCAGAGGCGAGCCCCAGTGGTTGCGGCCAGATGCTCGACGACGGCAGAAGCGTATGACTCGAGGAAGAAATACTCGTCCGGTTTCTCGTCCAGCCAGCGCCGGTGGCTTTCCTCTTCGGCCTCCGGACCCGCGCCGACAGCAACCAGAATCACGCTGTGTGCCTCCGCCTGCCGCAGCATGTTCCGCAGCCGCTTGCTGGTGAACGGGACACGATCGATCAAGAAAGAATCGCCTGCGATTTCGAAGTTCTCCGCTTGCCGCGCATAGAACCAGGGCCGGCCGTCTTTGGCGTACCAGTCGCGCGCCCAATCCGCCAACTCGCGAGCCCGGCCTTCGAGTATCCAGCCGCGGGGATAACCGAGCAGGCGTACATACTCCTCCGGCAAAACATTTACGCCGGGAAGAGTGCTGGCCATTTCGAAGGCTTCGGCTATTTCGCGCATGGAATCGGCTCCGTAGGCTTGAATTGGCAGCCCTCGACGAAAAACTCGAAGAAGCTCGGGTGAATTTCAATGCGGCAGTGCTGGACGCGCTTGACTAGATCCTCCAACTCCTGACGCTTCGACTTCGAGAGCAAGGCGATGGTCGCGCCTTCAATCCTGGTTCATCAGGGCGTAATCGGGCATCGACCCTCCGCTCAGCGGCCACCGGACGGCACGGCGCAGGCACGCTTTTCATTAAACTCTTGCAGGGCCTCAAGCATGGCCAGAATATTTTCGCGCGGCATTCCGGGGCTGACGCCGCCGCCGACCGAGAGAATGATGCCTTCGCCACCGGAACCCTCCAGCACCTTGAGGGTTTCGTTTTTCACTTCCTCGGGTGTGCCGCGAACCGCAACCTCCAACGGATTGACGTTGCCCATCAGGCACATCCGGTCGCCAACGCGGCGCTTCACCTCGGCGATGTGTTTCTGCTTGCCCCAGTTGAGCACATTGAAGCCCGCATCCGGCAGATGGTCGAGGCAGGCGTCGACTTTCGCGTCGTTGTGATAGAGCTTGACCCAATCCTTCGGAAAGGCATCGCAAATGCGCTTCAAATATGGATGCGCAAACTCCAGGTAATACTCTTCGTTGATGAAGCCGACGATGTCGTCGAGGATGAAGATGCTCTCGACTGTGTCGCCGATGACCTTCTGCTGGGCTTTGAGCCAGTCGATGACCACGCGAGTACAGAGGTCGATCAACTTGTGCGCGCCCTTGGGATCTTCCACCAGATCGATCATGAATTCGGTCGTTCCGCGTACAAATCCCGCGGTGCAGAGCGGTCCGCGCGAGGTAACCATGGGAAGGATGTAGCCGGCATCGAGGATGCGTTGCCGCGCCATGCCGATGCGGTGCAGGGTCAGGCCGGCAAAGGCGTCGGCTTCCACTTCGTAATCGGGAAAGCTGTCGAGATCCTCTAGCCGGCGAAGAGTGTGGTATTCACTGGGCGTATTATCCTGCCAGAATTTGATCTTGGCGCCCAACACCGAGGGTTCGGCTGCCATCCCGTACTCCATCCACCACGAGGGAATGAAGATGACGTCAGGGAACTCGCGCATGATTTTCAAATTGGACTGAAACCAGAGTTCGGGATCGAGGAAATAGTCCAAGTGCTTGATTCCGAGATAGCCGGGAATCCAGGGGCTATCGATAATAAGCGCCATCGGAATCCTGTCCATCTTCTCGCGGCGCACTGCTCGTTGAAACGTCTTCCATTGTTCTGGCAGCAAACTTAACCTCCCGGCCGGCTTAGAACATTCCTCTCGAGGGTATAGAGTGAGTCGTTCCCTCAGGGGCTAAAGCCCGACGCTTTTCTCCGCATCTCTTGGCACGCGACCCAGAGGGTGCCCAGGTCGTGCCCTTTCAAAACCGCTCTACGCCAACGGGAGAGCTGCTCTAGCCTTCAATCGTAGACATTCGACCCCAGCGCCGCAACATGGTTCACAGGGTTTGTTCCGGTACTGAAATAAGTCTCCTCAATGTAGGCTCAACTATTGTGAAAACGCCGGAAATAAAGTGCGCGGCAGCTCGAATCGGGCTGCCGCGCAGAAGGGCGCTTCAAGGTTTGGAGGCCTAGAAATTGAAGCGTCCGCTGAACTGCAGTGAGCGTGCCCCCTGCGTCTGGGAGTACGGAGGGCCGAAGGCTTGGATCGTGCCGAAAGTTCCATAGTTGCCGGCAGCCACATTGGCGTTGGACGGCACGGTCGCGGCCGGGCTGTTCAGGTTCAGATAGGGATGATTGAAGAGGTTGAACACCTCTACGCCCAATTTGAATTCGCTCTCGTGGTACACCTTGAACCCCTTGAAGATGTTGGCGTTGACGACCCCTGTGCCAGGCCCGCGGAACTCGTTGCGGTGGGTGTTGGCGAAAACCGGCGAGGCGATGGAGGTATTTGCTGTGCTGAACGCCGGCTCCACTGGGTTGGCAAACGAGGATGGATCGAACCATGGCTTTCCCCCGGAAATTACGGTGCTGCCGAAGGTCCGGTTGTGGCCGCGCTCAAGCTTGTACGGTGCAACCAACTGGGCATAGAGCGTGCTGCCCGGCGCATTGAGCGTATTGCTGTTGGCGGTGACCGAAAACGGCAAGCCACCGAAGTAGCTATACTGACCGGTCACCTGCCATCCGCCCACGATCTGCGAAATTGGACCTTGGTTCAGCCATTTCTGGCCGTAGCCGAAGGGCAGTGTGGTGAGGCCCCAGATCTGCAAGTTGTGCTTCTGGTCCTGATTGGCTTGCGCCCGGTTCAGCTTGTAATAACCGGGATAGGCGAACGGCGGGCCTGACGATCCCGTCCCGGCGCCGTTGTCTGCATAGTTGAAGGCGTGTGAGTAGGTGTAGACCAGGCCCAGCGAAGCATTCTTGCCGGCGTTGTGCGTCAATTGCGCCTGCATGGCGTTGTAGTTCGCGCTGAAGAGCGGCCCGTTCATGGTAATGCCGCCGGTGTTGTACAAGCCGGGGGAGCCGTTGGAAACCAGGCAGGTTGACCACCCGTTGGCCTGGCAGGATGCCTGGTTGATGATTTGATTGATGGCCGTACCGTTCGCGGCGGAGCAGGGCAATCCGGTGCCGGTGGGGTTCAGGCCCGTGTTTGGATTCACCTGGCCGTTGGCCATGCAAGGCGTACTTGCACTGGGCAGAGGCGCCGCATTATACGGACTCACGTTGGTCTGTTGGCGGACGAACAGATCGCCTACATAGCCCACGTTGGCGACGAAATTCTTGCCCAGGTCGCGCTGCACGAACAGGTTCCAGCTTTCGATGTAGCCGCGGCGGAAATTCGGCCAGACGGCGTTGGTGGTTTGGCCTACTGGCAACGACACGTAGCCTGAGCTGTAGTTGGGTGCGACCGGGATCGGGATGCCATAGGTGAGCGGCATGGCGGCGTTGTTATTCGCCGGATCGATCGCAATGGTTCCCGCCCCGTTTGGCGAGTAGTAGTTCGGCGCCAGATCGAAGGGGTATTCATCGCGCAGCTCGCGCATGCTATCGGGATCGACGGTGAAACCGGCGCCGCTACGAATCACGGTTTTGTTGTTTAGGCGATACGCAAAACCGACGCGGGGCGCGAAGAATCCGTACCCCGTATCCACGCCGCCACTCTCCGGGTTGCCCATAACGCCGCCGATCTCGACGTTGGACGTCTGAGGCCGGTTCACATACACCTCAGAGATACCGGTGTGGTCGCGGTACGCCGCCGGATACTTCTCGTAGCGCACGCCATAGGTGATGGTCAGCTTCGGGCTCATTGACCATTGATCCTGCGCGTAGACGCCAAGTTCCGTCCAGCGCAGCGAGTTGGGATCGTAAATCTGCTGCGCCTTTTGCACTGCCGCAGTCGAAGCACTGCCGTTGGGCAGGCCGAGCAGCATATCGGCCAGATCGTTGTACGCGGTCACACCGCACGAAGAAGCCGAGCCGCCGCAGGTCATGCCACCCGAGAAAAGGAAGCCGCCGCGCACGTTCGAGACGCCGCCGCCGGTAGTGGGCTGGAAGTGGTTCATGTCGAAGTGATAGTACGTAAACCCGGCCTTGAACTGGTGCTTGCCCTTGATGTAGCTCAGGTTCACGTCGCCGGTAAACTGGTTGTCGCGGAAGATGAACGGATTGGCAGTGTTGGAGTTGCCGAGCGAGCTGAACGTGCCGTTGAAGCTGAACACGGGCTGGCCGACATAATCCGAATTGTTCGAGTTGATGTTGGTTCCCGGAATGTGCAGTGTGTTCAGTCCGTAGTCGCCCAGCGAAAGATCGAGAAGGGACTGCGCTCCAGACCATTGGCGGGTATATCCAAAGTCGGCATCGACGACAAGGTGCGGGGTGACGATGTGGCTCACGCCGATGCCCACATTCTGGATGAGGCCATGGCCCGCGCCCGGCTGGCCACCGTCAAAGGTGCCGCCGCCCGCCGGTCCCAATTCCTGGGGATCGAGTGCCTGGAAGGGCTCGATGCTGTATTTGCCGAAGATCTGCGTATTGTCGTTGGGAATGTAGGTGACCTTGGCATCGTTACTGGTCTTGTTGCTGGCAGCGGTAGCCGTGTTAGCGTAATCGTTGACCATGAAGTTGCTGAGCAGCGACGACGACGGCGTGCCGATCGAGGCCGCGATCGAGGACAAATTGGCGATCATCGCCGTAGCCTGAGGGTTCATTAGGCGCGACGTAGGAATGGTGTTGACGTTGTTGCCCGTCTCGCCATATTCGGAGGTGAAGCTCGGGCGGCATGCATAGTTGAGATAGCCGGCGGTGTAGACGAGTTTCGGGCAGTTGGCGGTGGGGGTGAATGCACTGACCCACGCAGCCGTAGGCTGCGGATCGTAAATCGTCGCGTAGGGCGCAGCTTCGGAGAAGTTGCCGTTGATCATGTTGGTATCCGGAACGTTCAGCGTGACACCGTTGCCGATCGCCTGGCGCCGTGTCGTCCGTTCCCAGTTGTCGAAGAAGAACAGCTTCTTCCTGCCGGTAATGATCCTGGGAATGTAGACCGGGCCGCCGATATTGAATCCATATTCGTCGAAGATGTTCTTGGCAAGCTTCGTTGTGGGTGCAAGCAGGTACGGCCGGGCGTTAAGTGACGCGTCCTGGTAGTACCACCAGGCGCTTCCGTGGAAGCCGTGGCCGCCGCTCTTGGTGGTGATCTTGATCGATGCGCCGCCCGCCTGGCCCTGCTCGGCGGTGAAGTCGTCGGTCGTGACGCTGACGTTCTCAATGGAATCGGCCGGCGGCACGTAGGCGATCAGGTAGGGCAACCACCCGTAGTAGTTGACCGCTCCATCGATACGCGTGGTGTTGCCGTTCATGCTCATGCCGTTCACATTGATCGACATGGCACGCGAAGGATTGGAAGCCGGTGAGTTTTGCTCCTTCACCGATGCCCCGCCGGGGATGAGTGTGTACAGAGCCTCAAAGTTGCGCCCCTGGCTGGAGGTCAACGGCATTTGCGAGAGCTGCGTCTGGTTGATCTCGCTGTTTACTTCCGCGGTTTCGGTTTGCAGCTGCGCCGCCGCCTCGGTCACCGTAATCTGCGTCGAGACCGTCGCCGGTTGAAGCGTAATGTCTACGCGCACCTGGCGGTTGACTTCGACCTGGATGTTCTTCTGCGCGAACCCCGCAAAGTTGCCCGTCTTCCCGATGGAAAGGGTATACGCACCCGGCAGCACGTCGAGAATGCTGTAATCGCCGACTCCGTTAGCCTTGGTAGCGCGAACTTCGCCGGTGCCCTGGTTGGTTAACGTGACGGCCACATTGGGAATCACGGCGCTGGATTTGTCGGTGACTGTTCCCATCAGCGACCCGTACAGTATCTGCGCACTGGCTGTGCCGCTTGCGAAAAGCAGCATCAAAAATGCGACTGCCATCAGCACTGTTCCGATTGCTCCCGTGCCGACCCGGGGATTGATCTCTGGCCTTCCTGACATATATTCCTCCGGAAAGTTGTTGATTGCCTGCGTTCTTTGTCAAACGCCGCGAGTGTTTTCGCGGGCACCGGCCCTCAATTTGCCTTAGCCGCTCGATGCAAAAGGATCTGCGGCAGTTGCTCCACATTCTTCGGATATTGTGGTCGAGCGTGGACGCAATTTAATTGGCGACACGAACTATAGGAGAGTTTCCTAAGAATTGTCAATGGAGAAGAGATTTATTTGTCGAGATCGATGCTGATATGTATGCCCCAGGACCGGAGAAAGGCTGGTATCGAACACGCATCCCCAGCGTTTTCTTTGGTCTCAGG
>Ga0224559_1000769_pt1 | contig 19438 bp, 18 predicted proteins | sample 714S33034metaG_FD_180676 | JGI IMG/M metagenome (GOLD analysis project Ga0224559, IMG submission 180676) | Peat soil microbial communities from Stordalen Mire, Sweden - 717 S3 30-34 | ecosystem: Environmental > Terrestrial > Soil > Wetlands > Peat | place: Sweden: Norrbotten County, Stordalen... | reverse complement strand
CCGGCGCAAGAATGGTGAAATCTATCCGGGGTATCTTTCAATCACGACAGTAAAAAACTCTAAGGGTATTGTCAGAAATTATGTTGCCGATCTTTTTGACATTACCGAGCGCAAACAGGCGGAAGACACTCTCCGCGAGAGCGTATTATTTCAAAACTCGCTGCTCGAAGCGATTCCCATTCCGGTTTTCTATAAGGACAGAGATGGACGATATTTGGGATTCAACAAAGCTTACGAAACATTCTTCGGGGCAACAAAGGATAAACTGATCGGCAAGAGCGTATTCGACATCAGCCCGCCGGAACTTGCAGAAATCTACCACGCCAAGGATTCAGATCTGATTAAAAGCGGGGGGGTGCAGCAGTATGAATCCCAGGTAAGAAACACTCAGGGGGGCCTGCGCGATGTCATCTTCAGCAAGGCAGTCTTTGCTGACAGACAGGGCAACATCAGTGGATTGATCGGAGCAATACTGGACATCACCGAACGCAAATCGGCAGAGAACGAGATTCAGCATCTTGCCTTTTACGATCCACTCACCCACCTGCCCAATCGCCGTTTGCTAAATGACCGACTTGGGCAAACAATGGCTGCCAACAAACGCAGTGGTCGATATGGGGCGCTGTTGTTTCTGGACTTGGATAACTTCAAACCGCTTAATGATAAGCACGGTCATGGTGTTGGCGATTTACTTTTGGTCGAGGTCGCCCGCCGTATTGGCAGTTGTGTTCGCGAAGTTGATACAGTGTCGCGTTTCGGGGGTGACGAGTTTGTGGTGTTGCTCGGCGAGTTGGAGGTTGATAAAGCCGCATCCACCGCACAAGCCGAAATAGTTGCGGAAAAAATCCGTATCGCACTGGCAGCCCCGTATAAGTTGATCATTTCGGAGAACGGCAATACGAAAGGGACAGTCGAGCACCATTGCACGTCGAGTATCGGCGTGGAGGTATTCCTTAACCCTGAAGCAAGCCCGGAAGACATCATCCAGAGGGCCGATATGGCAATGTATCAGGCCAAAGATGATGGACGGAATTTGATTCGTTTCTTCGATGCGCAAGGAAGCGGTGATGTGCGCAAAGTTAATCACGGCACCATGCTACGCCTGAACTGGCACAATTCCTATAATTCCGGTGAGCCTACCATTGACCAAGAACATCACAAATTATTTGATCTTGCAAATATTGTGATTGCGTCTGCATTTACACACAATAAGAAATCCAAACAACTGGATTCGGCCATAGAAAATCTTATCGCGCATGTGGTACATCATTTTGCCGACGAGGAGGATATTCTTGCGCGGCATCACTATGCCGATCTTGATGCTCATACACGCGCTCACAAGGTGTTGATAGAACACGCGCTGCAACTGCGCGATTCGGCAGCAGCCGGTAATGTCACGATAGGTGAACTTGTGAGTTTTCTCGCAGACGAGATAGTTGCACAACACATGCTCAAGATGGACCGTGAATATTACCCGCTATTTAATTAAATTAGCGGTGGTAAAAGTAATCGTAACAATCCGACTGGCAGTGCCCGGTTAATAGACCCGCTTTTGAAAATGCTGCCAAACTTTGGCCTCGATTTGGTTCGGTGTCATCTTGTCAACGGTTTCAACCCCAACTACACGACCACCCATTCCGTCACCTTCAAGTCGTTTTTTAAATTCCACTTTGGCTTCGCCCGGTCCGAATATGAAAATGGATTTAGCTGCCGCGATATAATTGATAACTTCGTCGTAGTATTTGTTCAGATGCGTTTGGAATTGCCTGTCGCGCTGGTCGTCTGCTTTACCATCTGCCGACATTGAAAATCTGACATGCTTTTCCACCCCGGATTTTATTTCTTCAATAGCTTCATTTTCCTGATCTTTATCCGCAAATACCACGAAAGCTTCTCTATGGTCTATCCACAAACCTACTTGGTTTTTCATGGTAACTTTCTTTGAAGTGAAGCTTAATTGATTGGATTGCGTCGCTATCACATACCGCACTATTTGCACGCAAATCCTGATGGCTAATACATCTATTAGCTGGATATTATTCTACGCAAAAAATGAGGCTGTCTCTGTGTGCCAGACCACGCAGGTTAGTGCAGTTTGTCCAAATCCAGTTTGCGTAGCTTGGGGGCCAAGTATGCAGTTGCTGAAACTACTGCAAGAGTCATGGTGCCGCCAAAAATTACCGAAGGAATCAAGCCCAGCAGACGCGCTGCCACACCGGATTCGAAAGCGCCCAATTCATTCGACGAACCGATAAAAATACCATTGATCGAAGCAACCCGCCCTCTCATTGAATCAGGTGTCGCCAACTGCATGATGGTAGTACGCATCACCACCGATACACCATCACAAATGCCGGACAGCATAAGAAAAATTGCAGCAATCCAAAAATTCTTGGTCAATGCGAAAGCAATAATGCAAAAACCAAATCCGGTCACTGCACTCAACAGATAACGTCCCGCATGTTTATTGATTGGATATTTGGCCAGAGCAATACCAATCAGGATCGCGCCCAAAGCGGGGGCTGCACGCAAGATACCCAACCCTTGCGGGCCATAATGGAATACATCTTGTACAAATGCCGGCAACATGGCAACAGCGCCGCCGAACAGCACAGCAAACATATCCAAAGCTTGTGCGCCAAGAATAATCTGGTGTCCAAAGACAAAGCGCAAGCCTTCTGCAATACTGGAAAACACGGCTGAGGACTTTGCCGGTGGCGGCTCAATGACTTGCAATGACAACAGCGTGAACGCTGCGCTCATCGCAAGAACAGCAGCGACTGCATACGCGGCGGTAAGGCTCGCCCATCCTACCAATGCACCGCCTAACGCCGGCCCCACTACCAATCCGAACTGAAAGAAGGAACTGCCAACTCCTGCCGCGCGTGCATATTGTTCGCGCGGCATAACCAGTGCGAAAAGCGAATTATAAGAAGGGCTGATAAAAGCGCGCGCCACACCGCCGCAGGCAATCGAAGCATAAATCCACATAGACGGGCTACCCGGTGCGATCACTGTGGTAGCAACCAACACCAATGCATTCAGGCTTGTGAACGTACCCGCCAATACGCCAAATTTACGCCGCGAATGATGATCAACGGCATAACCGGCAAAAAGTGCGCAGGCAAAATAGGGAATCACCTCAGCCAGACCAATCAGACCGAGTGCCAATGCATCGTGCGTCAACTCGTAGATATGCCATCCAACCACCACTACGATGATTTGGTAGGCAAGAACGATCTGTATTCGAAAAGCAAGTAACTTGAGGAAGTTACGATTTTTCAATAAATGTGCGGATAAGGCGGGCGAAGATAATTGCATGAGTCTCCAAATTAATTACATTTATTCGCCCGCCTCAACAAGCTACTTAAGAGAAGAATAATTTACAGGTATCCAAACATAGCCTTCATCTTTGGCGCGCAAGTGTCCGATTCCGGGAAATGAAAGATGTGCTCCGGCAACCCAGTATCCTTGCTTGGCTGCCTCGGAAAATGCTTTCTTACGTTCGATGGCTGCCAATTTTATATCCGAGTCAAATCCTATTACCACTGAAGGTTCTGTGAACTGCACTGAAGCCACATGCATTAAGTCACCCCAAAGCACCAGCTTTTGGCCTTTGCTTTCGACTACATAAGTGGTGTGTCCAACGGTATGGCCGTAACTGGCAACAGCTTTGATTCCGGGAACGAGTTCAGTTGCTCCCGTAAATGATTTGAATTTGCCTGCCTTGACGTATGGATTAAGAGACGCCATTGCCCCCTGAAAGAATCCTTTTGACTCCTTTGGCGCAGCATCCAAATTAGCCTGGCTTAGCCAATAGTCGGCATCGTGCTGATCCGCGCGCACAATCGCATTTGGAAATGCCAGCTTGTCGCCACTGATGAGACCGCCCACATGGTCGGCATGCATGTGCGTAATATAAACTTCGTCGACTTGCTCGGGTTGATAGCCTGATGCCTTCAGGTTGTTAACCAGATTACCCAGCGTCGGGCCGAACAAGTTAGCCGCTCCCGTATCGATCAAAATAAGTTTCGTGCCGGTGTTAATCAAAAATCCATTGACCGATGTTTCAAGCGGGTCTTCGAGGAAGTTTTGCGACAATGCGCTCGCCACCTTCTCGGGTGTTGTATTGCCGAGCAACTTGCCCACGGGAAGCTTTACAGTTCCATCCGATAATGCAGTTATTTCAAAGTCACCCAGTATCAAGCGGTAATAACCCGGCGCCTGAGTTTTTACCTGGGGCGCTGCGGCATTGGCAACTGAAATAAACGACATGGCAATTGCACATGTCATCCAGAAAGTCATGCGATGGTAGAACGTCATATTGTTTTCCTTTCCTCAATTATATACATCGAAAATTAACACCGGCCAAAAAATATATCTTACTTTTGCGTCTTAACGATACTCATCGCCGCAGCGACCATCGCGCCCATATCCGCCAAATTGCTTGGCAGAATTAACGTATTGCCCTCTTTTGCAACATTGCCGAAGGCTTCCACATATTTTTCTGCAACCTTGAGATTAACAGCATCCATGCCTCCGGGTGATTGAATTGCTTGCGCCACTTGCTGAATCGCTTGCGCAGTCGCGGAAGCTACAGCCTTGATAGCCTCAGCCTGCCCTTGTGCCGTGTTTATCGCCGCTTGTTTCTCACCTTCCGAGCGCTGAATAAAGGCTTCTCTTTCGCCCGTGGCAATATTAATCTGCTCCTGCTTGCGTCCTTCGGAAGCGGCAATCAAAGCGCGCTTCTCACGTTCAGCGGTTATCTGCGCCTGCATGGCATGAAGAATTTCCTTGGGCGGCGTCAGATCCTTGATTTCGTAACGCAGTACTTTTACGCCCCAACTCGTCGCAGCCTCATCCAAGGCGGCAACCACAGCACGATTAATATCGTCGCGCTCTTCAAAGGTCTTATCCAGCTCCATCTTGCCGATAACAGAACGTAGCGTAGTCTGCGCAAGCTGGGTAATCGCCATAACGTAATTGCTGGTGCCATAAGATGCCAGCCGTGGGTCGGTCACCTGAAAATACAAAATCCCATCCACCTGCAATTGAGTGTTATCCCTGGTAATACAGACTTGGCTCGGCACATCCAGCGGCACTTCCTTGAGCAGGTGCTTGTAGGCAACTCGATCAATAAACGGAATAACGATATTTAAGCCGGGCAACAATGCAGCATGAAACCTCCCCAGGCGTTCTACCACCCAGGAGTTTTGCTGGGGTACCACCTTGAGCGCCTTGATTATAAAAATAACGGCTACAAAAAGTATAAACAGAGCGATTTCCATGCTGCCTCCTTAATGATGTTTCGGCTTGCGATTTGTCAAAATCAAACTTGAACCTTGCACCGCCGCAATGTAGAGCGTTTCATCGCGCGGCAAGTTGGCCGACTCAAGTTCTGCATTCCATTCTGCGCCCCGGTAAAATACACGGGCCAAACCATTCTCCTGCCACTTTAACACTTGCACCGGCTGGCCTATGTCCAGACTTGCGCTTGCCACTTCTTTGACTTGACCGCTTTTCCAACGTCGCAAAATAAATACGCCGACAACCGCCGCCAATGCGCACACCACCAATTGCCATACCAAGCTCACGCCATAGTAGGCCGCCGATCCGCCCATCATCATCGAGATGGACAATACCAGCAAATAGAACGTACCTGTTGCCATTTCCAATCCGAGTAATAACAATGCCAGCAAAAACCAGTAAACGTAAATTTCCATCATTCAATCCTTAATGTTTGTTAAGTGAACTTGTCACGTTTGATCAGATGCCAGTTCATTATTATTACCAAGCCATTGCGCATAGCTAATTCGCGCAACATCAAATCGATCTGTAGTACGGCAATAAACAGAAGGTGAGCCAAGCCGTCCGACGGGGGCAAAATTATTGATATGCAATTGTTGATCAATCAGATTATCCGCCACATGAAACATCACAACCTCCCCAATTATCAGCGTATTTGATCCCAGCGCTTGAGAACTAAATAGTCTGCACTCGAGACTGGCCTGTGCTTCCGCTATCCGTGGCACTTTAATTCTAACCGATGGTGATGGGTGCAAATTTGCCGCCTCCAGCTCACTCTCGTCCGACGGAAAATCCGCTGCTGAAATATTCATGGCATCGAACAACTCTTCGGTAACCAAATTCACAACAAATTCGCCACCATCCAAAATATTCTTCGCAGTATCTTTGAGTTTACCGGAATCATTGAGGCCGATGCTGATGATCAAGTAAAGCGGATTAGCGCCGACAGCATTAAAAAAGCTGAAAGGTGCTAGATTTACCACGCCTTTTTGACCTTGAGTGGTGACCCAGGCAATAGGACGGGGAACAACCAGATTGGTTAGAAGCTTGTAATTATCTTCAATTGAATGCTGAGTTGGATCAATTTGCATATCGGCGACTCACCTGTATGTTCGGGATATCCGCCAGTATAGCTTTTTTATCCCGAACAGAATCTTACCACTTCGCCTTTAACCTTAACCTCATATCAAGTGTTACACACCAGGTTACGCAGCAAAATTTAGTTCTCGCTGAATCCTGATGCCCGCTCTAAAATATCCGCATGAATGAGTACATATTGAAAATCATCGAAAATATTGCAGACATTCCCATTGCCGATTGGAATGCGCTTACGCAAGATGACCCGCTGCTATCTCATGCCTTTTTTTATGCCCTGCAAGAAAGCGCTTGCGCTACACCCAAGTTTGGGTGGAAGGCGCAGTTTCTGACCTTATGGCATGACGAACGGTTGGTTGGCGGGATGCCCCTTTATCTGAAAATGAATTCATTTGGTGAGCATGTGTTCGATTTTGCCTGGGCAGATGCCTATCGTCGTCATGGTCTGCATTACTATCCCAAGCTGGTATGCACAGTGCCATTCACCCCGGTGACTGGCAGGCGTTTGCTGGCGGCAACGGCAGAGCTGCGCAGTTTGTTATTGAAGAGTGCCTTGAATTATGCGAAAGAAATGGGTGTATCTTCGCTGCACTGCCTTTTTCTGGATGAGGCCGACACAATGGAAGCGGAAGCTCAGGGCATGATGCTGCGCCAGGATGTGCAGTTCCATTGGAAGAATTCAGGCTATCGGGATTTTGACGAATTTTTGTCTACTCTCAGCCGCGATAAGCGCAAGCGCATCAAGCAGGAAAGGAAAAAAGTCGCCGAAGCCGGCATAGAATTGCAATGTGTCACCGGAATAAATGCCACCAAAGAACAGTGGACTTTCTTTGCCTCATGCTATTTACATACTCTCCAACTGCACAATTCACCGCATCAGTTGAATGAAGATTTTTTTCAGCGCATCGGTGCCGCGTTGCCGCAACACACTTTGCTGGTCATTGCAACGCGTGAGGGGAAGCCCGTAGCGAGCGCACTCAATTATTTGACCGACGATGCATTGTATGGGCGCTCCTGGGGGACGTTTGAATTTCACTCCGGCCTGCACTTCGAAACTTGCTACTATCAGGCAATCGAGTATTGCATCATGCACAACATCAAAACATTTGAAGGCGGTGCTCAAGGCGAGCATAAACTCGCACGCGGATTTTTGCCGGTAACCACGCGTTCCGCGCATTGGTTGGCGCACCCGCAGTTTGCAGAAGCAGTGGAAAGTTATCTAAAGCAAGAAGCAGATGCCATTGTAAAATATGTAGATCAATTGAATGAGAGAAGCCCGTTTAAACAGGCTTGAGTCTGTCAATTTTCCTCCCGGAACAATTCTGCATTCAATTCAAATAATTTAAGCAAATTCATAAATTAGAAAATCAATAGCATTAAGTCTTATTTGGCAGCGACGATTATTTACCCATAATAAGCAAAGGTGAAATACTGGACTTGAAATAATATGAATTACAACAACGAGTACAAAAATGGTTTCCGCATCGCAATCGTCATTGCATATTTGTCGATTAATGGTTTATTTTTTTCGGGACAAGTCAACGCGGCCCCTGAAGAAATTCAGGTTTATTCCGATGACAAAGAAGACGCCGGGCATTCAAGTATTGATTGGCATTTTAATTATGATATTTCAGGCCGGGCTACACCCGACTACACGGGGGAACAACCTCCCAATCATGTTTATCGGCTAACACCAGAATTTAATTTTGGTCTAACTGACACTTTTGAGTTGGGGCTATATGTTTTATCGACTGTCAATACGGATGGTAACTGGAATGGCGACGGGTATAAAGTTCGGCTCAAATATATAGCCCCCCATGCAAATCAGGGTGTTTACTGGGGAGGCAATATAGAGGTGGGTGAACAACCCCTGGCAGTAGCCCCTTATTCCGACAATTTTGAATTTAAGGCTATTTTAGGTTGGAACTTGGAAAAATTGAGTATCGCGCTTAATAGCAACACCGATGTTAGCCTGAATTCCGGCAGCGGGCCGGCAACAGAAGAATTTGATTTTAATATTAACTATTTGATTGCCGGAAAAACTCAACTTGGAATAGAAAGTTACAACGAGCTAGGTTCCGTAAACAAGCTTGATAGTTTCAGCAGCGACAGCAAAACACTTTACGCAGTAATTAATTCTGATATTGCCGGACATGAAATTAATGCCGGCATTGGCAGAGGTTTTAATAATCCGTCTGATCAATGGATTGTTAAATGTATTGTCAGTACCAAGCTTTGGTGATTTGATAAATTGATAAACTCAAATATTCTGCTGCAACTGAAACATAATAGATTCAGTCTTGGCAGATAACGTGAAGGACACGAGAGGCAATTTATTAATTGGGTGCGCCAGTTTTCAACAAGTTATCTGAATGCCACCATCCCCCGCCTAAAGCAGTAAAAAGCGCGGTTGTATCTTGTAGGCGCTGTGCCAGTGCTTGAAGGTAATTAATATTTGCTTGATGGTCTTGAATGTCTGCTGATATCACCTGCAAATAGTTAGTCATTCCAGATTGGTAGTTAATTTGTGCTAGGCGCAATGATTCTTTTGAAGTTTCAACGGACTTTAATTCGGCTTGCATGGTTTCAGCATCATGCTCCAAAGCCCTCAAGGTGTCGGCAACTTGAGCAAAAGCAGTAAGTACAGTTTGCCGATACATGGCCTGACTTTGTTGATAGGCGTCAACAGCGGCTTTTTTCTTGGAAGATAAAGTGCTGCCATTAAACAGGGGGGCTGTAATTCCTGCGCCTGCGCTCCAAAAATTGGAATTTTGGCTGAGGAGGCTATTCAAGGATGTGCTTCCCTGTCCAAAGGTTCCATTCAAAGTAAAGCTGGGAAACTGGGCTGCCGTGGCAACACCAATATTGGCACTGGCGGCATGCATTTGAGCTTCGGCGGCCAAAATATCCGGCCGCTGGTGTGCCAGTTCTGAAGGTAAAGATAGAGGCAAGCTGCCAGGTAAAGAAATTTCTGACAATGAAACTTTTACGGGAGACCACTCCGAGGGAGTGTGCCCCTCAAGCGTTGCGAGCAGGTGTTCTGCCTGATCAAGTTTTTGTCGCAATGGCGGCAAATTAGCTTCAAGGGAGGCCAACTGGCTGCGCAAGCCAAGCACAGTGTCATAGGACGCCGTCCCGGCTTGATTCTGTTTCTCGGCAATGGCGATCTGTTCTTTCTGCAACGCAATTACTTGTTCAGTATTTTGTATTTCTTCCTGATAGGCTGCCGTAGCAATAAAGGTATTGACGATATTTGCAGATAAGGCGAGGTAGGTAACTAATACCGTGTCACGTTGCAGTTCAGCCAGAGATTCCAAATTCTCAACGGCGCGCCTTTCTCCCCCGAAAATATCCAGCGGGTAGCTGACAGAAGCCGAGACCGTAGTTAAATTAAATATACTACTTGGGGCGCTGCTTCCTATGCTTGCAGGAGAACTCTTCTGCCTTGAAGCCCCTGCACCGACATTAACCTGAGGGTAGTAAATTCCATATCCGGCTTGCAGAATATCGTAACTTGCGCGGAGGTTCGCTTGTGCTGCCTCAAGGCTGGGGTTGTTTTTTATACCCTCTGCTACAGCAGCATCAAGCTGCTTGGATTGGAATAAAGTCCACCAGTTGGCCACAGGCCCAATCCCCCGTGCGAAATGCTGAGTTTGACCTTCAACCGGAACGGTTTCTGAAGGATCCGGCTTTTGGTTGTAATGATCAACTGAGGGCGGTTGCGGACGAACAAAATCGGGCCCTACAGTACATCCTGATGCAAACAGTGCAATGCAACAGAGAACCAATGCACCTTTACCGCCAAATTTATTGAATAAACGATGAGTCATGATGTTTTATTCATCCCCAATGTAAACGTCTACGAGCTGCCCCGGGTAGAGAGAAATGTCTTTTGGTTTTTCGAACTTGAAAATAACCGGCAATACTCTTACATCCACTCTTTCCGTTCTTTCATTAGACAGCTCTATTTTGGGCGAAACATAAGGCTGTGCTCGTACATATTCGAGGGGTATATTGATATTGGTACCTCTGATCGACATACGTGCATGCATTTTTGCGGGAAGAGGAAGTTTTGATATCAGAATTTCGTCTACATAACATCTGACACCAAGAAAGTTTTGCAGACTGCCGATTACGATAGGAGGGGTCATGCTGCCTGTGTAGCTGTCATATGACCCCTGAGATGAGATATAGCTGCCGACGCCTGTGTTGATCGACAACACCGAGCCTTCGGAGCGGGCATGGATGACATATTTGGAAAGCAACATTTTTGATGTTTGATATGCTTTCAGCGCGGCCGCATATTGTTTCTGCGTGACCAGCAAATTTTGACTGCTGACTGCAACCGCATTTTGCGTTGTATCCAATACATCTTTGCTTACGGATTTTGGGTCCAGATCATAGGATTTTTTCTGTTTGTCGAATGTGTCTTGCAGGCTTTTCAGGCTCGCCTTGGCAAGCTCGATTTGTGCTTGGGCTGATTCTGCCTGGGCTTCCTGTTGCTCGACAGTCGCGCGCTGAACAGAGTCTTCCAGCACGAGCAATGGCAACCCTGCTGTTACATGCTGCCCCTCTGTAACCAGAACCTTGGTGATGGTTCCGGGAACTTCAGGAAAAATATTGATGTTTTCGCCGCTTGTTTGATAGCTCTCGATAATTCCGTTTGCGTAGATTCCCTTTTCATATGGGTTCGAGGCCGGCACAAACGCCGGAGGCAAGGGCTTTTGTTTTATGTTGTAGATATAGGCGCTCGCAATACCGGCCATAACGCCAAGGATCGCAAAAATAATTAACAGTTTATTTCTCATTTAAACTCCCCAAATCAATTCCGGTTATTACGCCATCTTCCATTTTCAATATTCGGTCCGCATACTCGTAAATTCTGCTGTCGTGGGTAACGATGATGATGCAGCGCTTCTCATTCAAAATATGTTGCTTCACAAACTCAACAATCTTTCTTCCTGTATCACCATCCAGAGACGCAGTGGGTTCATCCAATATCAGGAGATCGGGGCGACTGGTTATCGCTCTCGCAATGGCAACCCTTTGCTGCTCGCCGCCGCTTAATTTGACCGGTGGGAGTTGTCCTTTATCTTTTAGTCCGACTATTTCAAGATTTTTAAGTGCTTCATTGAGTGACTCATCCCAATCCTGTTTTTTTAATATCAGCGGTATCGCCACATTCTCGACTGTGGTCAGGCGGGGAAAAAGGTGGAAATCCTGAAAAACGAAGCCGATTTTGTTTAATCTGAAATCTGCAATTTCATCGGTAGATAGTTTCCAAATATCAGTATTCTCAACGAGTACCGTTCCGGCGTTCGGTTTGAGAATTCCGGAGATCATACTTAACAATGTTGTTTTACCGCTTCCCGAGGGGCCAACGATATAGAGCATTTCGCCAAAATATGCATCAAAGCTCACATCCTTAACTGCAATAGTTTTTGTTTCCCCCTCGCCAAACCACTTTGCAAGGTTGCTTGCTTTGACTGCCAGATTTTCCACATTAGCCTCTGAAAATATCAAAAGGTTCTATCCTGAGCACTTTCCTGATGCCGACATAGCTCGAAATTCCCGCGATGATGAATACCATGATCAACGCGAATACAAGATTCCTGTACTCTATCTGCGCTGCATAGTCCGGCATCCTTAGTTTTGCACTCATAATGATGAATGAAGCCAAACCGACTCCCAAACCATAACCGATAAAAGCGGTAAAAGTTGCCTGAAATAAAATCATGGAAACCAGTTCGCGCCCTTTGGCTCCGATCGCTTTTAATGCGCCAAACTTTTCAAGATTTTCGAGAATAAAGGTGTAGAAGGTTTGCCCCGATATGGATAATCCAACAATAAAGCTGATCGCCGTCATAATCAGCATATTGATACCCATGCCTGTCTGGTACATATAAAAATCTGAAATCTTCTGCACGAACTCGTCATCGGTCAGTGCTAGATAACCAAGCTGTTTTACTTGCTGTTTAATGTACGGGATGTCAGTGATTTTTTTGGGTTCAACCAAAATGTAGGAGGTCGTGAATCGGGCCGAAGGAATGTAGGTAATCGCCCTTTTGTAAGTGGTGTACAAAGTCGGCGTTCCGAATAGACCGGATGAATTTACTTTTGCCAAACCAACGACGACAGCGCGGTTGTCGTTGATTTCAAATTCAGTACCAATTTTCGGGTATTCCAGTTTTCTGAACTCCGAATCATTGACTACGATAAAGCCGTTCTCTGCAAAAATATCCTCAATCTTGCCTTCGTAAAGTTCAGGTCTGCCGAATAGCGTGGCATCATCCAAACCGATGACCGAGACACCTTGATAGGCACCGCTTGGCAGTTTGACTAATGCCGAACCCGAGTAAAGTGGTACGCCATATTTGACACCATTAATGCTTCTGACTGCATCCAGCACATAATCCGGCATGGGGATGCTACTGGCGACTGTATTAACCGCCGGATCCATGATCCAGATTTTTGCGCCAACATTGAAAACAGTAGACGATGACCTTGCCAGAATGCCGGCGAACATGGAGGTCATCATGACCATCAAGAATACTGCAAAAGTAATTCCTACAAGCAATGCGGCAAACTTACCTTTGTCATTGACCAGAAGTTTAAAAGCTATTTTCAATATTCCAAACATTGTTTGCCTATTCTGCTTGAACCTAGCATATTATTTCAAAATCAATTCCCATCAATCAGCACAATCTTTTATGCTGCTTTGAGTTTCACAAAAGCTTCGCGCACACGCTCAGCAGTCATTGGCAAGCGGTACATGCGCACACCGGTCGCATCAAATACGGCATTGGCAATCACTGCACCTGTCGTTGTAATCGATGGTTCACCTCCGCCTTGCGGAGCCAAGTCGTCATTTTTTACCAGTACGACCTCTATTCGAGGAACCCAGGAAAAGTGCGGAATTTCGTAGGTATCAAAATTACGGTCAAGAATTTCTCCCCCTAAAAAACGCAACTCTTCGGCTAAGGTATACCCGAGCCCCATCGTGATGCCGCCCTCAACTTGCATTTTTGCACCTTCAGGATTAACTACGATTCCCATGTCTTGTGCGCAAACGATTCTGATGACTTTAATGATGCCATTTTCCGGATCAACTTTGACCTCGGCAATTGTCGCGACGCAAGTGCCCGCATCGGCGCTGCATGCGATACCAAAACCGCGCTTGCTTGGTGCAACTGCGGCCTGCCAGCCAAAGGCGTCAGCCGCTGCCTGAAGGACTCTGCGCATTCTGGGTTCCGCTAGATTGCGCAGGCGAAATGCCAGCGGATCCTCTCCTGCTGAGGATGCCATGATGTCGATTTGTGATTCGGCCGCAAATACATTCATGTTCGCACCCGGCGCGCGCCATGGGCCGACGGCAAAAGGGTGCAAGCTGGCTTTGACTGCCGGGCCATACGACACCCCCCTAGCTGACTGTATTCTGGCATTCTGAACATTGTATAAAGAGGCTGCGCCGCGTTCGCCTGCGGCATAAACCGCATAATCCCAAAGCGAAATTTTTCCATCTCTATCCACTGCAGATTCAATCTTTACAACGGATGCCGGATCAAAAGTGTCGTAAAAGAATTCTTCCGAACGTGACCAGGCGACCTGCACCGGCTTTTTTGTAATTTTTGCCAGATGTACCACTTCGACAACCTGACCATCCGCACTTTTGCCACCAAAGCCACCGCCTAGAAATGGTGTGATTACGCGCACATTTTTTGTATCCAGCCCGAGAAGTGTGGCGACTCGATCACGCGTGGGAAAGGGCGTCTGGGTTGAGGCCCAGACGGTGGCTTTATCGTCGCTGACTTCGGCAAGTGCGGCATGCGGTTCCAGTGGTGTATGGGCAACGTAGCCTTTATAAAAAGTCGACTTGAACAATCGCGCAGCACCGACATGTGCCGCTAAAAGATCACCTTGTTGAGATACACTCTTCAAAGGAGAAGCCTGCGAAACCAAGTGTTCAAATATGTTGTCAGGCTCCAACTTTGTTTCAGGCAGTTGCCAATCTGCTTTTATGCGCGTGCGCGCAAGATCCGCCGCTTCAGGATCGGCATGTAGCACCGCAATCAGATCGCCTTGCTTGACTACAGTAACGCCAGCCTGCTTTTCCGCATCGGCCGTATCAACCTGAGTCAATTTGGCACCGTGCATGGGTGGACGCAAAATTCGCGCATAGAGCATTCCCGGAAGTCGAATGTCAGCGGTGTATTTGGCGGCACCTGTCACTTTCTCAAGTGCATCCAGCCGTTTTGGAGAAGTGCCTATCACGCTGAAATCGGCAGCAGCTCTCAACACTGCCCTTTGATCCAGCACTTGCGTGATTTTGGCCCCCTTGGAAATTTCACCAAAACTGACCTTCTTGTTCGGATTATCTTTAACGATAACGAATCCGTTTTGCACAATTAAATTTTCGCCCGGAACACCAAGCTTTTTTGCAGCCTGAAGAATGATGACCTCGCGCGCTTTAGCCGCAGCAGCACGCAATGAGGGACCAAACATGCGCGTGGTGAGAGATCCAAACGTGCCCATGTCCCACGGACATTTATCGGTATCACCCAGCACCATGTCAATGGCGCTCAGTTGAACCCCCAGTTCTTCGGCCACCATTTGTGCCTGCGAAGTCAGCACGCCTTGCCCCATCTCGATCTTGCCGGAATAAACGGTTACTCTTCCGTTAGTACCAATCAACAAATAGGCATTGAAATCTTCCGGATAAAGTAGTTTTTCTGCTTTGCCGGTTGAAGGCATAACACCCAGACCGACAAAGACAACAATTCCGCCTCCGGCCAGTTTTAAAAAGTCACGGCGGGTCATTCCTGTAGAGGCGCTCATGATTGCCCACTCATTTGCCGGGAAGCAGCGGCTACCGCCTCAATAATTCGAAGATGTGCTCCGCAGCGACACAAATTCCTTTCCATATGGGAAACGATGGCATCGTGGGAAGGTCGGGGATTTTTGTGCAAAAACGCATAAGCATCAAGAATCATCCCGGAGGTGCAATAGCCGCATTGAAGTGCGCCATGATCGATGAAGGACTGCTGTAGTGGGTGCAATTTATTATCGCGGGCAAGTCCCTCGATCGTCATTACTTCTTTGCCCTCAATATGCCTGAGCGACGTTTTGCAGGAACGCATTGCCTTGTCGCCAACGATCACCGTGCAGGCGCCGCAAATTCCTTCTCCGCACCCGTACTTGGTACCGGTCAGCCCAAGTTCGCTGCGTAGTATCCACAGGAGTGTGCGGTCATCGTCGGCATTGAGGGTGACAGGTTGGCCGTTGAGACTAAATCGAATTGCGCGATTCATATTGCCCCTTCAATGTTCAAGAGCAGTTACCGCAGGCTTTCAGCACTTGCGGCATCGGGAATCATTGTGCGTTGTCACCGCGTCATTATAGGCAGTCCATGTATTAACTGCCAGTGCAAATTTACCGAGTCGTTTGAGTTAGATTGTTAAAATTTATCACGTCGTCCGGCACATCTATATCGGCAATAACACCGGCATCGTCCGTATTGATGAGAACAATTTTATTTCGATTCTTTTCCAGTATAAATCGTGCTCCGCTATCTCCTTGCAGTGACTGTAACTCAGGGTAGAAAAGAGATGCAAAGCCGACCGGATGCCCCCTCCTGCCGGCATAAGCGGGAGCCGCCAATTGTGCGCCGGACAAAAGTGCATTGCGCACGCTGACAATAACGCTTGTGGGCACAAGAGGCATATCGGCAAGCCCGATCAACCAGCCCTGAGAATTACGATTAGTGCGCACACCGCAGGCAAGGCTGGCCGACATGCCATTCGCCGCATCTACACATTCGACCCAACGAATTGCTTTTGCTTTGGATGTGCCAAGTGCTGTTTCAATCACAGTGCAAAAGTCACCCGAATCCTGTCTAACGACGACAGTAATCGAATCGAATACTTCCAGCCACTGCAACAGAGTGTGCGCGGCAAGAGGCTGTGTAATGCCATGCAAGGTAACCGGGTGAAGTAATTTCTCGGAGCCAAAGCGTTGCGACATTCCCGCTGCCAACACGATAGCTGAAATATCGTTGAGTTCAGGCACAGGAATTTTGATTTGAAATTGATGATGCACTTTTTAATGAACTCATCTGGTTTCTTACGGAAATAAGATGAGCGAGGATCGATACGGCGATCTCGGGTGGTGTTCGACTGCCGATGCTCAAGCCGACTGGCCCGTGCAGTCGGCTTATTTCAGCCGGAGTAAGGTCGAACAAGGCCAGACGCTCGCGGCGTTTAGCCGTGTTAGCTTTAGAACCCAAAGCGCCGACATAGAAAGCCGGAGACTTTAATGCCTCAAGCAATGCCATGTCATCAAGTTTGGGGTCGTGCGTGAGCGCAATGATGGCTGTGCACGCATCAATGTGCAGAGCAAGTACGGCATCATCGGGCATGTCGCTTAATATTGTTGTGTCAGGTACATTCCACGTTTGACGCACTTCTTCGCGCGGATCGCAGACAATGACTTGATAATCGAGTGCCTGCGCCATGTGGGCGAGATAGGCAGAAGTCTGCCCGGCACCGATGATTAGCATCCGCCAGCGCGGGCCATGAATCGTGGTCAGTATTTTTCCGTCAAAAGCAAACTTGTCGGTGAGACTCGCTTCACTCAGCATCACCTCCTGCGTTTTGAAGTTCAACGTGCGCCTGATCAGACGCCGAGCTTGAATCTGTTGCAGTACAGGTTCGACCCATATTGCATTTTGCACAGGTTCTATAATCAAACGCATACTGCCGCCGCAGGGCAACCCGAAACGCCGAGCCTCTGCGCTAGTCACGCCGTAGGTCAGCTCTTCGCTGCGATCAAGTGACAATTGGCCTCGCTGGGCGCGCAGGACAAGATCATCTTCAATGCAACCACCCGACACCGAGCCGACTGCCAAACCGTCACTGCGCAGAACCAGCATGGCACCTTGCGGGCGGGGACTGGAACCAAAGGTTTCCGCTACCGTAACTAGCCATAAAGGAAAATTTGCTGCTTGCCAATTTCGCAGGGTATTGAGAACAGAAAGGTCAACACTATCCATCGTAGCCCCTTGCTTGCATCCCGCAATTACAACAATAGAAACCTGCCGGAGACGAAATAAAAAGGCAGAGCCTAAACTCTGCCTGCATGATCCCAACTTTAGTTACTTGCCTCCTTCGTCTTTCTTCTCATCTTTCTTTTTGTTTTTCTTTTTATCTTTGTTCTTTTCACTCTTGGCGCTAGCTTTGCTGTCTGCTTTGGTGTCAGCCTTTGCCTCGGCTTTGCTGGCAGATTTGGTGTCGGCAGCAGCCGTTTTATCATCGTCAGCCGCTACGCATTTACCGCCCTTGTGATGTGCGCCAGTTCCGCCCACCAGATGGGTTCCCTTTGGACAGGCAAGTGCTGTTGTGGATGCCAGTCCAAAGACTAACGCTAATACAATTCCAGTTACTCTCATGGTTTTCCTCTTCAATACAGCATCATGCGCTGCCGTCTGCGCTGCTACCTGAAATTAGCGGCGACAGTTTAGCTGATGGGCGAATCGATGTGAAGAAGAAAAGACAAAGTGTTTTATATTGACGGATATGACAGATGCAAAGGGAATTTACGTCTAATAATATGGAGATACGTAAACTATGGATGATTTTTAATTGCAGTGACCGTCTCATAACAAGAGCGAAGCAGTCTTAAGAAATTCAAAGATGGGATGGCTGCATCGGGCAGTTGATAACCCAGAGCCGTCATAGCTATACTCGTATTCGTTGCCCGTTAACGGTCGTTCACCAATGGGTTGCAAAATCACCCTGTTACTGACGAGCTATATCAACAATGTGACTGAGTCGTTGTGGCACATTGATTCCTTTAGAAAGTTTCAGATTTGCACATACCCGCAGAAAATTGAGCCTAACTTTCCGATTTCATTTCACCACTTTGCTTCTGCATTCAACCCCAGGAGACATAACTTCCCAATTGGCAGCGATTATTTGTGCGTCGTCACCAAGAAAAACCCACCTTCCCGTTCCAATATTCACATCTTTAAACGCCCAATTACTATCTTCATCCAGATACTGAACTTTAAAAGTGCGATTTGCATATTTTCCAGAATATGTAAAAGCTTCTGGTGGTACTTGCTTACCCAAAATTTTGCAGCAGACAGCAATATCTTCCCCAGTAACTATTACATGATTCACCAGATAGTTATCAGTTGATTCAATTGATAACAATTTCCCGTCTTCAATACAATAGTGATCCATTGAGTTAACTGATACTGATACCAATTTTCCGTCGTCATCAACACTATAAAATTCCAAAGTCATAGTTTGTTTGCTCCTTTAAAAAGTATAAAACTATATAAGCTCTAATTTCTAGTTTTCAGGAATCATTGTCAGATGCACTTTCAGCGAACCACTTGCACCACATCGTTTGTCATCAAACATAGCAGGTTTGACTTCAAGCAACCCCAGTTTCTAGCCTTTACCTTTTCAACAGCTATTCAGTATGCCACGTCACCGCAGTATTCAGGAACTGCCTGAGATTTTTGGCAAACTCATGGTGAGTTTATGTAGCCAAGAGCCGCAGTTCGCTCTCGGTCTTCAGTCCGAAATACTGCTTCAAGAGAATTTCAGATGATTCCTCATAGGGCTGCATCAGATCAATGTTCATGCGATGAAATGTACGTGTAGTAGACTTGCAAGTGCGCCGAACTTTATGTGGTTCGATGGTGTATGTCAATACTCCGAATTTCCTTAAAAAATAATTGTAGAATGAGACACCTTCGTTACCAATATCAGGCCTGAGAACATGAACAAATCTAAACTGTGCAACCTTATCGGTATCGTTATTCTCTGCTTGATTGCAATCCCTCTTCAGTCTCAGGCAGCCAATCCAAATACAAAACAATCAGACAAAGAACGACTCGTTCTCGTGCCGTTGCGTGTAGATGATGAGGATAAAAATCTATTGGGTGCCATGGAAACTGCGCTGGTTGAGGGGCTGAAGCTAAAATATGAAGTTTTCTCCGGTGAACGAGTAGCGCAGAAGGCACACGAAA
>Ga0224559_1000765_pt1 | contig 19496 bp, 14 predicted proteins | sample 714S33034metaG_FD_180676 | JGI IMG/M metagenome (GOLD analysis project Ga0224559, IMG submission 180676) | Peat soil microbial communities from Stordalen Mire, Sweden - 717 S3 30-34 | ecosystem: Environmental > Terrestrial > Soil > Wetlands > Peat | place: Sweden: Norrbotten County, Stordalen... | reverse complement strand
CTGGCCCTACTGAAATATAATTGATAGGTACTTTTATAAGTTCTTCTAACATTTTGACATAATTTTTGGAATTTTTTGGGAGCTCCTCAAAGGTTTTTACTTCAGTTAGATCATTTTCCCACCCAGAGAGGTCTTCGTAAATAGGTTTACAGTCCCATAGGTCATCTGCGAGTTCAGGGGGATAATCCACATTTTCTCTTTTGTAATTATAGCAAACACAGATCCTGATCGGGTCAATACCTGTCAATACATCCAGTTTGGTTAGAGAAATCTCAGTATACCCATTAAGAACAATAGCTTTTTTCAAGAGAGGCAGATCAAACCATCCGCATCTTCTACTCCTGCCAGTAGTTGTCCCGAATTCCCCCCCAGCTTTCTGTATCTTTTCTCCCAATTCTCCTGTTAACTCTGTGGGAAGAGGGCCATCTCCTACTCTTGTGATATAAGCTTTAACTATACCAATCACTTTGTCAACCCTTGTAGGACCTACCCCGAGGTTGGCACATGCAGAGCCTGCTATTGTTGAAGAAGAAGTTACGAATTTTTGAGTTCCATGTATCACATCGAGATGAGTACCCTGAGCAGCTTCAGCCATTACATATTTTCCTTCATTGAGAGCCTCATTGATTTCTCTAGAAACATCAGTGACATAACCAGCAAATTGCCTTCCAAGTTCAGAATATCTATTTATCAGGGTAGGATCTCGGACTATTTTAGGATCTCCTCCCATTGCTTCAATTTCTTTTTCTTTCTGAGGAGCGAGCTCCTCAAGTTTTGCAAGTAAGCGTTCGCTGTCCACAAGTTCAGCCATACGGATTTCTTCTCTTGCCACCTTATCAATGTAAGCATAGCCGATTCCGCGTTTTGTGGTTCCTATTTTTGTTTCCCTTGACTCTTCCCTTAGCAAGTCCATTTCTATATGATAGGGCATAATTATACTCGTCTTTGCATCCACCCCAAGATTGTCAGCATTTATCTTTATTCCATGTTGCTCAAACATTGAAATTTCTTCGGCCAGAATTATCGGGTTCAGAACAACCCCAGGCCCGATAAGAACCCTGGTATCAAGAAGAATACCTGAAGGAATAAGGTGCAGTTTGTAGATCTCATCGCCTACCCGTATTGTATGACCTGCGTTGTCTCCTCCCTGAAAACGGGCAACAATGTCATAATCTTTTGCAAGAAGGTCTACTATCTTTCCTTTTCCCTCATCACCGAACTGCGCGCCTGTGATTATCGTGAACATAAAGCCTGATTCTGGCTTAACCATTAATAAGCTTTTGTTTGTGTGATTTTTATTTAGGCCTCATGAACTCCCAACTTGAAACCATTTGTTCATTATTACTAAATTCAGGAACAATATAGATCTGAACCTAGAAAATAAGCTTATCATGAATCCACAAACTATGCCCTTTAATGAGTTTTATGGGCCAAGTAACCTGGATATGAAATCGACCTTACATTCAGTACTTAATTAGCTCTTAATCGATGATATCAAAGTAAATATACTTTGTTTAGTCTCTTTAAAAGAGAATATATGACATAGATGGATCTGCTTCCAGTTTAATACTAATAATTCCATTTGGCATTTTTGCCTAGAATTACCCACAAATCACAAAAAGTTGGTGTATGTATTTTGATTAGAGTTAAATTCAAAATTGCTTATCTGCATTTCAATGAATCTACTTCATAATCGGAAACAAAAACAAATTATTTGAAGAAATTTTCAAACTGCGAGTTCCACTCAATATCTAGAACTTTTAAAGCTCTCTAGATAACCATCAGTTTCATGATGTTGTGGCGGATTTCCATATATAATTCCTCGAGAATATTCATTAGATTGATCTAAAAAATCTAGTCAAAAATGCACTAAAATCAAAATTAAGAGATTTTACTAGAGTATTTCGATAAACTCCTTAAGTTTACCCTTTGCTTATAAATAATAAATAAATAACTTCCAAAAATAAGAGGTTGATCAAAATCCTTACTAATTAATACGTGTTTTATTACAAAAAAATACGTTAATAGAAATAATGTATTTGGAGCCAGAATTTAACGGAAGCGTACATTTAATGAAATACAAACATAATTTCTGATTCTGCTTTATTCATACGATGCAAAGTTATATCTTTTGTTGTTTGTTTTGTGATATTTCCATTTGTCCGAAAAAATATGCCTGACGTGAAGTACTTTTATGAGAAGAAAATAACTTATTCCTAAGACCTCCCCAATAATAATGTTTACTTATTTTAAATAAGTACCGCTAATACGAAACAATGTTTCCTCATATGATATATCTATTGACTATTAATCATCAGATAATAAAATTTGATGTCAAGAGTATAGATAAATAATTATACTATCCAAAATACATCGCTGATGATTTTAATATATAGGATAAATAATTATTTAACGAAATGTTATTCCACAGTATGTCTATCGATGGAAAACATAAAAAATTTATCAAATTAAGCAAAATTTTGGAGCTGAAACAAATGAGTAAACAAAAACTTTTCAGAATAAAAAAGACAATTAATATTTTGATAGCTGTACTTTTCATAGTAACATTAACAGTTGCTTCAGCAAGCGCATGTTCTAGTCACTCGGTCAAAAATTCAAATTCAGTTGATAACAACATCCCTGTCAACTCGAATCCGGTTAATTACGGAAACCCTGTCAACTCAAATCCGATGAATTACGGAAACCCTGTAAGCTCGAATCCGGTTAATTACGGAAACCCTGTCAACTCAAATCCGATGAATTACGGAAACCCTATCAACTCGAATCCGATTAACTACGGAAACCCTATCAACTCAAATCCAATTAACTACGGAAACCCTATCAACTCGAATCCGGTTAATGGCGGAAACCTTGGTAATGGGTTTGAATCGAACAGTTGGATTTAGACGGTTGTTTCGGCAGCTATAAGGCCTATTGGATTCTATAAAAAATATTGGAAACAAGAAAATTTTTATCATTTTCTGGGTTTTTGATTGATTGCAGTCATTTGCCGGTGTAATTAATTGCACATTTTATCAAGCCCAGAAAACATTAAAAAATCTCTGGAATACATAACCTTAATTTATAGTCCTCAACGTAAAAATTAACATTTCAAAAACTTAGAATAATGAGCTTATCTACAAGTACACTATTAGTATTTTCGCAAATTTGCTGTAAATCCAAAGCTGAATTTTTGCATACTATCTGTAATTGGGTTCTTCAAATGTGTGATTTCTTCCCGAATAACTTCTTTAGATTTGTGATTTCAGAACAATATAGACACTTTCTTATACACTCTCTACTAAAATTTAATGTAGAGACTTTTTTACTATTTCCTAGGTTTTGAAAATTTGTGCATCTTCTCAATTTAACCCAAAATTCGGACATTTTTACTGAAATTATATAGCAACACTGCCGAAATTTTGAGAAAATGCATAATTTTTATTAAAATAATTGTTACAGCAAAAATCCAAATATTCCTACCTTTAAAAATTGAAGAATATAAATTCTATAAATATTGAATGCAAATGTTATTAGAACTTGTAAAAAATAAATTGCTACATAACTACATCAACGATAACTCCACATTGCTCGAAAAGAGGCACTCTATAAAACAGATGATATCATCATTGGACCTATGCCAAAATGACATTATAACTTCATCAGTGCTTTTACTTGAAAGTATTCGAGGAGTGACACGGAGATTCGGCTCAGGATCTTTAGACTACTAATTATATAACACCTGAACAAAACCAGGGAAAACAAGTAGATACTTACGGGTATTTGCGCCCTGGAGATAATTTGATATGAGATACTAACTGAAAACGTTTCATTTCATGGAAACAATACTCTTTTGTAATGAAACGACACTGAAAGTCAATCCCTATCTCTTCAAAAGCTAAATCGTCAATTCCTTCTGAAATGAGGCCATAGCACTCAAGTCAATGCGCCTAAATCAGGATGAGCGCTATCAGCTTACCAGTGCACTCTGGAATGATTTGAAGCATTTTGCAGATATAGAGTTATTACTATTCCAGATGGATCAGGAACCAGCATTAATAAATGTTCACGCACCATAAATATGAATGAGAAAGCTTCTGATTTCCATCGCAGTCTTGGCAATTTTATAATTAATTGTGGCACTTGTATACCCAATCCAGCACCAATAAAGCATAGACTATTACGACTTGCCTCTGATTTTCACAAATTATTTATCTACCATTTATAATCCCATGACACAATTTCGGAGTTTGTCGATGTCCTCCCGGATTAATTTTTTAGATGTTCTTCGGATTTGTGGAAATATTTTAGGATCAGAAGGTATTCAAAATACTGGAAGAGAATCAAAGTATAAGTAATAGTACAAATAATATCATTATAAAGAGCTCAGTTGCCAAAAATATTTAATGCAAATGATAATTATGCGCAATGGGTTAGGTTTTTTGGGAAGTATAAGTTTCAGAGATACATACTTTCTGGGTCCATACTGAGTAAAGAGTCTACAACTAGTAAATATTCTTGTTGAGCAACTAAAGAGTACAATAGAATTTGATAATGGTTAAGGAACAAGTTTCAAATACTATCTCAGAAAAAGACTAATTATCTAGAAGTTTATCCACTATAAAGGGGATGTACAATGAAAAAAGCAAAAATTCTGGTCGTTGAAGATCAAAATATAGTGGCTCTCAACATCAGGAATAAGCTGGTAAATTTGGGTTATACTGTGCCTGGTACTGCATCTACTGTAGAAGAAGCCATAAAAAAAGCGAAGTTTACAAATGCAGATCTTGTTTTGATGGATATTATGTTGAAAGGAGAGAAGGATGGAATTGAAGCTGCCCGTGAAATCAAAAAGCAACTCAAAATTCCAGTAATTTATCTGACCGCATATACTGATGATGAGACTCTCGCTAGGGCAAAAACTACAGAGCCAGCAGGATATATCTCAAAACCTTTTAAGGAAGAAGACCTGCATATCAACATAGAGATGGCTTTGCACAAACAGAGAATTGAAAGAAAAGAGAATGATAACATTAATTGAGAATTAGCTTTTTAATCAAAGAGCCAGACAACCATATATTGAGAACATTGTAGATCTGTCTTTTTCTATCATTCATTAGCTTGGTTACACTTTCTTTTCACATCGAGCACAAAGTATAACTTTATCCCATAAACAAGGGTGGTGAAAAAAAAGTAATATGAAACATTACACGTCAAACAATATCTCAGCAGAAAAATATGTTTCTAAAAAGTATCTTAATTCTATTTTCAAACGAAAACTCATTCTGCTTTTAAAACATATATTGATTGCATTAACGGCTTGATAGTCCAGATATTTTAACAAAATAGAAACAAAAAAAAGGGAAAAAATTCTAGAAAAACTTTTTGAACACCAAAGCAAGGTTATTCCAACAGAGATTAAGAAACCCTGATTATTTAAATTACCAAGTTAATATATTTAGTATATTATACATAACATTGCAGCGATCCTGCCTTCAAGTTAGTTCCAGCACTCAATTACCTAGGATGTAGGGAACAGTCACATACTACACTTTTTTCCTATGAAAAACCCCAGATTCCCCCATAAATTTTATAAAACATATCTGCCAGGTTACTATTAATATCTTTGTATTATCTCTTCATTATATATTCACCTTGCTTCCTATAATAATATTTTACAGGAAGTTCAGTACGCTTTTTTGAAAACCGTTTCTCTCTTTTTTCGATCTGTACGTTGAGACAGATGAAAATTTCATGATCAAAAGTCTCTCAGGTTACAGTAATCGAACCAAAATTCGTAGAATTGATCTTCAGCTTCAGACGATTGTTTTAAATAAAATTTTAATAATTTGTGTATATTTAAAATTATATAGGTTCTGTAAAGTCAATGCTTGACAACATATTTATTCCAATCGGATACCACGTAGAAACTCCAGGATATTCGATTGGAATAAATAATCTCTAATTGCTGCAAACAGGGAAATCTAGCTCAAAATTATCGATAATTACGGGAGGATCTGGAAGTTGAAAAAATGATAAAATGCTGAAAGAAACATATTTTAAGAATGTGGAAGCTCAGATTAACCAATTTGAATCTACTGTGAGTTTCTCTGGTATTATCTAAGTGGTAATCAATAAATACTATATAAGTATTAAGTGGATTCATCATGCTTCGTATAATTTTTCTTGGTACTGGAGGTTCCCTTCCAACTCGTAACAGAAACCCATCATCAATAATGATAAATAGGGAAGGAGAACTTATTCTTTTTGACTGCGGAGAAGGAACTCAGCAGCAAATGATGAGAGCAAAAACAGGACTAATGAACCTGTCATCTATTTTTATCAGTCATTTCCATGCAGACCATTTCCTTGGGATTCCAGGCCTGATCCAGACAATGTCTTTCATGGGGAGAAAAGAACATCTTATGATATATGGCCCAGAAGGAACCCTGGAATTTACCGAGCTTCTTAAAGCTTTTGGCTATTTCAACTTAAAATATGAAATAGACGGTGTCCAATTAAAACCCGGAGACGCTGTAAAAGGGAAAAATTATCTGATCAATGCCTTAAAAACAGAGCACAGTATCCCTAGTTTAGGATATGCACTTGTGGAAAATCCTCGCCCAGGACGCTTTAACAGGGAAAAAGCAATCAAGATGGGCATTTCACCTGGCCCTCTTTTTGCAAAACTACAAAAAGGAAATCCTGTCGAAGTTGATGGAAAATTTATAAAGCCTGAAGATGTGATGGGATCCATGAGACCTGGAAGAATTGTTGTATACAGTGGAGATACAAGACCATGTGAATCTGTACTCGAAGCTAGCAGGAATGCTGACCTCCTAATTCATGACTGTAGTTTTGCCAACGAGATGGCGGATTGGGCGAAAGAGTCGAAACATTCGACAGCTGGTGAAGTTGGAGTCCTGGCAAAGGAAGCAGGGGTCAGGAGATTGGTTCTTACTCATATTAGTTCACGCTACGCAGCTGATGCTGAACCCATTCTAAACGATTCAAAACAGATATTTGAGAACGTCAGCGTAGCTGAAGACCTGATGGAAATCGAAGTCTCTTATAGACCCGAATAAAGTTCTATGCCTTATATTTAAAAAAGAATAGATTAAAAAAGCGAAATATTATTCCAAAGCCCACTTTCTGCAGATGTACACAAGAACACCATCTATTTTCTCAATATAACAATAGCTTAATAATTAATTGAACTTTAAAGGAATGAATAGTAGGCAAATAAGCACACAAATTTATATGTCTATGCGCATATACCTATATAAAGTCGGTCAAAAACTGTGTTTAAATTTGTTTAGAAAATATTTAAAATTCAATTTTAAACTTTGATGTTTTTTAAAAATGATAGTAATTACCAAGTTATTCTACCTAAATCCATGAAAGAAATGCAGATATGATTATGGAATCTTACTTTCTCAAATAAGAGTCCAATCCAATTTTTTATATTCAGAATCGTAGAGAGTAACTCTCATTGTTTTGTCTTCTAACTCATAGATAGGCCTGATACCTATATATAGAATGTCGCCCGGGGTAATGTCAATTTCACCATTGACCCTTCCGAAATAAACCCGGCCTTTTGTATCGTTTTCTTCTACTATTACACCTTTCCAGATAAGATTCTGAATTGCACTTACAACCTTACACTTAAACCGGTCCATTTCGCGTATTTCGTTCATGAGAATCCTTTTCTCTTAATGCTTATTCCCTGTCTCTAGGACCTATTAATAATAGACTCTAGATAGACAATAATGATTTTTGATACATAAAGCTATTCCCAGTCTCAGTAGTTACGAATCTCTTTAGTTCCGAAACCATTTTACAAATTAGAATATTATTAAAATAATTATTTGAGGAAGATTTCAATAAACCCTTAATGTAATATGCTTATAATTGGGATATAAATAACTTGTAAAAATCAGAGTTTATCAAAATCCTCTATAATCTATCAAATTGGAATTTTATTTGTATCCAATTTTTTCTTTTCTTATTAATTATTCTTTGATTTTAAAGATAGCTTCCGCTATCCTTAAAAAACTCCTTTTATTGTCAATGTCCTCAATTGATAGAGATTCTAACAAAAAGCTGTACAAAAAATCTTTAGGTTCACTCTCAACTTATCAGCGAAGACGTCCAATATTTAGGACACCCTTGCGAGCATACTCCAATAAGATAAATTTAAAGCTCGGTAGTCTATAAATTCCTTTCATACTGGGAAGTTTAAGAAATCCACCGATTGAGTTGTCGGGTTGGTTATCAATATTGTGTCATCAGGGTTACAAAGTCCTATACCTGCGATATTCATCAGTATTAAAATCATAGCTATTAAAACTAAGGCTATCGAATACTATTTTTTCTTATTAATCACATATTTTCCCCTTCTTTTGTGTATTATTAATAGAACAAAATTTATAAATATCCGATTCTATATAGAAAATTTATCAATCTTCTTATGAGTATCGAAACTTCGCTTGCTCTTGGTACCAAATCAGCTAGTATTGGTTATAACCATGAAATTTGTTTTCTTCAGACTCAACCATTCACTTCTGATTAAAAATATCAACATTTGTGAGAACGCAAAAAAGTATAATAAACACCAATGCTTAGGAAGAAAGTTAACATTGGAATAATTTATAGTGCGTTCAATATTATTTATATCTAACTCATTCAGATTTTTTTTTAAAAAATGAACTCTTTTTACGATTTGATTATCTTTACTTTTTTATTTTCGAGTGGTCTACCCTATTAATGAAAAAAAGTTCAGCTCTAATTACTTTTCAGCATAATGAGTAGATATGTGTGGGATAATTTCGACAAACTAGCATATATTTGAATGTTTGAAAGTTTAAATCTCTTGAAATAATTTCTCCTTATGAAAACTCTTACTTATTTTGCTCTTAAAGAGGAATACAAAAGTTTTCAGTCAATTGGAGATAAACTTGCTGAAATTGATTCCTTAATTGATTGGAGTTTTTTTCGTATCATTTCTGAGTCCATATATTTTTACAAAACGGTTTCAGGACTTAGAATTAATTTTAAGGTGAAAATTAAGACCGCAGTATGTCTCAAATATACATTATTTATATGATATAATCTAAATTTTAGGTATACTGGCGGATATTTTCTTAATTATCTATTGTTCTGCTAATTATATACAAGAAAGTTAAAATGAAGCCGACGAGATTAATATAAAATCTGTTAATTTTAATTGTACATCATATAGGATTGAAGTTTTCTATACTTTGCACCTTGGATTTTATGATACAATTTGGGACTTTTCAATATCTTATGGGTTCCCTAAATTTACCATTAATTATACTTGCAACTGACTGCAATCAATCAAAAACACATGAAATAGTATAAAACGTCTCCAGAGCTATTATGTAAAATCTGTAATCATAGTCGATCTCTCGTTTATTCAGAGAAGGTTGCGCTGCTTTCCACATACGTGTACTTGTAGAAGCTCTCTTGACATATACAAAAATTCACACTAAATATATTGAAGAAAGCAAGCTTATGATATTTCCACTAGAAAATATGGGATTTTGCATTTACTATATGTAATCCATTGATTTTTAATTTTTTAAATTGTTTGTGTACCTATCATTATTAATTCATAATATGTAAGACTTAATGCCTCTTAAGATAATTAAAGTTGAATTCATTGGTCATCGGTTAAGGAATTTTCTTATCTTCATGCTGTCGAGTTGGACCAAAAATAATCCTACATTTAGAACACCAACTCGGAAATCAAGACTCTTCTCCAAGTTCATATTAATGAACACGATGAAGAATTTTTGCGAAATCAGTGCAATTTGTCATAATGCCTCACTTAACCGGATACTCACATATTCCAAACTTTTGATCAATAAAAACGATATGCTCAAATCTATCACAGAGCCTAACTGAGAAGTCAATAGTCCTAATTGCAAAGTTACGGTAAGTATACCAGTTTTAGGATAAACCCTGATAATATTCTATTTATAATTCAACTTGTCCGTGAAGGGCAAAACGTTTAATTTTTAAAAACATATAAAACATAATATAGTCTTCAGTTTTCAGATCTAAGCTGGAAAAAAGAGATTTTAAGAACTTAAAGCTCCAATTTTTAGAAGTGGAAATAATACAAACATCCCAAATATATCTACGTTTTTAGTATAAACCTGACAATCTGGAAGAAAATATAAAATGGAAACAAGCAGGATGATAATCGATGGCATTCAGTTTGCACCAAGTTACATTTTGATCTGTTATTATTTGAAAATAGTTTAGAAAAGCTCTCATAGAAAACATTTATTCCAAAAAAATACTGCTAAATTTCAGACTGAAGTTGAATTTATTAATGAGCCCATTCTATTCTTTGTGAGATTAACTTCACAGGACACTCTGAATCAACGGTAACTTTTTAGTAAGTTTTCCAGAAAGATCCAGACCCTTTCAATCGAGGGAATAAATACCCTTTCTGCAGGAGAATGGGGATCTTTAATGGTAGGCCCAAAAGAAATCATTTCCATATCCCTAAATTTTGAGCCAATTAATCCACACTCAAGCCCTGCATGAACGACTGTTATCTTCGGCTCTTTTCCAAAAGTTCCTATGTAAATTTGCCTGCAGTTCGAAAGCAGCTCTGACTTAAGGTCAGGTTCCCAGGCAGGGTACCCCTTTTCATACTCAACACGTACTCCAACTAGTTTTGCTAAAGCTTCTACATCCCAGGTAATTTCAACCAACCTGGATGCAATAGAGCTGCGTTGGCTTAAAAGAACCTTTACTTCATTTTCTGCTGTTCTTACCATAGCCAGGTTATTTGAGGTTTCCACAAGTCCAGAAATAGTATTCGACATCCTGTAAACTCCATGTGGTAACTCCTGGAGCAGTTTTATTAGCCTCTCTTCAGTCCCTGCAGAGAATACTCCACAACAGATAATTTTCTCTTTGAGGAGCATACATTTTACACTTTTATAATCTTTTTTATCATCGACTTCCATGAGATTCAGAATAAGGTTAGTATCTGTTTTTGCGTATTCAGCTTGAAAAGTCTCCCAGAGATTGGACACTATTTCCTCAACCAGGACTGTTTTTCTCCTATCAAGGGCAACAAATGCCTCTGCAAAATTCGGAATTGCGTTGTGAACGCTGCCTCCACTTAGCTGAACAAGCCTGATGCTTTCTGCCCCAATCCTATCCCTCAACCAGACCAACGCCCTAGTGAGCAAACGAATTCCATTTGCCCGCTGTCTATGAATCTCAACCCCTGAATGTCCACCCACCAACCCCTCAACCGATAACTTAAAAAACCCGAATAAATCTTCCTTTTCAAAGTCAAACTGCTCCCACTCAATGGGAAGTGCAATCAATAAATTCTGTCCTCCAGCACACCCTGTTATAAAGACTCCTTCATCCTCTGAGTCCAAGTTCAAGAGTAACTTACCTTCACAAAAACCAGTCTCAAGCCCTCTTACCCCCGTGAAACCGGTTTCTTCACCAACGGTAAAAAGAAGTTCAAGTGGTGGATGCTCAATCTCACATTTTTTTCCGGTCTCTGCAAGCACTAATCCGATTGCAAGCGCGATTCCATTATCTGCCCCTAAGGAAGTCCCATCTCCCCTTAGCCAGTCCCCATCATAAACGCATCTTATTGGATCTCTAAAAAAATCATGTTTCAAGTCCTTACATTTCTCACAAACCATATCCATGTGCCCCTGCAGAATAATTGTAGGAGAGCTCTCATAGCTCTTAGTTGGAGGGACCCTTATAAGGACATTGTGAAAGGTGTCGGCTTTCACCTCAAAGCCTCTGGATCTACTCCATTCCTGCAGCCAGATTGAAAGCATTTCTTCGTGTTTTGAGCAGCGAGGAATTGAATTAATTTTTTCAAATGTTTTAAGGATCTGCAGGGTTTTCGGATGCATGGGATATCACCTCATTTTTTTTGAGTTTATACCTTAATATTATAGAAGATTCCGATTTACCTCTTATTATTTTACTCATGGGAATCCTGTACGAATCTTTCTCACGAATTTTGTATTTGACCCGATTTTTTCTATTCTAGTTCATTATTCTTTTATTTCCAATTTCATCAACTGTAAAGATTATAACAAAAAGCCGTATACAGTAACTTCAGGTTCACTCTTTGAACATTAATGACAAAAACTTTTCCTGCCGTGAATATTCTTTTAGTTACTGTACCCACTCTTTCATTTCGAACATTTTTTTGAGTTCATCCGCTTGTTTCTTAAAAAATCACTCATTCCAAGAAGATGTTTATCTACTGCTCTTTTAATTGTTCCTAAAACCTTTTGATTTTGCCCAAAAGTATCCTTTGTCTCTGTAAACAACTCCATTTTTCAGATAAGTCTACCTAGGAATCATTAAATGATAAAGTCGTTGTTTCGAATCTTCTTATCAGTTCATTATTCAGATCTCTTATGCTATTCAGTTTATATCCAAAGTGCGACTTATCGCTCTTTTTTGTCCAGGTTCCATCTCTGATTCTTCTTATTTTTGCTTAATTTCCCGAAGTTTATCCCCTTTTGCATCTCCAAGATCTTAATGGATAAAATTAGTGTCCCAAATAATTTCCTTTTTTACTTCCAAACCAAGGTAATTAATTTTGCTTTGCAATTATTCCAATATCTTCTCTTCTTTGCAGTTATCAATAATTATCTTTCTGAATAACTATTATTATGGCTTGAAGCAATTTTGGAACAGATAAATATTGCACTGAGAACTGAACAAAGAATCGCATATGGCAGAGAAATACAGTTTATTGAATTTTTTAGATAGTTCGTCAATTAAAACCAACGATACATCTGAAATTTGCGGTCATAATACTGAGAAGAACCCTGATTCTCCAGTTTGATTTTTAGATTTAAAGGGAATTTTCATGTTTTAGAGGAATGAAAGAAAAATATTATGTCAACAAATTTTGGCCCCACTTTTTTTGATTCAATTTAACATATAATTTTCTGCTCCTTGAGTTTTATTTTTCCAAATTTTGATCGAATTTTTAAAGGCTGAAAAATGATTTTTCCTCAAAAAATGAGGTTTCATTCAAAAATAAATTTATATTTGGAAACTAAGGTAAAAAAATAAAAAGGTAAAAGTGTCAAATTCTAATGGATACAAAAAGGCTGATGATTATAGTTCATTCTACGAATACAGAGATCAGGAAGCACTAAATTTGTTAATAAAAACAGAAAGACATTTTCCAGATTTCAGACTAACTGGCATGATTCTGTCTATGCCAGTAAACTGGTTGATGGGGTCAAAGTATAGCCACATTTTTATATACTGCACATATATTATATTAGTTATTAGTATATTAGTCAATTTATGAGCTTGGGAATATTTACTACGGATGATAATGCTAAAACAATCATTGTTTTCTGCGACAAAAAATATCATGTGAGACTCAATCCTTATTATTAGTAAAACTGGTTTGAGGCAAACGAAAGTTGTAGAAGGTTTTTCAGCATATTGCTCACGGTTTATCGTTGGATAAAGCATGCTGGAAAAAAGGTTTATTCAGCCTTAGATACAAAAATGGTTGAGGAGTAAAGTCTCATTTAAAAGCAAAACAACTATCTGAGTTAAGGGAAGCACTTTCAGAGCCAACACCAACATATGATAGTTATTACCGTGGCTGGGAAACAAAAGATGCAATTCAATTTGTCAAACAGAAATTTAAAATACCTACTGCAGCTTCACGAATTAAACAACTTGTTAACGATTTAGGATTTCGGAAAATAATTTATAGACCTAGTTTAAAAAAGCTAAACAGGCATTCACAATCTAATTTATAGCTGAAGTTCAAAATATTCTTAGACCTTAATCATCTAACCACCACCATTATGATAGTAATTTTTGTGTGGATTCAAATAAATCAAGATGTCTTACGATCAAAAAACGACACGAGAAATGTTAATGCCAAAAAATAATTCAAACAAAATTAAAAGTATTAAAGGAAAGAACTGAATAAATATTGTGAAAGCATAAGTTTACATATAAAATGTCGCATTATTTAAAATGGGGACTATAGTTTGGATTCAGTGTTGGAAATAGTAAAGCGCAATGATAAAGTTATTGATTTTCAAGTATTGTCTCATCTCTGGAAGTAGAACATAAATTTGATATCTTGGTCTTTATCGCCGTTTGAATAAAGAGTATTTCAATAGACCCCCAAATTTTGTCATATTTTTAGAAGTAGCATATAAATAATTAGTAAAAATAAGAAATAATCAAGATCCCCTAAATATTAAGAAACGTTGCCAAAATCCAGTCAAAAATTTATCTATGCTACCATGATCCATATAATGATTAAATAATCGAGTCATATCGAACCTTTCAAGAAATGAGAAAAAAATATTCCAAGAAATTATCAGATAATCCGATAAGATTTTATAATAACTGGGTATAAATAATTAGATTTAATTACTTGTATATCATTATTAGCTTATATATCACTTATTGCTCATAGTAATAGAAATTAATAAAATCTAAAGAAAAATTGGAACTTTAGACAAGTAAAATATGATACGACTATTCAGACTACAAAAACTAGTTGATAGATATCCATATTTAATTCAATACTACTTTAGATTACTACAATGGAGAAAGGGAAAACATGATCAATAGCTTAAAGTTAACGGAAAAAACCAGAGGGATTTGTTCACCAAATCTTTATAAAGAGGGTTGCTGATAATGGTTTGTTCATTCTGGATAGTCACGATATGATGAAAATTAAACTGATTTTGTTTATAGAGGAAAAAAGATGATAAGTTAGTTTATATACAAATAATTATTTATGTGAATGATGAAATGACAACAAATGTCATCGCATTTGTGCCAGTGCATAATGAGGAAAAAGTTATCCGTTCAACAATTGAATCACTTTTTTCGCAAACGAAAAAGTCGATTTGTTGTCATCAATGATGCTAGTGTATATAACAGGATAATAAGTTAGTATAAATATAAAATAGTTGATAGTCTTTGGGGATGATGAAATGACAACAAATGTCATCGCATTTGTGCCAGCGCATAATGAGGAAAAAGTAATCCGTTCAACAATTGAATCACTTCTTTCGCAAACGCACAAGGTCGATGTTGTTGTCATCAATGATAATAGCACAGATGACACAGTGAAAATAGTAAGAAATATAGCTACTACTAATAACCACATAAGTTTGATAGAAACTGTGGGCAATAAATTTAAGAAATCTGGGGCATTGAATACTGCATATCAGACCATCGATCTGAAATCGTATGATTATGTATTATCAGTTGATGGTGATACAGTCATAGCTTCAGATCTGGTTGAGCAAGCACTAATAGAATTTCAGCTAGATCCTCTGCTTGGTGCTGTGTGCTCCCGTGCCGGTGTAGTCAAACAGGTGACTCGCGGATTTTTTGAAAAGCTAATATATCACTGGCAGTATGTAGAATATGCAGAATTCGATAGAAGTCGAATTGGACAAGGTACAAGTATTAAAGTCGCGCACGGTATGTGCACAGTGTACAAGATCGAAGCTATAAAAGCAGTTATGGCCAGACGTAGAATTGCCGGAAAATCGGATTGCACTGTGTACGATGTGCATAACATCACTGAAGACTATGAGCTGACGGTGACTTTAAAGGAACTAGGTTACCATATTGCTGCAGGTTTTGGGATGTATGCCTGGACAGATGTTCCATTAAAGCTAGCAGATTTGTGGAAACAGCGAGTTCGCTGGCTTCGTGGTGGAATTGACACCTTATGGGAACATGGATGGAACAGAAGCACCAGAAAAGACATCCTGAACACTGTATTATTCTGGATTATGTTGTCGATCCAGGGTATTTTGTTAGATTATACCTTAGAAGACATAATAAGGGGTGTCTATCATTTGAATACGATGTTCATTCTTGTAATGTGTGTAATGTACGTGGATTGCATCTACACACTGCGATACGTACAAAATCCTAAAAAATGGGACTATATCGTAAGATTGACATTTATCCCGCAATTGCTATATGCATGGTTTACTATTGCTCAGCTAGTCTATGCATACTATCTCTTCCTCTTTAACCCAAATCAGGAATGGTAACATGTTGTTAATGCAATACCTACAAATGATTGCCACAGTAATAGTTTCTGGAGGTATCACCGCGAAACTATCGAAGGACATATACAAAACAAGAGAAAAACAAAAAACTCGAAAGGGATTATTAAAATTAAACTGGACAATCCCTAATATTGCAAATGTAATCGAAAATAAATTCTTCCGATAATAGCATACCTTAAGGAATGGGGCGAAAGAGAATAAATTCATCACCGAAATAAGCTCTTGAAAATAGTAAGATTTCATACTGATTTGTTGTTATTCCAAGTCCAAAAAATGCAAATCATATCTATTACTTTTGCATGACAACATTTAATTTTGATTGAGGAAATGCAATCTATATGTTTGCAGTTTCCATAAATGCCAAAATTTATTGTTCACAAAGTATAAACTAAGTCTTGAGATCCTTAACAGAGGCTGATGAAGGTTGCAAGGGAGAGATTCTTCGATATCCAACACCATAGAGGTCCTGGGTATGTAAAAAATAGTCTTTTTCTTTTGAAAAAATGCTCTGATTTATGGATTTTGCAGTGGCTTTGAAGAAATTAAAAGCTGTTTTTATGATTCTTTTGCCTGAGAACTTGAAATCAGTGCATCTTACCTTAATAATTAGTTTTTAGGACTAACTCCTTATAAGTTTGATAGATAAGACTATACTAAACTTTTCATGAAATCTGCTTTAATAATGATGAAAATTGTCAATAAATAGAAAGCCCCTTATAAGAACAGACTTCTGTAATGTTCATACTAATTATTTTAAGTAGATACTATTTAGTATATTTGCAAAAAATATGTACCAAATTCAATCTAATTATAATCTATAGGTATTCAGTACCTTGGAGTAGACTTTCCGACGGGCTGCAGGCATCTCTTTAACTGCAGCTCATAAGAATCAACTTTTTGAAATCTAAGATCACCCTGATACCTAAGCTAATAGCCGACAGTTAAGTAAAATCAGTCCACATAAATTTGACATTGAATCCAATAAAGATGATTATTAATATTCTTTTGCCCAATATGAATAGTTACCTCTTTTTAAAGAATAATAATGGCCAAGTAGGTAAACAAATTCTACATTTGTGTACATTTACAGGATGTTGGATTATTCATTGTAAGTTATATTAATAGTAGGATATTTTTATATTAAGACGAGGATATTTTTATATTCAGACGAGGGACTAATAAAAATTAAAAAGACCTTTCTTTGATAGTAATATTCCATCAGTTTTTCATCCTATAGTCAGTACGATTTTTATCCCAGTATATAACTGTGAAAACTCGACAGAAATTGTATCTAAGAAATAATGTCTTCCAAAAAGATTAAAGTGCAATTTTATTCTGCTTTTAACTTTCAAATGCATCCTTTACTTTATCAAAAAGACCCTTGGTTTTCTTTTGTTTCTCTTTTGATTTTCCATTAAGGTCTGTTTCACTTCCTTCAGATCTTTTACCATCACTCATGTATTCAAACTGACGGAGAAGTTCTTTCTGTTCGGAAGTAAGTCTGGTGGGAGTTTTGATTATAACTCTGACGAGCTGATCACCCCTTCCATGCCCATGCATATACTGGATTCCCTTGTCTTTAAGCCTGAAAACGGAATGAGTTTGAGTTCCTGGAGGGATATTCATTTTAACCTTACCATAAAGGGTATCGACCATCACGTCCCCTCCGAGTGCAACCTGGGAGAAGGAGATTGGAAGTTCGGTAATTACATCGTAATCGACCCGCTTGAAATACTTGTGTTCCATTAAATGGATGACAACATAAAGATCTCCAGCTGAAGCACCTGGTTCTCCTGAATCGCCTTCCCCACTAAGTCTCAGGATCATTCCTGAATCTGCCCCTGCTGGTACGTTTACTGTTATCTTCCTCTTATTTCGAACTCTACCTGCTCCTTTACAAACGGAGCACGGAGACTCAATAATCTGGCCCCTGCCATGACAGATACTACATGTATTAGTGCTTACAAACTGCATACCCAAGCCGGAGCGAGTAGTGCGAACCTGGCCTGTGCCGCCGCATGTGGGACATCGTTTTGGGCCTGTCCCCTCTCTAGCTCCAGTCCCATGACAAGTTGAACATCTTTCAGTCCTTTGGATATCAATATCCTTGTGGATCCCAAAAGCAGCCTCTTCAAAGTTAATATAAAGATCATACTGGAGATCAGATCCTTTCCTTGGCCCCATAGGACCTCTTCTACTTCCTCCGAAAAACATTTCGAAAATATCCCCAAATCCACTAAAGTCAGCACCTCGGAATATATCCTCTGCACTGTATTGCCCATCTATCCCAGCGTGCCCAAAACGATCGTACTGAGCTCGTTTCTCAGAGTCTGAAAGAACTGCATAAGCCTCGGATATTTCTTTAAACTTTTCTTCAGCCCTAGGTTCCTTGTTCCGATCAGGATGATATTTCAGTGCAAGTTTCCGGTAAGTCTTCTTTATATTCTCAGCTGAGGCGTCTTTAGACAATCCGAGAATTTCATAGTAATCACGTGTCGTAGCCATCAGGATTCCTTGTAATATTTAAAAAATTAAGGATTCAAAATCTGCAAACAAATTCTAGCCAGGCCTGCGAACCTCCAGGCCTGAAAATCACGGTTAATTCTTCTCTGTTTATTTACGCTTTTCGTCGTCAACTACCTCATAATCTGCATCAACGACAGTATCATCAGAATCTTTTACATCGGGGGCTTTTTCTCCACCTGCAGCTTGTTGAGATTGTTCCTGGGCTTTTTGGTAAAGTGCCGTGGAGATTGGGTAAACAGCTTCCTGAAGAGTCTCAGTTTTCGCCTTAATAACTTCGATGTCCTTGCCTTCAATAGCTTTTTTAAGATCTTCTATTGCAGCATTTGCCTTTGACTTCTGATCTTCAGTAGCTATGTCCTTAGCATCTTTCAAAGTCTTTTCCGAAGCATTGACTAGGGCTTCAGCATTGTTTCTAGCCTCGACTTCTTCCTTACGCTTTCTATCTTCTTCAGCATGCAATTCCGCATCTTTAATCATACGCTCGATTTCAGAGTCTGTAAGCCCACCTGGCTTTTGGATAGAAATAGACTGCTCCTTGCCGGTCCCCAAATCCTTTGCACCAACATGCAGGATTCCATTTGCATCGATATCAAAAGTGACTTCAATCTGCGGAATGCCTCTTGGAGCAGGAGGAATGCCACTAAGGATGAAACTTCCGAGGGTTTTGTTCTCAGAAGCAATTCCTCTTTCTCCCTGAAGAATATGAATTTCTACTGAGGGCTGATTATCAGCGGCAGTTGAGAATATCTGGCTTTTCTTGGTGGGAATTGTTGTATTTCTTTGGATCAAGGGAGTAGATATACCTCCAAGAGTCTCAATTCCTAGAGAAAGAGGAGTTACGTCAAGAAG
>Ga0224559_1000763_pt1 | contig 19537 bp, 16 predicted proteins | sample 714S33034metaG_FD_180676 | JGI IMG/M metagenome (GOLD analysis project Ga0224559, IMG submission 180676) | Peat soil microbial communities from Stordalen Mire, Sweden - 717 S3 30-34 | ecosystem: Environmental > Terrestrial > Soil > Wetlands > Peat | place: Sweden: Norrbotten County, Stordalen... | reverse complement strand
CTGCTTCACGTATGACATAGTACGGCTTATTGAGTTGCTGTCAAGGCCCCCACGTGTGATTTCATGCTGGCAGCTTCCTACCGATTCCTACAGGTTCCTGCTATTAGAGGCTACAGTTGCGTACCCTCTAGCCTGCGTCGGGCATCGGGCTAGTGCCAGCAGCCCAGCACACCGTGTTCGGATTACAGGTGGACGTCTCGCAGATGCGTACCCACCCCTCCTCCCAGATGTTCGTGCCGGTTACATCACTCCACTGTCCCCATTGACCGATGCTTCCGCAGACCTGCTGACCCTTAGTATAGCCGCCGAAGTCCCTTGTCACGCACTGATTCGTCCCAGGCACGCACACACCACCACACGAAGCCGAGCCAGGAGCACCCGAGCAGATGGGTGTGGCTGGGCTGCACGGGTCGTCCGTGCCTCCGTCCGTCAGGGCGCTCGCCCACTGACCCTCGGCGTCGCAGGTCTGGATGGCGGTGAAGTAGCCCGTGCCCGTCCCGAGAGTGGGCGTGGCCACCCAGCTCGCGGGGTCGCACTGGGTGTTCGGCTGAGCCAGCGTCCCCGGCTGGCAGGCCACGCACGCTCCGACACCAAGAACGTCCAGGCAGACCGGGGTCGCCCCCGTACAGAGAGTCGCCACCAGGCCACCGTCCCCACACGTCAGGAGGACAGGGCCCGAGCACTTCGGGATGGTGCCCGTGCAGGTCATGGGGCTGTCCGTCGAGGCGTCCTCGGTCGGGCTGTCCGTCGAGGCGTCCTCGAGCCCGCCATCCCCCGAGCCGCTTCCGGAGCCCCCTTCCGAAGTCCCCGCGTCCGAGCTGCTGCTTGAGCCCGAGCCAGAGCTGCCGCTCGACTCCGAGCCTAGGCTTCCATCGGAGCTACTGGCCTCGTGCCCAGCATCAGGGCAGCCCGCATCCGAGCTGAAGCCGCCCGCGTCCGAGCTTCCCGTCCCCGAACCGCTTGAGCTGCTGGTCTTCGAGTCGGCCTCCGCGTCGGAGCAGGGAGTCCCGGTGTCCTTCGGGGTCTTCAGGCCGGTGTCTCGCGCGGGGACCCTGGCCTCCACGGCGCTGTCCTCGGGGGGCGTCCCCGTGTCAGGAGCCGAAGTCCCGGTAGTGAACGAGGTATCGCCGCAGGCTGCTGCGGCAAGAGCAAAGAGACTGGCAAGGCTGAAGGTCTTGGTGTTCATGGTCGTTCTCCTACTCGTACTAGGCGCCAAGCTCCCGCCGATCAACACGCAACGATATGTCGCGTTTCTTCCTATCAGGACGGAGAGGTGGACGTGTCGGGCGCCCCCCAAATTGGATCGAGCTAATGAGCCAACTTTTCCGCTGCGACAGATTTGCTTCTCCCCTGACGACCGCTCGCATCCTCGATGTTCAAGAAGGGCCAAGCATCAACGCAGCGGGGGCCTTCATCGTGAAGGTGCCGGACAACGTGCCCATCGAGAAGCCGGCCAACTACGCCGACCTCTTGACCCAACGGGCGCTCGGTTACTTGCTGGCCTACCCGGCGTTCACCCGCATCGTGTTCGACGACCTTCTCGACGCATCAGCCGTGGACATGACCCCAACGGGGTCGTCCCGCATCCTGCTCGGCGACCGAGGAGTCATCACCCTCTTGCCCGGTGGTGTCCTTCAATCGACGGTAGTGGCCCTGGAGATGAACGTCCTGCCGGGCACGTTCGGCGTCACGCAGGACTCTTCAGCGGTCACGTCCACGGTCGATCTGACGCACGCCCCAACCTTCAGCCAAGTCGTCTTCGCGTCTCAACCGGGGGCCACGTACACCGTCACCGGCGTCACGTCTTCGGGAATCACGCTGGGCACGAACTACACGGGGGTGTCGGATGCCGAGACGCTCGCCTATGCGAGCTACACGCCGGTTACGGGGCCTGAACAGGCCATCATCACCTGGGACATGCACTCGTACGCGGACTCCGATCCGAGCAGCGGCCAGTTCACGCGGACGTACACGGAAGAGGCGAGCGACCTGCTTGCCTGCCAAATGAGCTTCGATGGGACGCATTTCAACGTGGCGTACGACGGGACGGTGTTTAACGTGCCCGCCGGGCAAACGGGTACGTCCTTCATCATTCGGCTCACGAACGCTTCTGGAAGAAGGCTTGGTTTGTCGGGATGGACCTTGCTTTTTTGAGGTCCCTAAGTAGAGAGCCTGGATAACAAGGCGCACGAAAAAGACGAAGATGGAGACTATCAATGGCTCGTAACTACGGTCCGAACCCATCCCGCGTACTTGATCCGACCGGGCGCCAGTGGCTCGATGTTCTGTGGGCCCAAGGAAAATGCCCGCTTGATAGCGAGTTAAATCTCCTTCAGGATATTGCTGCAAATTGGCAGCAGCAGTTCGTCTCCAGGAACACCCCGAGCGGCTGGCTCGGCAACGGGACGAACGACTCCGAGTCCTTTGTCACAAACCCCCAGTGGTCGAACTGGTTCAAGCTGGGCCGTCAGCGTGTGGGGGAACAATCCTCTATCGAATGGGCGGTAGTGAATTCCTGGCTCATCCCCGTCACGGGCACCCGCACGGGAGCCCTTCCGGGCTCTCCCGACAACGCGGACACCTGGAACGTCATCGCGCTCAACCCGCCGCCCTCGAACGCGGGGGTCTTCCGCGTGGACTTCGTCTATCTGGAGGTCTGGCTCGCCCGCGTGCCCCCGAATCCCTCGTCCCTCAACAAGCCGGGGGCGTCGACGATTTACACCTACGGCAACGTCGAAGGCGGGATGAGTTACCTTGCCGACGACATCCAGGACCCGAGCATCGGGGCCGAGACAACCGAGCGCGTCCAGCTTCAGTACCGTATCGGGGTCGCTTCGGGCCTCGTGGGGCTCACGACCAACCCGGACGGTTTCGACCCTGCGGTCGTCTTCGCACGGGGGGCTTCATCATCTGCCACGACGTACAACTTCGTCAACATGCGGTCGGCCCTCGGGGACCCTGGCCTTTGGCGCGCTGGAGACGGCAGCTTGACCGCTCAGACGGCCCTCGGGACCGTGGATGGGTACTCCTACGCCATCCCCATCTCCGGCGTCTTCCGCCGCAACTCCTCGGCGTGGAGCGGAGACGCATCCCCGAACCTCAACGGGGCCTTCAACCGGAACATCCTCGCGGTCGACCGCACGGGCATCGCGACCTACTCGACGACTCCTACGCTCGCGACCCCTCTTTCGACCTCCGCGACGATCATCACGCTCGCGTCGATCGCGAACATCCCGCTGCCCATCTCCCCCGTCACGCCGGTCGTCATCCAGATCGGTGACGAGCAGATGACCTACACGGGAATCACCGGGACCACGGTGAGTGGGCTCGTCCGTGGGTACAACAACACCCGCGCGGAGCAGCATGCCGCGGGCTCGGCCATCACCCTCGTCTCTGGACGCCCTGACGGCCTCTACGCAGACCAGGTCGCCAAGACGGACATCCTCGACCTGCGCCATGTCGTCAACCCCAACGGATTCGACTTCGACACCCTGCTCAAGTACAACTTCGACCGTCTCGTCCGTGGGCAGCTTCGCTCGAACTGGAAGCGCACCAACGCGGGTCCTCAGGGGCCGTTCGTCCTCTACCAGGACAAGATCGTCAGCCCTGGCGGAAGCGTCGCTCTCGGCGTCTCCCGTCTCGACAGCCCCGACAACATCCGAGAGATCTTCTCGGATGCAGCCGTCCCGCAGCCTGTCCAGCTCATCCTCGCCCCCGTGGCTTCCGTCCCATCGAACGCATCGGTTTCGTGGGACTTGGAGCTGACCGTCACGCAGATATTTCAGAACGGAGGTCCCAACAATATCTCTCCCGGGGATATTTTCGTCGTCCCCATCGCGCAGTTCCAGGGCACCCTGAACGGGGACACCGACCAAGTACGGTTTATCAACGACGGCCTGTCGAGCGCGGTCACCATCCGCATCGATGGCCAGACGGATCCGCTCCCGGACACGTCGTCCTACTACGTGGTGATGCCGACGCATCCCGAAGCAGGGGACGACCTGATCATCACGCTAGGGCCGAACTTCCCGACGATCTCTAGCGCACCCCCGAACCTGTACATCGAGGTCCACATCCAGTACGGCCCCGGTCGTGGTGTCGCGCGTCGTCCTGACAGCGTCCACGGAGTCACGTTCGAGACCGCACCCACGGGCTTCCTCTATCACCCATCGGGCACCCCATCGAACAACTTCCCGATGCACGTCGGGTGGTCTGCCCTTCGGTCGAGCTTCCGCAACGAGATGTTCAAGGGTCTCGTGCCGGTCACGACCGAGGCGTACGCCGACCCGGGCTCCAAGACGCTCATCCTCACGCCCTTCCGCCAGATCGGGATGCCTGCGAACTTCCTGACGATGGACGGCACGGCGGCCAATTTGACTTCGGGCTCGTACACGACCCTCACGAAAGGTGCCACCACCGGGACAATGACCTTCACGGACACTACAGACGCTCCCTTCACGACGGGGATGGCAATGACCACTGCCATCGTCGTCACGAACGGTCCGCAACCGGGTCGTTACACGATCGTCAGCTACTCCAACACGGGTCAGGTCACGCTCGACCGTGCCATCCCCACGGCGACAGAGCTTAACTTCACCATCGAGCCCGCGCAGGGGCTCATGCCCCTCAACGACCAGTTTGGCAACGCCAAGTGGACGCAGACGGACCCGCTCCAACTGTTCGCAAGCTGTACGACCAACTCGTCTAACTCCCTTGCCGACAAGAACCTGTACGTGCAGCTCCCGCGCGAGCTGGTGCCCGCTTGGGGCGAGTACCACGTTCCCATCGTCGTCAACGCGACGTACGCCCCCGCAGGCTTCTCCGAGGGCGTCAACTACATGCTGATGTCGTCCAACGGGACGGCCACAGGCGGGAACACGAACTACCTCCCCTACGTCTCGACGGGCGTAGGAGGCTCGTCGTCGACCTACCAGACGTTCTCGACCCTCGACCTGACCACGAGCGGGTCAATCGCCTATAACACGGCTCTGACCTACGGTGGTCTGACATACGCCGGGATGCAGCAGTTCAACGACGTCAATGGACCTCGCGCACGTGGCCTTGGCCGCCAGGGTCTGGAGCTTCCGCCCTTCTACGGGGTTGCCCGCCTCTTCGCGGTCTACGAAGCCTCGGACTACACCGCGCACGGCTCAGCCTACTCCGCGATGACCCGCATTCCCACAGGCGGAGGAGCCACGAACCTCCTGCGCCAGAACATGGGGCAGAACGACGGACCGACTTTCTGGGTCGAGATCGACAACGACAGAGACTCGACGTTCATCCTGAACGCGAACGCCATCGACATCACCCGCGCTCCGACCCCCATCTCCTCTTTCTCTGCCGGTAACTACGTCATCGAGGCCACCATCTTCGGCTTCGACCGGGGCTTCTTCGACATCACGCATGAAGCTCGACTCGTCCTCTCGGCCTCGCGGCCCCCCAATCAGGCGACAGGTACGACACGGGCGAGCAACATCGGCATCCCCATCATCGGCCCCAACACCATCCTTCCCGGACCTCTGTCCGATGGGATCTCAGTCCTCGCGACCTACAGCCGCACCCCGTACATGGGCGACGCCTGGGGGAGTCAGACCGGCTACACGGACATCACACCGACGACGGGTCCGCTCCTGACTAGCGCGGCCTACCAGATATCCTCGACCACGCTCACCCCCACGGCGCTCACTCGGCCCAACCAGAAGCTCCTGGAGGTCGTTGCCTCGATCGGGTTTGTCACGACTCTCGGGACGGGGTGTGCCGTTGGAGATCACGCCACGCCACCGGAGTACAGCCTGCGGAACATCGGCTACGAGGATCCGACGGAGTACCCCCCGACGACGATCGGCCAAGACCGTCCCACGACGAAGGCCGCAGACTTCATGGGCGATTCTGTGAGTCCTCCGGTCGGCTCGGAGTACCTTGGTTGCACGGAGCGGCTTCCACTCGGGGCGTTGTTCCGCGACAAGGACTTCCGAGGGGAGTCCTTCGGGGGGTTCATCCCGGCGCCCTTCATGTTCACGGCGGACGGGGGAACGGGCCTGCTCGGGGGCCTCGCGGTCAGCTCGTCCTACGAGCAGTCAGAGGCGCTCGTCCAGGGGGTTGGCCTCGCGGCGGGTCAACCCGGCAACTTCCTGGTGGCCGTTGACGGCAACCAGACCAACTACACTCAGCTCACCAACTACCGCGTCAACCGGGGTGGCAGCGTCTTCAACGCTTCGGGGCACTACCCTGGTGGCGAGGTCGCAAGCATCGTGAGCAGCCTCACGAGCCCCACGGGGCACACGAACGTCCTCTGTGGCCGGGCCTTCCTCGTCCGCAACACGGTCACGAACGTCAACGCCTCGGAGGTCTCGGCGGGTGACGAGCTGATGATGCTCGTCGTCACCTCGGTCGTCCGGCTTACGGACACAAATCCGAGCATCGGCCAGGTCATCATCGGCACGAACGGCTCCTTCGAGGGCTACTCGGCGGCTGACTTGTACCGCTGCGAGGGGCACCCCCTCCTGAACGACAACGTCCGCAACGACCTCGATCCCTCGACGATACCCCTTGCCCCGAGGGCCTTCTGATGGCTGTCCGGCGCTTCACCTACCTTGACCTCACCCCAGAGCAGCGGAAGAAGGCAGCTCAGACTGCTCGAGGACAGCTTCAGGCGGCAGCCTCCAACCCCTTCCTCGCGGCAGGTCAGCGGAGCACGGTCGTCGAGCAGATGCAGCGCCTGAGTCAGTGGGAGCAGGGCACGCTTCCGCTTGGAGCCCCCGTCCCGAAAGAGTGAGATGTCTTTCTACAGCTACGATCGAAGGACGCAACTTGCGGAGCTCTAGATGTAAAGGACTTCAAACCGAAGAAACCCCCGGGACACCCTGACAAGGGCTTCCACAAAACCCCTCACCACCACTGGGAAGTTGGACTGCCCAAACACGCATCCTCTGTGGATCATGTCGTTCAACTAGACGACGAGCATGAGGACTGGATGTGCAAACGAACGAACCTGTCCGCCTGCATCGTGGCTCGGTTCCTCTCAGAAAATTGCTCCTGAGTCATAGTCTTTTGATACGTTCGGCTAGTTCAAATGAACCAGCTCGACGCAGCCTTCCACTCCTTCGTAACGGTGGGCACCGTTCTTTTTTGCTTGGGGATCGCCCTCGTCACGCAGGTCGTGCGGACCATCGTCGAGGCCGTGTGGAAGGGCGCCGTGGTGAATGACCTGTGGAACGAGGTTATCGTTCGCCTAGGCCCCATTCTGATTGGGGCCGTCCTGGTGTTCACGAGCAAGACCTTCCCGTGGCCCGCTCAAGTCACCGGATCACACCTCGCTTTGAGCTTCTACGGCGCAGCCTGCGGTGTAGCCAGCGCCTACGTCTACGCGGCCTTCAAAGCGTGGCTGACAGTGGCAGCCACGCATGGTTCAACGACTGCAAAACGACTCCTGCCACGGAAGTTTCCGAAGTCCGTCATGCATCCCGACCCGTCGGGGACGTAACTTTCACCCCCAAACGCGCAACAAGCGTCGAATAGGTCAGAGAGATGGAATCTGCTGGGCTACACATTCTCATGGATGCCCGTGTGGCCGATCCTGTGGTCTTCGAGACGAAGAGACTGACCGTTCTCTTCGAGAAGGTCGTTCAGGCTCTCGACATGAAACCCCTCGACAAGGTGATGGTCTACGAGGTTCCCGTTGACCCAGCCATCCTTGCGAGAGCCAAGCGCACGGGGATCTTCGAGGACGAGGGTGGCACAAGCGTCATCCAGGTGATCAGCACATCTCACCTGAGCTGTCACGCCTGGCCGCTCCAGAAGTTCTTCAGCCTGGACGCATTTTCGTGTAAGGCGTTCAACGCAGCACTCGCTATCTCTATCATCCGGGAGACTCTCGGGATCACGGCAGGGAGAGTTCTTGTTGTTGAACGTGAGAAAGTGCCCGAAAATGCGAAGGATTTCTCCATTCAGTATGTGCGTCAGGGACTGAACGCGTCGGTGTAGACGGAGCGCATGACGCAGCCTCCTCCGGCCTCTGAAGACAAGTCTGCCTCGACCTACGAAGCCCTGAAGAAGATACGGGCGAGCAAGACCTGCACACTCAAGTCGACGCCCATGCTGCGGAAGGAGATCATCGACCTTTCCGGCAAGCCGATTCCCTTGCATCTTCGCTACTATCAGGTGCAGGGTATCATGCACCTGCTCATGCTCCGGCGCATGGTGCTCGGGGATGCGTGCGGGACTGGAAAGACCCCGTCCATGTTGGCCGCTCTCTGCTACCTTTGGGAACGCGAGCCCAACAACCGTGTCATCGTCGTATCCCCCAAAAGTGCAGTACGTCAGTGGGCCTCAGAGATTTCCAAGTTCACGACGGGCATCAAAATTTTCATCGTGACGGGTAAGCCCGAACTAGAGCGTAAGGCCATCTGGGAGGCATGGTCGAAATACACGGGGCCCGAGAAGCCCTTGCTCCTCATCAACTACCACCCGCTCGTCAGGGATTGGGACTCTGGCGCCAGAATGCTCAAGGACGCTAAGGGCAACCCAGATCCCAAGCAAGTCGTCCCTGGCTGGCTTGATGCACTCACACGATCCGTTGAAAACGCAGTCATAGTGTATGATGAATGTCAGGCATTCAAGACCCCTGGCATCAAGACGTGGCAAGTCTGCAAATTCCTCTCGGAGCGCGCTTATCGTTGCTACGGGCTCACGGCGACCCTCCTCAAGAACACGCTCATCGAGGGCTTCGGCATCTACAAGGTCATCAAGCCCGACGTGTTCACGAACAAGACGGCGTTCATACGCGACTACTGCGTGACCAAGATGCAGGCGATACCAGGTAAGAAGTTTCCCATCCCCATCGTGGTGGGCTACAAGAACCTCACCGGGTTTCGCGAGAAGATCGACCCGCACTTCCTCGGGCGGCAGAAGCACCAAGTCTCGGACGAGCTTCCGACGCTCATCACGAAAGAGATGGTTTGCGAGCTGTCTCCGGCCGAGGTTGCCAAGTACAAGGAAGCGCTCTCGGGCGTCATCGAACTCGGGGACGGAGAGGTCAGGGACTTCGAGGAGCACAAGGCGTTCGTGAGCCTTTGCTACTGCCAGCAGGTCGTCAACTCCCTCTCGATGTTGCGATACGGTGACGGGTCGGAGGTCGTCACCGGACTCTTCAGGGACGAGAGCCTGCAGGTCGAAGACCTTGGCTCCAAAGAAACACTGCTCATGGATCTGCTCTCCGACGAACTCGACGGGGAGAAGACCATCGTCTACACGCGCTTCTCCAGCCTCGTTCCTCGGCTCCAGGCCATCCTCGCGAAGCACAAGATCAAGAGCGTCTGCATCACTGGTAAACAGAACGACAAGCAGAGAGCTGCATCCCAAGCGGCTTTCCAGGACACCAAGAGTGATACAGCAGTCATTTTCATCACGGATGCAGGATCGGAGGCTCTCAACCTTCAGGCGGCTTCCGCGATGATCTTTTACGATGCGCCCTGGTCGTGGGGCAACTATGTGCAGTGCGTCGGACGTTTCATCCGCATCGGGAGCCCGCATCAGCATGTCGTCGTCTACCACCTCGTCGCGGAGCGCCCTGGTGTCGCGAAGAAGGAGCGGACGACCATCGACAGGTACGTCCTCGAAGTCCTCGACGAGAAGAAGACGCTCATCGACAAGGTGATCGGTGAGTCGATAGTAGGCGCCCTCGAATTCGACACGTCCAGCTCGACGAAGGCCCTCGTCCGAAAGCTTCAAGGCAAAGCTTGACGCGCGGTGTAGATGCAGAGGGCTTGCAAACCCAGACACAGACCGTCAACAGGGGTTTTCAGACCCCGGATAGATTGGAATATGCCCGAACCCGAGAAGCGTGTCTGCTCGATTTGCGGCGGTGGGGGCTTCCTCTACCACGAGGAGACGGACATCAGCGAGCTGTGCCGCTGCAAGATCGCGGAGATGATGCTCCGGCACCTATGCCAGACCTGCGGCGACAAGCTCGGGATGGCCATCGCGCGGGCAACCACCATCACGAAGAGCCCCCTGTTCGTCCTGCCGGACAAGAGCGGCGAGCCTTTCATCCTCGACCGGACGACGGAGAACCTTCACATCAAGTGCGTCTGGGTCGACTTGCTCTCACACCTCAAGCTCTGCCTCTGGTCGAAGGGTCTCATCTCCCGCTTCCGCATCGTGACGGACGAGAACATCAAGTCGGTCTTCCTGGGCAACGAGTCCTACAAGTACCGCGCGAAGGGCAAACGGGACGACATCAAGACCTTCAACTCCCTCTCTGACCTAGTGGGCGACGAATACGAGTTCGTCATCATCCGGCTCGGGCAGCTCGGGTACAAGAACATCGCGGCAGCGGGGGCTGTCCAGGAGGCCCTCATGATTCGGGATGCAGCGCAGAGGCCCACTTGGATCATTGAGGAGCCCGCGTCCGGCGCATTCAAGCCCGGCCACCATACGTGGTCCGAGGAACTCCAGTGGTTCATCGACCAGCACTTCAAGGTCATCGACATGCAGCGTGAGGGCGACGACCGTGTGTTTGAGCAGCACGGCTACCAAGGTGCCGAGGATATCACGGGCGGCGTAGAGGACGTGTCCCCCTCGTCCCCTGCCGTCCGTCCCGTCAGGGCTCCCCGCAGGGAGACCGAAATCTCCACGGATGACTTCGACCTCGGCCCCCTGACCGACAGCAAGCCCAAGTGGGGCAACAAGTCGGGGTGGAAGCCCAAGAAGGGCGGCGGGGGAGGTCCGGTGTAAACTACCTCCGCCTGAAGGCGGAGGCTTTGTAGCCTAAGCCACAAACTTTTGTAACTGAACTCCGAGGCTCACAACCCCATCATCGTTCGCTACAATAGGCTGGTTTACTACAGCCCTTAAAGCCTTCCAACGAATGTTCTTCCCACCGACTACGTCAGCATGCTCTCGAGGACCACACTTGACACAGAGGAACACGGATTGGCTCTTCCTGTTCAGCTTGTCGATGTGACCACACTCAGGGCACCTTCGACGGTACTCTTTTCAAGCAGGAAAGCAAAGCTCGTGGTACGATTTCTTTGCCAACCTAGGAAGCAGCGGACTCGCTTCCTCCCCGCCGTGAACGGCGGGGTTTCCGCTCGTGAGGACAGATGAAGCGCCTGCTCCGCTCGACCATCGACCTCGACGGGACGGTCACACAGGAGAACCTCGTCCAGAACTTCCAGAAGCTCCTCAACAGCGGGGTCGACTGGCAGCGTCCTGATGACCAGCGCATCTACAACTATCTCCTCGATTATTTCCAGCAGCGGCTGGAGATCCCGAGCATCCAGACCGTCCGCGACTACTTCACGAAGGTCGGGGACTCTGGTGATACAGAGGTCGAGGAGCGGCTGAAGGATATCGAGGCCGCCCCGTTCTACATCCGCACCAACTACACTCACCTGCTCTCGAGCATCCGCGAGGAGCAGAACGTCGTCAAGGCGGTTGCGCTCCTCAAGGAGACCAACGACATCATCACCAAGGGGCTCGACTTCACCGAGCCCGGTTCTCGCGAGAAGCTCCGTAAGAAAGGTGTTAAGGACGGGCTCGTCCACTTCACGAGCAAGTCTCACGACCTCATCACCACCGAGACCAGCGCCAGGACATCGGGGGACGTGCGGCTCGACGGTCAGGCCATCTGGAACGAGTACCTCGAAGCCAAGCACGACAAGCACAAGGCGTGGGGCAAGTTCACCGGCATCAACGAGATCGATGTCGTGTGCCACGGCATCAAGCCGGGGGAACTCTGGGTCCACGCGGCGTTCGCGGGTGAGCTGAAGTGCCTCGTGGGGGACACTACGATATACGACCATGCAACAGGCCGAAAGCGTTCTATCGGAGAACTGTACTCAACCGGAGATCTCCCTGTGGTCACGGCCTTGGATCGTGGGGGGGAGACATTTCACCTCACTCATGCTCAGGCATCCCATCTCGTTCAAAATGGGATCAGGACTGTGTATGAGCTGCGGCTAGACTCAGGGAAGCGTATCAAGGCGACTCTCAACCACAGGTTCTTCACCCCTTCGGGGTGGAAAGAGCTAGGCGACCTTCACCCGTCTGACTGGGTGGCCGTTCCAAAACAGCTTCTCTTCGATGGCCAGAGGTTGTTCACAGACGCCGAGGTCGCAGTCGTGGGGTACCTCATCGGGGACGGCACCCTTACCGAACAGATATTGCTGACCGCCTCCAACGAAGCGGTGCGTTCGGATTTCAAGAGACATCTTCTCTCGATGGGGTTTGTCGAGGGCGTCGCTGACTACAAGACGCCTACCTTCACGGATGTCATCCAGGAAGGTCGTGCCCCCAGTATCCGCGTGAGTCATAGCGCCGGGGACGGGAACTCGGGGATGGTGTCCCCCGTGCGGCTCCTGCTCGAACTGCTTGGGCTCTACGGCTCGAACGCTTATCACAAGACCATCCCGGAGGACTTCTTCGGACTTCCTGACAACCAAGTCGCCCTGCTGCTTGGGGCTCTTTGGGCTACGGATGGCTCATGTCATACAGGGGATCATGAGCGAGCAGACCGAACGTCCGCATGCCATCGAAACGACATCACCTACCCGTCCGTTAGCGAAGCTCTCTGCCTCGGGGTTCAGTCGCTTCTGCTTCGTCTAGGGATTCAATCCACGGTGACAAAAGTCAACACCACGTACCATGAGGAGCCATACACCTTCTACGTGACCCGTGTCGTCACGAGGGCCTCCAAGAGACGTTTCTCCGAAACCATTCGTGTCACTGGAAAGGAGGAGCAGTTCGCAGAGATCCTTCTGCGACTTCCGGCGGGAGACGATGCTCCTATCCCGTCGGAGTTCGTGCCCGATGGTGCCAAGGTTCCTTTCGTCAGAGGACAGTATCGGTACGCCAGTCAAGTTCGAGGCCGTCCGTCCATGACGCGAGACACGGCCTTGCTGTTCGCTGAGTACCCCATGATGCGTCGCGTCCTCGATGGGGACTTGGCCTGGGAGAAAGTGGACTCGGTCATCGTCAGCGGTCGTGAAATGACCTACGACTTGAGCGTCCCCGGTCACCACTCGTTCGTGGCAAACGATATCGTGACCCACAACACCACGTTCGCCCTGAACTGGTGCTACAACCTCGTCACCCGCTACCGCACCAACGTCCTCTACTTCAGTCTGGAGATGACGTACGAGCAGCTTCGCCGGCAGATCATGGTGATGCACTCGTCCAACGGGCGCTTCAAGTCGAAGGGCTACAAGCCGCTCGACTACCGCAAAGTCCGTGACGGTGACCTGTCCCCCGAAGACGAAGCTTTCCTCCAGGTGGTCATCCACGATTGGGAGTCGGACCCGAACATCTGTTCCTTCGAGATCCGAGTGCCTGACCGGGACATAACCATCGACGATGTCCGGCTCGAAACGGAGCTTGCTCATAAGGCGATGGAGGTCGGGCTCATCGTCATCGACCACGGGCTGCTCCTCGAACCTCGCAAAGGGCGTCGCAGCAAGGACTACACGATCGAGCTGAACAGCATCATCAAGGACACCAAGAAACTTGCGCTGCATTTCAACCACGGGTCGAAGATCCCCGTGCTCATGCTCTTTCAAATCAACCGGCAGGGCCGTGAGGAGGCCGCCAAGAAGGAGGGCCGATACACGGCGGCTGCCATTGCGTACGCGAACGAGGTCGAGAAATCCGCCGACTACATCACGACGACCTACCTCGACGAGGAGACGCACCGCAAGAACGGGACGACGTTCTTCACGAACCTCAAGAACCGGGAGAACCCCCTGTTCGAGCCGTTTCTCGCCCGGGTGGACTTCGCGTGCCGTCGTATCTCGACACTCGACATCTCCAAGGCCAGCGGTCGGGGCATGAGCGTCGAGGACTACAAGGATCAGACGGACGCCGCGACCTTGTTTGGCGTGTAAACTACCCCGCCCTAAAGGGCGGGGCTTTGTGAAAGGAAGTTCTCACCAAGCCATCGTCACGAAGATTCAAAGCGGTTCTCTCGAATGACATCGTAGGAGGTCACGAGAAACCTGAGAACGAGAGACTCCTTTGTGTCGTTCCCTTAAGGTTCCACCGCAGACAACTTCACGCTCTTCAACCGTCTACTGAGGGGATCAGGCGTCCTTATGGGAGCACTCGATCTTTCGGAATGCAGCGTGGTTCTCTTGTGCGGCACCCCAAGTACGGGGTCACTTATCTCGGGGGCTTCTTGAAGGACCGTGTCAGCCTTCACTCGTTACGGGATGGGAAGAGATTGACCCAGACCGCGAAGGTTACAGACTTGAGAGTATTCAAGCCCAACTCGTTCAGAACGTACAACCCAGGGAAGACTCGCTTCCTCCCCGCCGTAAACGGCGGGGTTTCCGCTCGTGCGGACTAGATGAGCTACTTCGACGACGCACAGCGGGAGCATGACCAGGAGAGTATTTTCCGCCGGTGGATACAGGTTCGCATTGAGACCCTTCACCAGCGGGTGAACGCCGCTGACGTGCTCTCCCGCTACGGGGTCAAGCTCCGGTACGACGGCTCCAGGTCCGAGCAGATGATGTGTCCGTTTCACGGCAACACGAACACGCCAGCAGCCAGGTACCACCCAGCGGACAACAAAAGCCACGACCACGTCTGGTGCTTCGTCTGCAACAAGAACTGGGACGCCATCGAACTCTACCGTGAGTTCGAGAACCTCGGAACCGAGGCCAAGTTCTCAGCCGTCCTGCGAGGCCTGGAGCGCGCCTACGGCATTACACCGCCCGAGACCCCTCCTGTTGTTGCGGACGAGCCTGATGACCACGAGCAGGCCGAGATCGAAGGGCTGCTCGACACCTGCGACTTCCGGCTCAAGAAAGGGCGTAATGCGTTCGACATGCGCGGATACCTGACGCTCGGGAGCATCATCGACCGGCTCCGCTGGCAGTTTGACAACGGCAAGACCTTGGTGCCTTCTGCCCGGCTGACCATCGAGAAGGTGCTCGCCAAGATAGGGGAGAAGGTGCGCGCATGCCCCGGCGACTGAAGGTCTCGACGCGGGAGATGGGGTTCGTCGAGCTGTTCATCGTCTATAGCAAGGGCGGTGTGTGGGAGCCCGAGTGGAGAGCCCTCCAAGGCACGGAAATAGCTGCCCTTTTCGCGACGTTCCCGAAAGCCATCCTCGACCACGTCCTCTGGGGCTACTCGCGGCCGTTCGTCGACGCTCTGGGGCGTCCGCCCGATGGAACGCTGCGGAAGGTCCCCCATCCGTTGTGCCACAATCGCATCGGATGCACCTTTCATGACGCGAAGGACTGCCACGCGCGGGGCAAGAACCTGCCCCACTGCTACCAGCCGGAAGGGCTGCCATCCGACGAAGCGCGAAGCCTCGCAAATGATGCTGTCAGGATGTGGCGGGATGGGGTGTATATGGCCGCCGTAGAGGAGCCCGCTGATGCCGGATGATTCGCAGGACACGGATCTGGAAGCTCTCGTATCGCTGCTCGACAACGCGGTCGCGAGGCCTCCCGAGCCTCGACGGGTCGAAGCTCCCAGACCGATCGACCCGTCCCCGCAGGACATATCCCTCGACCCAATGGCTGCGATGTCGGCCATCGGCATCACGCAGCTCCGCAAGGTGCCCGACATCACAAAGCCGTGGATGAAGCACCACAACTTCGTCCTCGTGAAGACCGCGCAGGAGGTCAACGAGATCGTGGATGCAGCTATCGCGTCCGGCGTGTGCAGCATCGACCTGGAGTCCGAGGGGCTCGACAACCGCATCTTCTACCGGACGGACGGCAAACCGTTCACGAAGCACAAGATCGTCGGCTACTGCATCTCCTACGGGGACGCCAAGACGGGCTACTACATCCCGGTCGGCCACAAGGTCCCCGACAAGGACCCGAACGTCAAGCCCCTCGCCGAAGTTGAAGCAGCCATCACACGCCTCTGCCGCGCGGCTCAGCCAGTCGTCAAACCGGGCTCTGAAGACATGCTCGGCGGCAGGGACTGGGAGACGCCACCCAAGGTCGTCATCCATTTCTGGCACGCGCCGTTCGACCAGGAGTTCCTGTACCCGATCACGGGCATCGACTACTGGCATCCGGAGTCGTTCGAGGATGGCAACCTGGCTTGCTTCACCATCAACTCGGGGGATCACCACCTGGGTCTCAAAGCCAAGGCCGAAGAGAAGCTGCGCGACCCCGAGGGCAACCCCTACGAGATGATCGAGCTGAAGGAACTCTTCCTGCGCGGAAGGGACATCGAGTTCCAGACGATAGACCCTGAGGAGCCTGGCGTCTTGAAGTACGCGGGTTCGGACGCTATCTGCACGCTGCTGCTCGGTCTGCACAAGGACATCCTCCCGGTCGTTAAAGCGAAGAAGTACACGGGGACCTACCGCCTGGAGAAGCAAGTCGCTCAGAAAGCGGGTCATGGAGCGCAACCGAGTCAAGCTCGATCGAGCGCGCGTCGACGATCTACGAAATAGCCACGAGGCCCTCTTCAATGCAACCAAGACCAGGCTCATCGAGCTTGCGTCCAGCAAGGGTGTCCGCAACTTTGACCCGGGCTCGCCAAAACAACTCGGGGATTTTCTCTTCGGAGAGACGGGCCTCAACATTGAGCCCAAGCCCGAGAGGACAGCGACGGGGCAATTCAAGACCGACTGGGACACGCTTGACGCGCTCATCAAGGACATGGGAGGCAACGTATCGCCAGTCTTCCAGTGGGTCATCGACTACCGCGAGGAGGAGAAGCTGCTCGGGACGTACCTCAAGAGCATGTCTGAGAACCTGGACGAGCGCGATGAGATGCGCTTCCAGTTCAAACAGACAGGAACCATGACTGGTCGTTTCAGTGCACCTGCCGGAGACCCCGATCACGGCTATTCGGGCATTCCCATCCACGGCATCCCGTCTACATCGGACCTTCGCACTTGCTTCATCGCCCGTGAAGGATACACGATGGTCAAGTGCGATTACGCAGGCCAGGAGTTGCGAATCGTCACGAATCTCTCCCATGAGCCCGTCTGGATCAAGGAGTTCAACGAGGGCAGTGGTGACTTGCACTCCATCACTGCACGAGCCTTTTTCAACAAGCAGGATGTGACGAAGGACGAACGTAAGGCCGGAAAAGTTAGTAACTTCGCCCTGATTTACGGAGGGGGACCTCAGGCCATCATGCGGGCAACCGGCTGCGACAAGATCGAGGGCGCCCGTCGCAAAGCAGCCTTCGACAAGTCAGTCCCGACTTTCGCCAAGTGGGTCAAAGAGCAGCACGCGCGGGTCAAGAAAGACCTGGGCGTCTGGACAGCTTTCCAGCGGTGGATATCCATCCCCGACGCTGCCATCACGCCCGGGGGCACGGACTCAAACGGTCGGCGTGTCGATGAAGGCACCGCAAAAATGATTCGCGCGTCTTGCGAACGCCAGGCTGGCAATGCGCCCATTCAAGGTAGTGGCGCGGACATCATGAAGATCTCGATGATCCTTTGCCACAAGGCGTTCTACAAGAAGGGGTGGCTCAAGAACGGTACAGATACCGTACGCATGCTGCTTACGGTTCACGACGAACTTGTGTGCGAGATTCGCAACGAGTTCGTGACCGAGGCCATCCCTATCATCGTTGACGCGATGGAGTACCCTACCAAGCTGGCTTCAAAGCCTGTTTGGCTCGTGCCCCTCATCACCGAGCCCCTCGTCGGCCCGACCTGGGGGACTGGCTATCCGTGCGAGCGACAGAAGCCGGGTCACAAGTTCCAGGAGGGTGAGAAGGCCATCGCGGGCTACATCTACTCGCACCTGCGTGTCGTGGACATGAACAAGGACGGGACGCCCAAGGATAAGCTCGTCGCTGGGGAGGTCATCCACAAGGTCGACATCGAGAGGAAGAAGGTCACCATCCGGTACGACCTCGCGAAGTGGCTCGACTACGCTCCCGAGCCCCCGGTGCCTCTTGTCCCCTCTCCAGAGGGGAGCCTGCTCCCTACGTCTGCAACACTGGAGACCCCGCCCCCTCTCGCTCCCGCAGCCCCGACCGTCCTGGAGGTCGCTCCCAAGAAGAACGGGCTGCTCCGCACCGTGACCCTCCGGCTGACAGTCTTGACGCGGAGGTCGCTCGGGCAGGTCAAGGGTGCCTGCGCACAGTTTCAAGATCCCGACCACGGCGACCTGCTCCAGATCGTTGACCCCCGGTCGAAGGACAAGATACTCGTGGATTGCAAGCTTGGCATCAAAGTCAACTCCAAGGCCCTGGCAGACGAGTTGGCTCGTCTGAACATCTCAGATGGCCGGGTCGGATACTCCAATGACATCGCGCACTGACCAGCTCTCCGAATGCCTCCCACGGGGCATCCCCATCGACGCCTTCAAGACGGAGTGGTGCGACCGCTGCGGAAACCCCGAGTGTGTGCGGAGCCGGGCTGGCTCGTCGAGGTTCGAGGCGCGCGTGAAGGATTGGGAGAAGAAGCTGTTCCTGAACCCACCGGTCATGGCTCCCGAGGACCCGCTCTACGCGGCCATCGTGGGCAAGCGGTTCATCACCATCGACCCAGGTCGCATGCCCGAGATACGTTCGGCTTGGGTCGACCCGCAAGACATCAAGGAGCCCGAGCCCGTCCCTGGGATCGCCCCTGCCCAAGTCGAAGCTCGGGAGTCAAGTCCTCCGAAGCTTGGTGCTTCTCCGCGAAGTGCCCTCGCCCTCGTGGGGGTGAACGCCCCTGACCAGTCGGGGAAAGTCTTGCGGGGCGCACCGGGAGGGCCTACTACTAAGGCTGACCCGTGGGCTCCCCCTGACCCCCCTGACCCTGCCGATGTCGTCGTTCAACCAGGAGCAAGAGTCAAAATGGGTCCACCCGGTGTATAGAGTACGTGCAGGAAGCGACAACCGGGTCACATCACTAGGAAAGAGGTCGTTATGGTCAAGTTCAAGGCAATCATCCGAAAGGACGGCAAGGTCGTCGTCGAAGTCCTGGAACGCTCGCAGGGCTCGCAGTGCTCGTCCATCAACCATCTCACACAGCGTCTCGGCAAGGTGCTCTCAGACGAGCACACTGGTCCCGATGGCGACGAAGTCCACGAGGTTCACTCGTAGGCCAAGCATTTTCCTCTACCCGTAACGTCCAAAGAGCGATAAGCTCTTGCAACAGAAGGATCAAGTACCCTCATGAGCAGGCGACAGACGCTGGTGACGGAGATCAATAACAAGGCCATCCTCACGCAGGCCGCGAAGACGGCAGGCATCCACTTCGTGGAGGTCGGGCGCAACACGGTCCGTTTCACGACCGGCACCCTGAACGGCGCGGTGCTCGACCTCGACACGGGCCGCATCGACGGGGACTCGGACTACGGTCACACGACGGAGACCCTCGGCATGCTCCGCCAGACCTACGGGGAGGCGCTCTACCGTGACGAGTGCATGCGGCAGGGCATCTCCATCGAGAGCCGGCAGGTCGAGCCGAACGGGGAAGTCATCCTGATGTGCTCGCAGGGGTAAAGTTTCACTGCCGAGGGTGTGGCAAACTAGGTCATGCGGATGCGGTTGGAGGACGTAATCTGCTCGGACGTTCCGAGGACAAACAGATCACGTTGAAGACTCCGGTGCATCA
>Ga0224559_1000762_pt1 | contig 19544 bp, 10 predicted proteins | sample 714S33034metaG_FD_180676 | JGI IMG/M metagenome (GOLD analysis project Ga0224559, IMG submission 180676) | Peat soil microbial communities from Stordalen Mire, Sweden - 717 S3 30-34 | ecosystem: Environmental > Terrestrial > Soil > Wetlands > Peat | place: Sweden: Norrbotten County, Stordalen... | reverse complement strand
AAGGCCAAGAGAGAAACTAAAATTACTCTTTCCGAAAGGAAGGTTGTAAAGAGCGAATACGTCGACCCCCTGATCGATGGTGCGGGTTTTTATTCCCGATGGAACGTTCAGCACGAAATCGTTAAACATGCCAAAACCAATATTGAACTTCTTTTTTGTTGTCTCATTCACTACCTGAGAATGAATAGCAGGTTCCATAAGCAGAAAAATCAACAGGAATAACAGAACCCGGCATAAACAAGAAAAGATTTTTGAATAAACTATCCTCATGACCTGATTTTTATGATGGAACAAATGTATGTCTTTTTTTTTATAAACGCTTCGATCCCTCATATTATTGAACCTTCATGGAATTATTTCCACAGGTTGTCCGGATAAACGCCTGTATTCACGAGTTCCCTGATCTTTGAAACAACAAGTTTACGGTCTTCACGGTAAGTCATCCCAAACCATTGGTCTGTGCATGGCAGGATCCTGACCGACGCCATTTTTTGCTTCAGCAGGTCATTGATCACGGCAGGAATATAAAATTCAGCTTTGGGAGAATTGGCGTTGGTTTTAATGAACTCAAGAAATCCAGATTCCAAGTGGGTAAAAAAGGAAGGAGTGAATCCCCAGAAGTTCATCGAAACCGTTGTCCGTTCATTCAGATAAAATGATTTCCCCGTTTCATCGATGTATGCAATCCCATGAGCGTCGCGTTCTATTTGAGTATGTTCAGTGACCTCCAGCAGGAAAGAACAGCCATCGGCTTTACATATGCCTCTGGAAACACTTCCATGTTCAGAAAGTGTCTTACCCAGTTCATAACCAATCATGCAATAGGTATCTCCTTTCTGTGGCTTCCATTCCTTATAAAAGTCAGCCAGGGCCTGGTAGGAATCACTTCCATAAAAATCATCAGCGTTGATCACTGCAAAGGGTTCGTGGATGTTATCCCGAGCCATTAATAAGGCATGACCCGTACCCCATGGTTTCTGCCTGTCTTTTGAATAGGTAATTCCTTCAGGGATCTTGCTGATCTCCTGAAATACATACTCCACCTTTATCTTACGCGAAAGCTTCTCACCAAAAACTTCGCTGAAATCTTTTAACATTGTTTCCCTGATCACGAATACGACCTTGCCGAAGCCGGCACGAATGGCATCGAAAATGGAATAATCGATAATGGCTTCGCCCGAAGGCCCTATCTGATCAAGTTGTTTCAGGCCGCCATAGCGACTGCCAATTCCGGCAGCAAGGATTAATAAAGTGGGTTTCATCTTTTATAATTTGAAGAAGACATTATTTCCAGGAACGCAGTTTGTACCACCAGGAAGCATAGAGAAGGATTACGAGGTAACAGGGGAACAATATCCAATAAGCTTGTTGTGAATTAAAATGATCTGACCACCAACCCCAGGCAAGGGGTAACAATGCACCCCCTGCTATAGCCATAATGAGCACAGCAGATCCGGTTTTAATGAATTTTCCCAGGTCGTGGATTGCCAGTGGCCAGATGGCAGGCCACACGATGGCATTGGCAAAGCCCAGGATGGCGACAAACATTACACTTGTATTTCCATTTGCAGTTAAGACTCCCACCGTTAAAAGAATCCCAAGGACTGCTGATAAAAGAAGTGCGACCCGCTGGGAAATGATTTTCGGGATGAGTGCGATTCCAAGAATATATCCAACAACCATTGCAATGAGCGTGTAAGTAGTGAATGCTTTGGCTGTAGCAATGGCGATCCCTTTTGAAATGCCATAACGAATGATGGTATCACCCGCCATTACTTCTGCTCCCACGTAAAAGAACAAGGCAATTGCGCCGAGAATGAGCTGAGGAAAGGCAAAGATGCTCTTTTTATTCGAGGCTATTGTGTCATCAGTGCTTTCTTCGGGTTCGGCTTCAATATCAGGCAGCGGGGAAAACCTGATCATCAGCCCAAGCAAAAATAAAATCGCAGTCATCAACAAGTATGGAGCAATCACGCGGTGAGCAAGCCCGTTAAGGGCAATCGTTTTTGCAAGAGCATCCATTGTTTTCAGGTTCTTTACAAAAAAATCTCCATCCTGTAAAATGAAATAAGCCAGGATCAAAGGTGCAATAGCTCCGGCCAGCTTATTACAGATACCCATGATACTGATCCGGCGGGCTGCTGTTTCCCGTTTTCCGATGATTGTAATATAAGGATTGACGGCAGTTTGAAGAATAGCCAAGCCTGTACCCATAACGAACAACCCTGTAAGAAAAAGTCCGAAAGTCCGTTCCAGAGCAGCCGGAACAAAGATCAGCGTACCGACAGCCATCACCCATAAACCAGCCATCATCCCATTCTTGAAACCTGACTTTTTCAAAACCCATGCAGATGGCAGGGCCATCAGAGTATAAGAGATATAAAAAGCAAAGGCTACAAACAATGCCTGAAAGTTGGTCAACTCGCAGGCTATTTTCAAGTAAGGAATAAGAATGCCATTCAGCCAGGTTACAAATCCAAAGATAAAATATAAGCTTCCAATAATTGTTAGAGAGATGACATAATTGAATTTAGCGCTGTTTGCAGGAGAGGAAATGGTATCACTCGTCATAGCCTGAGATTGAAATGATTTTGGCAAAAATAAGAAATTAAGCGGACGAGTTAACAAGCGGGCAAGCTGACAGGTTAGTTACAAATATAAGCTTCCAAAAACCCTAAATCATGATGTGTTTTTCAGTTGTTCATATTTAAAATCTATTTGAATGGTAATGGAAAGTCAAATTTTTTACTTTTGGTGTGTCAAATAAAACCATGTTCGATATACTTTTTATTAACGACTTAAACCCCGGAAAGCTACGGAAGCAATTTGATAAAACGATCGAAGAACTCGCGACCGGTAATTTTACAGCGGCAGAAGTAAAGAAAATGACAGGGACCCCTTATTACAGAGCCCGACTAGATTATGAAAACCGCTTACTTTTCCGTTTCGGCAAATATGATGGACGGACGTTTCTGCTGATTCTGGAGATCATCTTTCATCACGATTATGAAAAGTCGCGGTTCCTGCGTGGGGTTGAAATTGACGAATCAAAACTGGTTCCGTTAGCTGGTGGTCTTACTGATACTATTGCTGACCAGATTTCATTGATATACATCAACAAGAGAATCCCTAAATTTCACCTGCTCGATAAGATCCTGTCATTTGACGATCAACAAGAGGAAATCCTTAACTTTCCGCTGCCACAAATCATTATCGGGTCGGCAGGAAGTGGGAAAACTGCCTTAACCCTCGAACGGATTAAAACTCTTCCCGGACAAGTCCTTTATGTCACACTCTCTGCTTATCTTGCAGAAAATTCATCCCATTGGTATTATGCCAACCATTATGAAAATGAACATCAGGAGGTGGATTTTCTTTCCTATAAAGAATTTATTGAAACGATCCGGATTCCTGAAGGAAAGGAGTTGGACTTTAAAATCTTTGAAGGTTGGTTTTCAGGTTATCGACAGGCTGTCCGCCTAAAAGATGCACATGCTGTGTTTGAAGAATTCAGGGGCGTTATTACCGGAATGGATATTTCGAAAAAACACCTCACCCGTGAGGATTATCTGGGGTTGGGAGTAAAACAATCTATTTTTCTTTCAGAAGAACGTGAAAGGGTGTACAACCTTTTTGAAAAGTACTTGCTCTTCCTTAATAAAAATACCCATTATGACATAAATATTTATTCCCATCATTTGTTGCAGGATTGTCACCCCATTTATGATTACATTGTTGTAGACGAAGTACAGGATTTCACTAATATCCAATTATTATTGATATTGAAATCGCTGAAAAAGCCTATAAATTTCATCTTGTGTGGTGATGCGAACCAGGTGGTCTATCCCAATTTTTTCTCCTGGTCGCATCTAAAAAGTATGTTTTATCAGCAAGAAGTAAAGGGAAACGAGATCAGGATCCTTCATGCTAATTACCGCAATAGTCCTGCAATCTCTGACCTCGCAAACCGTCTGCTGAAAATTAAAAATGCCCGGTTTGGATCTTTGGATAAGGAGAGCAACTATCTCGTCTCTACGATTTCTCAGACAAAAGGAGAGATGATTTTTTTGGAGGAAAAGGAAAAAATAGTAGCAGACCTGGCAAAGAAAACCCGTATGTCGGTCAACTATGCCGTATTGGTATTGCGTAATGAAGACAAACAAAAAGCCCGTTCCCTGTTCCCTTCACCACTCCTCTTTTCAGTGCAGGAATCGAAGGGGCTTGAATATGAAAATATCATCCTCTACAACTTCATTTCCGAAAATGCCACTGAATATAATAATATTTGCGATGGGGTGGCCCAGGAGTCTTTGGTTGGTGAAAGTTTGACATATTCCCGTGGAAGGGATAAATCTGATAAGTCACTCGATGTGTACAAGTTTTATATTAACTCACTATATGTGGCCATAACCCGTGCAGTAAAGAATGTATATATCGTAGAACAGACACGCGGGCATAAGTTGATCCGGTTATTGGGTATTGAGAAGGATTCAAAAGTGAGGATTATCAGGGAGGAGGTCTCTTCGACTGATGACTGGAAACGAGAAGCCCGTCGACTGGATATGCAGGGAAAAACCGAACAGGCCGAGGCAATAAGGAAAAACATCCTCGTCACCTCAACTCCAAAATGGGAACCCATGACTTTTGAGCGCTATCTGTCCGTTAAAAAAGAAGCCCTTGATCCGGCGAATTTTAATAAGAAAACAAAGGATTTGCTTTTCGATTTTGCATTGATCCATAATCATTTGCTGGTCCTGGAACAACTCGCCGAACTAAAGTACAGACGAGCTGAAAATTATGAAAATGAACGTGGTTCCATTTTCCGCAAGTATTATCACTATTACAAGGAAGACAATCTTAAAATGATTGTTCAAGAGGTGAACCGCTATGGCATCGATTTCCGGGATGTTCATAATTTCACGCCGCTGCATGCAGCCGTGTTTTCCGGAGCTCTTAAAATTACGTCAACCTTGCTGGAAAATGGAGCCAATCCTGAACTTACCGATACTTTTCATAAAAACCCCGTTCAAATAGCATTACGGCAGGCATTTGTATTACCAGATTATGCGAAAACCAAATTGGGCAAGATTTATCCGCTTTTACTATCCGATTCATTAAAGATTCAGGTTGAAGGTTCTTTGATTAAAATAGATCCGCACAAGATTGAGTTTTTGATGGTGCATCTCTTTATTGCCATTCAGGCTAATATTCAACAAACAAAACGTTATCATGAATCGTTTGGCATAAAAATCGACGACCTGATCCAGAACCTGCAATATTTCCCTGATATCGTTCTGCCGGCTTACCGCAAAAGGCGGGAATATTGGTTGGCCGTGCTTGCTAAACATGAAATCAACAGTAAAAACCCTTACAATAAAAAACTATTCAGGCGTATTGATCGTGGAACTTATATTCTCAATCAGGCTATGCAAATTTGGCATAATGGGGAGTGGATAATCGTGAACAACATTATCGGAAACCAGGATGTAACTGAGGAGGAGATCAAGGCCCATTCCTATGAAAAACAAATGAAAGAATGGGAAGAATGGAGAAAACGTATAGCGAAAGATAAAGAAAAAAGAGAGCGGTTGGGATGGTAAAACCTGGCGCTATTTATAATAAACCCTGATACTCTGTTCAACATGCAAAAAAAGAAGGTATTGGCTATCGTCAAAAAGAAAAACGAAAAGAATCCTGAAACTGTATCCTATCACCGGAAACCGACTCATCTTTCGCTGGAAGAGTGGCAGGTCGCCTTGCGTAAACAATTTGTCACGGGTAAAATCTTCACCATTAAAAAACTCGATGGCCACCCTGTATTCAGCGATTATTCTGTTTACAATCCCGAAACGAAGAATACATATAAAGTCGCCATCCGCAATAATGATCAGGTGATGAACTTTTGTACCTGCCTCGACTTTAAAACAAACCACCTGGGGACATGTAAGCACATTGAAGCTGTTTTACTTAACATACAAGCAACTTCCCGATTGGCTGCCTTGCTGAAAAAAGGCTATACTCCGCCTTACACCTCTGTTTACCTGCAATATGGAAAGGAACGACAGGTAAAACTCAGGATTGGTTCTGATAATCCGGTCAAATTTAAAAACATTGCCTGGGAATATTTTGATAAGAACATGGTATTGACCCCATTCGGGTTTGAAAATTTTGAGCAGTTTAAATCAAGAGCTGCATCGATTGATCCGGATTTCCGGTGTTATGAGGATGCCCTTGAATTCATTCTGGAATCAAGAGAAAGACACAAAAGGCAACAGTGGATTGATGACAGCTATCCAACAGGCGAAGAGTTGGAAGGGATATTGACCACAAAGTTATTCCCATACCAGCAGAAAGGGATACTTTTTGCCGCGAAAGCCGGAAGAAGCCTTATTGCTGATGAGATGGGACTGGGCAAGACCATCCAGGCAATTGGCGTGGCAGTATTAATGAAAGAGCAGATAGGAATATCGAGTGTGCTGATTGTTTGTCCGACCTCCCTGAAATATCAGTGGCAATCAGAAATTCAGCGGTTCACTTCCGGGAAAGTACAAGTCATAGAAGGACTTCCGCATATTCGTCAGGGACAATATGAATCGGATGCTTATTACAAAATTGTTTCTTATCACACCCTGAGTCATGATCTTGATTCAATTAATCATGTTGAATTCGACCTGGTGATCCTTGATGAGGCCCAACGTATCAAGAATTGGAAAACAAAGATTGCCCAAAGTGTCAAAAGGATCCATTCGCCTTATGCCCTGGTACTTACCGGCACCCCACTCGAAAACAAACTTGAAGATCTTTATTCCATCGTCCAGTTCGTGGATCCATTTAAACTGGGGCCATATTATCAGTTCCTCGACCATTACCAGGTGAAAAATGAAACAGGAAGGGTGGTTGGCTACAATCACCTGCATGAAATATCCGAAAAACTTTCGGATATTATGATCCGCCGCACCAAAAAGGAGGTACTTTCCCAACTTCCTGAACGGATGGATAAAAACCTCTTTGTATCCATGACTGAACCGCAAATGGGGATGCACCAAGAATTTAAGGAAAATGTGTCGCGTCTTGTGAATAAATGGAAAAGGTTTGGTTTTTTAAACGAAAAAGATCGTCAACGATTGATGATAAACCTTAACCTGATGCGCATGGTTTGCGATAGTACCTATATTGTCGACCAGCAAACCAGAAATGATACCAAAATAGGGGAGTTGATGAATATTCTCGAAGAATACCTCGACGGGAATAATGAGAAGGTTGTAGTATTCAGTCAATGGGAAAGAATGACAAGATTAGTGGCGCGGGAGCTTGACGACCGGAATACCGGTTACCGCTACCTGAATGGCAGTGTCCCAAGCCGTGACCGGAAAGAATTGTTTGACCATTTCAACAGCGACTCCACCTGTAGGGTATTCTTATCCACCGATGCAGGCAGTACCGGACTAAACCTGCAATCGGCCTCGATGGTCATCAACCTCGATATTCCATGGAACCCGGCTGTGTTGGAGCAACGCATCGGGCGGGTTCACCGCTATGGTCAGAAAAGTAAAGTTTCCGTCATTAACTTTGTCTCTTCCGGCACCATTGAACACCGTATGATCGGCGTACTCAATTTTAAAAGTTCGCTGTTTGATGGCATTCTGAATGATGGTGAAGATTCAATATTCATGGGTGAAGATAAGTTCCGTACCTTCATGAAGACTGTGGAAGGAATTACCGGTACCTCCGCAGAAGAAACCCCGGTTGATGTTCAAATCCCCACGGATATCGTTGCTGAAGCAGATGAATTGCAACAAACAGAATCCATGCAGGAAAAGCCCGGTCAACAAGAGAAAGAAGTTATGCCTGATTTTCCCGGTGATGATGATATTCCTGCACCGGAAAAAGAAGAAATTGTTTCAACCCCATCGGTAACTACGGAAGCGCCTGACCCTGCAGCGCTTATTTCAGGAGGCCTGGGCTTTTTAAGTGGCCTTGCCCGGACTTTTTCTTCACCTGAAGCGACACAAAAACTGGTCTCCTCACTTGTCGATAAAGACCCGGCTTCCGGTAAAACCTACCTGAAAATTCCTGTAGAAAATGAAAAGGTAGTTACCGATGCTTTGAATCTTTTCGGGCAGTTGTTCAAGGCTTTTGGGAAGTAATCAAAGGACAAGTCTTTTAACTCCCGATTGAACCTTTGGTGTTTCTCTCACCTTATCAAAATTAATTGTAAGTATTTCTGGTATATCCGGCTTCAAATTTCAATGATGCTCCCCGCCGCAAGCGGCAGGGAATTGACCCTTTGATCCCGATACGCTTCGCTATCGGGATCAATTCGACTTTGAAATTTTTCTGCACTACGTTTGAAATATTTTAGTCTCATTGATTAAAATGAAATTCTCCCTGCTTCTCTTCCAGCTTAGCTTTTATTCGGTAGTAGGTATTTCTTTTAACTTTAATCGATTCGACACCTTCAAGGAAATTAAGGTAATTATTCATTTTTTTAGTTGTCCATGTAAGTTTCAATGCAATAATAAGTTCTTTGGAGGTCCTTGCTCGTTCTGAAATCAACTTTTGGATACTTTCGCCCAGGTTCAATCCCGGATCCTCAGCTATGCTAAGTTTGGCAGTTTCTACTCCGGAAGCATATTCTGTTGACAACAAATTGCCCTCCTTGTCAACTGCAATAGCACCTTTGCTGATAAGCAGATTGTTTGAGCATTTCTCGCCGGGTCCGGGCATCCTTACAAAGATTTTTCTGCCCTTTCTCAACCCATCCTGAACACCTGACCATGTACCTCCTTTATCAGAAGACTCAGCCACGAAAATTTCTGCTGCAAGCCCATAGATGATCGGGTTACGTGCCATGGCCAATTCAACCCGCCAGGGAGCTTTCGGGAAAAAGGTACTGAATACGAGCAGATCGCCATCAACGATCTGCTTATAATAAGTTTTGTATCCGGACACAAAGGTCATAATCCCCTGAGGTAACACGATGATACTTTGTCCCTTGTATTTCAATGCAGAATCCAATGCCTGTTTATCCACACCTTTTGCAAACCCGCTGACCACAACCTTGTAATCCATGCTGGCTTTCTTTGCAACAGCATCAGTGAATTGCAGTGAAATATCCGAAGCACTGCGCGAACCGACGATTGCTACCGATCGATCCTTTAATATCTGCCTATTACCTTTGATATAGCATACTGGAGGAGCATGGGCAGCCTTAAGGTTATCTTTTAATGATTGGGGGTATTCAAGGGATATAATTGGTATCAATTCATAACCCTGTGATTGCATTGACTCAGCCAAAAAGGAGTGGTTCGGCATTTCGGCTTTTGCCTGATTCAGGTCATTAATCTCTTTTTCATCGAGTTCAAACTCGTTGTGCCATTTGTTTTCATCAAGTTGAAAAAATTCCTCGATAGATATATTTTTATCATGATGAAATTTAATGATCAAATTGTTAAGGCGAGAATTACCCCATCTGGGTAAATGCGCCAGTGCAATCCAATATGCCATATCCATCATCATAACAAATCGCCTCCAACAGTTTTTGCAATGACCAATGGTGAGATTTTAATCGCACCAAGGCTGGTTAAATAACGTCCTATCTCCCTGAGGGTCATACCGCTGTCACAAATATCATCAATCAGTAGTATTTTCTTTCCGGCTACTAATTCCGGATGAATAAAGGTAAAGACATTTTTCACGTTTTCTGCTTTCAAAATGAAATTTTCAAAAACTTTCTGTTCCTGAGTCTGTCTCGTTTTCTTCAAATCATAAGAAATCGGAAATTTCAGAATCCAAGCCATTTTTTCAGCAAAATTCTTTACAAGATCTCCTGAAACAGTAGGCGGAACATATATCACAAGATCAAACTGCTCTTGACCAAATCTTTTACGGAATGCTTTCAAACAAAGCGACACCAGGAAATCAGGAAAATCTCCGCCATATTCGTATTTACAGCGATGAAGTGCTGCCCCGACATTGGAGACTCCATAATGGGATGCAGCCACCCCGTTTACTATTGTTGATCCTGCACGTTCAAGATCAAGTTCCGGAAAATAGTTTTCACGGAATTCTTTCACCCTGGCTGTCCAGTCAGGCGAATTAATGACCATTCGTTTCTCCTGACCTGTGTTGTCGCAATTATCATACTTGTAATCCGATTGATCACCTAAAAAATCACAAAGGAATTTCATTCTTGATTGTTCAGTCTCAACGTACCTTATCATCTGGTCAAGTTCCAGCGTTTTGGCATTTCGTAACTCTTCAAAGGTCTGTATATTCAATATAGATGCACCCGTAATATATTCCAGCTTCTTTGATTTCCCGATTGAAACTTCCCGTGCAATACCTTGTTCTATCAGGTCTGCCTTTATAACACGAATCTGGGTTTGTTTAAGGTTCGTCCTCCGCATAATCTCATGTTCTCCGAGTAATTCATTTCTGATAGCACCTATAACCTTCTCATAATTGGAAATAGAAGGCCTTCCACCTTCAATGAATGCTTGGGGCAGTTCCTTATCTTTAGGGACATAGAAAAGGATGATCTGAGCAGGTTTTCCATCCCTGCCTGCGCGTCCTATTTCCTGGTAATAGTGAATAGGTGATTGTGGGATCTGTGTGTGAATAATAAAACGGATATCAGGTTTATCGATGCCCATTCCCAATGCATTGGTAGAAATCACACATTTCCATCGGTTCTCCATCAGCCCAAGTTCAATGGCAACTCTCGATTCAGCATCCAAACCGGCATTGTAACCCATAACCGGAATTTTCAGACATTCGAGCCAGCGGGCGTAAATCTCCGTATTTATTCTTGTCCCGGTATAAATGATACCTGAACCGGGCAACTTTTCCAGGTTTTGTCCAAGCCATATTAGTTTTTCATCTTCCGAATTTACGCGAATGACAAACAACCTGAAATTGTCACGTAGCAGGTTTCCTCTGATGATTGTAATATTGCCTGCGATCTGCCCGGCAATATCCATTTCCACTCTTTTGGTTGCTGTTGCTGTGGTTGCAAGTATTGGGGTTCCTTTGGGCATGAGTCTTACAAGGTTGATGATACGCCTGTATGTCGGGCGAAAATCATGACCCCAAACCGAAATACAATGTGCTTCATCCACTACGACCATGGAGAGTTTCATTTGTCTGACCGCTTCGAGCCATTGTTCACTTTCCTGGCGTTCCGGGGCAATATAGAGAATTTTTATTCCCCCTTGTTTCGCATCTTCCAGTATGTTTGAGTTTTCCACCTGCGTTTGTTCGCAATTGATACACCTTGCTGGAATACCAAGTTCCTTCAATTTCTTTACCTGGTCGCGCATCAAAGCAATAAGTGGTGTGAATACAACTGTCATTCCCTCGAAAATCGTAGCAGGAAACTGGGAACACAAGGATTTCCCGAAGCCCGTTTTTTCAATAAGCAAAACACGGTCACCTTGAAGAACCTTATTAATTGTCTCCCATTGTTGATCATAGAAATGGTCAAGATTAAACCTCTTCTTCAACAGTATTTCAGCTTCGAATCTCGTCATAATTCCTTGAAAATTAATCAAATCGCACTCCATTTCTCTCTATTAACCATTTCCTTCACTAAGGTTTGGGTTAATTGCATTACCGCCCATATAAGGATATTGTAAGGCTTGTGGCAAAAATAATAAATTAAGAAGATAGGCGGACAGACGGACGGAAAAGTTCTTTCATTCTTTTATATACCTCTCAAAGTGAATTATTCCGCTCCCCCTCATTTCATGCGGAATTATCCATATTAAATCCTTACAGATTTTCGGAATCCAAAATCGTAAATCAAACAATTCATTCGTAAATTGAAAATCGTTCAATCGGAAATTGAACAGAGTATTTATTCTGTTTCCAGTGCAATCTTTATCCTCCCGGTAAAAATAATTACCGCTTTTACCGATTGCTGAGTGATAAGTATGTCGCCTATCTCTGGTTTATCAATGGTTCCGGATATTCCAAAGTACTGAACTTTTTTATTACTATTCAGGTATGATTGAAGCTGACTTTGAGCAGAGGTAAGCTGGTCGCCAATGGAAAATGAAAGTTTCTGTGAGAGGGTCTGAAGGAGGTTTTGGTGAAGGATCCATGAAGCCGACCTGATAAGCACGTTTTTTGTCCGTATGTCAAAATCCAGGTCTTTAACTTTTAGCGAAGATGTTACCTTATCATAATATGGTTTCCCTGAAAGGTAAATCGTCCCTTTAATGGTACCTGCAATATTCAAGGCAACCACGATCTTATCGCCACTTCCGTAAAGATAGATGTCTTTAACCTCAACCAGGTATTTCCCCTGGGTGTACTGATACCCATCCAGTTGTTGTTTTGCAATCTCATTAATACTGGTGAAAGGAACATCCAGGCCAAGGCTTACTCTGAAATCGTTGTCGAGACGGCTGGTGATCTTCAGGTCCGGAATGTTGACATTGAGATGGTAAGCAGGTTCATCACCATAAAAGAGTTCCGTGTTGGCTGTTATTCCAAGTGTATGGTGAAGGATGTTCACTGAACCCTGTAAAGGGACCATACTGATTTCCAGCGGAGTGATTTTTGCCCACAGGGGATATTGATCTGAAAGTTTAATGGGAACCTGTATTTTATTCCAAATCTGAGCAAGGTTTGATTTCAGGTCAAAAGAAGACTGGAATGCTTTATCGATGCTCTTATTGATATCCTTCTCATTGGCACTCATGAGGAGGTCGGAGATAAAAGGTAATGGAATAGTGATTCCTGGCGCAAGTTGAAGAACAGGAGTAGTGACCCAATCGTAACCATCGGAGGTAGTCAGTGTTGAGATACTCCAGTCTGACTGAATATTTATCCGCGTCCTGAATTTAAGGATCACATTACCGGTTACTTCCCGGGTATCGGAAATACCGATTCCAAAGGCCCCGATTTCAAACTTTTTCTTTATCCAAACACTCAGGGGCACCTGATACAATAACTGGTTTCCATCCATAGTCAGTTTGATATCCGACATTTTCCAGGCCTTGACCATCAGGTTGTCATGATCATTGTCGTCAAAACTGGTATCTGCATAAATTAGTCCATGAAACTGCTGGTTGACCAGTTGTTCCACTTTTTTCAAATCCACATCAAAAGGAATACTGAAGTAAGAGACGGGAGGTGGTATTTTAATTTCTTCATATGACTCACGGGGACGTACAATTTTAAGAGTCGAACAACTGGTAAAGCTGAGAAAGAGTAATGAGAAGAATAAAATATGCAGAAAAGCTGTCAATTTTTTGTTCATACTATTGGCTTAAATAAATTGTATTTCATATCCTTACCCGTTTCAGGCGCAGGCTGTTAGTGACTACAGATACTGAACTGAGCGCCATCCCGGCTCCTGCAATCATCGGGTTAAGAAGAAATCCGGTAAACGGGTAAAGAATTCCGGCTGCAATGGGAATGGTTATGACATTGTAAAAGAACGCCCAGAAAAGATTCTGGTGGATGGTTTTCACTGTCTTTCTTGAAAGCCGGATCGTGGAAATGATCTTTTCAAGGTCGCCACCAATCAAGGTGATCTGTGCGCTCTCCATCGCTATGTCCGTACCCGTTCCAAGAGCAATGCCAATATCGGCCAGGGCGAGTGCAGGCGAATCGTTTATTCCGTCTCCCACCATAGCTACATGTCTGCCTGTTTCTTTCAGTTGTTTGACATACTCTGATTTTCCTTCCGGCGTGACTTCACCTTTAAAATGATCGATACCAGCTTTAGCCGCTATGTGTGACGTTATGGCGATAGTATCTCCGCTCAGCATATGGATGTCGACGCCCATGTTCTTTAATTGAGCTACAGCTGCTGCTGAAGAAGGTTTTATAGTATCGGTAACCGAAAAAAGAGCAATAACGCTCCTGTTTTTCGAAACATAGATCAGCGATTGCGGCTGTCGTCGCAGTTGGGCATCTTTTTCAAGGAAGGCAGGTGAGAATTGTCCTGCATTTTCCAGTATGTAACTCTTGCTCCCAATATGATAAACATCGCCGCTTATAAAGGCCGAAACTCCTTTCCCCGTTGTGCTTTCAAAGCCAACAATTTCAAGTGGAATAAAGCCGGGTTTCTTCAGATGGCCGACCAGTGCTGCTGCAAACGGATGTTCTGATCGTGACTCGATGGAGACAATGGCATCCACCACACTATCCTGGTCCGGATTATTTTCATCCCAGATTATTTCAGTTACCGAGGGTTTTCCAACAGTTATAGTGCCTGTTTTGTCAAGCACGATCGTATCGATGTTGCAGGCGGTTTCCAGGCTTTCAGCATCGCGGATAAGGATGCCATGCTCTGCGGCTTCTCCCAATCCAACCATCAGTGCCGTCGGAGTAGCGAGTCCCAGTGCACATGGACAAGCGATGACTAAAACTGCTATGGCACAAATAAGGGCAATCGGACTGCCTGAAGCAGGGTGCCAGATCGACCAGATGATAAATGTAAGAATGGCTACCCCGATTACAACCGGAACAAAAATTGCCGCAATTTTGTCCACCAGTTTTTGCACCGGTGCCCTGCTTCCCTGTGCTTCCTGTACCAGTTTGACAATCTGTGCCAGCATTGTTTCACTGCCTATCCTCTCTGCTGAAATTTTAAGACTGCCGGTTTGGTTTATAGTAGCACCGATCACAAAATCACCGGGTTTTTTTTGCACCGGGACTGATTCGCCGGTGATCATACTTTCGTCAATGAATGAATTTCCTTCCGTTACTTTTCCATCGGTTGGGATCTTTTCTCCGGGACGGATCACAAGTGTGTCGCCAACAATTATTTTAGAGATGAGCATCTCTTTTTCAATGCCATTCCTTATAACCCTTGCCGTCTTTACCCCAAGTCCCATCAGTTTTCTTATCGCGCCGGAGGTGCGATGTTTGGCTCTTTCTTCAAAATACCTTCCCATAAGGATGAAAGAGATAATAACCACCGAGGCTTCGAAATAGGTATGAGGTTCGAAGCCGCGCGACCTGAGAAATCCAGGGAAGATCGTATTGAATGTACTATAAAGAAAAGCAGTTCCTGTTCCCATGGCAACCAGTGTATCCATGTTGGAAGAAAGATGTATCGCACTTTTCCAGGCAATGACAAAAAACTCCCGCCCGAATATGGTAAGCACAGGAACAGCCAGGATAAGCATGATCCAATTGGCATATGGGATTTGGTGAAATACCATCGAAATCAGAAATACCGGGATTGAAAAGCCAACCGACATGAGGGTATTGAACTTCAGCCTTTCTAACCGCCGGTTTCTGCTTTTCTCCTGGTCGCTGGTACTTACAGACTTATCAGTTATAAGTTTATAACCAATACTATCGACAACTTTTGCCATCCGCGCTGGATCGATAAGTTGAGGTTCATATTCAACCAAAACCTGCTCCATGGCAAGATTGACAACAGCTGATTTAATACCTTCCTGAGCCGCAAGTATTGTTTGAATGCTCAGTGCACAGGATGCACAGGACATTCCTTCTACCGGATATATTTCTTTAACTACTGACACCTGGATTAATTTCCTGCAAAGTTAGAACAAATCCTGCCTCAACGCTATTCAGGCATGGACATCCTTTTTCGCGTTACGCGTTACGCGTAACGTCTTGGCAGCTAAAGAGGATATTCGGAGCGGCCACAATGATGAATTACTGATACAGAAACCGTTTGATGCTTCTTTTTGGTGTTTTCTCGAATTCCGACTGCACGATTTCAAACCCTGATACATGAATATATCTTGGCAGACGGTGATTCAGGTCGTGTATATACCCTTTGAAAATTTCCGGAAGTCGTTCTTTTGTAACGTCGGCTTTATTCATTGCATCAGCATCAGGATAAATCAGTGCGATCAATGATTCTTCCCGCTCGATGACCAGGGATTCCATAACAAGGAAACGGTTATTCAGGATGGATTCAATTTCATCGGGATAAATATTCTTGCCGGAAGGGCCGAGGATCAAATTCTTGCTCCGGCCTTTGATGTGAATATTTCCTTTTGAATCAATGATGCCCAGGTCGCCGGTGTGCAGCCACCCATCTTTTTCCAGCACGGCATGGGTTGCTTCTTCGTTTTTATAGTATTCAAGCATTACATGATTCCCTTTGACGAGGATCTCTCCGGCTATTTTCTCCGGTTCCGGTGAATCGATCCGGAGTTCCAGTTCATCAACAACCCTTCCTGAGGCTCCCAGTCTTGTGGTTTTCCAGGAAGCATAGGAGATAAGTGGTCCGCACTCAGTCATGCCATATCCAACGGTAAAAGGAAAATGGATCTTCCTGAAAAACCGTTCTGCCTGACTGTTGAATGGAGCGCCGCCAATGACCAGTTCCCGGAAGTTTCCCCCGAACACATCTACCATCTTTTTCCGGATCTTCCGGAATATAAGTTGGTTCACGAATGGAATATGGGCAAGGATCTTAATTGCAGGTTTCCGCAATACCGGGATCAGTTGCGACTTATATATCTTTTCTATCACTAATGGGACAGACAGGATCAGCTCCGGCCTGATTTCCTGGAAAGCCTGCATGATGATTGTCGGAGATGGAGTCTTCGTCAAAAATGTGATATCACAGCCAAGTGTGAAAGGAAAAAGAAATTCGAATGCACACCCATAAGTATGGGCCAAAGGAAGAAATGAGAGAATACGGTTTTGGGGATTTAACGGCATATTCCGGTGAGCGTAACGGATATTTCCAAGAAGACTCTTGTGCTGTATCACAACTCCTTTTGAGAATCCCGTGGTTCCGGAAGTATAACTTATTACCGCAACGTCTTCACCCCGGGAAGGGGTAAAGTTGATCATATCCGGAGTTATATTCCCATTGACTCCAGATGCAGTTTTCGTATTATTTTCTTCAATAGACGAAACACCGCGTTGAAATAACACCGACATGTCCTGGATCTTCCTGATTTTCTCTATAAGAGGCATGTCTTCCGTTTTAAGACTGCTGAAGAGAGAATCTTCTGCAAAGAGAAGAACAGAATCGGAATGAGTGACAATATGGTGAACATCAGCCGGCTTAAAATCCGGTAATATTGGCACGATAACCGCACCATAGGTAACTGTAGAAAGATAGATTATACCCCAGTTAGCTGAATTCTTTCCATAGAGTGCTATTTTATCCCCTTTTTTAATTCCTGATCTCATGAACAATGCATGAATTCTCAGGATCTTTTCCCCAACTTCCTTATAGGTGAAACTGCCATTACCGAAATCGGAAAGTGCTCTGAACTCCCAGTTATCCCGTATGGCATCAGCAAACAAAGAAATTAAATCAGTAGATTTTGCGTCCATTCAACCTGTTATTCGTTCCTAATTTTATGAAGTTCAAGAAATCATTACATGCCGTCAAACAAAGGTATAAAAGTTTCGGAATCAAAACAGAATTAACAGATTTCTGTTTTGATCACAAAATTTATTTTAAATTGATCTAAATAAATTAAAAGTTTCGTATTTTCGCAAACTAGTTTATAATGAAACATAATTTCCCAAAATGCCACATTATTTTTCACTTGGAAAAATACCTCCAAAACGGCATACCATTTTCCGTAAACCCGACGGTGGCTTGTATGCAGAGCAACTGGTTTCAACAGAAGGCTTTTCTGATATTTATTCCCTGGTCTATCATTCTCAGCCTCCTACAAAGGTTCTGAAAATTGAAGAAACCTATTCCGTCGCTCCGGAAATAGCAGTTGTGCACAACATGCAGCACAGGAGTTTCTTTGGGTTGCAGGTGAAGCCGAAGGATGATTACCTCGATAGCCGTGTCCCTGTGCTGGTAAACAAAGATGTTTACCTGAGCCTTGCTGCACCAAAGAAATCGATGACAGGGTATTTTTTTAAAAATTCAGGCGCAGACGAAATGATATTTATTCACGAAGGGACAGGAACTCTGAGAACCATGTATGGTAAGATTGCTTTTTCTTATGGTGACCATTTGATCATCCCAAGGGGTACAACTTACCAGCTCGAGTTCAATGCAGAAGACAACCGTCTCCTGATTGTAGAATCATTCACACCCATCCGTTTCCCGAAAAAATATCTCAACGCATCAGGACAGTTGTTGGAACATGCTCCTTATTGCGAACGTGATATTCATAAGCCCAGCAACCTTGAAAATCATCAGGAAACTGGTGATTTCCTGGTTAAGATAAAACGTGATGATCTCATTTGGCCTTATCATTATGAAACCCATCCATTTGACCTGATCGGCTGGGACGGTTATCATTATCCATTTGCCTTTTCAATCCATGACTTTGAGCCAATTACAGGACGCATTCATCAGCCGCCTCCTGTTCACCAGGTCTTTGAGACTTCCACCTTTGTTATTTGTGATTTTGTGCCGAGGATGTTTGATTACCATCCTGAAGCAATTCCGGTTCCTTACAATCACAGCAATGTAGATTCGGATGAGGTGATCTATTATGCAGATGGCGAATTCATGAGCAGAAAGAATATCGGCATTGGCCAGATCACACTTCATCCAAAGGGAATAGTTCACGGACCTCATCCCGGGACTGTTGAAAGGGGAATCGGCTCGAAATCAACCAACGAACTGGCAGTAATGGTTGATACCTTCCGGCCGCTAAGCATCACACGCCAGGCGCTGGCTATTGAAGATAAAGATTATTTTAAATCATGGATTGAATAAAACAGGGCAAGTATTTATTAATGAAGAGCAAACTCAAAATAAAAATGGATAAACAAAGCACAGACACACTGGATTTCCTTCCCATTAACGGAACGGATTATGTTGAATTTTATGTAGGTAATGCCAAACAGACCGCCCACTATTACCAGGGTTCCTTTGGATTTCAGCCACTCGCTTATGCCGGACTTGAAACCGGACTGAAAGACCGTACTTCCTTTGTACTGGTGCAAGATAAGATCCGCTTTGTTTTCACTTCCTCATTGGTGCCTGATTCACCTATTGCTGAACATGTGAAACAACATGGTGACGGAGTGAAAGTAGTAGCACTTTGGGTTGATGACGCCCGTAAATCATATCTGGAAACTACAAAGCGAGGAGCAAAATCATACTTTGAACCTCAGACTTTCTCTGACAAATCAGGGAAAGTTGTACAGTCAGGAATTCATACTTACGGAGAGACTGTTCATGTATTTGTTGAAAGAAAGGATTACAACGGTCTTTTCCTCCCGGGATTTGTGAAGTGGGAACCTCATTATCGACCAAGTCCGACAGGCCTGAAATATGTCGACCATATAGTAGGAAATGTAGGCTGGGGCGAGATGAACAAGTGGGTTGAGTTCTATGCTAGTGTGATGGGATTTTCCCAGTTGATCTCATTTGATGATAACGACATCTCTACGGAATACACGGCACTGATGAGCAAGGTCATGGCCAATAGCAACATGCGGATAAAATTTCCGATCAATGAACCAGCCGCAGGAAAGAAAAAATCGCAGATAGAAGAATACATTGATTTTTACCAGGGACCCGGGGTCCAGCATGTAGCTATGGCAACCGATCACATCGTGGAAACCGTGACTGCTCTTCGCGACCGGGGTGTTGAATTCCTGCAGGT